>Ga0070685_10000447_pt1 | contig 24052 bp, 25 predicted proteins | sample KBSS13LmetaG_FD_65651 | JGI IMG/M metagenome (GOLD analysis project Ga0070685, IMG submission 65651) | Switchgrass rhizosphere microbial communities from Kellogg Biological Station, Michigan, USA - KBS S1-3L metaG | ecosystem: Host-associated > Plants > Roots > Rhizosphere ...
GTTCACCGCCCGCGCGGCGCGCTCCGGCTGCCCCGCGCCCAGGTTCTGCCCGGCGACGGCGGCCGAGGCGCCCATCAGCCCCATCGCCGTCCAGGTGACCAGCGAGAAGAGCTGGCCGTAGGAGACCGCGAACGCCGCCTGCGAGGCCGCGCTCTGCGCCAGCGAGCCGATGAACGACAGCATCAGCACGCCGCCCACGTTCATCGCGATCCCCTGGATCCCCGTCGGCAGGCCGAAGCGGAAGAGCGAGCGGATCACCGCCCAGTCGGGCCTCCAGCTGCCGCCGCGCGGGAACGAGACCACCCATCCCCCGTGCCAGAGCTTCCAGATCGAGTAGACCGCCACCAGCCCCGAGGCGATGCAGGTGCCCATCGCCGCCCCCATCGTGCCGTAAGCGGGGATGGGGCCCAGCCCGTCGATCAGGATGACGTTCAGCACGATGTTCAGCGCCGTCATCACCAGCCCCATCACCATCGGGGTGCGTGCGTCGCCGGCGGAGCGGAGCGCGCCACCCAGCATGAAGAAGATCAGCATCCCGCTGCTGAACATGAACATCGTCCGCAGGAAGGGGAGCGCCTCGGCCTTCACCCCCGGCGCGGCGTTCACCAGGTCCAGCAGGTACGGAGAGAGGAAGTACCCCACCGGCGCCATCACGAAGAGCGCGATGCCGATGGCGGTGAGAAACGCCTGGTAGACGGTGCGGTCGACCCGCTCGTGCTCGCCCGCGCCGGCGTAGCGCGCCACCAGCACGCTCATCCCGGTGAAGATCGAGGCGATGAACACGATCACGATCAGGAACATCTGCCAGGAGACGCCGATGGCCGCGTTCCCGTTGAAGCCCACCAGGTGCCCCACCAGCACGTGGTCGATCATCCCCTGCACGCCGCCGATCAGGTTGGTCAGCATGGTGGGCCAGGCGATCTTCCACACCGCGGAAGTCAGCGGCCCCTCGATGATGGAGCGGTCGTAGCGCCGCGCGGGGGCGGCCGGCGCCGGCGAGGGCGGGCGTGCGGGCTCGGCGGAGACCGTGTCGAGGGCGGCGGGCGCGGTGACTTCGCTCAAGGAGATCGCGCGGGTTCGGGGGAGGGAAGGCTACGGCTTCAGGCCGAGCGACGCGCGGCCGCTCTCCATGTCGAACGGCACCGAGCTGTGCTCGTGCACCACCATCCAGCGCCCGTCGAGCTTGCGGAAGCAGGTGGTCGCGCGCCACCACATGTCGATCCGGTTCCCGGTGGCGGTGACGGCGTCGACGTGGTTCAGGCCGTGGGCGAAGGCCACGTCGCCACCGACGGCGAGCTCCAGGTCGCGCGTCTCGAAGCCGATGGGGCCCTCGCGGAACTGGGAGAACCACTGCCGCAGCCGCTCGGCGACCGCGTCCCGGCCCGTGTAGCGCAGCGGGTCGATCAGGTCGAAGGCGAGGACGCCGGGCACGTAGTGCGAGAGCGTCGCGTCGGCGTCCTTCGCGCGGATGGCCTGGATCCGGTCGTCGATCAGCCGGCGCAGCTCGGTCTCGTCGTTTCCACCATGGTGCTCGGTCATCTCACCACCCTGATGAAGGTCGATGGACGCGCCGGGTAAAGTTCGCCCGGCGGCTCCGGTTTCGCCAACCCCTCACCCCCCGGCCCCCTCTCCCGAACTGCCGGGAGAGGGGGAGACATCTTGAACGCTGTTGAAAACCTCGCTCCCCCACCATGTCATCCTGAGGGAGCCGCCGCAGACTGATCTGCGTCTACACCGCAGTCGGGCGGCGACCGAAGGATCTATAGCCAGGTCCGCACATCAGTTCCTGCGGCGCCTGCGAACGTTTCCGGAGCCGCTGTGCCGTGGATACCGGTACACGACTCTCCAACTGTGTACAATGCCGCCGTGATAGATCCTTCAGTCGCCGCCATGCTTTTCCGCGAGTCGCTTCCGGCGCGGCGGCTCCTTCAGGATGACATTCGTGGGGGGGCGGTTTCTCAAGCGTCGCTCATGCCGGCCCGGAGGATCCGAGGTTTGCCGCGCGGTCGAGGAGGAGGGCGCGCTCGCGGGCGTTCTGGGTGAGCGACGCCGCGCGCGCGAGCTCGGCCCGGGCCTCGTCCACGCGGCCGAGCTTGGCGAGCAGATCGCCGCGCACGCTGGGGAGGAGGTGGTAGCCGCGCAGCGTCGGCTCCTGCTCCAGCGCGTCGGCCAGCTCCAGCCCCGCGGCGGGGCCGAAGGCCATCCCCACCGCCACCGCGCGGTTCAGCTCCACCACCGGCGAGGGCGCGAGCTGGGCCAGCGCGTCGTAGAGCGCGGCGATGCGCGCCCAGTCGGTCTCGTCGGCCGTCCGTGCGCGGGCGTGGCAGGCGGCGATGGCGGCCTGCAGCGCGTAGGGGCCCAGCGCGCCCCCCAGCTCTCCCGCGCGCTCGAGCGCCGCCAGACCGCGGCGGATGAGGAGCTGGTCCCACCGCGCGCGGTCCTGGTCCAGCAGGAGCACCGGCTCGCCGCGGGGGCCGGTGCGCGCCCGCAGCCGCGACGCCTGGATCTCCATCAGCGCCACCAGCCCGTGCACCTCGGGCTCGTCCGGCACCAGCCCGGCCAGCACGCGTCCCAGGCGGAGCGCGTCTTCGCAGAGCGCCGGGCGCACCCAGTCGTCGCCCGCCGTCGCCGAATATCCCTCGTTGAAGATCAGGTAGACCACCCCCAGCACCGACGCCAGCCGGGCCTCCAGGTCGGCGCCGCGCGGCACCTCGAAGGGGACGCGCGCCTCGCTGAGGGTGCGCTTGGCCCGCACGATCCGCTGCTGGAGGGTGGCGACGGGGACCAGGAAGGCGCGCGCGATCTCCTCGGTGGTCAGGCCGCCGAGAAGGCGCAGCGTGAGCGCCACCCGCGCCTCCATGGAGAGGACGGGGTGGCAGCAGATGAACACCAGCCGCAGCAGGTCGTCGCCCACCGGGTCGTCGAGGGCGGCGTCGAGCTCGGGGACCGCGGCCTCCTGCAGCTCCTCGAGCTCGTGGGCGAGCTCGGCGTGCTTGCGGTCGAGGAGCTTGCCCCGGCGGAAGGTGTCGATGGCGCGGCGCCGCGCGGTGGCCATCAGCCAGGCGCCCGGGTTCTCCGGCACCCCCGCCTCCGGCCACCGCTCCAGCGCCGCCACCAGCGCGTCCTGCGCCAGGTCCTCGGCCAGCCCCACGTCGCCCGTGAGCCGCGCCAGCCCGGCGATCAGCCGCGGCGACTCGATGCGCCAGACGGCGTCGATCGCGCGGTGGGTCTCGGCGATGCTCATGGGCGGCGGCTCAGGAGCTCTGGTCGCAGTTGACGATCCAGGGGATGCCGAAGCGGTCCACGCACATCCCGAAGCGCTCGGCCCAGAAGGTCTTCTGCATCGGCATCCTGATCTGGCCGCCCTCGGAGAGCCCGGCGAAGATGCGCTCCGCCTCGGCCGGGTCGCCGAGCACGATCGACACCGAGAAGCCCTGCGGCTTCTCGAAGTGCGGCGGCGGCGCGTCGGAGCCCATGATCACCTGGTCGCCCACCTCCAGGGTCGTGTGCATCACGGCGTCCTTCCATTCGGGCCCCACCTGGTCGGCCATGGGCGATTCGCCGTGCGTCTGCATGAAGGTGATCTTTCCGCCGAGCACGCGCTCGTAGGTGCGGAACGCCTCCGCGCACTGGCCGTCGAAGTTGAGGTACGGGCTGATCTGCATCGTTCGGCTCCGGAACAAGGGGGTTGGCGCGGGGGCCTGGGGAAAGTGCCAAGTGCTGAGTGCTCAGTCGCCCTTCTCGCAGCCCACCATCCACGGGGTGCCGAAGCGGTCCACGCACATCCCGAAGCGGCCGGCCCAGAAGGTCTTCTGCAGCGGCATCCGCACCTGCCCGCCCTCGGAGAGCGCGGCGAAGATCCGCTCCGCGTCCGCCGGCTCCTCGACGTTGATCGACACGGAGAAGCCCTGTGGGTGCTCGAAGTGCGGGGGCGGCGCGTCGGAGCCCATGATCCGCTGGCCGCCCACGCGCAGGCTCACGTGCAGGATGCGGTCGAGCTGGTTGGGCGGCGTCTCGCCGGCCACCGGCGAGTCGCGGTTCGCCTGCATCATCTCGATCTCGCCGCCCAGGACGCGCTCGTAGGTGCGGAACGCCTCGGCGCACTGCCCGTCGAAGAAGAGGTAGGGTTCGATCTGCATCGCTCGACTCCGGTTCCAGGGTGGCGCGGGGGCCTGGGTGATCGTATCACGCCGAGACGCAGAGTCACAGGGAGCGGTTCTCTCCGTGCCTCTGCGTCTCTGCGTGAGATGCGGTTACAGGGCGGCGACGGCGGTGCGCGCCTCGGCCTCGGAGAGGCGCTTGAGGTCGGCGAGGCCCTGCTCGAACTGCCCGCCCACCATCCGGTCCATGTTGACGAAGAGCGAGATCGCCTTCCCCAGGAAGGGGTTGCGGCCGCTCATCGCCCAGGTGACGGTGACGCCCCGGGGGCCGGGGCGCAGGGTGAACTCCACCTCGTTCGTGGCGGCCATCGGCCTGATGAACTCCGCGCGCACGCCCACGCGGCGGTTCGGCTGGAGGTCGGTGAGCGTCATCCGGCCCTCGCCGCTGTGGTCGCTCACGTAGTGGTAGGCGGAGCCGACGCCGGCGGGCGCGCCCTCGAACGTCTTCCGCATGCTGGCGTCCTTCTCGAAGGGATTCCAGCGCTCCCAGCGGTGCAGGTCCTGGATCTGCGCGAACACCACCTCCGCCGGCGCCGCGATGGTCGCGCTGCGCTCGATGCGGAACGCGGCGGGGCGGGTGGCGATCACGACCAGCAGGATGGCGATCAGGGCGAGCGCGCCCAGTCCGATCTTCGCGAGCATGGGGATGTCTCCCGGGATCTGGAGGATGAGCCTCAGGCGGACGCGGTGTCCGCGAGGGCGAGCTCGGGGACGCACCCGTCGCCCTGGTAGAGCGCGCGGATCTCGCACTCGCCGTCGCCGGCGACCTGCAGGAAGCGCCGGGTCAGCTCGATCGCATGCTCCTTCGACTCCGCCTCGAGCAGGGCGAAGCCGGCGACCAGCTCCTTCGATTCGGTGAAGGGGCCGTCGGTCACGCTCAGCGCGTCGCCGGAGCGCCGCACCCGGGCGCCCAGCGCGCTGGGGAGGCATCCCTCGGTGGTGATCAGCGTGCCCGCGGAGGTCATCTCCTGGATGAGGGCCCCCATCGCGGCCATCTCCTCGGGCGTGGGCGGGGTGCCGGTCTCGGCGGCGTGGTAGATGGAGAGGAAGCGCATCTTCGTTCCTGGTCTCGGGTGGGTGAAGGTCGGGTCACGATGCCTCCGCGGACGAGGGGCGGCGGATGCCGCGGCCCCCGCCCGCGCGGAGGGCGTCACTGGCGCGCGGCCACCTCGGCGCGCAGGCGCTCCTCCTGCTCCCGCAGCTCGGGCGTGAGCTCGGCACCGAAGTCCTCGGCCTCGAACACCGGGCGGATCTCGATCTCCGCGTCGTCGTCGAACGGGGCGCGCTTCAGCCACTCGATCGCCTCGTCCATCGACTTCACCTGCCAGATCCAGAACCCCGCGACCAGCTCCTTCGTCTCCGCGAACGGCCCGTCGACCACCGTCCGCTGGCTCCCCGAGAACCGCACCCGCACCCCCTTCGAGGAGGGATGCAGCCCCTCGCCGGCGAGCATGATCCCCGCCTTCACCAGCTCCTCGTTGAACCTGCCCATCGCGGCCAGCTCTTCCTGCTTCGGCATCACGCCGGCTTCGCTGTCGCGGTTCGCCTTGACCAGCACAATGACGCGCATCGTCGCATCTCCTGGATCGTGGGTTCGTCAGCCCGCGTTCATCGCGGCTCTACCTGAACGACGAACGGCGACACGCCCGATCGACATCAAGAAACGGCCGCTTTCAATCGCGCCGGCTCAGGACGTCGCCGCCGTCTCCCCGCGGCGGCGGGCGATCAGCGCGTCCAGGCTCCAGGGGCCGCCGCCGGAGAACGCCAGGTAGAGGAAAAGGAAGCAGTAGAGGATGGCGGGCGTGCCGCCGTTCACGCTGGGCCAAGGCGACTGCGGCGCGTGGCCCTGCCAGTACGCCACCGCCATCTCGCCGGAGAGGATGAACGCCGTGGGGCGGGTGAGGAGCCCGAGCACGAGCAGGGCTCCTCCCACCACCTCCAGCACCCCGGCGATCCACGCCTGCGAGAACAGGGGAATGGTCACCCCCGGCGGGAGCGGCGGAATGCCGAACAGCTTCATCGTTCCGAAGGTGATGAAGACCCCGGCGACGACGATGCGGACGAGGCTCAGCACGCGGCCGGGCCAGGGCGGAGGCGCGGGTGTGAAGATCGACATGGGGTTCTCCGGGTCTGGGGATGGCGATGGGTACATCTCCAACGATGCGCACGCCGCGTCCCCGGGTTGAAACCCGGTCTGGGACGGCGCGAAGTCCCCGGGTTGCAAACCCGGGGCTGGAACGACACCGAGTCCGCCTTCGCGGACTCCGTCCTCCGGTCCTCGTGCGTCACCGGAAGGCGGAACGCGCCGTTGCCTCGTCCGCGTCACCCCTCTCCCCGCGGTTGGGGAGAGGGGCCGGGGGCGAGGGGCGCGATGCGACGGGGCCTTCTTCGTAGCGGGGGTGGCGGCAATCTACTGCGTCGACAGGAAGCGCACAAAGCGGTCGAGGGTCTGGTTGCCGCCCTCGATGGCGTTGACCTCGCGCACCACGTAGTCGCGCGCCGCGGCGGTGGGGAAGAGCGAGCGCATGGTCAGCCGCGTGCGGCCGTCCTCGTCGGCGAAGGTGATGGTCACGTGGAACTCGGGCTCGGCCCGGGCGCCGCCGTGGTCGTACACCAGCCGCTCGGGGCGTACCACCTCGTGGTAGGCGACCCAGTTCGGCCACTCCACCCCATCGGGGCCGTGCATGGTGAACCGCCAGACGCCGCCCGGCCGCACGTCCATCTCGTGCGTGACGGTGGTGAAGCCCGTCGGCCCGAACCACTCGCCCACGTGCGCCGGGTCGGTCCACGCGTCGAACACCCGCTCGCGCGGCGCGTCGATCAGCCGGGTGATCACGATCTCGCGGTCCGCCGTGGCCGATGCGGACGAATCGGTGCCTGCGCTCATGGTCGTCATCGCTCTCTCCTCCTGGTGCGTTGTTCCGTTGGATGCCTGCTCCCGCTACTACTTCTCCTCCCCCTCCCCCCGCAGCCTGCCGAGGTAGGCGGAGAGCCGGTCGAGGCGCTGCTCCCAGTGGGCGCGGTACTGCTCCACCCAGGCGTCCACCTCGCGCAGCGGCTCGGGCTGCAGCCGGCAGGGCCGCCACTGCGCCTCGCGCCCGCGCTCGATGAGCCCGGCGCGCTCCAGCACCTTCAGGTGCTTGGAGATCCCTGGCAGGCTCATGTCGAAGGGCGCCGCCAGCTCCGTGACCGTGGCCTCGCCCGCCGCGAGCCGCGCCAGGATCGCTCGCCGCGTGGGGTCTGCGAGCGCGGCGAAGGTGGCGCTGAGGTGGTCGTTGTCCATTTCCAGTTAACCTATCGGTTAATTAGCTTATTGGTTAAATATACGGTGTAGCCGACAGTGTCAAGGGGTTCGTGTGGGCCGCGGCTGGGGACCCCTCACCCGAAAAAACAGATGAGACAAACCCCCGTCTCATCCGTTTTTTCGACCTCTCCCAAACAACATGGGAGAGGTTAACTGCAACAACAACAGCAACTTCGGTTGCGCCGCCGCGAGCGAAGCGAGCCCGGGTTTCACCCTCTCCCAGCAGTTGGGAGAGGGTCGGTTCGGGCGGCCTCTCCGCACCGTCGGCCCCATCGGGTGCTTGCGCCGCCCGAACCGGGGTGAGGGGTCGATGCCGCGGACGCGCACGGTTGCCGGGTCTGGGGCGATGCGCTAATCGAACTCGCGCCGGGGCGCGGCCTGCTCCGGGCCCACGCGGCCGGCCTGGATGTCGGCCTTGAAGTAGTTCTCGCCGCGGATCGGCGCGCCGGCCATGCGCCGCAGCATCGCGATCTGCCCCACGTGCGTGAGCGCGTCGGCCACGGGGCCCTGGAAGAGCGGCTCCGGCGGGAAGCCGAGCGGCTCGCCGTCCGCCAGCCGCCGGTCCAAGCGCTCCAGCCCGGCGAAGAAGCGCGCCATTTCGTCTTCCCACGGGAGCGGCTCGGCCACGCGCCAGGTGTGGTGCCCGTCGGCCAGGCAGAGCGCCCAGTCCAGCAGGTCGCCCACGTGCGCCAGGATCTGGCCGGGCGTGCGGGCGCCGGGGCAGGCGTCGAACGCCGCGAACCCCTCCGGCGCGCCGCGCACCGCCTTGCCGCCGCGGTAGGCGAGCGTCGCCAGCGTGTGCCGCAGCATCTGCCGCGCTCCGTCTTCTGTCTGGCTCATGGCAGCACCGAGATCTCGATGTGCGACGGGTACCGCGCGGAGCGGGCGATGCGGTGCGTCTGCGCCCTGTAGTCGCCGGCGCGCGCGTGGAAGATGTTGGGGACGAACGTCTGCGGGTTGCGGTCGTAGAGCGGGAACCAGGTGCTCTGCACCTGCACCATGATCCGGTGGCCGCGGCGGAAGGTGTACGCCTGCTGGTGCAGGTCCACCGTGAAGGGGAGCACGGTGTTGGGCGGGATGGGCGCCGCGCGCTCGAAGCCGTTGCGGTAGCGGCCGCGCATCACGTCGCCCGCCACCATCAGCTCGTACCCGCCCATCTGCGGCCGCCCCTCCACCGAGTCGGGGTAGACGTCGATCAGCTTCACCACCCAGTCGGCGTCGGAGCCGGTGGTGGAGGCGAAGAGCCGCGCGCGCACGTCGCCCGCGAGCACCACGTCGCGCTCCAGCGGCTCCGTCTGCCACACCAGCACGTCCGGCCGCCCGTCCACGAAGCGCTGGTCCTCGGTCATCCACCGCTGCCAGCGCGAGCCGCGCGCGTCGTAGGTCCACTCCACCGGCCGCGGGCGGTAGGGCACCGGGTGGCGCGGGTCGGACACGAAGCTGTCGGCGCCCGCCGGAGCGGCCGGCGCGGTGAAGGTGAGGCGGCCGCCGGGGCCGAAGTAGAGCTTCGTGGCGACGGCGCCGGCGGGGGGCCAGCGGCCGTAGCTGCGCCATTCCCGCGCGCCCGCGTCGAACACGCGCGCCTCGGGGAAGCGGCCGTCGCCCCGTCCCTTCAGCCAGTACGCGAACCAGGGCGCCAGCACCTCGCGGCGGAAGTGCTCGCCGGTGTTGCTGCCGAACTGCGCGTTCCCCAGCGCGGAGCCCGGGCCGCCGAGCCACTGCCCGTGCGACCAGGGGCCCGCCACCAGGTAGTTGATCCCCGCCGAGTCCGTGGCCTCGCGGACGCGGTAGGTGGCCTGCGGGCCGTAGAGGTCCTCCTGGTCCCACCACCCGCCCACGGTGAGGGTGGGGACGGTGGTGTGGCGCAGGTGCGTGGTGAGCGCGCCGCTGCGCCAGACCTCGTCGTAGGCCGGGTGCTCCACGAAGCGCCGCCAGGTGGGCCAGCGCGCGGCGCCCACCGCGCGCGCCAGCGAGTCGAGGGTGGGGAAGGAGAGGTACCAGTCGTAGGTGTCGAAGCGCGAGGGCCGGGGGAGGTCGCTCTGGTCGTTGCTGGCCTCCATCATCCAGGCGTACTCCAGCCCGTAGCTCTGGCGGAAGGCGCCCTGGTGGAAGAAGTCGTCGCCCATCCAGAAGTCGCCCACCGAGGCCTGCGGGCTCACCGCCTTCAGCGCCGGGTGCGGGCCGATCAGCGCCATGTCGGTGAGCCACCCGTCGTAGCTCACGCCGAACATCCCCACGCGGCCGTTGTTCGCGGCCACGTTCTTCACCAGCCAGTCGATGGTGTCCCAGGTGTCCGTGCTCTCGTCCACCCCTCCGGCGGGCGCGGGCGGGCGCGTCATCACGAAGCTCCCCTCGGAGCGGTATCGCCCGCGGATGTCCTGGAGGGCGAAGATGTAGCCGTCGCCCGCCAGCTCCCGCACGCCCAGGTACTCCGCGGCCCCGGTGGTGCCGTACGGAGTGCGGAGGAGGATTATGGGAAGCGGTTCAGCGCGCCCCGGCGGCGTGAGGACGACGGTGAAGAGCCGCGTGCCGTCGCGCATCCGCACCATCTCTTCGCGGCGGGTATAGCCGCTGTCCGGCGCCTGCGCCGCGGCCGCCGCCGCGGAGAGGAGGAGCGCCGCGAGCGCCAGCGAAGCGGATCGGTGCATGGGAGGGTCTTTCGCGGGGTGAGGCTCTGGTGCAACCGCGGGGAGGGGATCCAAGTTCAGGCTGGCCCCGGCGGGACGCAAGGAAACAGAAGGACCTCACGCAGAGACACAGAGACACGGAGAGCGGGGGAGGGATGTCGGACAGGTGGCTGGAGCACACGGTGACGGCGGAGGAGGCGGGGCGCACCGTGCAGGAGGTGCTCACCGGGCCGATGCAGGTGTCGCGGCGGATGATCCAGCGGCTCACCCGGGCGAAGGGGATCCTGCTCAACCGCCGCGGCGCCTTCCTGGGGCGCAAGGTGAAGGCGGGCGACGTCGTGGCCGCGCGCGTGGGCGTCGACGAGGAGGCGGGGCTCGCGCCGGTGGAGATGCCCCTCGCGGTCGTGCACGAGGACGGCGAGGTGCTGGTGATCGACAAGCCGCCCTTCCTCCTCGTCCACCCCACCTCGCCGGAGCAGCGGGAGACGCTGTCGCACGGGGTGGCGCACCACTTCGCCCGTGCGGGGGTGAAGGCGAAGGTGCGGCCGGTGCACCGCATCGACCGCGACACCTCGGGGCTGGTGCTCTTCGCGAAGACGGCGCTGGCGCACTCGCGCCTCGACCCGCAGCTCCACCCGGGCGCGCTCGAGCGCGGCTACCTGGCGCTGGTCGACGGCGTGGTGGAGGGGGATGCGGGGGTGGTCGACGCGCCGATCGGCCGCGACCCGCGCAACCCGCAGCTCCGCGCGGCGCGGCCCGACGGCGACGCGGCGCGCACCCGCTGGCGGGTGGTGGAGCGCTTCCCGCGCGCGACGCTGCTGGCGCTGGAGCTGGAGACGGGTCGGACGCACCAGATCCGCGTCCACATGATGCACCTGGGCCATCCGGTGCTCGGCGACCGTCAGTACGGCCGCGCGGGGACGTCGCTGATCCGGCGGCAGGCGCTGCACGCGGCGCGGCTCTCCTTCGCCCATCCCTCGACCGGCGAGCGGATGAGCTTCGAGGCACCCCTTCCCGGCGACATGGCCGAGCTCGTCGAAAGGCTGAGGAAGTAGGATTGCACGCAGAGACACAGAGGCACGGAGAGAGCTCGCCAAGCCTCTCTCCGTGCCTCCGTGTCTCTGTGTGAGACGGCTGTTACCGCCCGCGGCGGCCGCGCTGGCCCCGGTGCTCACGGACGAGCTGCTGCACCTGCTCGCGCTGCTGCGGGGTGAGCACCGCCTGCGCCTCGCGCATCGCCTCCTGGCGGTTGCGCATCATCTCCTCGTGCATCGGCTTCACCTGCTCGCGGAAGCGCTGGAACGCCTGGCGCTGCTGGTCGGTGAGCTGCGGGCGCTCGCCGCGCTGGGCCCGGCCCTCGCCGCGCTGGCGGCGGCCCTGCATCCCCTCGCCGCGCTGGCCCCGCTCGCCGCGCCGCGCGCGGAGCTCGGGGAGCCCCGCCTGCCGCCGCGCCGCGTCGATGCGCTGCACGATGGGCGCGTTGCGCTGCTCCAGCCGCTGGTGGATCGTCTGCAGGCGCTGCACCTGCGCGTCGGTCAGATTCAGCTGCTGGCGGTAGCGGAGGAGCGCCTGCCCGCCGCGCTGCCCGTCGAAGCCGCCGCGGCGGCCATGTCCCATACCGTGCTGCTCACCGCGGCCCTGCGGCGTGGTCTGCTGCGCCGCGAGCAACCCCGGGGCGGCAGCCAGCGCCAGCGCCACTGCGTACGTACGGATCTTCATCGTCGTATTTCCTTCCGATGGGTGGTTGCCAACCGTCCATCCGGTTGCGCTACAATCATTTACCACCCGCTTCAGGGAAACGTTGGTTAACGGATGATTAGCCACCGGAGCCCCACACGGCGCTCTTGCGTCGCGTTGTCGAGCGCATTATACTGAACCTTATGGTTCAGTATTCACCCGTCGTCGACCGTGCGTTCGCCGCCCTCGCGGACCCGACCCGCCGCGCGGTGCTCGAGCGCCTGGGCATGGGCAGCGCGACGGTCAGCGAGCTCGCCGAGCCCTTCGGCATCTCGCTGACCGGGATGAAGAAGCACATTCGCCTGCTCGAGGAGGCGAAGCTGGTGACGACGGAAAAGGTCGGCCGCGTCCGCAGGTGCAGGCTCGCGCCCCACGCCTTCGAGGGGATCGGCATGTGGCTGCAGCGGCTCGACCGCTTCGCGCAGGTCGTCGAACGCACGAAAGGAGAGCGATGAACGCCACCACCGTCACCACCCCGAACGAGCTCGAGATCCGCGTCGAGCGCATCTTCGACGCACCGCGCGCGCACGTCTTCTCCGTCTGGACCGACCCCACGCTGATCCCGGAATGGTGGGGCGACGGCACGGTGGTCGAGGAGATGGACGTCCGCCCCGGCGGCCGGTACCGCTTCCGCACCGCCTGGGGCGCGGTGGAGGGCGAGTACCGCGAGGTCGATGCGCCCGCGCGCCTCGTGCAGACCTTCCAGAACCACCTGCAGACGCTCGAGTTCGAGGACCTGGGCGAGCAGACGAAGCTGACGCAGACCATGCGCTTCGCCACCACCGAGGAGCGCGACACGACCCTGCAGTACGGCGTGGAGGCGGGCGCCAAGGCCGGCTTCGCGCGCATCGACGAGGTGCTGCAGCGGCGGGTGGAGATCTGAACTGCCGTTTCACGCAGAGACACGGAGACACGGAGAGAACTGCCGAGCCTCTCCGTGACTCTGCGCCTCTGCGTGAGACGCTGGTTACCAGGCCTGGTTCACACCGGAATCTGCACAGTCGGTATCGCCTGCACAGGAGCGAACGATGAGCGCGAAGAAGGCCACGCAGCGGTTCACGGACGAGGAACGGGACGCGATGAAGGAGCGCGCCCGGGAGCTGAAGGCAGCCGCGGAGAAGGAGGACGGGGAAAGCGCCGTGCTCGCGAAGATCGCCGAGATGAAGGGGCCAGATCGTGTCCTGGGCGAGCGGATCCATGCGCTCGTCAGGGCCAGCGCGCCCACCCTCTCGCCGAAGCTCTGGTACGGGATGCCAGCGTACGCCAGGGACGGCAAGGTCGTCTGCTTCTTCCAGAGCGCGCAGAAGTTCAAGACCCGGTACGCGACGCTCGGCTTCAGCGACGCGGCCAAGCTCGACGATGGCGCCCTGTGGCCGGTGGCCTACGCGCTGAAGGAGCTGACCGCCGCCGAGGAGGCGAGGATCGGCGCGCTGGTGAAGCAGGCGGTGGGCTGAGCACATGGCGACCACGAGGACGGAGACGCACTCGCCCGCGCCGCACGCCGCCGACCGCCACGGCCTGATCCGCGTGCAGGGCGCGCGCGAGAACAACCTCAGGGACGTCAGCGTCGAGATCCCCAAGCGCCGGCTGACGGTGTTCACCGGCGTCTCCGGCTCGGGGAAGAGCTCGCTGGTGTTCGGCACCATCGCCGCCGAGTCGCAGCGGCTGATCAACGAGACCTACAGCGCCTTCGTGCAGGGCTTCATGCCCACGCTGGCGCGCCCCGAGGTCGACGTGCTCGACGGCCTGACCACCGCCATCCTCGTCGACCAGGAGCGGATGGGGGCCAACGCCCGCTCCACGGTGGGCACCGCCACCGACGCCAACGCGATGCTGCGCATCCTCTTCAGCCGGCTGGGGGAGCCGCACGTGGGGCCGCCCACCGCCTACTCGTTCAACGTCCCGATGCGGAAGGCGAGCGGGTCGATGTTCGTGGACAAGGGGAAGGGCGAGCGGATCGTGGTGCGCGACGTGGTCTACCACGGCGGCATGTGCCCGCGCTGCGAGGGGATGGGCTCGGTCAGCGACATCGACCTGGCCCAGCTGTACGACGAGAGCAAGTCGCTGGGCGAGGGCGCGATCACCATCCCCGGCTACACCGCCGACGGCTGGAGCGTGCGGATCTTCACCGAGTCGGGGTTCCTCGACCCTCGCAAGCCGATCCGCGAGTACGGGAAGAAAGAGCTCCACGACTTCCTCTACAAGGAGGCCACCAAGGTGAAGGTGGGCGGCATCAACCTCACCTACGAGGGGCTGGTCCCCAAGATCCAGAAGTCGATGCTCTCCAAGGACGTCGACGCCATGCAGCCGCACATCCGGGCGTTCGTGGAGCGCGCGGTCACCTTCACCACCTGTCCCGAGTGCGGCGGCACCCGGCTCAGCGAGTCCGCCCGGTCGTCACGCATCCGGGGGATCAACATCGCCGACGCCTGCGCGATGCAGATCGACGACCTGGCCGAATGGATGCGCGGCCTCGACGAGCCGTCGGTGGGGCCGCTGCTGGGGAAGCTGCGGGAGACGCTGGATTCGTTCGTGGAGGTCGGGCTGAGCTACCTCTCCCTCGACCGGCCGGCGGGCACGCTGTCGGGGGGCGAGGCGCAGCGCGTCAAGATGATCCGCCACCTCGGCTCCTCGCTCACCGACGTCACCTACGTCTTCGACGAGCCCACCGCGGGGCTGCACCCGCACGACGTGCGGCGGATGAACGACCTGCTGCTGCGGCTGCGGGACAAGGGGAACACGGTGCTGGTCGTGGAGCACGAGCCGGAGACCATCGCGATCGCCGACCACGTCGTGGACCTCGGCCCCGGAGCCGGCTCGGCGGGCGGCACCGTCTGCTTCCAGGGCACCGTCGAGGGGCTGCGGCAGAGCGGCACCCTCACCGGCCGCCACCTCGCGGACCGGGCCTCGCTCAAGCCCGCGGTGCGCACTCCCACCGGCACGCTGCAGATCCGCGGCGCGAGCACGCACAATCTCAAGGACGTCGACGTCGACGTTCCGCTCGGGGTGCTCGTCGTCGTCACCGGCGTGGCGGGCTCGGGGAAGAGCTCGCTGATCCATGGCTCCATCCCCGCGTCCGTGGGCGTGGTGTCGGTGGACCAGGGGGCGATCCGCGGCTCGCGGCGCAGCAACCCGGCGACGTACACGGGGCTGCTCGACCCCATCCGCAACGCGTTCGCGAAGGCCAACGGGGTGAAGCCGGCGCTGTTCAGCGCCAACTCCGAGGGCGCCTGCCCCACCTGCAACGGCGCCGGCGTCGTCTACACCGACCTGGGGTTCATGGAGACCTTCGCCACCCCCTGCGAGGATTGCGGGGGGAAGCGGTTCCAGGCGGCGGTGCTGGACTACCGCCTCGGCGGCCGCGACATCAGCGAGGTGCTGGCGATGCCGGTGAGCGAGGCGGCGGAGTTCTTCGGCGCCGGCGAAGCGCGCACGCCGGCCGCGCACGCCATCCTCGGGCGGCTCGCCGACGTGGGGCTCGGCTACCTCGCCCTCGGCCAACCGCTCACCACCCTCTCCGGCGGCGAGCGGCAGCGGCTCAAGCTGGCCACCCACATGGGGGAGAAGGGCGGGACCTACGTGCTCGACGAGCCGACCACCGGCCTCCACCTGGCCGACGTCGCGCAGCTGCTCGGGCTGCTGGATCGGCTGGTCGACGCCGGGAAGTCGGTGATCGTCATCGAGCACCACCAGGCGGTGATGGCGCACGCCGACTGGATCATCGACCTGGGCCCCGGCGCCGGCCACGACGGCGGCCGCGTCGTCTTCGAGGGCACCCCCGCCGACCTGGTCGCCGCCCGCTCCACCCTGACCGGCGAGCACCTCGCGGCCTACGTCTCTGCCTGACACCGTCTCTTGAGACTCGTTGGGCAAAAGAAATGTCATCCTGAGGGAGCCGCCGCGCCGGACTCCCGTCGTCGAAGAAGTCTGGCGGCGACCGAAGGATCTATCACGTCGGCAGCGAAATGGCCGGCCGTGTCGCGTACGCGGTTGTAGATCCTTCAGGCGCCGCCACGATTCAGCGCGGCATCAGTTGCGGAGCAGCGGCGCCTTCAGGATGACATTTCATTGCACAGCCGATCCTGAAAAGCGGTATGATCCCACACCACACGAAGGAGCCGCCGGGATCGCTCTCGGCGGCTCCTTCGTGCGTCCTCCCGTCCTGCGTGAATCGTCTCAGCGGCACTCGCCGGAGACCATGGCGTTCGAGGTGCCGCCGATGCTGGTGGCGCTGTGCGCCAGCGAGTACCGCGACTGGATCTGCAGCACCTTCTGGCGCGTGGCCATGATCGAGGTGGTGCGGTACGCGCGCGCCTGCATCACCGGGCAGGCGGGAGCGACGCGGAAGCCGAGCCCCGTCAGCCCGGGCGCGCATGCCCCGGTGGCCAGCACGACGGCGCCCGCGAGCGCCAGTCCACGGAACCTGCCCATCGTCCCCTCCTCCGCTGGTGGTGTGAGCCGCGCCTCGTTGCGCTCACCGAGAACGCACGACGTGCTCCGCAACTTACAACACGTTTCGGCGGACGCACCCCCGGTGCCACGAACGCGCGAAGGGCGGCTCCGGGAGCCGCCCTTCGCGGGTCGAATCGACCGAAGTGCCCCTCAGCGGCCGGCGGTGCGCTGGTCGGCCAGGCGGATCGCGTTGTAGACGTTCACCACCCCGCCCGAGACGGAGAGGTTCGCGAAGGGCACGCGGCTGCCGCCCTCGCCGGGGATCACCACGCTCTGGTTGGGGAAGCGCGTGGCCGACTGCAGGATGATGTCCTTCACCTCGGCCGGGGTGAGGCTCGGGTAGTAGGCCATCAGCAGCGCCGCCACCCCGGTCACCACCGGCGAGGCCATGCTGGTGCCCTGCAGCCGCTCGTAGCCGCCGCGCGGCACCGTCGACCAGATCGACACGCCGGGCGCGAACACGTCCACCCCGGTGCGGCTGTAGTTGGAGAACGACGCCGCCAGCGAGTCGGCCGCGCCGGGGCCGCTGGCGCCCACCTCGATCCAGTTGGCCGCGGTGCCGCCCGCCAGGTACTGGCGCGTGGGGAAGCTGGGCGACTTGTCCAGGTCGGCGCCCTCGTTGCCGGCCGCGTGCACGATCAGCACCCCCTTGCCCAGGGCGTAGCGCACCGCCGCGTCCACCGCCTCCTTCTGCGGCGAGTACGCCTTGCCGAAGCTCATGTTGATCACCTGCGCGCCGTTGTCGGCCGCGTAGCGGATGGCGTTGGCGATGTCCTTGTCGCGCTCGTCGCCGTCGGGCACGGCGCGCAAGATCATCAGCTTCACCGCCGGCGCCACCCCGTCGAGCCCCTGGCCGTTGCCGCGCACCGCGCCGATGATGCCGGCCACGTGGGTGCCGTGCGTGCCGAAGGGCCCCATGACCTCGGGGTTGCCGTAGCCGCGCTCGTTCAGGTTGGTGCTGTCGTCGCCGACGACGGTGCGCGGGTTGAAGTTGGGGTTGAGCCCGTACTGCAGCCGGTTCTCCAGGTCCGTGCGCGCCTCCTCCAGCACCGCGGGGGTGATGCCGTCGGCCGCCAGCCGCAGGAACATCTCCCGCGCCTGCTGCACGTCGCTGCGCATGGACTGCAGCGCGCGCACCCGCTCCACCGTCACCGAGTCGCCGTTCAGCCCCTGCTTCAGCAGGTCGGTGATGCGCGCCATCGCCACCGTGTACTGCTTCACGTTCTGCAGCTGCTGCGCGGCGTCGGCGCGGTCGGCGTTGAGCTTGGTCTTCACCTCGTTGTAGAGGCGATAGTCGCGCCTGGCGGCCGCGGTGCTGGTGTCGGGGCTGGCCACCTCGAAGCGCGGGCGGAGCCGCGCGTAGATGCGCACCGACTCGTAGGTGTCCTGCTTCACGTCGGTGCCGTCGCGCCCGCCGATGAAGTCCCACCCGTGCACGTCGTCCACGTAGCCGTTGCCGTCGTCGTCGCGGCCGTTGCCCGCCACCTCGCGCGGGTTGGTCCAGACGTTGGCCGCCAGGTCCGGGTGCGAGATGTCGACGCCCGAATCGATGATGGCCACGGTCACGGTGCGCCGCGGCTGGCGGCTGGCGAGCAGCTCGCGGAAGGCGCGCTCCAGCCCGATCCCGTTCACGTGGTTCACGGTGGGGTCGAGCTGCCACCAGTTCTGCGGCGGCTCGGTGGCGGTGGCGTCCTGGGGCGCCTCCTGGGCCGCGAGCGGCGAGAACGCCAGCGCGAGCGCGGGCACGAAGAGCAGGCGGAGATGCTTCATGAGCTCACGGGAAGGTGGAAGAAAGCCGCCGCGCGGCACCGGGTCGCGAGGCGGCGGATGCTCAGTACAGCCGAGCCCGGCGCAGGGTTCCTGCAACGGCGTCTCACGCAGAGACACAGAGGCACGGAGAGAGGCCGGGATGTTCTCTCCGTGCCTCCGCGTCTCTGGGTGAGACGAATCTGTTACGGATTGTTGGGGCAGAGATGGGGCGATGGGTCAGCCGTGCCCCGCCGGCAGAGGCGTCGGCAGACTCGCTCCGTCAAGCATATATCCCTCTCCTGTATTGATTTAGATGACGAGTGATGCCGCTGCACCGTCATTGGCGCGCGACGTGAATGCGCGGGCCGGTGGAGAACGTCCGCTATTGGTCAATCTGTTTTTCGCTCCGCCCGGTTCTGGAGGCCCTTCATGCGCACCATCCGCTCCATCCCCTTCGCCATCCTGGCGTTGCTCGCCGCCGCCTGCTCGCGCGACGTGCTCGACCCCGCCGCCACGCCCGCGGCCGCCGAGGCGCCCCGCGCCGCCGCCACGGCCGGGCGGCCGGCGTTCGTCCGCAACGCGGTGAAGTACCGCGAGCGCGGCGCGAAGCCCGCCACCGGGCGGTCGGGCACCTCCACCCTGGCGGCGCGCGCGCTCCTGGGGAAGGACGGGGTCACGGAGCTGGAGGTGACCACGGGCACCTTCGATCCACCCACGGCGCCGCGGCCCCTCACCCGGGTGCAGGTGAAGCAGCTCGATCCCGGCGGCCGCCTGCTGCGCACGCTCAACTACGCCAATCCGGGAGGAGGCGGGACGGCCTCGTTCTCTTACCCGGGCCTCCCGCGCGGAGCCGCGCTGCAGGTGCAGGGGCACGTGACCGAGGGGAAGCGCACGGACGTGGTGACGGTGACCGAGACCGTGCACCTGCGCCCGGACCTGCGCGTGCGCCTGGACGCGCCGCAGCAGGTGAGGCGAGGGTCCCCGGTGAGCCTGGTCGCCACGGTGAGCGAGGAGAACGGCGACGTGGGTGCCCGCGCCGACTGCGTGCTGTCCGTGGACGGCGTGGCGGTCGACCGCGCGAACGGCATCTGGGTGGACGCCGGCGGCTCCGTGTCGTGCGCGTTCACGTACACGTTCGCGTCCACGGGCGCGCGGCGGGTGCGGGTGGAGGCCGCGAACGTCGACCCCGCCGACTTCGACCCCACCGACAACGCGGCCGAGGCCACCGTGCAGGTGACGGACGGCGGCAGCGACTTCGACTACACCGCCACGGCCGAAGACTACGTCGAGACCACCGTGCAGCGCGACAGCATGCGGACGACGTACGACTCGGGGCAGGTGACCGAGCAGAAGTCCGCGATCCAGACCCGGCACGCGATCCAGAGCGGCGCGCTGTACGCATCGATGCCGCACGGCGTGTCGGCCTCCACCCGCGTGCGCGTGTCGCAGTCCACCAACGGCGTCACCGTGCACGCCGGGGCCTGGCCGGAGGCCGCCGGGGGATATCCCGTGCTGGCCGCCCAGCCCGGCTGCATGTCGAGCTGGAACGGCGGGGTGGTCGTCTACCTGTGCAGCACCGGGCCCACGGACGGCGGCGTGACGAACGTCCAGTACCTGCGCACCTCGTCCGAGGTCACCTACTTCGGCGTGCAGCACATCCGCACCTGGTGGGCCGACGCGCCCGACAACGTATACGCCTACAGCTTCGACGTGGGCGGGGGATACACGGAGCTCGCGCCGCAGATCACCGTCGGCGCCGACTACTCCTTCTCGGTGGAACTGGTGGACGGAGCCCGCACTTACACGCTGAACGCCACCGTTCCGCTGGGTGCCCCCCAGACCCGGACGTTCACCTTCTATCCGCCCGGCGGCACGAGGTGCTCCGCCCCCCAGTACTACCCGGACCAGGGGCTCCGCCTGGACGTCTGCCGGTACCACCGCGCCGAGGTCGTCAAGCGCAACGGCTCCGTCCTCGGTTCGGTGGAATAGCGCCAGATTCGGAAAAGATCGTCTCTCAGGCAGAGACGCGGAGACGCAGAGAGGCCGGTGGGTCTCTCTGCGTCTTTGTATTGGCCATGAGATCGACGTATTTTGTCGGTATTGGTGAGTCAGTGATCGCCCTTGGCTGGATGTAGAAGCACGAAGATATCTGTCACATCAGGCTACGAATAAACGTTCTATCTATGAAGCAGGAGCCATGCGGCGGTGGTTGTGAGCCGTGTCTCGACGGCAAAAAACATAAATGATTCAGTCCGATATGTCCCGTCCTGTATAGGACAATCTGCTCCATCACCCCCATCCAGGAGCCAAGCTACATGACTCGCTCGCCCCACCCTCTCAGCCGCGGCATTACCCTCGCCGCCGCCCTCGCGCTGCTGGCGGGCGCCTGCTCGCGCGACCTGCTGGACCCGGCGTCGGCGCGCGCGCCGGGCACCGCCCCGCACCTCACCACCGCCTCGACCGGGCGGCCCACGCTCATCTCGAACGCGGTGAAGTACCGCGACCTCGGCGCGAAGCCCGCCACCGGCCGGTCGGGCTCGTCCACCCTGGCCGCCCGCGCGCTGCTGGGCAAAGACGGCGTCACGGAGCTGGAGGTGACCACGGGAACCTTCGATCCCGTGCCGGAAGCCACCCGGCCGCTCACCCGGCTGCAGGTGAAGCAGCTCGCCTCCGACGGCCAGCCGGTACGCACGCGCAACTACAACGGCCTTACGGGCGGAGGCACCGCGGCGTTCCGGTACGAAGGGCTGGCACGCGGAACGACGCTGCAGGTGCAGGGGAACGTCACCGAGGCTCCACGCACGGACGTGGTGACGGTGACCGAGACCGTACACCGGCGGCCCGACCTCCGGATCAGCACGGTGACGCCGCTGCAGGTCAGGCTCGGGTTCCCGATGACCGTCGACGTCACCGTGAGCGAGTTGAACGGCGACGTGGGCGCCCGCGCCGACTGCGTGCTGTACGTGAACGGCGTGGAGGCCGACCGCGCGCGTGGCATCTGGGTGGACGCCGGCGATGCCGTGTCGTGCTCGCTCACGCACGTATTCGAGTCCGTGGGCGCGAAGCAGCTGCGGATGGAGGTCGCGAACGTGTCTCCCGGCGACTTCGACCCTTCCAACAACGTGGCCCACGCCACCGTGCAGGTAGCCGCTGCCGGCGGCGACTTCGACTACTACGCGTATGCCGAAGACTACGTCGAGCGCTCGGTGCAGATCGGCAACAACCGGATCGTCTACGACGCGGGACAGGTGATCGAGCAGAACGACACGACCCACACGACGCGTGCGATCCAGATCGGCAACCTGTACGCGTCGCTCCCGCACGGCCTGTCGCTCGCCACGACGAGCGTCCGGGTGTCGCAGTCCACCGACGGCGTCATCCTGCACGCCGGCGGCTGGCCCGACGCCACGGACGGATATCCCCTCCTTCCCGACCCCGCCTGCATGTCGAACTGGCGCGATGGGGTCGTCGTCTACGTGTGCAGCACGGGAACGGCGGATGACGGTTACACGAGCGTGCAGTACGTACGCGGCGGGTCGGCGGTGACGTACTACGGCATCCAGCACATCCGCACCTGGTGGGCGGGTGCGCCCGAGTACGCGTACAGCTTCACCGTGGAGTGGAGCGGGAGCTCGAGCGATCCCGGATTCCAGATCCCCATCGGGCGCGACTACTCCTTCCTGGTGGAGCTGACGGATGGAAATCGCACCTACCGGCTGGACGCCACGGTCCAAATGGGCGCGCCGGAGACCTCGACGTGGACCTACTATCCGCCGGACGGCACGCAGTGCTCCACGGAATACCTCCCCGAGCCGGCGTTCCGCTGGGACATCTGCACCTATCACCGCGCCGAGCTCACCATCCGCCGGGGATCCGCCGTCGGCTTCGCGGAGTGATCCGGGCGTAAGCATCGAACGCTCCGCGTGAATCGAGCCCGGTAAAAAACGTTTCACGCAGAGGACACGGAGGCACGGAGAGTGGTTCTCTCTCCGTGCCTCCGCGTCTCTGCGTGAGACGTTTTTTCAGGCCTGATTCAGATATCGCTGCGAGAAGGCGCGGGCGAAGCTGAAGCCGGCCACCTGCCAGAACCAGACGCTGGTCACCAGGAAGCCGACGCCGAGCGCGAGCAGGCCGACGAACGAGAGGGCGAGCGCCGTGAGCGCGATGGCCCAGGCGTGCCAGTACGCGGGACCATCTTCCAGTGCGCGGCGCAGGGCGCGAGCGGGGTTGTAGATCTCGGCGGGGTCGAAGTCGCGGCAGTAGTGCGTCATGTAGCCGGGGATGGCGAGCGTGGCCAGCACCAGCAGCACGCCGCCGGCGACCGCGAGCGAGGGGAGGCCGGCGAGCCGGGCGAGCAGGAGCAGCGCGGCTCCCGGCGCGTAGTAGAACACCATGCCGCCGAACGTCACCAGGCCGTGCCGCAGCAGTTGGCCGTAGTCGCGCCACGAGGGCCACGCCGGCTCGCCGTGCAGCATCCGGTGGACCATCATCACCCGGTGCCCCATGTTCAGCAGCCAGCCGACAAGCGGGATCAGCAGCAGCGCCGCCCCGATCAGCACCTCGCGCCGCGCCCGCGCGCTCTGCAGCGGGAACGCGAACGAGGTGCGCAGGTCGAGCGGCGTCTGCAGGGTGATGGGCTCGCGCTCCGGCACGGTCAGTTTGCCGCTCTTGAGACGGAAACCCGGCGGTAGAGCTCGCCCCGCGCGACGAGGGTGCCGGTCATCGTCGCGCCGGAGATGGTAAAGTTCCACAGGCCGTATGCCGTGGGGCAGTTCAGCACGCGCGTGTCGGCCACGTAGTCGCAGGTGATGTCGCCCATGAGCTCCTCCTGCCCCTGCACGATCTTGCTGGCGGAGATCTCGAACCGCTCCCCCACGGCGCGGATGCGGTACACGACCACCTCGTCGTGGCACGACGGATGGCCCGGCGTGCAGATCGACGTGCCGCGCCAGGTGCCGACGGGCGACTGCCGGGCGCTGTCGGCGGGCGGGCCGGCCTGCTGGGCCCGCGCGCCATGCGGCACGAGGGCGACCAGCGCAGCGCACACGAGGTGGCGGAGCTTCAACGGAGGAAGGCCTGGCATCGGAGGATGGCGGAAGAGGGCCGGAGGGATGAACCGCTCTACCCGGAAGACACGGCGGAGGCTCGGAACGTTTCAGCGCTGCCACGGGGATGGGCCAGCATCGGCGGCTGGGCGCGGACGCTTTCGATGCGCGCGGAAGAAGGCGCGGACACTGGTGGAGTAGACAAGCCCGCGCGCGATGATCGCGTACCCCGTGTACATCGCCAGCAGGAAGAGTGTCCCGGGCCATTCGCCACGGTTCCATGCGCCCGGGCGCAGGGCGATGAGGACCGCGGTGTACATCCCCACCATGAGCAGCGCCACCGTCAGCCACCGCGCCCACGCCCGACCCTGCAGCAGCATCGCGCCGAGCAGCGCCAGCAGCGACCAGCGGATCATCAGCCGGCTGAGGTACGCCCGATCGAGACCGAACCGGTAGATCCAGAACCCCGACGCCACGACGCTCGTCACGGCGAGAAAGCCGATGGCGATCCATATGTACTGGCGCCCGTGCCTCACCAGCTCGGGATCGGGCTCCGGCGAATGCTCGACGGCCATGCGGGAGGACCGGGGGCTCAGCCTTGCGACAGGCGCCGGACGGCGTCGAGCGCGGCGTCGTAGTCCGGCTCCTTCATCTGGTCGGCGACGTACTCGGCGTGCGCGAGGGTGCCGTCGGGGGCGATGACGAACACCGCGCGCTGCAGCAGGCGCCACTCCTCCAGCAGCACCCCGTAGTCCTCGCCGAAGCGCTCGCTGCGGTGCGACGAGAGGAGCTCGTGCCGGGCATTTTCGGCCGTCTGCCAGCGGCTGAGCGCGAACGGCAGGTCCATGCTGATGGTGTACGTCTTCACGCCGTCGGGGAGCAGCTCGTCCCACCGCCGCGTCTCCACGTGGCAGACCGGCGTGTCGATCGAGTTGATCACGTTCAGCAGCCGCACCGCCCCCGCCGAGTCCTCCAGCG
>Ga0070685_10000455_pt1 | contig 23826 bp, 15 predicted proteins | sample KBSS13LmetaG_FD_65651 | JGI IMG/M metagenome (GOLD analysis project Ga0070685, IMG submission 65651) | Switchgrass rhizosphere microbial communities from Kellogg Biological Station, Michigan, USA - KBS S1-3L metaG | ecosystem: Host-associated > Plants > Roots > Rhizosphere ...
CCGAAGAGCAGGTTGAGCGCGATGGCCGAGCCGATCACCTCCGCCAGGTCGCAGGCGGCGATGGCGAGCTCGCACAGGATCCAGAGCACGAAGCTGACGGGCCGGCTGTAGTGGTCGCGGCAGGCCTGCGCCAGGTCGCGCCCGGTGACGATCCCCAGCTTGCTGGAGAGCCCCTGCAGCAGCACCGCCATCATGTTCGAGGCGAGCACCACGAAGAGCAGCTTGTAGCCGAACGCCGAGCCGCCGGCCAGGTCCGTGGCCCAGTTCCCCGGGTCCATGTAGCCCACGGCGACGAGGTACCCCGGCCCCGCGAACGCCAGGAACTTGCGCACCCGTCCCTTGGCGGTGACGGGGATGGAGCGGTAGACCTCTTCCAGGCTGGGCGCGATGCGCGCCCTACGCCATCCCGCGAGCGGCGCGAGATCATCCGGCGGCGGCGCTGCGCGCCCGCGCCGGCTCTTCTCCGAGAACACGAATCTATACCCTATTCTACCGGATTAACGGAAAATTTCACCTGCTTTAAATTTTACGCGCCGGTTCTCTCGGGCGCAAGCACCATCAAAGAAAAAGCAAACAGCAAAGCTCACGCAGACCCGCGGAGCCGCGGAGAAACCGCGTCTCTCCCTCCGCGTCTCCGCGGCTCTGCGTGAGACCTATCTGTTGCCGTTGCCGCAGGTTGGCGGCCTGGATACGTTCCCGGCCATGACGCACCCGACCCCCTGCCGCGGATGAGCGCCGCGCACGCCGAAGACGAGGCGTTCGACCGGCCGTACGACCTGCGGCTGATGCGAAGGCTCCTCTCCTACCTCCGCCCCTACCGGCTGGGGGTGGTCGCCGCCGTCGTGCTCCTCCTGGCCGGCGCGGCGATGGAGACGGTGGGCCCGGTGCTCACCCAGCGCGCGCTCGACGTCGCCGTGCCGCGGCGCGACACGGGGTACCTGGGGGTGCTGGTCGGGCTCTACCTGGGCTCGCTGGTGCTGGCGTTCGTCTTCGAGTTCGCGCAGACGCTGCTCACCACCTGGCTGGCGCAGCACGTGATGTTCGACCTGCGCGTGCAGGTGTTCGCGCGGCTGCAGCACCTGTCGCTGCGCTACTTCGACCGCAACCCGGTCGGCCGGCTGATGACGCGGGTGACGAACGACGTCGAGGCGCTGAACGAGGCCTTCTCGTCCGGCATCGTCACCGCGTTCGGCGACGTGTTCACGCTCGTCTTCATCCTCGCGGCGATGCTGCGGCTGGACTGGCGGCTGGCGCTCGTCACCTTCACCGTCCTCCCCTTCGTCTTCGCGGCCGCCTTCGTCTTCCGCGGGCTGATCCGCCGCGCCTTCCGCGACATCCGGGTGCGGCTGGCCCGCATCAACGCCTATCTCCAGGAGAACCTGGGCGGCGTGCGCGTGGTGCAGCTCTTCGGGCGCGAGGAGCAGTCGATGCGGCGCTTCGCGGCCATCAACCGCGACCACCTGCACGCCCACCTGCGCTCCATCACCTGGTACGCGCTCTTCTTCCCCACCATCGAGGTGCTGACGGCGGTGGCGATGGCGCTGATCCTCTGGTACGGGGGATGGCAGTCGCTGCAGGGCGCGGTGAGCGTGGGCGTGGTCGCGGCCTTCCTCCAGTACACGCGCCGCTTCTTCCGGCCGATCCAGGACCTCTCCGAGAAGTACAACCTGCTGCAGTCCGCGCTCGCGGCCGCCGAGCGCATCTTCGAGCTGCTCGACACCGAGCCGGAGATCGCCGACGCCGCCGACCCGCTGCACCTGCCGACGCCCGGCCGCGGCGAGATCGAGTTCCGTGACGTCTGGTTCCGCTACGGCGACGAGGGGGAGTGGGTGCTGCGCGGGGTGAGCTTCGCCGCGCGGCCGGGGGAGCGGATCGCGATCGTGGGCGCCACCGGGGCGGGGAAGAGCACCATCATCAGCCTGCTGATGCGCTTCTACGAGCCGGGGAAAGGCGAGATCCTCCTCGACGGGGTGCCGATCCACCGCGTCCCCGTCGCCGAGCTGAGGGGCCGGATCGGGCTGGTGCTGCAGGACGTCTTCCTCTTCAGCGAAGACGTGCGCCGCAACATCCGCCTGGGGCGCGACGACATCGGCGACGAGCGGGTGCGCGAGGCGTCGCGGCGGGTGGGGCTGGACCCCTTCGTCGCCCGCCTCCCCGCCGGCTACGCGCAGCCGCTGGGGGAGCGTGGGATGTCGCTCTCCGTGGGCGAGCGGCAGCTGGTGAGCTTCGCGCGGGCGCTGGCCTTCGACCCGCTCGTCCTCGTGCTGGACGAGGCGACCAGCTCGGTGGACGGCGAGCTGGAGGCGCGCATCGAGGAGGCGCTGCGCGAGCTGATGCGCGGCCGCACCTCGCTCGTCATCGCCCACCGCCTGTCGACGGTGCAGGGCGCGGACGAGATCCTGGTGCTGCACCACGGCGAGGTCCGCGAGCGCGGCACGCACGCGGAGCTCCTGGAGAAGAGCGGACTGTACGCGCGCCTCTATGAGCTGCAGTTCGTGCGCGCTACGGCCGACGCGGCGGCGGACTGAGGGCTGCGCGAGGCGCGGAGGAACGGAGAGGCGCGGAGGCGGCCGAGAGCCGGGGTCGCATACGGGAACGGGGAGACGCGAAGGGGCGCCTCCGGTCGGTAAGATCCTGTCGGGTCATGGAGCGAATCCTCTTGGAGCTTGGGGAGGCGGACGCCTATCATGCGCATCCCGCCGGTTTCATCCATCCCCACTCAGCGCAGGAGGAGCCCTACCATGCCCGACTTCACCTCCTACGGCCAGATCAAGTACAACCAGGTGCGCGCCCGCGGCTCCCACAACTCGTACCAGCGGGACGAGGACCTCATGGACCAGTTGATCTCCTGGCGGCTTCGGCACGTCGAGCTGGACCTGCACAACACGCTGGACGGGATCGGGTCCGAAGACGGCAACTGGTACGTCTATCACAACATCCAGAGCGAAACCAAGTTGAAGCGCTTCTCCGACGGGCTGGCCCTGCTCGCCGGCTTCCAGCGTCAGGTGCCGCGCCACGAGGTGATCACCGTGGCGCTCGACATCAAGGACGGCTTCGATCAGCGGGAAAATCAGGACCACTCGCCGGGCAAGCTCGACGCGATCATCCAGCGCTTCATCCCCCGGGAGAAGATCTTCACCCCGCAGGACCTCCTCCGGGACGTGAACAACCCCACCAAGCTCCAGGCGGGGGCGAACCGGTGGCCGCACCTCCAGAACCTGCGGGGGAAGTTCATCTTCATCCTCACCACCGGCGGCCTCGCGCCCGGCAGCGAGCTCACGCCGTACGTCTCGGGCGGCGTGAGCGTCGCGAAAAACCGCCTCTGCTTCGTGGCGCCGGAGATCGACAACGTCGACCAGATCGAGTCCGATCAGAACGCGAACGCCGTCTTCTTCAACATGACGGTCGGGAACTCGCCCGCGCTCGGCCCCACGGTGCTGCAGAAGGGGTTCATCTCCCGCGGCTACGGAGGCAACAGCCAGGTGGAGTTCGACAGCGCGAAGGCCGCGAAGAACCACCTGATCGGCACCGACAACGTGAACACCGACGTCGATCCGTGGTCGCGCACGCACAACGCGTACGGCTGGCCCTTCCAGGGCATTGAGCTGACCACCAATCCCGAGCTCCAGGAGCCGGGCCCCCTCTTCCAGGTGCTCATCCAGTCCGACGACATCTACGGGAAGGAAGACAATTTCCACTTCAGGTACAACCAGAGGGCGGCGGACGCGGAAGGCCGCGTCTACACCTGGCTGGTGTCGGCGGCGAGCTCGCACGTGGCCAACGAGAACGGCAAGGCCGGGCTGATGGCGCGCGCGGGCACCGGGAAGGACGCGGCGAACTTCGCCGTGCTCCGCGTGGCCGACGTGGGCGCGCCCCGCGTGCAGGTGAGGAAGAGCACCGGCGCGAACACCTCCGAGTTCGTCCTGTCGACCGACGGCACGCCCGGGGCCGGGATCAACAAGGAGGGGTGGATCTGGCTGAGGCTCAGGATCAATGAGGGAGGAACCGCGGCGGAGGGGCTCACGTCCTACGACGGCGAGCACTGGATCAGCCTGCACCGGGAAGTCTTCGACGAGCCGCTGCTGCTCCAGGGGCTGGCGTTCAGCTCCCACAGCCAGGGACACGACGAGCGCTTCTACTTCCTCCGCTACGCCGGCACCGACACCTTCGAGCACTCCGTTTCCATCGGAAACGTGCGGCATTATGTCCCTCGCGACGAGTTCTACGTGCCGCTCTCGGACGACGCCTGACGTCCACCCGTCAAGGTCGCCGGGAGAGTGCCGTAGCTTCGGGGGATGGCGACGACGCGCTCCCTCGGAGAACGCTTCCGCGAGAACCCGCGCGCGCTCGGCGTCCAGCCGGGCGCGCGCGTGCACGCGGCCGTCTCCGGGGCCTGGTGCTGCACCACGGCGATCATCACCTTGCAGACCGTCGAGCAGGATCAGGTCCTCTAACCGAAATGCCTCACACAGCGACAGAGTCAACGGAGCCAACGGAGAACGACTCCGCTGACTCCGTTGACTCCGTGTGAGGCAAAGACTCGAGGCTACCGGTACGCCGGATCCAGCTCGGAGAGCTGCGCGCGCAGGGTGGACCACGCGCTCCGGGTCGCCTGCGTCGTGCGGGCGCCCTGCATGGCGGCGTCCACCCGGCGCGCGGCGCCGATCAGGGCCCTGCCCGCCGCCTCGCCCCCTGCCACGTTCCCCGAGGCACGGACGAGCTGCTCGTAGAGGGAGGCGTTGTCCGCGAAGGCGGAAAGCGCGAACAGCACCTCGACGTCTCCCTCGCCGTACGTGCGGCGCGTGTCCAGCCGACCGGTAGCGGAGACCGCCAGGTCCTGGCGGTAGCGGCCGACCAGCGCCTGCGCCGAGCGCCGCAGGGCCGACGCCTCCTCGGCGGAGAGGACCGCGCCGCCCGTCGTCGCGCCGGGCGTGGCCGCGCCCGTGCCCGCGATGCCGAGCGCCACCGCGGTCTTTCCGTCGAGGTTCCCGGTGGCCATGATCCCCTTGTCCGCCTGGAACTCGAACAGCGCCCGCTGCGTGGCGTCGTCGAGCTGCCCGGTGATCGCGCCGCGATAGTAGTTCTGGCGCGCGAGCGCCTGCTGCGCCGCGCGGATCCGGTCGGTGGCCGTGTAGATCGTGGATGCGTCGGGCGACCGCAGGCCCCCGCGGCGGCTCAGCACCAGCGGCTGCTCGAGCTGCACCGCGAGCGGGGTGCCGGCCGGCACGCGCACGTCGCGCGCCTGCGAGAGGAGAGAGCCGAGGGCGGCGAGGATTCCCGACGTGGGGCTGTTCTCGGACCCCGCGCCCGCGATCGTCGCGCCGATCCCGCCGCGTCCGCCCACCAGCACCACGCGGGCGTTGGGATCCGTCTCGATTTGCCGGCGCTCGGCGGCGTCGGTGCTCGTCAGCTTGCCGCTCAGCGCGCGCACCGAGCCGTCCGGAAGCGTCAGGCGGTCGAAGCTGACCTCGATCACCCCCGACCGCTGCCGGTCCGCGGCCTGGGCGAAGGTGACCACCCCGCGGATGCGGCTACCCGTCGGGATCACGGTGTAGTCGTCGGCGCCGATGTTGTCCGCCACCGTCGTCTCGAAGGTCTGCCCTGCCTGCGCGGTGCTGGATTCCAGGGGCGTCGTCGTGCGGACGATGATCACGCTGCCCTCCGGAAGCACGGGGCGCACCTGTGCGCCGAGGCCGTTCGCGGCGAGGACCAGGGGCCCCAGGCACCCCAGCACGGCCGATGTCCGACTGAATATCATCGCTAACTCCTTATCTGGTATGAGAATGCCGATTGCTCGCCGCCTGCACAGCGCACGGATCGTTCCGTAGCCGCCGAACGGAAAGAATCGCACGCAAAAACCGCGGAGACGCGGAGGAGGCACCGTGCCCCTCCGCGTCTCCGCGGCTTCGCGTGATATGAGACGGAATCCGTTCAGGCGTAGCGCCAGAGGTCGTCCGGGTCGGCCGCGGCGGCGCGGACCAGCTTCTCCCACTCCACGGGGCACTTCCCCGAGCGGCCGATCGGCTCCTCGCCGCTGCTGGGCGTGTCGATCGACACCAGCACGCGGCGGGCGCCCAGCTCGTCGCCCAGCTCGTGGAGCTGCGCGGCCAGCCACCGCTTGATCTCGGCGTCGTCCACCGCCTCGGCGAGCAGGCGCAGGCGGGGGATGGTCAGCCGCTCCGTGCGCGTGCGCCGCGACGCCTCCACGAAGCTGCGCACCTCGCTCTCCACCTCCACAAAGTGCTTCCCGTGCACGGCCAGGCACGCCAGCGTGCAGTGCGCGCGCACGGCCTCGGGCGAGCTGCGCAGGATCTTGCGGCACATGGCGGCCGCCGGGCCGGTGTACCCCGCCTTCAGGTACGCGTCCACCGCCCGGCCGTAGTACATCAGCGCGCGCTGGATCCGCTTCGCCGCCAGGCACAGGTCGCCGGCGCGGTTGAACAGCTGGGCGCACGTCGAGTCGCCGGCGCTCGCGGCCGCCGCCTCGATCTCCTGGAGCTTGCGGTTCAGCTCCTCCCTTCCCGGGCGCAGCGCGCGCCGGCGAATCCACTCGAGCATCTCGCGGGGTCCGTCAAAGGGGGATGGACCGCGGGAACGACGCGCGTTCGCGGCCCAGCGGGCGGACGGCCGGGTGGCCGCCCGCCCTGGAAGAAAGGCTCAGGGATTGGTGGGGACGCCCTTGGCGTTCAGCGGGCACCCGGCGTTGTTGTAGCTGTCCAGCCGCGTGGCCAGGGCGACGATCGCGGCCCGGTCCTGCGCGGCCAGCGCGGCGTTCACCTGGCTGGTGACCTGCGCTACGGTCAGCGCGTAGCCGAACTTGTTCGCGTTCAGGTACGCCGCGGTGCCGGCGCGCAGCAGGATCTCCGCGCCGCCCTCCACCGTGCTGTTCCCCTGGAAGCCCAGCCCCTGCATGAGCGTGTAGGCGCCCAGCGTCTTGCCGCCCAGCAGGTAGACCGGGCTGAGCGCGGCGTTGGGGAAGGGGCTGCTCTCCAGCATCCCCGTGGCCACCGGCCATCCGCCCGTGTTGTTCTTCCAGTACCCCGGCGTGCAGCCGCAGACGTAGCTCACGGCCACGTCCCACGAGTCGGAGACGTTCGTCTCCGTGCCGGCCGCCGTCGCGGTGTTCGGCATCGACACCGTGGTGCCGCACTGGGTGATGCGCGCGGGGCCGAAGGTGCGGGCGTAGGTGTAGACCTTCGGCGAGGCGGCGGCGCAGACGTTCCCCGTCACCGGCGAGCCGGCGTAGGTGTCGCTGACCGTGACGCACTCGTCCACCCGCAGGCTGGGGTTGGCGCCGTCGAACGAGAAGGGCGCGCCGCCGCTGAAGGTGAGGTCGGCCCCGCCGCCCGGCTTCGCGACCGACGCCGTCGCCGTGTTCTGGTAGGTGGTGCCCATCGTCGGCGCCGCGACCGCCTGCGTGTAGCTGCACGACATCGACTCGCCCACGGCCAGGGTGCGCGGCAGCGTGCCGCAGCTCACCACGTCGGCCGCGCCGAAGTCGTCCACGTCCGCCACGCCGTTCACCGTGGCCGGCACCGTGCCGGTGTTGGCGACGGTGATGGTGCCGCCCACGGAGAACCTGCGGTCCTGTGTGCCGGTGTTCACCACCACCACCGAGTAGTTCACCACCTTGCTCTGCCCCGGCGTGAGCGTGAGGGTGCCGGTGTCGCCGTTCTTGTCCACGCTCCACTGCCACACCCGCTCGTAGTACGTGGTGGCCGTCTTGGTCACCTCGACCACCGGCATCACCGGCGGCGGCGCGGGGGGCAGCACCTTGAAGTTGTCGGTCTTCGTCTCGCTGTTCTCGAAGGTCCGCACCGCGCTGATCCACATCTTGTACTCGCCGCCGGCGTTGGGCGTGTCGTCGTAGCCCGGCTGGCCGTTGCTGGCGCGGATCAGGATCGCCGAGAGCTGGTAGCAGGCGTCGAAAACGCCGCCCGTCACGTGCGCCGGCGTCTCGTTCGCCGAGCCGACGGTGGTGCCCAGCAGGGTACCCTCGGGCGAGGTGACCTGCACGTAGTACGCGCCGTCGGGAAGGCCGGCCGCGTTGCCGTTCTGCGGGCCGCCGTTGGCGTACACCGAGTCCTTGTGGGGATAGATGTTCAGGTCGGTGCCGCCGCAGCTCCCGTTGGTGGTGAACACGGCGCCGGTGAGGTTCGCGGCCAGGCCGCCGGGCTTCAGGCCACCGCTGGTGGGCGACCCGCCGCCGTCTGCGCAGGCCGCGGCGAGCACGGCCAGGGCGGCGATGGGGACGAGGTTCCGGAGCTTCATGACGGGTCTCCTTCGACAGGCCGGCACGCTCTGCCGGCGGGATGCTTCTTCGGTAGCCCGGCCGTCTCCGCGACGGAGACCCGTGGATTTGCGGACCGGCCTCGCGACCGGGGTGCCTTTGTCGGAAGGAGCGAGGGTGGGACGGACGGAGATGCCCGTCCCGGTGAGAAAGCCGTATTACGATCCTGCGTCGGCGGTCCGGGCCGCCCCGTTCGATGCAGGGCCCAGCCGCACGCGCACCCGGGCCGGCAGCGCGCGGCTGCGGCATTCGCGCACGGTGAGCTCCTGCGCGTGGAGCGGCGCACGCCCGCTGGAGGGGCGGCGTCCGTGTCTTCGGCGGCCGGGCGGTCTCGGGGAGATCCCGTGCTTTGCGGACCGGCCTCGCGGCCGGGGTGCCTTTGTCGGAGGGTACTGCGGAAGACGCCATGAATAGGGCGCCGGGTACCGCGGGCAACGTCACCAGGAGAGAATTGCGTGCCGCGATGGACCGATCGCGCTATCCGACTGGTGGGCAACGGGTTGGAGGTAGATACCGCATCGATCACGACCTTGTACGCTGGGTAGCTTCGTAACAAAGATCCGGAAGCCGTAACACAGCTGCTACGCAAAGCTGTTGCACATCGCTCAGAATGGGCACATACGCGTAAATAGACCCTTCGGTGGGGCGATAGTGTCGCAGAAAAGGGATAGAATGTCGCGTCCCATCCCTTTCCCGCATACTCTTGTTGTATGCAAGTTGATGCTAAGTCATGACTTAGATTTATCGAGCCGAGCGGGTGAAGAGGAACGGCCCTTGCTGCAGAACCGGGCGCCTTCCTGATGTGCCCAGGTCCCCTTCAGGCAGTCTCCGATGCCGACCCCGCTCCGGGCCGGCCCGCGTCCCGACATGGGTTCCCGCCGGCCACCCACCTCCACGCCGCCGCCGTCTCCGCTCACCCTGCTGCTGGTGGACGACGACCTCCTGCACGCGCGCCTGCTGCGGGCCAACCTCAGCCGGCCCGGCACGGTGCGGGTGGAGGTGTGCGGCTCCGCGCCCGAGGCGCTGCGGCGCCTGGCCACCGGGGGCATCGACGCGGTCGTCACCGACCTGGTGATGCCGGGGATGGACGGCATCGAGCTGGTGCGGCGCATCCGCGCGTCCGGCAGCGCCATTCCCCTGGTGCTCGTCTCCGCCGCGGCCACGCTGGAGCGCGGCGTCGAGGCGATGCGCGCCGGCGCGACCGACTTCGTGGCCAAGCCGGTGAACGTCACCTCCCTCCTGGCCCGCCTCGAGGCCGCTGCGGAGCGGGAGGCCGCGCCGCAGGCGGCGGGAGGCGGAGGCGCCGAGCGGTGGATCTTCGGCGACGATGCGCGGCTGGCGGCGGTGCGCGAGTTCGTGGAGCAAGTGGCGCGCACGCCCTACGCCCGGGTGCTCGTCACCGGCGAGTCGGGGACGGGGAAGAGCCTGCTCGCGCGCGCCCTCCACGAGCTCTCGGGGGCGGCGGGGGCCTTCGTGGAGGTGAACTGCGCCGCCCTCCCCCCGCAGCTGCTGGAGGCGGAGCTGTTCGGGTACGAGAAGGGGGCGTTCACCGACGCGAAGGAGCAGAAGCGCGGGCTGGTGGAGGCGGCGGAGGGCGGCACCCTCTTCCTGGACGAGATCGACACCCTCCCCCTCGAGGTGCAGTCCAAGCTCCTGGTGTTCCTGGAGACGCGGGAGATCCGCCGGGTGGGGAGCGTGCGGCGGCTGCCGGTGCGCACCCGGGTGGTCACCGCCACCGCCGCGGACCTGCACCGGCTCGCCCGCGAGGGGCGCTTCCGCCGGGACCTCCTCTACCGGCTCGACGTGGCGGCGGTGGAGATGCCCCCGCTGCGCGCGGTCCCGGGGGTGATCCCCGGGCTGGTCGCGCGCTTCGTGCGCGACCTCTGCGGCGAGATGGAGCGCCCCGTTCCCGCGCTGGACCCCGCGGCGCTGGCCGAGGCCGCGGCGCACCCGTGGCCGGGGAACGCGCGGGAGCTGCGCAACGCGGTGGAGCGCGCGCTCATCTTCCACCGCGGCGGCGCGCTGGAGGTGCGGCCGCCGGCGCGCGAGCCCGGCGCCGACGACACGCACGGGGCCACGCTCGCCGTCCCCCTGGGTGCCTCGCTGGAGGAGGTGGAGCGGCGCTACCTGGCCGCCGTGCTCGAGGCCTTCCCCTCGGCGCTCGCCACCGTCGCGGACCGGCTGGGCATCTCCCGCAAGACGCTGTGGGAGAAGCGGCGGCGCTACGGCCTGTGAGCCAGGCGCCGGGCGGACGCGTGCGCCGCTCGCGCGCGGCCATCCTCGTGGCGGTGGCCGCCATCTGCGTCGCTGACGGGATGACGTCGGCGGGCGTCGTGGTCGGCATCCTCCTCTGCATCCCCATCGTCCTGGCCTCCACCGACCCGCGCCCGGCGATGGTCGTCTGGACGGGCGTGCTCTCCGCCGTCGGCTTCACGGTGGCGGCGATGGTCGGCGCGAAGCCCATCTCTCCCCCCGCCGTCTGGATCCCCAACCGCATCTTCGCCACGCTCAGCATCCCCGCGGCGACCCTGGTGGCGCTCCTGCTGCAGCGGCGGCGGAGGGACGCGGAGCGCGCCCGCGACGCCGCGCTCTCCGCGAGCGAGCTGAACCGGCTGATCGGGTCGCTGCTCGCGCACGACCTGCGCACGCCGCTCACCCTGGCGTCGGACTGCATCGGCTACGTCCGCGGCGCGTCGGCGCGCGGCGAGGCGCTGGACGGCGAGCTGCTGGCCGAGACGCACGCCCGCCTGGGCCGCAGCCTCCGCGCGGTGGAGGGGGTGCTCGCCCTCGCCCGCGACGACCCCGGCGACGGCGCCGCGCGCTCTGCGCCGGTGCGCCACGAGCTGGCCGACGAGGTGGCCGGCTTCGACGCCGAGGCCCGCACCCGCGGCAAGCGCATCGTCCTCGACCTGGACGGGGTGCGCGACGGAAGCGCCGTCGACGCGCGGGTGCTGCGGCAGGTGGTGGCGACCCTGCTGGACAACGCCCTGCGTTACGCCGTCCCCGGCGAGGTGAGGGTCACGGCGGCGACGGAGGGCGTGGAGCTGGCCGTCCGCGTCACCGACGGCGGCCCGCTCGATCCCGGGGCCCTGTCCTCCCGCCCCGTCGCCGACGGCAGTGGCGGGGCGGGCGTCGGCCTGCAGCTCGCCCGGGCGCTGGCCGTCCACGCCGGCGGCACCCTCTCCCGCGACGCCGCGTCGCCGGGAACGAGCTGGATCCTCTGCCTCCCTTGCACGAATCCGGTCGCCTGAACTGCGGGTCTCACACGGAGTCAACGATCGGATTCGTGAGAGTGCGGTAATCTGTTGTGAATCCTTGATGTTCCGGAAGAGCCTACCGGACTCTACGGGCGAAATAGCCCGGCTTTGCCGCCCGAGTTATCCCAAATCCTATCCCACCTGCAGCGCCGCCGGAGCGTGACACCGCTCCCGGCGGCATTCGCATACTAACCTTCAGCTACCTTCAACCTCAAAGCAGAATGGTGTGGACAGGACCCTCCGCCCACTCGCCACGATTGGGCTGCTGCGCACGCCCGTACGATTCTAACGGCCCCGAAGGCGTCAACATCAAGCAGCACTTAACCGAATTGTGCCAGGAAGCACGCGCTACACGGCCTCATCCAGCCACGCGTGGCGCTTCGATCACTTTCGCGTTATCCTGTCGCTTACTGTGTCTTTGGAATGCTGTGATATGAGACCTCGCATACGGTCCCCCAATAGATATGCCCGAGAAATCCAGCTCGCCAGCGCGCGGGCCGAGGCCGCACCGATTACCGCCGCCACCCCCGCCCCTACCGGACCTGAACTTCCTCGCGCAGATCGGGAGTGTCCTGGGGCTCACGCTCTGGAAAGCGTTCCGCGACGTAAAGACCTGGTCCGAGACGGAGCCGGAGAAGCGTAGGCGGTACTTCCGCCCTCTCACGGACGTGGTGCGGGAGCGTTTCGCGTACGCGAAGCACGAGGCGCCCGAGTTGGAAGGCCCCCTGGCGACCTTCTCTCTCCTCGTGCAAGCGCCCGAAGCAATCGAAGCGGAGCAGATTGCCGCGGCTTGCGAAGCCGTCTACAAGTGGGCCGAGGAGCGCGGGATGATGCTCACCGCGCTCTACTTCGCTGAAGCGGCAGCGTACGTACAGCCCGACGACCCGGCCTCCGCGAATCAGGCCGCGCGAACGGCTCGACGCAACCTGATGCGCGACCGTGCCGCCATGTGGCACTATCGCGCCTACAAGCTCGCCGTGAGGCTGAAGGACAACCGGAAGCGAACGCGTGAAACCATCTGGGCGCTGATCGGCTACGGCGCGATGATGCGGGATGCGGGGAACTACAAGGAGGCGCGGCGGTTCACACAGAGAGCTGCTACACGCGCAGTTGGAGCCCGGAGGCAGAAAGAGGCCGGGATGGCGTTCCACGACCTGTTCGTGATCGCCGTGGAGCTACAGCGGTTCACGCTCGCGTTGAAGCACGCCCGCAGTGCCTTCAACTACTACCCGGTCCGGCATCCAAGTATTCCCCGCCTTGCGCACGACCTGGCGTTCATGCTGATCCGCCTTCGGCACTTCCCCGCTGTCCTCACGATCCTGACGAAAGCAATCCCTCTAATGCTGCAGCCGGTCGAGCGCGCGATCGCATGGTCGTCGCTCGCGTGGGCGGCGGGAGGCGCGGGGTTGCGCGACCGCTTCCGTGAGACCGAGCGAGTTACGCTGGAACTCCTGCCCAGTCACCCGGACTTCGCCCCGGCGATGTTCATCCACCTGGCCGAGGGTGCGCGAGCACTCCGCGAATGGGACCGCGCGCGCGGCTACGCGCTGGCGGCCAAGGAGAGTGCGGTTCAAACGCAAAGCCCCACGCTGGAGGAGGAGGCGGCGGCCTTGGTGGGGTACATCGAACGTCGCGAGCCCGCGCCCGCGCAAGCGGAGTCCACGAGCGAGATAGAGTCTCTCACTGCGCTCGTGCTTTCGCGGCTCGACAGGTGGAAGGCCCCGGGCGAGCAGCCCGGGGCCTAAGGGTCGAGCAGCTAAAAGCAGCCGTCACCCGCCAGAACCGAGCATGTGGCCGCCCCGGGCGGCTGTCGTGCTGTCGCTGGCCGTCGTTCCTGTGGAGACGCCGGCCGTTGTACTGCCGGGGTCCTCCATGCGCCCACCCGATCCGAGCATGTGCCCGCCATCGAAAGCAGGACCCGCTGGAGGTTGAACGTTCGGGGTCAGTGTTGGCCCGTCCGAGCACGCCGCAAGCGCAGCGCAGACGAGCCCAGCAATGAGGAAATGCCGAGGTTTCAACATCTTTCCCATCCTGTGGAGGAGAGTGAAAGGGACAAAGTGAGCGGAGCCAATCTAAGCCTCGCCACACGATTCCCGCCACGAACACCCAGGGGTGTAAAGCCGCCGCTTTCGGCGATACTGGAGCGAGCGGGCAACCCCTTACGCTTCAGCCATGGAACTGCAAACTGACGCCGAGAGCGGCGCCCCGAGTGCGGGAGGGCCGCTTCACCCGGGGCCTGCCGGTTCGGGACGACACACGCTGGGGTGCGATCCGGACACGGCAGGACAGCATGTCCCAGGACTACCTCGACAAGCGTCGACCGTGGGCGAGCCTGATCCCGAGCCATTGTCACGGCCGGTGTGGTGGCTGGCGGCGCGACAGCGCGCCTCAGAACTGAAGGTAGACGAGGAGGGGCAAAGGATCGTTGCGCTGCTGATCTCGCACGTGGAGACGGCCTGGCCCTGGATCGAAGAGCTGGAAGCATTCTGCCGGGACCGATGCACCCGGATGGACGGCGACGACCCTCAAGCGCACTTCCTGCGCTTCCTGGAAAGCGATGTGATCGACCTGTTCCACAGCTTGGCCCAGGATGCTGCGAACATGGTCCCGGGCTGCGGTGGATCGGAGCCGGAGCCGGATGGGTTGCAGGGGGAAGCGAGCCGCTTCAATCGATTTCTGACCGTGCTGGTCCTCGCCGCCGAGGCCGCCGTCATCCCCGAGGACGTGCGTACCTCCGTGCGCCGTATCGGACGCGATTTAGGCGACTGGAACCCGGAATTCACGGTGCTCGCCGGAGCCGCCGCGCGGTCCCGCTATCTGGACGAGCGGACCACTCGAGCCAGTAACGGAGCGGCCCGGGAGTAGTGGCACGCGCGGCGAGCATGACCCGGAGTGCCGCGCATCCGCAGGATGCTGTTTGAGCGCAGCGTGTCGGGCCGGGAGCATCCGCTCCCGGCCCGTTTCTTTTTGGTGAGAGAGGGCCCTCCAGGGACTGCTACGCACGCGCGCGCGTAGCAGTCCCTGGAGGGCCCTCTCTGCATCCGCTGGCGAGAACCGTTGGCCGAAGGTGACGGTACCTGCTTCCGTGCGAGAGCGCGGCCCCGGTCAACCCAGAGCCAGCAATGAAAATTGGAAATCTCCCTTATGGCTCGCTGCGCTCGCCGGAGATTTCTCAATTTTCTGCTGGGTTTTCGCTCCGCTCAAACGAATCGGTTTCGCTTCGCTCAAAACCGAGCACCCCCACCTACGGAGTACGATGGCGCGCAGGACCGTCTTGAAGTTGACCCGCTGGAGTACCGCCGAGTGGAGCATCGTGGAGGAGGCGGCGCGCCCCCACGGGATCCCGCCGCTGCGCTTCGTCCGCGAGGCCGTGCTGGAGAAGGCCGCGCAGGGCGGCGGCCGGCCCAGGCCGGTGCCGCGCCGGAAATCCGATGAGCTGGTGCACCAGCTCAGCCGGGTGATCAGCAACCTGCGGCAGCTTCAGCGCGTCGCGGAGGATGACTGGCACAATGAAGCCGCGGCGCTGATCGGTGGGGTCATCGAGTTGGCGACGGCCGCCACGCGGGAGCCGCCCGAGCGTGCGCGCGAGGCCAACGCGGTGCTGGCGAAGCTGGTTCCGGCTGGCGTCGCCCTGAACGAGCTTGCTCACCGCGCCAACGCCACTCAAACGCTTCCACCGGACGACGAGGTGTGGGCCGTGCTCGCCAGCGTCGAGACGGCCGTGCGGTGCTGCCTGCCGTGATCGGACAGGTCTACGAACTCGGGACCGGGTTCAAGGGGGAGGCGCTGTACCTGCTGTACGGCCACCTCGACAACTTGAACCCGGACCGCGTGGACTGGATCGAGACACGCAATCTGCCGACGGATGATCCGCTGGCAGCAGCGCGGATCATGGCCGCGACCGCCCGTGACCGGCGCACGAAGCAGAAGCCGGTCTACCACTTCTCCATCAGCTTCGATTACAACGACCCTGCCGACCGCGCGCTGATGCTGCGGGTCGCCGACCGGCTGCTGGCCGATCTCAAGATGCAGGGTTTCCAGGCGCTCATGGTCGCGCACCGCGACCGCGCGCACGCCCACCTCCACATCGTGGTCAACCGCATCCACCCGGAAGAGCTCACCGTCTGGTCGAACTGGAACGACTACCGGCGGATCGAACGGAGCCTGCGCGCGCAGGAGGCCGAGCTTGGGCTTCGTGTCGTGCCCGGCTTCCTCGCTCCGGTGTTCGACGAGGACGGAAAGCGGCTCAGGCCCGCACAGCTGGTGCGCGGCGATGCCGACTTCCTAGAGCGGGTCCGTGCGGAGGCCGGGCCACACCTGGCGAGCGCCGGCTCATGGGCGGAGCTGGAGCGCGGGTTGGCCGCGCACGGCCTGCGGGTGCGGATGAAGGGCCGGGGGATGGTGGTGACGGACGGCAAGCACGAGGTGAAGGCGTCGAAGATCGATCGTGAGTTCTCGCGCTCCCGGCTGGAGGCGAGCCTCGGCATTCACGGCGAGTACCGCCTCCGCCAGCAGATCGCTGCGCGTACGCTTGACGAGCGTGCCGCACGCGTGGAGCAGGCGGTGGTTGCCGACGCCTCCCCGGAAAGGTCCACGCCGGCGGAGTGCACTCCAGTGACCCGGGCCGCGGCATCAGAGCCGGACCATGCGCCGGTGTCGGCGTCTCTCACACAGCCCACCAGCCAGGAAGAAGGCGACACTTGCGATCCGGCGGTCCAGCCCGTTGCTGCCGATCGAGTCGACGCCGAGATGCCGGTCCCGGCGGAGACTTCCAAGGACAGCCACGTGGTGGCTGCGGCTGATGTTCCGCGAGAGGAACGCAGGCTGACACCGGAACCCGTGAGTCCTCCCGAGCGGCACAGCGACGAAGAACCTGACAGGGAGGAAGTGACAATTGACGAACCAGCGCCCCTCCCAGTCAGGAATGAGAGCGCGAATGCGGAGGCGTTCCTGCAGATGGCGGAGCGCTTCCGACAAAGCGAGGCGGTGCGGAATGAGGTGAGGAAGCTCGATGAGATCCGCGAGAACATTGAGAAGTGGTCCCGCGGCTTTGAGCGGACGAGCACGGATTTGAAGGGTGCAACTCACCACTTCGCAAGAGAGATCCGGGCTGCGTTCCGCGATCCGCAGGCGTTCAGTGACGCATTCAAGCAGCTCACCGAGGAGCAGAAGTGGGCGACACTTAAGACCTTGCGGGAGCGGCCTGCTGAGTTCGCCCGAGAGTTCCTTGCCGCGCATGGACACAAGCTTGCGCACACCAGTGCGCAGCTGCGCGGCTGGCGGGCCATGGTCGCCAAGGCTGTGGAACGAACGCGGGGAGCGGCTCCGGAACAGCATGTGTTCCGGAACCCGAGCGATGCGAGGGCAGGCGTTCTGACCGCGGCGGTTGGGGAGCGGTACTTGGACGCGGTACGGGTGCGCGACTCCGCGCGCCGGGCTGTCGCGCGGAACCTTGGCCTCTCGGAAAAGATGACGGTAACGGAAGTGCGGGAAGCGCTCTCGGTCCGCAGGGCCGCAGCCAATGCACAGAAGGCGGAAGCGATCAGACGGTGCGACTCGCTCAAGGCGCCCACGGTCAAGGAACTGAAGCACGCATTCCTGAACCTGCGGCTGGAGGATAGGCAGCGTGTGATTAGCGATGTTCGTGCGATCGGGAGCATCCCGAAGATCCTACGCCTCGCAGAGCGACTGGCGCTGGGGCCGGAGGGGAGGAGGGGGGACATAGATATGTAAAGGGCAGAATTTTGTCCCATTTCTTACTTGCCCAGTCGAATGCGGCAGGGAGTGCACGCAGGCAGAGGGTGCACGCTCTTTCCCCTCCGCTCCTAGCAAACTACCTTTTACCACTTGTGATTGCTGTCGCTGATGGCGCTCGCGGGTTGCGGCTCTCTGCCGGCTTATCCCCTCCTCTCCTCGGTGCCATAAAGATCAGGGAGATGTCAACACGTTCAGGGGAACTCATCGTGCTCGAGGGACCGGATGGGGTGGGTAAATCCACCTTGGCCGAGGCGCTCGCCACGTCGTTACGTGGGTCAGGAAGGCCGTGCGTTCTGTATCATTTCCCGGGAAGAGAACCCGGTACCTTAGGACGGCATGTTTACGATTTCCACCACGATCCATCCGCATTCGGAGTGCGGGGGGTCACAGCAGAGGCACTCCAGATGCTGCACGTTGCGGCGCATCTCGAAGCAATCTCAACGCAGATCCGCCCCGCAATTGATTCCGGCAACTGGGTCGTGCTCGACCGGTTTTGGTGGTCCACATGGGTCTATGGGCAGCGATCTGGTGTGCCCCTGGGGCTACTCCAAGCGATTGTCGCTCCAGAGAGGTTTATGTGGGGATCGGTCAAACCGATGATCGTTTTCTTGGTTGAGCGAGCCTTGGCTCAACCGACCGTCGAAGACCCAAACGTAGAACTGACATCTATGTATCGCGATCTAGTCCGTTGCGAGGACCGCGACCAACGCGTGTTCACAATCAAGAACAGCTCGACAGTAGAAAGCGCAGTACAGTGTATGCTGTGCGAGCTTTGCCCAGACGTGCAAGACCGCCACAGATAATGAACGAGACTGCCCGCGACCTTCAACGAGCACTCCCTCTGGAGATCCCCTCGAAGCCAAGCCGCGCACAACCGGACTCCGGTTTGCCGTGTCTGGTAAGCAAGCTCAAGGGCGTAGTTACGACTCCGGTTTACGACACCTACTGGTGGTTTGCCGTGGAGCGTCAGCGTGTCTTCTTCCATCAGGTGGCGCGCCGTTCCGGTCCGGGGACAACAGATCCGGTACTGCGCACCTACAAGTTTACGAATGCCTACCGCGCATCGGACCGCGTTAGTCAATTCCTCATCCGCAACGTGATCTATAGCGGCGACACGGCTCCCTCTGAGCTGTTTTTCCGCACCGTATTGTTCAAGTTATTCAACCGAATCTCAACGTGGGAACTCCTGGAACGGGAGTTGGGGAGGGTTCGGTGGGCGGAATACAACTTCAAGCGATACGATCAGGTGCTCGGAGCTGCCCTGGCAGCGGGTGAGCGTATCTACTCGGCTGCCTATATCATCCCGCCTGCCAGCACGTTTGGTCATGAGAAGAAGCACCAAAATCATCTCCGGCTCATTGAGCGGATGATGGCCGACCACCTTCCGGAACGGCTGGCAGACAGCCGCTCCTTGAAAAACGTATACACGCTTCTTCGAGCGTACCCCTCAATTGGCGACTTTCTCGCATATCAGTTAGCCATTGATCTAAATTACGGCCCTTTGATGGACCACTCGGAATCGGAGTTTGTGGTCCCTGGACCAGGCGCACGGGATGGTATTCGGAAGTGCTTCTCCGATACGGGGGGGTGGAGCGAGGCGGACCTCATTCGCGCTTTGGCGGAGCACCAATCTGAGGAGTTTGATCGTCTCGGCCTTACCTTTTCCTCGTTGTGGGGCCGACCACTGCAACTTGTTGATTGCCAGAATCTGTTCTGCGAGGTGGATAAGTACGCCCGAGTTGCACACCCGGAGGTCCGTGGCGACTCGAAGCGGACACGGATAAAACAGTTCTATCGACCGTCACTCGACCCCATCGCGTATTGGTACCCGCCGAAGTGGGGACTCAATGACAAGGTGGCGCGCATGTTGGAGGGCCGGTGATTGCCAAATTTTCGGGTGGAACGGTCGACGCAGTGTGGCTGGAGGCCGCGGCTGCATTCCGGTCGGGGATCGGCGTCCGCCGGCAGGCCAGCCGAGCAGGTGATACGTTGGAGTTGCTCCACACCGTGCTCGAGGTGGAAGATCCGCGGCAACGGTGGGTGACGTCCCGCCGTCCTGCTCTCAATCCCGCGTTTGCAATCGCGGAAGTCGTCTGGATACTCCGCGGAAGGCGTGATGCTGCATTCTTAGTCCCATGGAATCGGAGTCTCCGGAGTTATGCAGGCGACGATGCGGAGTACCATGGAGCTTACGGAGCGCGCCTCATCCATCAGTTCGGTCTCGACCAGCTGGATCGTGCTTGGCAGGTACTGTCGTCAAATCCCGATAGCCGGCAGGTGGTCCTCCAGATCTGGGATCCCACCGCTGATCTGCCGAACTCGGACGGCTCGCCTCGCTCGCCTGACATCCCGTGCAACGTCTGCGCGATGCCCAAAGTGCGGGACGGACGATTGGAATGGATGCAGGTGCTTCGGAGCAACGACCTTTTCCTAGGCGTCCCCTACAACCTCATCCAGTTCACCACGATCCAGGAGGTGCTTGCCGGGTGGATCGGGGTTGAGGTTGGCTCATACGTCCAGCTTAGCGATAGCCTTCATGTGTACGAGCGGGACCTACAAGCAGTGACTGATTCTTTAGGGTTAGATGCGCCTCACAACCCTGAATCTCTCGCCTTACCGAGAGAGGAATCGGTTCGCTGCTTTGCCGAGCTAGAGAAACGGATCGTCATGCTCGGATCACCTGCACTAGAGCGCAAAGAGTTCGATCGCGTCCTCGGGCAGCGGTCTCTCCCGACTGCCTATAGCAACCTTCTCCTGGTGGTAGCGGCAGAAGCAGCCCGCCGCCGCAGCTGGTCCGAAGCTGCGTCAGAAGCTGCAGAGCTGTGCTCCAACCCTGTGCTTCGAACTGTTTGGCACCGCTGGACTGAGCGATTCGCCGTCCGGGATTAATCCCACCCATTCAGACGCAAATGCGATTCATCCTCCACGTTTCTGACCTCCACCTACTCCCTCCAGAGGAAGATAGCCCTTCTGGAGATTACAAGGTGGATATCCTGAAGCCACAGGAGCGGCAGCGGAAGGTTGGTTTGATCCGCAGCACCTTCCAGCAGCTCGCGAGCCGGTTGCGCGAGCGTAGGGATGATCTTGAAGCCATTGTGATCTCAGGAGACGTTACAGTCCAGAACGATGCACGCGGATTCTCGTTGCTGGACGGGGTGCTTTCGGAACTCAAGGACAAACGTCCAGCGAACAATCGGGTTGTTGTCGTTCCTGGCAACCATGATGTCGCTTGGGAGAAATCGTTTTTTGAGCTACAAACCGCCGAGGAGCGGTATGCGAACTTTCGCCGGTATATTTATGACGCGGGTTTCGTGACCCCGCTTCTAGACGAGATTGACTTTGATGAAGCGACAGATCCGTCATCACTTCCTCTTGAGCGGCACCTCGTCGTTGGTGAAGATCATCGGTGGATTGTGATCCCGGTGAACTCATCCCATTTCTGTGGACGCGCCCTCCGTCTTAATGATTCGACTCGTCGCGCGTGGGAGGAGGCCGCCGATAAGCTTGGAATTTCGACGGTTGACCTCGGAAAGAGACTCGGAACTCCTTTATCCTACGACATCGCGAGGGTCCAGCCGCAGCAACTCGGGCTGATCAGCAAGATGGCCGCTCTTGCATTGGGAAACGTAGCCTCACCGGACGGAGCAGCACCGTTAAAAATCGTGGTGCTCCACCACCACCTTCAGCCTGTCACGAGCTTTGAGGAGTTCAAGCCTTTTGAATCGTTGAGCAACTTGGGGAATGTGCGCGAGTTCCTGCGCACTCATGAGATAGACTTGGTCCTACACGGACACAAGCACGCCGGGTGCGTCTACTGGGACCATATCTATCCGTGCAATGACGACTCACCACACCGCGCTCACCCCGTCTTAGTAGTTGCCGCCCCAGCTCCAGTCACTACACCAGGGCAGCCTCTGCTCCGGCTGATCCGACTAGATGACAACCCGCGCACCCGCACTTTGGCCATAGCGACTGTGCCATCGGTCGAGTACAGTGCGAGGATAGAGGACCCGGAGGAGGTTCGGATCCAACTGTGGCGTCCAGGTCAGGGTGCGGATACGCAAGGCATTGTTTTGATCGAAAGCGACAGCTTTGATACGACTTACGCGCGGCTCCACTCTCTTTTTGAGGGAAGGCCACCGTCCGCTTACTTGTACAACGTGGTTTGCCGAACGGGCAATCCAATTGGCGAATCCCGCGCTCCCCAAGGCTATCCGGCTGTCCCGGATGCTGAATCCTTGGAGGAGTGGTTCAAAGAGATGGTCGACTGGTGGCAGCAGCCTTCTTCACGCTTAGACAACGCCGGCTACTTCACCCACGGAAGTCGGATCACCCGTTACGGTACCGAATCCGTCGATCAGCTCGACCATGCCATTCGTGCGATTCGTGGAGACATTAGGTCAAGCCGAGGCATCATCACCCTACTCACTCCGACGTTGGCCCCACCACGCCAGGGAGCTTTCCCTTCGTTCTGTCAACTTCATCTATTCGTGCGTGATGGTGGAGACCAGGGAAAATTCCTTGAAGCGGTGGCCTATTTCCGTAAGCAGGAGATGCGCTATTGGTGGGCAATCAATATGGCGGAGGTGATGCGCCTTCAGCACCATGCTTTTGAACGGCTGAACCTTCCTGACATTCGGCTTGGTCCGGTCACCACGATCAGTGCTGTAGCATTATGGAGTGCTGTCCCGCCCCGCGTGGTGATTCCAAAAGTCGATCGTCTTCTCGACCAGGACATCCACGCGCTGTGGTTGTTGGGGGCAGCTCTTTTCTGGCCCCAGATGCCGGGGCGAACTGATGCGGAACGGCTTTGGAATCAGGTTCTCGATGGACTGGAGCCACCGGATCGCTGGAATGAAGACGGTGTGCCCGTTGCTACGGGGGGACTCGATTACCTGATCGAAGCCATACGTAAACTGCTACGCGAAGAAACGGGAACCCGGCCATCCAGAGTCTTGTCGCTCTTGGAACAAATCCGCAGCGCGAACCGGGCGTATCAAGCGGCCGGTGAGAATCAGGAGAGACAGCACAATGATTGGAGAGATCAAGTCCGCGGTCTTGTCCAGCAAATTCGCCTTGAGGTGACAGCACTCTGGCAGGAACCCATTGACACGTAAAGTCTAACCGCCTCGATGGCGGCCGATGCGAAACACGAACGAATGCTAGGGGGATTATGACTCCGCTCGGACCAGAGGGTTGTGAAGCGTACGCGGAGGTCTTCGTTGGCAAACTCCCGCCGTTCTGGCTCCTAGACTGGCAGGTACAAAGCCTCTTTAGTGTAGTCGAACTGCCGCGCGTACAAGTAGAGCACGAACAGGGTGGTCACCTCTACATAGACGTGCTTAGGCATGCGAAGGAAGTCGCCCTTATTGGGACTGTCGGATACTTCGAAGCCTTCTGCAAGCACCAATTCGCGGCCTTGGTGAACATTCATCCTGCACTCTTGGAAGCGTTCGCCGCTAATCGTCCTCAAGCAGTGCTCCGGCTCTCCGAGATTGCCTCCCTTTTCCAGCGTTTCGATACGGAAATCGGCTTCGTCGTTGCAGAGCAGAACGACTTTGGGTCCGCACGTATGATCAACGCACTCTTCCGTGACTTGCTAGGAGTTACGCCGTTGAGTCATGACGAGGGCGATCGATTTGATCGTATTTTGAACATGCGGCACCTGCTGGTCCACCATGCTGGTATATATACGAGGGCATATGCGCGCGGCACAGCAACTTCACAGTCCGGGGGTGAGCCGTTCCGGGACAAGGTCGAAGTTCCAGTGGAGGAACTCCATGAGATGACGGAGTTTGTCATGCGAATGGCTATCAAGATCTCTGTAACCACCGTCGAGGCATTAAAGAACCGAACAGACGGACTAGCTCGGATTCGTGCTGAGCGCCGGGGTGCTGTTAACCTATTGCTCCAAGGGGTTTGGGACGAGATTTCATTGTGAGCATCAATCGCGATTATGACGTAGCGTCTGCAGAGACGGAACGAATCCAAGCACTCGAAGATGAACGGTCAGGCCGCTATCCCACCGCAATTACACTCGCGGTAGCCAACTCTCCGCAGTGACTGATGCTAACAAACCAACCTGTGATCCCAAGTTCTTTCGCAAGTTCAAGCACCTCACCGCTCAGACGCACGTATGGTGCGCCAGCCTCCCCTCGAAGAATTTCTATGCCTCGCCACGTAATGTCACCTGCGAAACCTGTTCCAAGTGCTTTCGCCACCGCTTCCTTCGCAGCGAACCTACCCGCATAATAACGCGCATTCACGGGCGGTGGGTCCGCCTGCGAGCATTCTAAAGACGAGCAAAACCGCTCCGCCCATCGCTTGTGAGGAGAGTTCAGCTCCTCTTGGATGTAACGGACCTGGACGACATCAATTCCGTGGCCGATTATGCGCATGAGCTCCCTAGAAGGCTGTTGAAGAATTCCGTCCCGGGCGGCGGCGTCCGATAGCTCGAGAGCGTCCGAGCCATCGGGCGGCGCCGCCTGACCGTTCCTGGTCGCGGTTGCGAGGGCTCCGTGG
>Ga0070685_10000458_pt1 | contig 23697 bp, 17 predicted proteins | sample KBSS13LmetaG_FD_65651 | JGI IMG/M metagenome (GOLD analysis project Ga0070685, IMG submission 65651) | Switchgrass rhizosphere microbial communities from Kellogg Biological Station, Michigan, USA - KBS S1-3L metaG | ecosystem: Host-associated > Plants > Roots > Rhizosphere ...
GACGGAACGCGGCCAGCCGCGCCGCTTCGATCCAGGCGCCGCGTTCCAGGGGCTCGCGCCCCAGCCGCCCGGCAATGCGGTCCGTAGCCTGCTCCACATAGGGCTCCAGCCGCTCGGGCTCCGCGCCAGCACTCTCCACGACCTCCTTCAATTCGCCATTCGACCCCTGCGGATCGAACCGGTTGGCGATCTGCCCCGCGAACCGCCGCGTCGCCTCCGCATCCCTCCCCTGCACCGCCACCAGCAGGTCCACCAGCAGCGCGCCGGCGCGGGCGGCCTCCGCCGGAGACAGTGCGCGCGAATCGCCGGTGCCGCGCGAGGCCGTCCAGGGCGGCGACAGGTTCCAGTCCGGGGTGGGCAGCCCCTGGTCCGCGTGCTCCAGGCGTGCGGCGAGGCGCACCGGACTTTCGCCGGCCGACGGGCGCGGCCACAGGGCACGGCCTAGCACGATGAGCCCCACGATCCCGGCCGCGAGCGCCAGCCACCGGAGCATGGGCGCAGGCTTTCGCGGGTGCAGATGGATCACTCCGTCGTCCGATTCCGCCTCCGGAGCACGTACGGTCTTCGTGGCATCCGTAGCTTCCGCGACGTCCGTAGCCTCCGCGGCCTCCGAGCCCGAACGCTCTGGCGGGTCGGCCGAGCGGAACCCCGCGAAAACCCCCTCCTCGACCGGCGCGTCGACGTACCCCTCCGCTTCGTCCGCGTCGTCACCAATCCCCGCCGCCTCCGCTTCTTCCGCCGCGCGCAGGATGGACGCGGTAGCGGCGAAGTGCGCGTAGGCCTCCTCGTCGGCGGCCAGGCGGGCCAGCATCTCCGCGCGCTCGCGCTCGTCCAGCCGTCCGTCGAGGAAGGCGGCCACCCGCTCGTCTTCGTTCCAGGCGTCGCTCACCGGTCACCTCCCGCCCTGGATCCACGCGGCCGCCGCCCGCCGGAGACGCGGCGCGGACCCTTTCCTTCGCCGCTCACGGTGCCTCCATCTCGTATAGTAGGCCGCGCACCTCGTCTCCCCGCAGCCCCGCGCCCTCCAGGAACGCCTTGAGCCGGACGCGCAGGCGATCCACGCGCCGGTACAGCGGCTTCTGCTCGAGCCCCAGCGCCCGCGCCACGTCGGCCAGGGTGTACCCGTCGGCGAAGTGCATCTTCACGATCACCTGCTCCTCCGGCTCCAGCTGCTCCAGGGCCTGGCCCAGCGCGCTCATCATCTCGCCGCGCCGCTCCTCCGCTTCGGTGGCGGTCACCCGCTCGTCGGCACTCGACGCGTTGGCCTTGGCGCCCAGCACCAGCTCCGGGTCCACCTGCACCGGCCGCAGCGGCGGACGGTCGGGGAGCCTGGCCAGCAACCGCGCGAGCTCGATGTCGGAGAGGGTGGTGAGCCCGGCCGTGCGCAGCTTCTGGCCCGCCTGCTCCAGCGTGTAGTGCTCGCGCCGCACCAGGATCTCCAGCTCCCGCGCCGGCGAGCCCAGCCGCTCCGCCGCGGCCGAAGGGCGCCAGCGGCCCCCCCGCATGCGGAGGTAGGTGAAGAACTGCCGGGTCACCACCGATGCCAGGTAGGTCTTGATCTCCGATTCGCCTTTGAAGTTCCGCAGCACGGCATAGTCGTCCTCCATCAGCTGTATCTGCACCCAGCCCTTGAAGTCCTCGGCCTCGGCGCCCCAGATGCCGTTCTTGCTGCAGGCGATGGAGGCCACCCGGTCGATCCAGCCCAGGTGCGCCAGGAACACCGCCTCGGGGTCGATCCAGTCAGTCATCCGGAGCGGGAGGACGGAGAGCGGGGGAGCGTTCGAACGTCGCGGTGAACGTACGCAACCCTCCCCCACGGATCAACTCGCCGCGCCGGGAACCGGGGTGGAACTGAGCGTGGCGGCGCCGTGCGGGAATCGCCGCGAGCGGGTCCCACCAATGTGCCGCACCCGGATCGCCGGGAGCCCGCGGCCCCCCGCGGAACGGCCCCTCCACTCTCAGATGCGGCGGCAAACACCATGGCCTTCACCCTTCGGATCACCTTCTCGGGGCTGTGCCTGTTCGTCCCCGAGCCCGCCAACGGCGGGCCTGCCGGCCGGATGCACGTGCTGATGCCCGGCATGTTCGGCGCCCACTGCGGCGAGGACCGGCACGTGGCGGCGCTGGCGTACGACACGGGGCACCTGGCGGCGGGCGGCACGCCCACTGGCATCACCGCCATGGCCCCGCTCACCGGCCACCAGCTCGTGCCGGTGATGGGCGAGGAGGCGAACCTCGCGTTCTGCAGCCACATCGTGGACCTGCGCGAGATCACCCAGCGCCCCGTGGACCCCGACCACCTGGGCGCCGACACCGGAAAGAAGCTGGTCGCCCGGGTCACGCTCGGCGCGGGGCGGATCACGCGGGTGGCGCCGGGGCTGTGCTGGGAGTGGCGCCCAGGCGAGTTCCGCCCGATCGCGCACAGGGTGGAGTGGGAGATCCCCGACGTGGAGGGTGACGCGCTCACGCTGGCGTCGGAGCCGATCAGCGGCGGAGGGGTGGCGAAGGCGCTCGGCACGCTGCACCCCATCGACGGCCGGGTGAGCCTGGTGGTGTACCACGACACCACCCAGGAGCTGCCCCCGGAGCCCCTCACCGAGGAGCACCAGCCGGTGCCGCCCCCGGGGTTCACCCCCCACCACTTCGCCGCGTACTACACGCTCTTCGGCGGCCCCGTGCCTTCCGTGATGCCGCGGTACTGGGGGAAGCTGGGCGACTGCCCGCCGCTCTCGAACCCGTGTGACCTCCTCCCGCCCGACATGGGCATCGTCCCCTCCAAATGCCTGGTGGCGGGCGTGGGCGGGGGCTGATCGCGCGCATCCGGCGCCGCCGCGGCCGCGGCGGCGCAACCCTTCTGACGGAGACCGGCTGATGGACCGCGGCATCTCGATCCACATCGGCGTGAACCACCCGGAGGGGATGTACGAGCCCCTGTCGACGAGCGAGGACACCGCCTGGAAGCTGGCGGAGCTCGCGTTCCAGGCGGGATACCGCGCCATCCACCTGCTGCGCGGCGACGAGGCCACCCGCGAGTCGGTGGGCGCGCTGCTGTTCGACGCCGGCCGCACGCTGCGGTGCGGCGAGACGCTGTTCGTCACCTTCTCCGGCCATGGCTCCCCCGTACGCAACGCGGGGGGCAACGCGCCCGCTGGGTACGACGAGAGATGGTGCCTGCACGACGCCGACCTGGTCGACGACGAGCTGGCGAAGTTCTGGAGGAAGCTGCCGCGCGGAGCACGCGCGCTGGTGGTGGCCGACTGCTGCTTCGCCGCCGGAACCCTCCGCAAGGGCCACTTGCCCATGGCCTGGGACGGAGCCGAGCCGTACCCGGAGTGGTCCGAGGACGCGTCCCGCGGCGTGAAGCAGTTCCACCCGGCGGCCTCGGTCACCGCGCCCAGGAAGGACGACGGCATCGGGGCCAGCGTGCTCCTCCTGGCCGCCACGAGCAAGCAGCAGAAGGCGCAAGAAGGCCTGTACGCGGGGCACCTGCTGGACGTCTGGGCGGGCGGGAACTTCCGCGGCAGCTTCTCCGAGCTGCACGAGGCGGTCCGCCAGAGAGTGTTGCGTGAGAAGCAGGACCAGGAACCCCAGCTCCTCATGCTGGGCGCCCCCGACGACCGGTTCCCGCAGCAGATGGCCTTCCACCTGGACCGTCCGGTGACGCGCGGAGGAGGCGGACCGTACTGACGAGCACCGCGGGGCCTGGGCGGTCGAAGGTCGGCCGCTGGAAGCTCCTTTGACGAGACTATTTTCGAGGAGAGCTGCATGCACGACCGGATCAGGGTGCTCTTCCTGGCGTCGGACCCCTTCCGCGACCGGGCCCCGCTGCGGCTGGACGAGGAGGTGCGCGCCATCGACCACGCCCTCCGCAAGGGGAGCGCGCGCGACCGGCTGGAGCTGGTGCCCCACTTCGCCACCCGCACGCGCGACCTGCAGGACGCGCTGATGCGCCACGACCCGCAGATCGTGCACTTCGCCGGGCACGGCGACGACCCCGGCGTGCTCTACCTGGGCGACGAGTACGGACGCCCGCGGCCGGTGCGCAAGGAAGCGCTGGGCAAGCTGTTCGGCATCCTGGGCGAGTGGATCAAGGTGGTGGTGCTGAACGGGTGCGACACGCTTCCCACGGTGGAGGCGCTGGGTGAGGTGGTCGACTACGCCATCGGGATGAACCGGCCGCTCACCGACGCGGCGGCCATCGTCTTCGCCGAGGCGTTCTACGGCGCGCTGGCGATGGGGCGCACCGTGCAGGAGTCGTTCGACCTCGGCGTGAACCAGCTGGAGATCGTGGGGAGCGACGAGTCCGCCACCCCCGTGCTGCGCATCCGTCCCGGCGTGGACCCGGCCCTGCCGTTCGCCGTGCGTCCACCCGAGGGCCCCCCGCCCTCCCCTCCCGGCGGCGGAGCGGGCGGAGCGCCGGCCAGCCAGCTGAACGTCTTCGAGACCTTCCGCGGCGACGACGCGCTCTTCGAGGCACTCCCCGGCTCCGGCGACGCCCGGCAGGAAAACCGTTTCGGCGACGCGTCCATCAGCCGCGCCGTCTTCCGCACCGGCGGACATCCCTGATTCGATCGCTCCATTTCATCCTGCGGCTCTCATGACCACCGACCACGGCATCTTCGGCCTGCTCTGGCAGCAGAACACCGGCATCGGCCGCCTGATCCTGCTCCTGCTCTTCGCCCTGGGAGGGGCCGCGGCGGCCGCGGCGCTCCGGCACCTGCACCGCTACCGCAGCGTGGAGCGGCGCGCGCTCGACCAGGTGCGCGCGAAGCTGCACGCGATCCGCGCGCGCGAGGAGGCAGAGCAGCCGGAGGGGAGCCGCCCCGCCCTCCCCGCGCCGGTGGAGCTGGCCGAGCTGCGCGAGAACGTGCCACCTCGCACGCTGATCGGCGAGCGCCTGGCCGCCCTCGCGCGGATGAAGCAGGCGCGGGTGAAGGTGAACGTGGACGCCCTGCAGCAGATCACCCTGCTGGGCGAGAACGCCAGCCCCGGGCTCGCCTTCCCCGGGTACGCGGTGGACCTGGCGATGATGCTGGGCATGCTGGGCACCTTCGTGGGGCTGTGCCTGATGCTGCTGCAGATGCAGAACGTGCTCCCCAGCGCCTCGGGGGTGCCCGCGTCGGGCGGGTTCGCCGAGGCGGCCCAGAGCCTGGGCGGGATCATCGCCAGCAAGAAGACGGCGTTCGTCACCACGCTGGTGGGGCTGTCGTGCGCCATCGCCGTCTCGTCGCTCAACTTCCTCCTCGCCCGCGCCCAGTCGGCCTGCTACGACGCGCTGGAGCGCTTCACCGCCCAGGAGCTGCTCCCCGCCACCGTTCCCGCGGTGGAGGACGAGACGGCGATGGAGAAGCTGTCGCTGCAGCTGAGCGACACCTTCGCCAGCCTGGGGAGCCTCTCGGAGCACCACGCGGGGAACCTGGAGCGGCTGCAGGAGATGGAGGCCGCGTTCGGCGCCATCGTGGGGAGCATCCGCGCGATCACGCAGCAGTCCGCGCGGGGCCCGGCCGAAGAGGCGGCGGGCGCGCTCACCACCCTGGTGAAGCAGCTCGGCGACGCGAACGACGCCCTGGTGAAGGTGGCCGAGCAGGTGGCTACGCGGGCGGTGCAGCAGCGCCGCGAGGCCGCGTACGCCGGGGTGCGCGGCGACACCCTGGGGGCGTGGCTGGACGACGGCCTCGCGATCCTCCGCCGCAACCCGCTCCCGGCGCTGGTGGGCGCGGGCGCCCTGGCGGCGCTGGTCGTCCTCGTCTTCTGACCCGGAGTGCCTGCGATGAGGAGCGCGCTCGCGGCGCACGGCCTGAGCACCCGCGTCCACTACTGGCCCGGGCTCATCGACATGCTCACCTCGATGCTGATGTTCTTCCTGCTCGTCTACTTCGTGGAGAGCAACTTCGGCTCGGCGAGCGCGCAGCTGGCCATCGCCCGGCAGAAGGAGGCGCAGTTCGCGGCGGTGCTGCACCAGGAGTTCGCGGCCGAGATCGCCGCGGGCCAGGTGGCCGACTCCGCCAACCTGAACCTGCTGCAGATCCGCTTCGGCGACGGGGTGCTCTTCGCGCCCGGCAGCTACGAGCTGCACCCGCACGGCGCCGCGCTGCTGGCGCGGCTGCGGACCGTGTTCCACCAGGTGGACGGGCAGGGCGGCGGCCGCCTGTACGACCAGATCCAGGTGGAGGGGCACACCGACGACCTTCCCTTCCGCCGCCCCGCCTATCCGCGCGACAACTGGGAGCTCTCCACCGCGCGCGCCACCTCGGTGATGCGCTTCCTCACCCGCGGGGCGCGGCCGCTGGAGGAGAGCCGGATGTCGGTGAACGGCTACGCCCAGAACCGGCCGGTGAGCGAGCGGCGCAGCCGCAATCGCCGGATCGAGCTCCGCATCTACTTCTCCGGCCGCCTCTCCACGGCCCCCGCCTCCGCGGTGCCATGAGCGGCCCTCCCGACGCCCTGCGCACCGACGACACGGCGCTCCGCCGCGCCCTCTGGCGCTTCGAGTACGGCCACCTCTCCGGCCGCCGCGTCAAGCGGCTCTTCCGCGCGGCCTACCTGCGCGCCACCCGCGACTTCGCGGCGCTGGAGGCCGGCGTGCCCGCGGTGCGCCGGCACGACCCCGCGCTGCTGGCCGCCCGCGACGCCTTCCGCGCGGGCGCCGACGACGCGGTGCGCGCGGAGCGGTTCCGCGCCGCGCTCGAGGCGATCCTCCGCGGGCGCAGGACGCTGGCGGCCATGCAGGCGCTGGTGCGGGCGGCCGCGGCCATCGCAGAGGCCGCCGAGGCCCTGCGGCGCCTGCACGAGCTCGCGCGCGTGCCGCGGCTGCGCGCCCTCCCCTGCCTCCAGGCGCCCGCCGACCTGCTGGCCGAGGCGCGCGCGCGGCTGGAGCGGAAGCGCTACGCCCAGGCCGCGTACCTGGCGGCCGCGTCGCTCGCCGAGTCCGCGCCCCTGGCGCGGCGCGAGCGGGCGGCCGGAGGCCAGGGCGCGCTGGAGGCGCGCCTGGGCGAGATCCGCTCGCTCTGCACCGAGACGCGCGCCCTGGCCGGCGCGGACGAGTCCGACCCCGCCTCCGACGGCTCCCTGGACGCGGCGGCGGCGCTCGCGCGCGACGGCTTCGTGGCGCTGGCGGAGCGGATGGCCGACGAGCTGGCGTTCTCGCTCGCCGCCCGCGCCCGCCTGCACCGCGAGCTGCGGCGCGCGGGCGCCGCGAGCCCCGGCGACGCCGACCTGCTGCGCGGCGCCGTGGCCGCGGGCGAGGGGCCCGGGACGTGGGAGTCGGCCACCGCCACTCTCTGGCGCGCGCGCGTGGAGGCCGGCCTGCGCCGCGTGGCCGACCAGCGCGGCCGCGCGGACCGCGCGCTCGCCCTGTTGGGCGCCGAAGCCCGCACCGGGGCGTGAGGCCCGACGCAGACATCGACATCATCCCGCAATCCACTACGGAAACCTTGCAATGAGCAATCTCACGTTCGAAGAGCGCCTGGTCCGCGACCACCCCGCCGAGCCCCTGGAGGGGCACAACGTGGTGGTGTTCGACCGGGTGGGCGAGGCGGGTGAGAAGTTCCTGACCGTCCTCCCCCCCGGCACGCCGATGAAGCGCGGGCTGCTGGACCTGGTCCGCCACCCTCGCTACTTCGGCATCGCGGTGGACGCCTCGCCCGACCTGCACCTGGACGTGCGCGAGCACGTGGTGCTGGAGGACGACGAGGCGCACCGCATGGAGCTCCTCTTCGACCTGTACTACTCGGTGAGCGACCCCCGGCTGCTCGCCGGGCACCGCAACCGCGACCCGCTGGGCCTGGTGGGCCAGCGCGCGCGCCAGGTGATCGGCCGCGACGTGGCGCAGCTCCAGTGGACGGAGATCGTGTACGGCTTCGGCGTCGCCGCGCAGGAGGTGCTGCGGCACAGGCTGCCGGAGCTGCAGGCGTTCGCGGCGGGGTACGGCATCGCCCTCCGCGCGGTGGAGGTGGGACGGCTCCTTCCCGAAGAGGCCACCGCGCCCGCACGCGACACCGCGGCCCGGCTGGATCAGATCAGCCGCGACGAGCGGGTGGACCTGGCGAGGATGGACACGGAGCGCCGGCTCGGCGACGCCCGCAACCTCCACACGCTGGGGAGCGCCGACATGGACGCGGCCGCGCAGGAGGTGCGCGACGCCGCGCGGGTGCGCACCGCGGCGGTGGACGCCCGCGTCCGCGCCATCGGGCAGGTGGCGGGCGAGGTCACCACGCCGGACGAGTTCCGCGCGGTGTTCCAGGGCGGCATCCACTCCGGCGCGGCTCCCGGCGCCGGGCCCGGGATGCTCTCCGCGCCCGGCGGCGCGCCTGCGGCCGCGCTCGCGGCGGGAACCGGCGGGCTCTCGGCCCTGCTGCAGCAGGTGGTCTCGGCCACGCAGGGCGTGGGCGGCACGAGCCGGCGGCTGGAGCTGCGCTCGGCGCTGCTGCACCTGGTCGCCGAGGTGCTGCTGGAGGACCTGGGCGAGGCGGCCGTCCGCGCACGCTACGCCGACCGCGCGCGCCAGCTCTTCGCGTCGCTGGAAGGGAGCCTGGTGCCGCACGAGCTGGACGCCCTGCGCGCCCTCTCCGACCCGGTGGAGCTCGAACGGTCGCTGCGCGGCTGACCCTCGTCCGCCCGCGGCCCGCACCACGCCTTCATTTCGACGGAGAGTCCTTCATGTCCGACGCGACCCCCGCCCAGGAGCCCACTGCACCATCACCGCAGCCCTCCTCGTCACCCTCCGCGTCGTCCACCTCTTCCCCGCCCCGAGACGGGGCGGGGAATGCGGCGAAGGAGGCCGCGGGCGGCGACGGCGCGGCGGCGTCGGGCGGCCCGACGCAGAACATCCACCTCGACGGCCACACGGAGGTGGAGGAGCTCATCCTCGACCAGCGCACCATCGGGCAGAACGTCGAGAGCCAGATCGTACAGCTGTACCAGTCCCGTTCCGCCATCCAGCGCTTCTCCTGCGCGGAGGGGCAGCGGGTGCCGCCGCAGTGGGAGCAGGAGAGCGCGCTCGCCTTTCGCGGGGCCGACACCGAGGTCGACGCGCTGCTCAAGCACTTGGAGGAGCGGCGCGTGCTCCTGCTCACCGCCGAGCGCGGGGCCGGCAAGGTGAGGGCGGCGCTGTACCTGGGGTGGCACCTGCGCCAGCAGGGACGCTGCGTGGACGAGACGCTGCTGGCCGAATCGTTCGACCGCAGGATGCGCATCGACGTGCGCCACCTCGCCGCGCGCGACCCGGGGCTCAAGCACCGGCTGGTGATCTTTCCCAACGCCTTCTCGCGCGCCGACCCCGAGGTCACGCGCCTGTTCGAGACCACCGACCGCTCGGGCTGGCAGGGGCTGGCCGAGCAGCTCCGCGCGCGCGGCGCCTACCTGGTGTTCACCGACCCGGGCGACGCCGGCCCCGTGGAGGGGCTCCACGGCGTGCAGCGCCGGCTCTCGCCGCACCCGCGCGACCTGCTGGCCGACGAGCTGGAGCGGAAGCTGGCGGCGATGGAGGGCGGCGGCGCCGAGCCCGGGCTGCTGGCCACGCTGCGGGAGGGACGGGAGTGGATGCTCGACGCCTTCCGCTACGCGCCGCAGGTGTTCGACTTCGTCGACCAGTACGTGGAGCTGGGGATCGCCGGGCTGGAGCTGGAGGAGGCACGCCGCCGCATGGAGAACGCCGACGGGCGCATCCTCCAGGACCTGGACGGAGACTTCGAGGGGTGGAGCTTCGCCTTCACCCTGGCGCTCGCGCGGTGCGGCGGCGAGGCGGGGGGCGTGGCCTGGGTGGACGTGGACCGGCTGCACCGGCACGTGCGCCAGTGGCTGCGGCGAGACCTGAACCTGCGCTACGCCGACCCGCGCGGCGCCGACGTGGACGCCGAGGCCGACGCCGACACGCGGCTGGAGTTCTCCGACACGCGCCTGCTCAACCGCGCGCACGCGGTGGTGGACGTGGGCGCGCTGGCGCACACCGTCCGCTTCCGCGACGGCGCCCCGCCCGACGGGATGTGGAGCGCCATGCTCACCCGCCACCGCCGCGCCCTGGTCACCGTGCTCCCCGGCCTGCGCGCGCTGGCCGAGCGGGGCGGCGAGGAGCTGCAGACGCTGCGCGTGCTGGCCGCGCGGATCGTCGGGCGCATCGGCGAGATGGACCCGCAGCGGATCATCCTCCCCCTCATGGACGCCTGGGCACACGCGAAGAGCGAGCACCGCCAGGCGGCGCTCGGGCCGCTGGTCGACGGCGTGCTGTCGAGCGGCACCGGGCGGTACCGCGAGGCGTGCCTGCGCCACCTGCAGGCGCTGCAGCGCGCCGCGTCGCCGGGCGAGGACGCCGACGCGCACCTCCCCGCCGTGATCGCCGCCTGGTCGTGGGTGGGCGACCACGACCTCTCCTTCGCCATGCGCGAGCTGGGCACCCTCGCCCGCGAGCGCCTGGCCCCGATGATCGCGAACGTGCAGGAGATCGAGCGCCTGCTCGGGCAGGTGGAGCGCGCCGTCGCGCAGAAGCCGTCCGCGCGCGGCGCGGCCATGCTGCTGTCGTGCCACACGGTGCTGCGCGACGTGGTGGAGCACGTTTACGCGGAGCACGGCGGCGCCTTCCTGGGCGTGCAGTTCTCCGTGGCGTCGCTGTGCGTCACCCGCAGCCCGGTGCCCGTGCTCACGGAGCTGCGCAAGTGGATCGTCGACGGCGGGTGGGAGACGGGAGTGGTGGTGGCGCTGATGTTCCTGGACCAGCGCGGGATCGCCGAACAGCTCAAGGAGTCGCGCGTGGAGGTCGGCGCCGCGGCCGGCGGACCCGCCGCGTCGTGCAACCCGCTGGTGGCCTGCCTGGCGGAAGGAGAGGCCGAGGTCCGGCAGACGGCGCGCTTCCTGGGCGAGATGTACGAGAGCCTGCGGACGCCGTTCGCGGCCTCGCCGAATCTGCAGCGCTACTGCGTGGAGAGCCTGCAGGGACACCTGGTAGACTGGGTGCGCGAGGCGCTCCCGGTTCCCGAGCACGCCGCCGCCATGCGCGGCCTGTTCGAGGCCCTGCTGGGCACGCACGAGGGCATCCTGCGCGATCCCCTGCTGAACCTCCTCGCGAAGCCCGCGTTCTCCGGCGACGACCGGGCGATGCGCGCCTTCGCGGCGTCGGTCCGAGTGTCATAGCAGATCCGGAAAAAGATCGTCTCACGCAGAGACACGGAGACACGGAGAGAACCACCCAGCCTCTCCGTGTCTCCGTGTCTTTGCGTGAGCCGCTTTTACCAGGCTTGGCTCACCCGGATTGTCAGGCGCCCGAGGCAGTCGTCCTTCGGGGTGCGCCCGCAGCCGCGGCTCTCCGGTACCACTCCTGCGCTCTGTCATCGTTCCGGGGCACGCCGATGCCGTGCTCGTAGATCCGGCCCAGGTTGAGCATTCCGCGAACCGACCCTGCCTCCGCGGCCGTCTGGTAGAGACAGCGAGCCTCTTCCAGGTCTCGAGCGATCCCTTGGCCGTGCTCGTACAACTGGCCGGCATCGACGCGGGCTTCCCGCGATCCCGCCAGCACGGCGTTCTGATACCAGAGGAGCGCGGCGCCGTAGTTTTGCTCATCTCGGTAGAGGTCCGCCAACTGGCGCATCGCCTCGACCCAGTGTTTTTCATCTGCGGCCTTGTGATACCACTCCCGGGCCCGGCCGAGGTTGCGACCCACTCCGTGGCCGTACTGGTATGCGGACGCCAACTCGGTCATAGCCTGTGGATCGCGCTTGTACGCCCCCTCGCGCAGCCAGTGGATCCCCGAGTCGGGGGATACCGTGCTTCCCTGTCCGCGCAAGAACATGGTCCCGAGATATCCCATCGCCTCGGGGTTCCCGCTCTGCGCAAAGCGCCTGAAGCGGGAAAACGCCGCAGCGTACCGCCCCGCCTCGTAGTCCAGCTTCGCTCGATCGAACTCCGACAGCGCCGCCGACGAGCCGCCGCCTGTGGTTGACAGCGCCGGCGAAGATCCGGATGTGGCCAGCAGCGGGCGGGGCGATCCGGCCCAAGCGCACCCCGCGACCGGCTCTCGCCTGCCACCGTGAGGCAGGCTCAGCGCGGCCACCACACCGAGCGTGAGCACGCCGGCCGTCACCCGCACCCACCCCCGCTTTCCGCCCTGCTCATCGAGTTTGCCCTCCGGCACCTCGTCGGGCGCGACCACGAACAGTCGCGTGGGGTCCACGCTTGGACCGACCACCAGCTGCACGCAGTCCCGTTCGTTGAAATGCTTCAGCGCCAGCGCGGCACGCGCCCGGTCAAAAGCTGCTTTGACGGAGTTGCGAGACGCTATGGCGCGGTAGAAAGCGGAGCTGAAGGAAATCGCGGCTGCATCCGAGATCGCACTGCGGGTGCCGATGGCGCATCCCACGACAGCGGCGATCGCCTCGGCCTGCGGCAGGGAGAGGCAGGCGTTCAGCACGACCACGCGGATGTCCCCGCGATATGCCTCGAACAGCTGTGCGAGCGCCGAAGCGCCCACGCAGTGTCCGCGAGATCCGTCCGAACCCACGAGGATCAGACCGTCGTCACCGCAATGCCCGCTGAAGTGCACGACCCGCGGATGTGTTTCGTCCAGGGCCTGGAGCAGGTCGTCCGGGCGCGCGGCCCAGTGCGTGTCGAGGTCCAGATCGTCGCGGTATCGGGCCGGCACCGCTTGCCGGATCTGCCGCACCTCCTCGTCCAGCAGAAGCCTTCGATGGTTTCCGTGGGGCGGGGCGGAATTCGGGTCGGCCGCGAAGAAGAGAACTTTAGGCTTTTTCATGATGATCCATCGAGTGCCACGAGGGGAATGCGAAACCCTGCCGCCGTCACGACCAGGACGGAGAATTCAAGACTCCGATCGATTCCGTATGCTGCGCAGAAGGCCGAGAGGCCGGAAACAGCGGATGAGCCGGGGAGCGGCCGATGGGCCCGCGGCAACCTTGAAGTTCGCCCGTACCAACGGAATCGGCAACCCGCCGGGTGCAATGGGCCATCCCGTCCGGGGCCTCTCGAACGCGGTGAGGGAAATGGCGGAGGCGCGTCCTACAAAGTTTGGCGGTGGGGGGCAGAACGCGGTGCCGAAGTGGGGTTACACGCCACATGCACGGCGTCGACTGCGGCCGGTCTCGAGGCAGCCTTACGCGCATGTGCCGTGGTGAAGCTCGATCGGGCGGTGATCCGGCGTCTCCATCCAGAACGATCAGTCGGCCGCCCGTCCGGCACTTCTCACCGCGCGTTCGCAATGGCGAACGCATCTTCTCCGGCATTGCAGTCATGTGACGGGTGGACATGGACCTCTACCGAATTTCCGACTTCCGCTCGTCCGATCCTGCCGTGTGGGCGCTCCTCGGCTGCATGGTGGCGCTCGCCGGGTGCAAGAAAACGCCGCCGTGCGATCGCGACGCGTGCACTCAGAACGTGGTCCGCACATGGGTCGAGGCGCCGGACTCCGCGCCATGGCGGCTGGGCGCGCTGGCGCATCCCGTGGCCGTCTACGCCGACCGCAGCCGCAGCATGCGCGGTTTCCTCGATCCGGCGTACCCCACGCGCGTCGACTACCGCTCGGTGATCGACGGCCTGCAGGCCCGGCTGGTACCCCGCCGCGTGTACGGGTTCGGGAGCAGCGTCCGCCTGGAGCCGAACGCGGGGCTCGACGTGCTCGGCAGCCGCGACTTCTACGGCGACCGCGACACCGAGATGGAGGAAGCGCTCGACCGCATCGCGCACGACACCCTGCTCACCTGGAGCCACGTGGTGATCGGTGACGCGCGCCGCAGCAACCCCGACCTGGCCCACCGCCAGTTCATCAGAATGCGCGAGATGGCGCTCCGGTGGACCCGGTCGGGCGGAATCTTCCTGGTCGCCGTCTCGCGCGCGCCGTTCCGCCCGGTACAGGGAGACCCGTCCGGCTGCCACGCCGCCTCGGCAGGCGGGCAGGCCGATTCCGCGCACCAGTGCCCGCTCTACGCCTTCGTCTTCGCCGCGCGGGGTGACGGGGTGCGCATCGCGGCCGAGCTCGCCGGGCTCTTCGAGCACGTGTGGGGCTATCCCCTCCCCACCGCCCCGCTCGCCGCGGTCGAGCTTCGGCCGGGGGAGGGTACGGCGGAGGAGGGGGTGGGATACGATCCCGCGTGGCTCTCAGGCCCTGCCGTCATTCCCAAGCTCGAGGCACAGACACCCGCCACGCGAGCCTTCCACCTGGCCCTGAGCGCGGCGGACACCTCCGCCCAGGCGGGCCGGCTCCTGGCCCGTCTGCTTGCGGCCGGGGCACGCCTGGAGCTCTTCGCCGCATCGGTCACTCCGGACTCTGCCGCCCCGCCGGCGTGGGCACGCCAGGACGGCAGGTCGGGGGCCGTGCACGTCGGGGCGGGCGGGACGGGCGTGGACGTGTTCGGCGGCGACGCCTGCACCTCTGTCGCCGAGGGCGACCCCTGCGGCGCGCTCTACCGCGTCGAGGCGCGCGCACCGGGGGCACCGCCGTGGCTTGCCGACTTCGAAGCGCGCGAGGCGGCCGACGCGGAACGCACCTTCGGGCTGGGGCGCCTGTTCGAGCCGTTCCTTCCGCTGGCGGCTACCGCGCCCGCGCTGGCCAGGACCTACCTGCTCGTTCGGTGACCGAAGCACCGGGACTGCCGTCGTCGCCGCGCCGTGGAATCGGCCGGCATCCACTCCCACTCGCCACGAGACCGCCATGTTGCTCTGGCTCCTTCACCTCTGGGCGCAGCCGCCGATCGGCGCCCGCCTCGACTGCCCTCCGCCCCGCGCGGATCAAGCCCCCGACCCTGGCGGCCTCTACAACGCCGCCGAGATCGCGGCACGCTGGCAGATGATGGCGGCTGTCTCGATCGCCGTGGTCGTGGCGCTCCTGCTGGGCTGCTACCTCCTCCCGCGCGCGAGCCTGAACCGCGCTTTCGTCGTCCGCTGGTGGGCCGCCCTGGCCACTTCGGGGGTGCTCTGCCTGCTCGTTCCGCTCCCCGTCGGATGGTTCTCCCAGGTGCACGTGCGCGCGGGGAGCTGCAGCACGCGCCCCGCGGCGTTCCTGGTCGACCTCCCGTTCGACCTCCTCCTCCCCCGCATGCTCGCGGGGCTGGTGTGGGGGCTCCTCGCGTTCGCCATCGCCTCGCTCCTCGCCACCTGGCTCCTGGGGCGGTGGTCCGGCGCGGGCGGCTTCTTCCACTACCGCGGCTGCCCGTGGCCGCGGTGGAACCCGGGCCAGGGGTAAGCCATGAGCGCCGACCTTCTCTCCGCCGACTACCGCCAGCGCACGCTGGTGTACCTGGCCCTGGGCGGCAGCGGCGCCCGTGCGCTCGAGCCGCTGCTTCACCTCTGCGCGCTGGGGCTGGGGCCCGCGCAGCTCCGGGTGCTCCTGGTCGACCCCGACCAGGGGAACGCCGCGGTCACCCGCGTGGGCCGCGTGCTGGACCAGTACCGCGCCACGCGCGAGCGGCTGGCCGACGCCGGCGCCGCCGGCAGCTTCTTCCGCACCGAGGTGGTGGACGCGCTCCCCGAGTCGCGCGTGTGGTCGCCCATCGCCGACGACGATTTCATGCCCGACACCCGCTTCGCCGCGGGGGTCGACCGGCAGGTGATGGACGCCGACGCCCCCGAGCTGGGCCTGCTCTTCGACCTGCTCAACGCGCGCCAGGTGCGGGAGATGGACCTGGCGATGGGGTTCCGCGGCGTTCCCTCGGTGGGAACCGTGTTCATGAACCGGCTGCGCGACGAGGCCTTCTTCGCGCAGCTCCTCTCGCAGTACCACGGGGCCGCCGGCGCCACGGTGTTCTTCGCGGCCGGGTCGGTGTTCGGCGGCACCGGCGCGGCCGCGCTCCCCGTGGTGGGGCGGGCGCTGCGCGACGGCGTGCAGCAGCGGCCCGGCGCCTCGGCCATCCGCGGCGCCCAGCGCGCCCGGATCGGCGCCGCGCTCCTCCTCCCCTACTTCACCCTCCCCACGCCGGGGGGCGCGCCGGCCGACGGGGGGCCCCGCCCCGAGAACGCGCTCTTCGCGCACAACGCGGCGGGCGCCCTCCCCTCCTACCTGGACCGCGAGCGCGACCCCGGCTACGGCGCCTACTACCTGGTGGGCGACAGCGTGCCGCGCGAGCAGGAGCGCAACGAACTGGGCGGCGAGGCGCAGGCCAACGCGGCGCACTACGTGGAGCTCTTCGCGGCGCTGGCCGCGCTCGACTTCACCGCGCGCGGGGGCGAGGAGCGCGAAGACCGGCTCCCCATCTACCGGGCCACCGGCGTGGGGAGCGACGACCCGGGATGGGGCGACCTCCCCGTGGACGGGAGGACCCGGCGCGCGCTCAAGGGGGCGCTGGTCGCCCTGCACACCTTCCTCTCCTTCTTCCGCCCCAACGGCGGCTCGCCGCCCGACCTCGCGGCGGCGCTGCACGGCGTGACCTGGGCGGGGCTCCTGCGCCTGCCGCCCGCCATTTGGTCCGACCGCTCCGACGCGCTCGACGCCGTGGGGCGCAGCTGGATGAGCACCTGGGAATGGCTGCGCGAGCTGCGGCGCTCCACCCCCGCGCTGCGCCTGGCCGCCGCCACCGCCGACCAGCCCGCCCGGGTGCCCACCCACGCGCTGATCGAGGGGTTCGGGCGCGGCGGCCCGCGGGGGCGGCGCTCCGACGACGTGTTCAGCGTGTTCCGCGCCTGGAACACCGAGGCCGCGCGCCGCAGGAACGGCGGGTTCGGCGCCTTCATGGAGGTGCTGCGCGCCGGGAGCGAGCGCTTTTCCGACGACCGTTTCCCCGAGGCCGAACAGCCCGGCCAGGAGGAGGATTGAGATGGCCACGCCCGCACGCACCCGCCGGCTGCTGCCGCGCTTCCGTCCGCAGACCAACGTTCCCGACCTGCCACCCGGACGCTGGAGCGTGGTGGAGGCCCCCGCCGAGCTGGGCAAGCTCGAGGTCCCCCGCGACGACGACGGGGGGGCGTTCCGCACGCGGGTCCAGTCGGTTCCCAGCCCGTGGGCGCGGCTCTTCCTCTTCCGCGACGCCATGCTCGACCCCAACCACCCGGCGCGGGCGCTGGTGGAGAACGAGCTGCTGGACGCGCTGGAGCTGGCCTGGGTGTGCGGGCCCCAGTCGCTGCGGCTGGAGACCGCCCAGGTGCGCGTGCCCGACCTGGTGGCGAGCCAGGTGACCGCGCGGGTGCGCGACTACGCGTCGGCGCTGGTCGACCTGGCGCCGCGGACGGCGCAGCACGAGACGCGCGAGGCCAGCGCCCTCCCCGTGATCACCCTGGCCACGGTCGACGGCCGGCCGGTGTTCGCCTCGTCGCCCTACACCGTGCTCTTCACCGCCGAAGACGCCGCCCACGAAGACTATCCCTACCTCTTCCGCTACGCGGCGGGGGCGCCGGCCCGCCCCCTGCGCGAGCGCGAGTTCTCGTTCCAGCGCTACGTGGCCACGGTGGTGCTCCCGCAGATGCTGGCCCCCCAGCCCGCGCCCTCGGAGCACGTGGACGAAGATGCCGTGCGCCGGGGGGTGGCCAGGTGGCTGGCCGACGCGGTGGCCGACGCGCGGCGGATCGCGGGGCAGCGGCAGCGCGAGCTCGCCGCGCCCGAGAGCCTCGAGGCGCAGATTCGCAGGCTCTCCCTGCGCCATGCCGGGGAGCACGCCTTCGCCGGGGTCACCCTGTACACGGGCGCGCCGGGGCACCTTCCCAGCCGGTGGACGCTGCGGGCCACCGCCGGCCCCGAGCCGCGGCCCCTGGTGCTGGTTCCCGGCACCTTCGACGGCGTGTACGGCGAAGGGCTGCCCCGCGTGGAGCTCCCCGCCGACCTGGCACGGATCCGCGACCGCGAGGTCCTTCCCGGCACCTCGCACCGGCGGCGCTGGGTGCTTCCCGAAACGGACTGGCTGGCCGACGCGCTGGTGATCCTGAGCTATCCCCTGGACCCGGAGGGGGCGTACGGGCACGGGTGCTATCACCCCGACCCCTCGGTGACCCAGGCGCCGTTCGCGCAGCCGCAGATCGCCCTTCCGCTCAAGCCCGACTTCTTCCGCTGGTTCCAGCCCGCCGAGGTGGAGCGGTGGCTGCGCATCGACGTGCCCCGCCCCGGCGAGGTGCGCGTGACGCTCACCATTCCCGTGGGGAGCGAGCGCCCCGAGGAGCTCCGCGTCACCCGGCGCTACACCGCGGCCCAGATGCGGCAGGACCAGGGAGGCCCCGAGGTGGTGGTGTGGCCCGCCTTCCAGGCCGACGACTGGCCCCACTACGCGGTGTTCCGCCTCGACCCCGCCCCGGGGCCGATCCACCCCTCCACCACCCTGCGGCTGAAGGCCTTCGCCGATGGCGCGGAGCTCCCCGAGGCGGGGCAGGCGCAGCGCTCGGGCGAAGCGTCGACCTACGCCTTCGGCCGCGCCCCCACGGTGCTCGCCTTCGAGGCCGACAGCGGGCCGGGGGTGCCGCCGCAGTCGCTGGGCGTGCTCCTCCCGCGCTACCGCGCCGCCCCCGCGCCCTCGGCCGAGCGGTGGACGGTGGGGGTCGACTTCGGCACCTCGAACACCGTGGTGGCACTGCGCAAGGACGGCGCGCAGGAGCCGGCGGTGCTCCAGCACGAGCAGCTCCTCCTCCCCCTCACGCGGGCGGGGGCCGACCTCCCCTTCTACACCGACTCGTTCTTCTTTCCCGAGAAGATCCTCCCCGAGCCGTTCAACAGCGCGGTGGTGCACGTCGGCGCCATTCCGTCCTACACCGGCGCGGCCCGCGAGCCCGTGGCGCTGCGCGTGAACGTCCCGTTCGCGGGGTGGGTGAAGGACGACGAGCGCAACCGGGTGGCCGACGACCTGAAGTGGTCCACCAGCGACCGCGAGGAGTTCCTGGCCTCGGTGTTCCTTCGCAACGTGGCCGCGCTGGCGCTCGCCGGCGCCCGCGAGGCGGGGGTGCGGCCGGAGAACGTCACCTTCGCGTACGCCTACCCCCGCGCCTTCGAGGTCGACCGGCTGAGCGACCTGCAGGCCCGCTGGCGCGGGGTGCTGGGCGCCTCCGACGAAGGCGCCGACGCACCCGGCCGCCCGCGGCTCGCCGCACCGCTGGACGAGGGGCAGAGCGCGCTCCAGTACTTCCTGGGCCGCGGGTCGATCACCGTGGCGGGCGACGCGTCGGTGATCATGGACGTGGGCGGGGGGACCACCGACCTGGCCGTGTACGCGCGCGGGACCGCCCTGGTGCTCGACTCGCTGCGCTGGGGCGGACGCGACCTGGTGAGCTCGCGCGTGCGCCAGCGCGGCGTGACGGGCTTCACCAACCCCTTCGTGCGCGCGTTCGCCGCGTGGGCCGAGCAGAACGGGCTTCCCGGCTCGCAGCTCGAGCCGCTGCTCAAGTTCCGGAAGGAGGGGCACGACGCCCTGGCGCTCGGCTACCTGCTGCGCACCCCCTGGTACCGCGGCGACGGCGCCCTCCGCTTCCGCGAGAGCCCCGAGTACGGCGCCTTCCGCGGCGCGGTGCTCTACTTCTTTGCCGCCGCCTTCCACCACACCGGGCTGCTGCTGCGCGCGCTCGACGCGGCTCACCCCGACCTCCGCCTGGACGCGGTGGTGCTGGCGGGGAACGGGAGCCGCTTCCTGGAATGGCTGCAGCGCGAGTGGGGCGAAACGGTTTCCAACCCCTTCCGCGACGTGCTGCTCTGCGTGCTGGCGGCCGCGCGCGGGGTGCCGCAGGCCAAGGCGCCGCGCGTGGTGCCGAGCATCGCGCCCAAGCACGAGGTGGCGCTCGGGCTGGTCGCCGGGGTCGACGCCACGAAGCTCGCGCTGGCCGCCGACGCCCGGGGCTCGGTGGTGGGCGAGTCGGTGCGCATCGAGCGTCCCGGCGGCGAGCCGGTGCGCTACGCCGCGACCTCGCGCATCGCGTCGCACCTGCAGGCGACCGGCGACACCATCAGCGGCATCCGCTGGGAGAGCGGCCCGATGGAGATCGACCGCTTCCACGCCGCGCTCGCCGCGGCCGCGCGCGAGCGGCTGCAGGGGGTGGGCGGCCCGTGGCCCGCCTTCCCCGACCACCTGGAGCAGGCGCTGCGGGGGATGGGCGCCGAAGGGATCCAGCAGGCCACCCGCGGGCGGCTGGAGAGGCTGCTGCGGGAGACCCGCGGGGTTCCCGGCTCCCTCTTCATGGTCGAGGCCGCGGCGGTGCTCGACCACCTGATGGACGCCTTCTTCGCCTCGTACCCGCGAGGTGAGGGATGAGCCCGCTCGCCTGGGCCGCGGCGGGCGCCGCGGCCGGGATGTGCGCCGCGCTGGTGCTGGTGCGCGCGGGGCTGGTCCCCGCGCGACTGGTCCGGGGCGGCCCGGGCGGGAACGGCCGCGGGGGCTTCCCCGACGAGGCGGGTGCCGGAGACACGGTGCGCGTGCGCCTGCACTACGACGACCTCAAGCTGGTCCGCGACGACATCCAGGGCCTGCACGTCATCCGCACCGACCTCAAGCACGTCGGAGGCCTGCTGGAGCGGCTGCTCGAGGAGGCGATGGCGTTCCAGCGCGCGCGCTCGAGCCCGCCGCGGCCGGAGCCCGCGGGTGGACCGGCGCGCGACGCGTTCCGGACGCCGCTCCGGGACCCTTCGCCGGGGACGCCGCCGCTCCGTGGCGCCACCTGGCAGCCCCGGGAGCGCGGTCGGGAGGTGGAGGTGCAGCACGACGACGACGGCGGGGGATTCGATCCGAACCCTCCGGAGCGCGTGCGTGCTCCGGGCGACCCGGGCTATCCCCCGCCGGCCGCCGCGCCGCCGCGCGAGCCCCCGCCCGATGCGGTGTACGTGGAGGCCAGCAACGACGTCGTGGTTCCCAGCGTGCGCCACCCGCCCGAGGCCTGGCTGGAGCGCAGGGGGGGAGACGGCGAGGTGTGGCTGAACCCGCGGGTGGCGCTCGCCGACCCGGCACTGCAGCGCTGGAGCACCTTCTTCGAGTGGGAGCGGCGGGAGCCGGGCGCCCGGTACCAGGCGGCGCGGCCGGCGGTGGTGACATGGTCCGGCGACAGCGGCACCGTGCTGCGCAAGGGCGTGGCGAGGCCGGTATGAGCGAGCCCGCGTCCGCCGCCCCGGCCCCGCCGCCGCGCCCGGCCCCGCCGCAGACCCTCGGGCGCCTGGCCCTCCCGCCGCGCGGGAGCCGGTCGGCCGCGGTCTACGAGTGGTTCGGCGTGCTCTTCTACCTGGTCGCCAGCGTGGCCCTGTTCGGCGTGCTGCTCGCGCGCGGACAGGGTGCGAAGACTTCGGCGATGCTGGAGCTGGTGGGGCTGGGGGGCGAGCCCAACTTCGCCCTCGCCGGCCTGATCGTGCTGGGGTTCATGCTGGTGGTGCGGGCCTGGTGGAGCGTGCGGCAGGACCGGACCGAGATGGCCGCCGAGGAAGAGGACGTGGAGTGGGTCAACCTGCACGGGCGCGAGGGGCTGGGGCTGGTGTTCGCCCCCGCGGACCGGCGCGACGCGCTCTTCCGCAGGGGCGACCGCGAGTACGACGCCGAGGCCGGCGGGCGCGTCGAGACGCTGATGGACGACCGCGTCCGACGGATCCTGGAGAAGGCCCGCGATCCCTACCTCCGCGTTTCGCCCGACGAGCTGCGGGGGATCGCGGAAACGCGCACCGCGCGCTACGGCGTGTTCGCGCGCTATGCCTCGTCGCTCCTCCTCCTGCTGGCGGTGCTGGGCACCTTCGCCGGGGTCAAGACGGCGCTCCCCGGCCTGATCGACGCGGTGTCGCACACCGGCGGCGCGCACCCCGGCGCCGCCGACATCGCGGCGCCGCTGCGGGCCGTGGCCGATGCCTTCGGCGGCAACGCCCTGGCGCTGGTGGGCGCCATCGCGGTGGGGCTGATGGCGCAGGGGCTGGCCACCGGGCGGCGGAACCTGCTGGAGCGGCTGGAGCTGGTCTCCACCGAGTTCCTCTACGGGGGGCTGCACGCCGGCGGATCGGTCGATCCCCTCACCGAAGCCGTGCGCGAGCTGCGCGAGACCGCCGCGTCGGTCCGCGACACGGGGCGTGCGATCGAGGGGCTCGAGTCGGGGATGAACGGGCTGGCGGAGAGCTTCCACGAGGCGTTCGAGCGGCTGAACGAGCGGCTGGTGGAGCTGGCCGCGCAGCAGGACCAGGCGCTGCACGAGAAGACCGGGAGCGAGCTGCGCGAGCTGCAGCGCCGGGTGGGCACGCTCGCCGAAACGGTCGAGGGGGTCGCCCGGGCCTACCACGGGATCGTCGACACGGTGCAGGAGCGCTCCCGGGCCTCGGAAGAAGCCATCGACCTGATGCGGCAGAGCGCCGTCACGCTGCACGACGCGCTCCGCTCCCTGGGCGGCTACCAGGCGGGCGCCGAGCGCACCGCCGCGGGGGTCCAGCAGACGCTCGCCGCGCTGCGCGAGGGAAGCGACACGGTGGTGGCGCGGATGGAGGCCGTGGCCGACGCGGTGGGGCGCGCGCAGCCGGCGATCGACACCGTCGACCTCATGCTGCAGCGGGTGGCGGAGCGCATCTCCGGCGCGGACGAGCGCGCCGCGGCCACCTGGGCCCGGGCGGTGGAGAGCGTGAACGGGCCCCTCTCCGCGGCGGTCGAGGCGCTGCAGGCGGCCGGCGCCGCGGCCCCGGCGTCGCTCGCGCCGAGGTCCGACGGCATGCAGCGCGACCCCGAGGTGGGCGCGCTGCTGCGCCGCATCGCCCTCTCGCTCGAAGCGGAGCGCGGGCCCACGCGCGGCCAGCTTGCGCTGGCGCAGGCGGCCGGCACCCTCGCCGCGCTGGGGCTGGGGTACGGCCTGTACCTGGCGGGCCGGAGCCTGCTCCCGCTCCTCGGCTTCGGGAGCTAGGGAACGATGCGATTCGGCGCGGGCGACGACGAGGGCGACGGCGGGCCGTGGCCGGCGTTCGCCGACCTGCTCGCCGCCACCACCCTCCTCTTCCTGATCCTGTTCGCGGCGCTCGCCGTGCCGGCCATCCAGCGGGCCGGGCAGGCCGACGCCCAGGCGTCGAACCTGGCGCGCATCGACTCGGTGCTCGCCGGGGCGGCCGACCGCCGCGTGAGCGTGCAGCGCGTGGGCGACTACGTGCTGGTGAGCATCGCCGAGGAAGCGACCTTTCCCAGGAACGAGCACGCGCTCGCCCGCATGAAGCCGGAGGGGAGGGCGATCCTGCACGGCTTCGGCCGCTTCCTCTCCGGGGGGCTGGTGGACGAGATCGACCAGGTGCAGGTGGTCGGCCACACCAGCAGCGAGGGGAGCGACGAGCGCAACTGGGTGCTGAGCGCGGCGCGCGCCGCGACCGTGGCGCTCTTCCTGATCGACAGCGCCGGGGTCCCTGCCTGCCGCGTGTCGGCGCTGGGGCGCAGCCACTACTATCCGGTGCGCCCCGACCTCGCCCGGGCCGGCGCGGCGGCCGACCCCGCCGACCGCCGCATCGAGCTGGAGATCCGCCCGCAGCTTCCGGGCGACACCGTGCAGCGGCGCCGGCGCGACGCCTGTGTCGACCGCCGCCGATGAGCACTGCCGCGCCCGGCTCGGCCGCCGCCCTGCGCGGCCGCCTCGACCTGTCGGACGAAGCGCGCCGGCACCTGGTGCGGGTGGAGAGCGAGGCCCGCGAGCTCTTGGCCGAGGTCGACGCGCGCCTGGCCGGCGGCGACGATCCGGTGCTGGCTGCGGCGGCCGCCGACCTCACGCGCTTTCTGGCCGGCGCGAAGAGCCCGCTGCTGCGCGCCTGTGGCCGTCGCGGCAGCGACCTCGACGCGGGCGCGCCGGCCCGCAGGTCGCTCGACCACGCCT
>Ga0070685_10000459_pt1 | contig 23689 bp, 14 predicted proteins | sample KBSS13LmetaG_FD_65651 | JGI IMG/M metagenome (GOLD analysis project Ga0070685, IMG submission 65651) | Switchgrass rhizosphere microbial communities from Kellogg Biological Station, Michigan, USA - KBS S1-3L metaG | ecosystem: Host-associated > Plants > Roots > Rhizosphere ...
GAGGTTCGCGTGCAGAGCACCGAGCGGCTGCTGGCGTCGCTGGCGCTGCACGACCTGGACGTGGTGTTGACCGACCGGGTCGCCCCGCCCGGCGTGAGCGTTCGCGCGTTCAACCACCTGCTCGGCGACTGCGGGGTGACGCTGTTTGCCGCACCCAAGGCTGCCGCCAAGTACCGACGGGGTTTCCCCCGGTCCCTGGACGACGCGCCGTTCCTGCTGCCGGGCGAGACCAGCACCCTGCGGCGGGGGCTCGAGCAGTGGCTCGAGAAGCAGCGAATCCGGCCTCGCATCGTCGGGGAGTTCGACGACAGCACGCTCGTCGAGGTCTTCGGCCAAGCCGGCCGGGGCATCTTTGCCACCCCGTCGATCGTCGAAGCGAGCGTCTGCAAGCAGTACGGCGTGGGCATCGTCGGGCACTTGGGCCGCGTGCGCGAACGATTTTTCGCGGTCTCGGTGGAGCGGCGGCTCAAGCATCCCGCCGTCATCGCGATCACCGAGAGTGCCCAACGCGAGCTGTTCGGCTGAGCGGCTTGGCACTAAGCCCGCGCGGTGGTCGAGCAGACCCGGCCTCGCGTGACGACAACGGGCGGAGCGCGTAGAGTGCCGTGCCGCAGCGACTTCGCGTAGCGTGCCGGAGTGGCGAAACTGGCAGACGCGCGGGACTCAAAATCCCGTTCGGCTCACCCCGAGTGTGGGTTCGAGTCCCACCTCCGGCACCAACACCGCAACGGGTTACGACGAGAGCACGCATCACCCGTTCTCCCGCCCGGAGGCGAATCGTACGTAAACGATCCGAGGACTCGCCCAATCTGAGCCGCAGCCGGTCCGCCACTCCCGAAGGATCCCGCCCCAGGTAGCGGCTCACCATCTCGATCGTCTCCCACCCACACATCTCGGCGATGTCGCGGTCGCTCATGCCAAGCGCGCGAAGCGAGCGGGCCGCCGTCCTCCGTAGGTCGTGGGGCACGCGACCCGGGACGCCAGCTCGGCGACAGACGGCCTTCCAGGCCATGCGCATGTTGCGGATCTGGCGACCTCGCCGGTGAAACACGAGCGGGATGATTGTGCCGGTTGCCCGCTCGAGGGTCGTCGTGGCCTCTCGCTGCTCGCGAAGAAGTGCCGCCAACCGTGGCACGACGCCGAACGGGAACACGCGCGGCTCACCGGACTTAGTGGTGTTGATCAGCAGCGAAACGGTCCCCGCATCGAGGTCCACTTGCCGCCATTCGAGCTTGAGGACCTCAGATTTCATGCGCCAGCCGGTAATCGCCGCGAATACAACCGGCGGCACGAGCTCAGGCTGTGCCTTCACTGCAGGTTCGAGCCCGGTGGCTGGCCGGCCATATCGAAACACGTCCAACACTCTCTCGAGTTCGTCGTCCGTGAACGCCGAAGCCCGCCACCTTCCGGAGACTCGCTCCGCACGTATGTGCCTATGGAGCGGCCGCAGTCGGATGCTTGTCTCCAGAGCACTGCACACTACTCGCTCTTCATCAGTCGCAGATGCACCGGCTGGCGCTGACCCTCAGCAAAGAACAACGCCTCGTACTTCGGAAGCGTCTTCAGTCGGTCCGCAGTTCGGCGCTCCATTTCAGACGGGGCGACGTTGCGCGCAAGGGCCCGGGCATCTTGATCCGTAACACGGAGAATCAGATAGTTGGCGATCGCCGAAAACAGGCTTGAATCAAAATCCCTTGCCTCTTGGGACGCTACAATCATGGCGAGTCCGTACTTTCGGCACTCCTTCGCCATCGTGGGAATCAGTTTCAACTTTGCCGCCCTATGCGCCTCATCAAAGATAACGGCGTGCGTAATGCGATCCGGCCGTCCACGTCTGAACATGTCTTGGTAGATGCTGTAAAGCGCAAAACTTGCGTACGCACGCTGTACCGCCTCACTCTTAGAGGCGTGCACTCGGAGTATCTGCGGCTGATTGGTGTCTAGCAGGCTAATGGCTCCTTGCTCAGCGCTGAAGAACTCGAAATCGTCGAGCTCCGCCAATCGCGCGAGGAGCGTCTGCGTCCTCGCGTCTGGCCGCCCCTGTTCCCGCAGCAGATCCACGAAGCGGCGGAAGGCTGGCGGCTCCAGACCGTGTGCTCCGTCACTCCCCCACCCCTTCTCCTGATAGCTACTCTTGATCGCACCACGTAGCTTCTCGAGCTGTAGGTCACCAAGGTCCGGGAAGATCGCCGCAAAGATATCCCGCAACTGGCCCGCGCTCTCTACATGCGCCAAGGGCCCGTCGTGGGTGACCCGCATAGGGTTGAATCCCAGGCTGCGACCATCGCTCGACGACAACGCCGGCAGCACCGCCGCTAGCTGCTCATCAATATCATCATGATACGAGAACACTATCGGCATGACCCCGCCCGCTACCAGTCTCGCGCAGATATTTATTAGGCATGTTGTCTTCCCCATGCCCGGAAGCCCGGCGATCATCAGGTGAGGGTTGCTCGCTATAGCAGGCGCCCACACAACCGTCTCGCCGCCACGCGCCACGCCAATCGGAACTACGGCCACCCCAGCCGGTTCCATCCTTTCAGGGGTCTCCTGGGCTCCTTCCTCAGATGCTGAGCCAGCATCCTCCGTCTCTAACGTAGCTTCTACGGGCGCGCTATTGGCCAGACCCCCTGCAACACCTCCATGAGATGGCAGCAACTCTTCTGGCAATGGCGCTGCCTCGCTCTGCCCTTCCAGTCCGACGCCGACAGGCTTGTCAGGCAGCGTGTCTGGCCCGAAAAGCCACACCCTGCATTCGTCATCGAGACCCGGAAAGAGTTCCTCAGGCGTTGTTGGCGTAAAGTCAGGACAGAATACAAACGCGCGGTCAGAGCGCTCGCTCACTGTTGGTTCATAGTTGACCGGCTCTCGCAGCATTCGCTCAAGCTCTTCACAAGTGCGATTGTAAATCGCCTCGTCAAGGTAGTGGCGGCGAGCTTTGTCTGCGTAGAACCGTAACGCTCGCACAAGTCGTCCCGATCGAATCGCACGTTCCGATGGCCTCAGTTCACTTCCAAAGAACCATTCCATCCACCGTCTTCGAGTATTACTGGTCTGCGCAAGGATGCCACTCACTAGCGTGGCGGCACGCGCCATCGCAAGGTGCCGCCGGTACTTCACCTCTACAAAGCGCAGGTGTAGTCGGCTCTTGGATGTAACCGACACGAACAGCATGTCCGCTCGTCGCGAGTCCTCCAGCGCGGCTTCGACTTCAACGGGGTCTCCGTCGGCGTCCTCTTCGTCGGTGCCCCCCTCAGGAACCAGATCACGGACATCGTCTAGTGGGACAAGGAACCCAGTGGAGAGCGGCAGCCAGCACTCGGACTCCGCTCCGGCCTTCAAACAGCTGGCTCGGACCAAGGACAGGGCGACCAGTTCGGCCCCGACTCTTCGCGACGTCGGGTCGTCACCTCCGACAGCCAAGCGCATGGCGAGTCTTCCACTCAGCCCTTTGAGCTGTCGGAGCAAGTACTCGCAATTTCGCATCGAGCCACTTAACCCCATCACGGCAAGCGTCTGATCGAGTAAGTAGCGGACTTCATCAAAGTGTGCGGTAGATGTGATCATTTGGAGACAACCCAAATCATCACGCTCGGGCACGGCATCAATCAGATATGTATCGTATACGGTGGGAGATTCCAGAGGCGAATCGAAATATTCGACACCCGCATTGCGATCCACAGACACTACCCAGTCGCAAAGACGATGGAGCGTCTCCAACATCTCCACATCGTCCCCGGATGGCACTGTTCTCACTAGCGGTTGTCCGCCATCCACGCCCGCCCACCGTGCCACCGCAGCCGCTACGCCCACCTGCATCCGTTGCAGACGCTCGGTGACTGCCCGATTCCCAAGTTTGAGGCCATCTTGCTCGAGCGGGACACATAGACGCCAGGTGGGCCGGGCATCCCGATTTGAGAAGACGCGCTGCAGATTTGCCGCCAGGCCGTAGGCAAGCATCGCGCTCGTACGAGCGGATTTCGGTTCTACTGCAACTTGCGAACTGAATGAGTCAAACGCTACCGCCAGGTGCGCGGGTTGATTCAGTGTGTTGGGATCTCGGCGCGCCCAACGCAGTCGGGGCAGTACACGACCACCCCCGCGACTGAGAGACTCGAGGCTCCATGCGTCCTCCGCCGGGACTCCGGCCACGCCTGCCCGCCTTCGCTGGTTGATCTTGACCAGGTGGGCTCCCGCCGCGCCAGACTGTTCCTCTGTAGGGTGCAAGTCGAGCTGATATACCACTTCGCGAAGTCTCGGACCGTCCTCGTGCTCTCCGTCTGGATTCGGCTCCACGACAAGTGCTTTGCCCAACGCCCGCACAACGGTGGCAGCATCACCCGCTCGCAGCGCATGAACGCGCACAACAGAGCATTCGGCGTGCGAGTCCAGATAGTGACGCACCTCCCTCGCAAGGGCATCACCCGAACTCGAACTTAGGCCAGGGATACTGCGCTCCGAGTCACCAGCAAAACACGCAGCCAAAGTAGCAATCGCCGACTTCGGCTCCCGATCCCGATCCGGAACCATGGCTACAGCTGACAGTCCAAGGACATCTCCAAACACAAAATGGGATGCCGGCATCAGACCAGGAAGAATGAACGGAAAATGGGCGGCGTCGAACCACCCCAATGCACCGCGGGCGCGTCGTGGCGGCATATCCTCTTCGAACCGCATTTGATACGCCAGGTCATCATATGCGCTCTGCCATGCGACCCGCATTGGGTGGGACGGCAGCACAATCAGTCCTGTTGTCCGGCCGCCTGGATTCTGCACCTCAACTGTGTGAGCCAGCGCCATCTGTGGATCGCCAGATTCAAGCGTCGTCTGCCACGCGTTCAGGTACTCCGCCGTCAGTGCCGCCGAACCATGGCCATGAAGATAGAAGCGCGATAGCGTGCCGGCAGCCCTCAGTGCGTTATCCCGGAAGCGGCGTGAGACATCCACCAACCGTGCCACGGAGTCTGCGGACGAACTACCGCCCATCACGGGCTTGAACTCTAGCCCGCTCGTCCAAAACCCGTCGGGACGGCACCGGATTATCCAGCGGCCGATACTTGCATCACCTTGCTGCCCCCACTGCTTTTCAACCTCTTGGAGCAATCGGGAGCGCTCGACTCTGAATCCGCGGCGATTGCCGCCGAGTCTGCAGGTGACAAAGCCATGCTTGTCTGCAACCGCCTGAACACCCTTCTGCCGCTGCTCAAGAAATGTCTCGATCTCATCGCGTGAGGTTGCATTGATCAACCCGTCTGCGACACACCGAAGAATGTCCCCACTGCTCACGCGTTCAGAGATGGGTGCTTCGCCAAAGGTTATGATGAAGTCTTCGGTTTGCTCTGGCTTTGCGTTGGATTTCCCAGCTGCTGACACCTCTACGTACGCTTCGAGTTTGGAGGCAACGTCCAACTCCTCAAAGTCCTCGTGAGTGAACGTGACCTTTTGCTCGCCCTTCCCGCTGTGCTCGACTTGGCGAGACGCAAGCACCTCCGACCCAGCAAGAACCCGAATTTCATAGGTCACCGAGCCCCTGGGAAGAACTTCGGGGTCCGTCTTCCATCGTACTTCTAGCTTTGACTTGGGATTGTCTACATCGATGATGAGGTGAGGCAACGACTCGTTCGGAATACTCTGGAGTCCCGACCATGCCCTCAGGCGCTCACTTGGTCCGCGCCAGGCAATGATATTGATGTTGGCAAGGCTGCTGTCGAGAAATGCTGGTCGAACAGCGCCTAGCCAGAGGTGTTTGATCCCGACCACTTTGTCGAGTATGTCGGACCTGGGGATGGCACCTGCACTCCGCAAGACATGTTCGAGATCTGCAATCTGCTCGTCAGATGGCTCTGACAGCACGAGCCCGCCGATCCGCATCGCTGGTGCCTGACCAGTTGCAGGAGACATCAAGAGTTTCTCGACCATGAGAGACGACTGCCCGAGGAGACCCGAAGCTTCGACTGGAGAGTCCCCTACGACGGGCCACAGTCCGAGGAGATGTATCAGCCGCCCACCCTCAGAAGGCTGGTCGCTGAGCTGACTGAAGAACTCAAACTCTTGCCGAAGCGAAGTGCTGTTGCGACGTCCCCCAAGTCGACGAGCTCTCTTGATTGCATTCTCGGCAAACTCCCGCCACGAGCGCTCAGTGGCATGGCGGAAGATGTCGATCGCCGCCCTGAACAACGCTTTCTCGTCAATCTCACGAGCGGAGCTGTAGATTCCGTCCATTCCGGCACCCGCACCGTGTGCGTCGATCAGCAGAATGGTCGGCGTCCCCTTGTTCTCCCGGAGTTCGACTGCTTCATCGGCGGCGATCCAGCCTTTCCCACCCATCGGTCCCACCGCGACAAGATCCCAAGGGCCGACCTTACGGATCCCGGCCCCAAGCACTGATTGAATGTCGGCGCTCGATAACGCCCTCGTGAAGGCGAGATCGCCATCCGCCCCGGCGCCCAAGAGCCGCTCCATTGCTCGGCTTAGGACTTGCGCGTTCATGCTCGGTCACTTCGCTGAAAGCGCGGTCGGAGGTGCTTCATGAACTCCGCGTCATTGACCCCTACCAGTAGGCCCAGGTCGCGGAGCCGCCCCTCAAGCATCGAGCGATTACCTAGAAGATCCTCTCTGGAAGCTGCAACTCCCGGCGGACACTCATCAACCCAAACCCCATACCGCTCGCGAAGAATCCGAAGGAAGTCTCTGAATGACAACACACCCTCACCCGTCGCCAGATGAAGGTGTACCAATGTCTCAAGCACGGTGTTTGACAAGATTGCCGATCGCACATCCATCATCTTCCGCTTTCGCCCGGCGATACTGCGCGACACCCGCCGTTTCCGTCCGAGACCGTGCGCCTCGTTGACCATTAGGCAGGAATCAACAAACGCCAATGGCTTACTGCGCAGCAAGATGTCTCCCATCATTGTGGATAGGCTGTCTGCCAGGGCTCCAACGGGATCTCGACCCGCCGCAGGAGATCGAAGAACATCGACCGCGTCGGGCTCAATGCCCTCGCCCTCTAGCCGACCTACCAGAGCCTCAATCTTTTCACTCAAGTCATTGAGGATGGCCTCAGAACGTTCGTGTCGCCCCCGGCGTACCTGACCCAAGACATCTAACCAGGCGGACGTGTCCGGGCCCTTAGGGACATGATCTCGCAGTTTTCGATCAAATCGCCCCTTGGCGTCGAGAATCCGGATCGACATGAGACTGATCGACGCCTGGTCAAGAAGTCGGACGACTTCCTCAAATGACTGCTCGGAAAGGTCGCGCAAACGCGGGTCACTACCATTTGATGCGTCGGCGAGAATCGCGACGGGCTTCTGCGCGTCCAGAGGAGGAACCTCGCCGGATCTATCCCAAGCGACTGCGATAGACCACGACTCGAGACAAATTGTAAGCAAGCCTAACCCAAGCAATGCTTCCAACATTGGCGTGATGGAGCGCCGCGGAATCGTGGCGCCGTAGCTCTGAAGAAACGCTGTTAGGTCCTCACGCAATGCGTGAGTTGCGCGTTGCGCGATGGGCCAAGTGTTTTGGATTTCAGAAACCGCTCCCCTGACAGCTCGAAGTGTCTCGGGCGCCTCGTTGCACGTCTGGGCAATGCGCACCATCAAGAGCTCCTCAAGGGACACATCCGCTCGTTCATCAAACGTATCCGCACGGAGATCCGCTGGGTTGTTCCCGAACACGACACCACGCGCGAATACCTGAGAGAGCAGATTGGAGCCCGGCGATAGGCCAACAGGGAATGGACCGCTGCCAAGGCCAGGTTGGAGCCGTAGCCCATCCCTCTGGTTGGCCAAGGCACAAACGATCATCTCGGGGACAAAGCGCAGATTCGCCACGGCAGGCGGGAGGTCAAGCCAGGATGCAAGGAAGTGGACTGGAAACGCACGTTGAATCTCCTCGCGATGGCCTTCCGCGTGCTTCTTGTTCTCTAGAGCATCGCAGAGAAGCATGTCGCCCAGAACGTCCTTCTCAACTTCGGAATTGAAACCACCAAATGTGGCGGTATTTTGAGATAGCTTGCCGGCGACTGACCAAATGGTCGCGCGCATCTTGTCCGTCGGAGCGAAGGTCTGCTGAAATGTTCCTTTGCCTCGGCGGAGACCTCGGCGGCACATGTAGAATGTCGCTGGAAGCACCGAGCCGACCGCGAAGTGTTGTGGTGTCAACGGGAGGACCATTAGCGTGTTGGCGGTCCATACCAACTCAGCCAAGGGTTTGGTGAACACATCCTCCACAATCTCGTGGGCGGTCATGTCGTGGCAATAGTTGGGATGTCGCAAGTCAGCACTTGACGATCATCCCTTCGTTGAATACCGAGCCGGTAGATTGTCGCATCCGCCTTCGGGTTCCATGCCAGGAGGTGCCCTTCGTCCTCCTTCGCGAGTCTCTGGGTGAAGATCGCAAGATTCGCGAACAGATCGTCAGAGCGTAGCTCACTCAATTGCTCCCCCGCAGCGAGTGATAAGAGCGTATGGAATAGTTCGTAACCCATGGACAGGACATCTTCGCGCCCAGTTAAGGCACGATAGACAAGCTTCAATCGCCGCGGCAGTGTCGGCAGCGGCACGTCATGAATACGTGGCCATTCCGCTTCCAAGCGAAATCTGTCTACTTGCTTCTCGACCCAAAAGTACGTCTCCGTTGGCGTCCGCGGTGTGACTCGCAATGGAACGCTCTCGCTCCGGGCCATAGCCAGAGGCGGCAAGTTCTCGAGCTGCGAGATCCCCCTGCAGAGTCGCGCGCATACACCATTGTTCTCGCCGGCGACCCTCAGGGACGCCTCCCTGAAGAGTCTGAGGTGATCGCCATTCGCCAGTGGGAGCGCATTCGGATCGCCTGTCAGGGCCTCAAGTTGCTCTTCGCTCCACTCGAGGTAGGCGCGACGGCGAGCACTCCCCCGCGTTAGTGCGGGGTAACTCGGGCCGGCGCCGGGCGCTTCGCGCGCGATTCTCCCCATGAGCCACCGATCAAGTTGTGGATGCGCTTCGAGTGCGGGATCCAGCGCAGCCAATTCGCGAAGCAGGTCGCCCTGCCGGAATGGTGATTCAGGGGAGAAGAAGGTATCCCAATGCGGACTTGGCCTTAGCCCCGGGTTGTCGTGCAACTCCGAGCAACGATGAACCCCGAACAACACGTAACTGATCACGCCTCGCAGTTCTCGGGTAGTGATGTGGACTTGGCCGCGTTGGTGAACCGCCTGCAACGCGTCGCCTAGTCGGGATCGAAGGCGCTTCCCAGCCTGGCCTTGTTCCGTTTCTCCTGAATCGAGAAGTCGATGAGCATTTGGTCCAGCCGTACAGCGATCCCATGCGTCACATCTCAAGCACGGCGCCCATATTCCCTGAGCCTCCTCACCTCCAAGGAGACGCTGAATGAGTCGGTCCAGGAAGTCATCTGACCAATTCCCTGCTGGTGTACGTCCACCAACAAGTGAACGATGATTCAAACTAATGAATTGAACGTGGTCCTGCGCTATTTCCCCGTCGTCTTGAGAGAGGAAGGAGCGGAGCGTGGCAGTGAAGGAGCTGGATCCTGAACTCCGCTCCTGGTCTTCCAGCCATTCGTGGAGCCGGCCGTCGTTAATCGCGACGAGATGTGCAATGTCATCATCAGGCACGCCGTTTAGGAATGGTTGGAGAATTTCGTTCAACAGTTCGTTCGCACTGCGTCCTCGCCACGATGCCGAGCCATCGAGATTTGCTCGGAGCAAAAGCCCGTCCGCGGTGCGCAGCTCCCACATGCGCTCCGCTGACTTGTGCCGCGGCATTCCGAAGTGCGTTGCCAAGTTCTGAAGCAGCGCCGTCTTGCCGTCTCCCGCATTCCCGCACAAGAGAACCAACCGCGTTTTGCGCTGCCTTATTGACTCGAGCAAAGCCTGCTCGAGAGGCGTCTCGACGTAAGTTGCGAGCGCAAACTCGCTGTCCAGGCCGCGTGTCTCGATGTTCCCGTGGGGCGAGCCTGGATAGGTGCGCAGAAGTGAATCCAGCCACTGGACCTGCTGCGGCGACCTCGGGCTAGTGTGCGCGGCCGTGTCCGATGAGGTCCCATCCGACACTACGGTTGGATCGCAAAGCGAGGCCAACGTGCTGATCGCCTGATCGGCGTCCCTAAATCGACGCGCTCGCTCGCCATGCGTTGCCTGATCGAAGAAGCTCGCAAGCTTCGGTAGCGATTCACGTTCTCCTGCCCGCCAATCCAGCCCGCTCCCCTTGTCCATGGCCCCATGGGGGCTCGGAAAAGCCGGGTGGTTGAAGGCGACCACAAATAGACTGGCCGCAAGGGCAAAGAAGTCGTCCGAGGGCTCAAGCGACTCCCGCCGCTGCGCTTCAGGGGAGCAATAGGCCGTCGCGCCAGATCCCCAAGCCGACTTTCCAACGGGTGTTACGAGATCATAGTCCGTTAGGGTCAGCCCGCCGCGATCGCAGATCAGGTTTCGTGGGCTGACGTCGCCGTGGACCAGGCCTTCCGAATGTAACGTCGACAAGGAGCGGCACACCTCGATGCACCAGCGAACCAGCAGTCCCTCAACTGAATCGTCCCCGGCGTCCTCGGCAGCAATTGGGAGTACACCCGCAAGCCCATCCAACGAATCGCCTTCAATCCACTTTAGCAACGCGACGATCCGGTCCTGCTGCCACTTACTCGCCGCCTCAAAGACTACGGACAGACCAGGCGACGTGGTGTGACTGCGCACTCGTTGGTACGCCTGAAGGGCGGCCCGTCCAGATTCCTGAGCTTTCATTACCTTTGCAACAAACGTACCGAGATTCTCGCCACTGACGGGGTCGACCTGTTCAACCTTGAAGGTCCGACCAACTCCACCGGCGCCCAAGTGGCTAACTATCCGGAGCGTCATATCGCGAAACGGAAGCAATTGGCCTTCGGACCAGTACTCGGAAGGTGGGATTTCACCTTCGGAGGGTGGCGCAAACTCGGGCCTTGGGTCGGAGGCAGGTGCCAGGCATTCGCGCAGCGCCGTCTCGGTTACTCCGAGCGATGCGCGCGATTCGGGCACTTCTGCACACCCTCGAAGCAGTAGCTTGCGGGCCGAATCTACTGAAGTGTCTCCCGTGCTGCCAAATAGTGTGAGTAATGTTGAACAAAGTGAATATACGTCGCTCAGCTGAGAGGCAGCAGCAATTGAACCCGCCCGAACCTCAGGTGCTGCGAACTCAGAGTTCGTCGGCTCGATCTTGCCCAGAGTCAAGGTGTCTGGAAGTCGAGACAGACTGAAGTCAATGAACATCGGTTGATTCCGTGAACTAACAAGAACGCTCTGTGGGCACAGATTCCGATGCACGACCTTGATTGATTCTGGATCGGTAAGGCCGTGAACTTCCTGAAGGGCTGAGCATGCGTTTGCAGCAAACTCGATTCGATCGCTAGTACTCCACGTGGCGTCACTTGCCCGATTGGCCAGCGTCGGCGCACTTGGGTCTATTAGCGTGAAGTACAGCAGCTCGCCCGGAAAGTCCGGCAACTCCCTGATTGTGTCCCGCACGCGCGGGACGAAGCCGGATTTCTGAAGCATCTGCAGGGCGCGGGACTCGCGCTCGGCCTGGCGGTCGGGGTTCTTCTCATCGCTCGCAGAAAGGTCGTAGAGGTGCAGGAGCACTCGCTCCTTGGTGCGCTGATGGGTGCCCGCGTAGACCCGGTGGAACGCCTGCTCATGTGGTGTCTGGAGTTCTAAGTTCTGGTATGAAGCGATGCGGCGAATCCTGCCGTCCATCTGGAGCTTGGCGCCAGGTTCAAGGATCCCCGCGAGAAGCTTCACCTGCGCTTCATTCATCAGATTCTTCGGAAGATCGCGAAGTGACTTGGCGAGATCGCGCAGCGTCCATACCGGCACACCGCGAATGGTCGAAGGTAGTCCGGCACCCACGGGCTGGCGGGTGACCAGAAGAATCTGGGCCACCCTAGGACCGTTCGGTAGGGCGGATCTAACCCGGCCGGAGAAGCGTCTGGCTTTGGAGGTCAGCTTCTCTGCTTCGGCTTCAGCGATAGCACGGTTCGCATCAATCCAGGCAGCATCCCAATGCTTGACCTCGATGAGCAACACACCTCGGGGCCCTATGGGAACCAAGTCCAGATCATCGGACTGATGAAGGGGTGAGGTGGATGACGCAAGTCCGGCGAAGACTATCCACGGGGCAGCGTCACCTAATGCATCCAAGGCTGCCTTGCACTTCGCTTCGGCACTGACCTCACTGGCGTTGACTGCTTCGCTGAATCGAATGACCTTTACTGGCATGGGTAGTAACCATTTGGCTCAGCGGGGTAAGTGTGGGGGAGACAGTGGGAAGGCCCCTTGTCGGACCCTCTCTCTTGGCGCCACATGAGATGAGCGGCCGCTCTAGTCATCGCTGTCGCATCCCTTCCGTGGGCCACGCCTCTCAGGCAGTCGCAGAGTCCCGCCGAGGCGGCGTAGTCCTAAACGCTAGCTCGGCTTGCGTTCGCAACCCCGGGCGGCCTCAACTCAATTGCAGTTCGACCCTTAGGAGTGCAGAACTCGAGTCACGCGACAGTCTACCCCCCGGCTGGCTCTTCGCTCCAGCACGATCTCGCCGTGAGCGGGGCAGCTGCCCATGAGTGGACTTGTACGCTCGATCCTCGCCGTCGGCAGCTACTCCGAGCGTTCACGGGCGCGGCGGTTCCGGCACCCTAGGGAGATTCGGGCGCGCCGCGCGATCACCGACTCTCTATCGCTCGTCGCAGCCTTACCGCTTCGCTGTCGAGTCCGGCCTTCTGGAGCGCGTAGATGGAGTCCCATACCAAGCGCTCGAGTCGCTGGATCCGCGCTTCTCTTTGAGCCACTGCGGCGTCGTGGCTCGTGGCGGTCGCACGGCCCTGCTAACGTACGAGAATCGTACGGAAACAATCGCGGAGCACAGAGAACATCGCGACCAACCGCCCGCGTATCCCGTTGATTCTACGTGGTGGTGTCGGGTGCGGCGTGGTGGTCCACGGCTGGGCCCAATGCTCAAAATCCCGTTCGGCTCACCCTGAGTGCGGGTTCGACTCCCGCCTCCGGCACCAACTTCGGAGGTTCAATTACGCGCGGGCGAGCAGGGTAAGACGTATTTCGTTCGATTCCCGACCCACACGGACACGCCGCGATTCCTCGAGTTCCATCTCCGAAAGGGTGCAACCAAGGACGTGCGCTATTGCCTCGCGATCTACTTCTTCTGGGACGAGGACACGCAGCAGGTGATCGTTGGGTGGCTTCCAAGCCACCTCGAAACGCGGGCCACCTAAACGTCCGGTCCTCTGAATGTCGCACTCTTCCAGAATCGTGACCTACCAGTCGTTAGCCCTTTTTCGAGCCACCTCGCGTTGCGGCGTGGTCCATCAGGTCGCGAAGGCGCTTGAGCCCCCGCGACCTCAACACAACAATGGTGTTCGGTGGGCGGTTCATCTCACGCGCCACCTCATGAACAGACGCCCCCTCGAGAAGGGTGCGAACGATCACCAGGCGTTGCGCGGCCGGCAGCGCATGAATTGCAGCGGTCAGCGCTTCCAGTCGCGGCGTTCGGTTGGTCTGCTCGTGTTCGTCCGTGGGCTCGCTTGGCATCGTCGCAAGCCCCAGCCGGTCCAGCTCCTCGACCGGAGACGCCTCTCCAATCCTCAGCTGCTTTCGAACATACGTCAGCAGGCGGAATCGGATCGCGCGGTGGAGGTAACCAAGGACCGAGTGCACCGGCGGGCCCTTACTCCAAAGGGAGAGCAACACGTCATTGACCGCTTCGACGTACGAGAGCGAATCCATGGGGGCTCGCGCGCCGCTGAGCCTGCGCGCGTGAACAAGCCCGACCGCAAGCGCGAATTCCATGACCGACGCCCCGCTCGAGGTCTTTGCGTGGAGGAAGTGTTCGAAGTCTTGCGGCGATCGAGTCTTCAACCAAGCTTCGTAGGCAATCTCGGGCTCTTGGGGTGGCGGAGATCCCGTGCGGGAATCCACACCCTGTTTCGTGTCGGCGAGGGACACTGGCCTCACTCCGCTACTGCTGCCGCGGGCGGCTCAACACCAGCGAAACAATGACGAGCGTGGCGCAGACCACGAGCATCACGACGATGAGCCAGAAGCGCAGGTTGGGCGGGAGCGCTCCCTGAAGCAACGGGATCCCGAGCGCGAGCAAGATCGCGATGACGATGCTGACCGTGGCGGTGGGGTCGGGTCGGTTCACCGAAATGGCCTCCGTGCGCTGATGCGCTAACGGAGCAGGGAGGCCGCGCGGTCAGGAATGACTCGGGCGCCCCTGCTCAGGTTCGTTTGGCGAACCAAAGCGTAGCAGCCGGCGCCGTCGGGTCAAGATAATCATGGGTGGTCTGCAGGAACCACCCTGGTCGCATCGCAATGCTCGAGACGAGCTGTCACTCTTGGTGGACTAGTCGTAGTGGGAGCGGGCGCTTCGTTAGGCCGGTGCAGCCGCGTGTCACTGTCAGACGACTACGCGTGTCACCGTCAGACGACTACATAGGTGGAGGGCGTCCCTGCTCAGGTTCGTTTGGCGACTTACCAGAGCGTCAGTTTGGGACCCCTCTAACTCGTTCAGTACGCCCCGCGCTAGCTAGTGCGGGGCGTCTTGCTTTCGTCCGGCACCCTTCTCCCCTCGCTGCGCCGGGCCAATGTCCTACTTTGTCAGGAAGGTGAAGTTTGAGGGCTAGACGGCCCTGCACAAGTGTGCTACAAAGACGTGATGGAGAAGTTTTCTTCAGGGATTGAAGCTAAGGCGAAGTCGGGCCCTCGGCGCCAGTTCAAGAACAGCCAGTTTGCCTTGAAACCCGCTGAAGTCCGCAAGGTGATCTACGCCTGCGACAACCCTCGGGACCGAACCCTGCTTGCGACCTTCGCCGCGACGGGGATGCGCCGCGCAGAAGTCGCCGCATTGGACGTGCGAGACTTGGACCTCCTGGCGCGACGCATCACCATCCGGGTCCGTAAGGGCGGAAAGCAGCGCACCGTCCCCATCACCGAGGAGCTCGCCAGCGACCTGCGCCTCCTCGTCGGTCGTCGTGCCACGGGCCCCGTCTTCCTCTCCAACCGGCACGGTCCCCTCACGACGCGGCAGGTCAACTACATCGTGACGAACGCTGGCGCGCGGGCCGGCGTCAAGAACCCAAACCCTTCGAGCCGCGGACGAATCACCTGCCACCTCTTCCGTCACACCTTCGCTCGACATTGGAAACAGCGAGGCGGGGACATTGAGTCGCTGGCGCAGATTCTCGGGCACGCCAGCAGTTCGACGACCGTTGACCTCTACGGCACGCTGAGCATGGACGACGTGCAGACGAACTACGATCGCCTTACCAGGGACCCCCTATGACCAAGCCCCCGCGAAAGAAATCGCGCATGCGGAAGGACGACTACTTCAGCACCGCACTCGGTAGCATGGTGCTTGGAGACTCGCTCGAGGTTCTGGAGAAGCGCTTCAAGCCCGGCTCCGTCGACCTCATCATGACGAGCCCCCCGTTTGGGCTTGTGCGCAAGAAGGAATATGGAAACGTCGACGCCGATAAGTACGTCGCGTGGTTCAAGCCGTTCGGCGAGATCTTCAAGACGATCCTAAAGCCTACCGGCTCGCTCGTGATCGACATCGGCGGCGCATGGATTCCTGGGCTGCCCACGCGCAGCCTCTACCACTACGAGCTCCTCATCATGCTCGCTCGCGAGTGCGGGTTTCACTTGGCCGAGGAGTTCTTTTGGTGGAATCCCGCCAAGCTGCCCACCCCAGCTGAGTGGGTCACCGTTCGGCGGATTCGCGTGAAGGACGCCATCAATTGTGTGTGGTGGCTCTCCCCCACGCCTTGGCCCAAGGCGAGCAACCGAAGAGTCCTCGCGCCGTACAGCGACGCGATGAAGGACCTGTTGCGCAACGGGTATCGCGCGAAGTTGCGTCCGAGTGGCCATGACATCAGCGAGAAGTTCTCAATCGACAACGGAGCCGCCATTCCTCCGAACCTGCTCGCGATCGCCCACACGGAGAGCAACTCGTTCTATCTTCGCTACTGCAAGGAGAACGGCATTGAACCGCATCCCGCGCGCTTCCCCGCTGAGCTCCCGGAGTTCTTCATCCGCATGCTCACCGATCGCGGCGACGTGGTCGTGGATCCCTTCGCCGGCAGCTGTGTGACCGGGGAAGTTGCGGAACGGCTTAAGCGACGGTGGACGTGCGTCGATCTCCTAGAGGACTACCTTCGCGGCGGCGTCGCGCGTTTCGGCCGCGACGAAGATTTCTCGCGTGGGGATGCTCCAACTCGTCGCCCAGGCAAGCACTTCTACAAGGCCTTTCACCCCGCCACCACGTGGAACGGACACGAGGGTGAACCGCTTCCAGCCGATGGCGGTCGCCGCCGACAGCTGAAGACGACGACGCCCGCGGCTACGAAGAAGAAGGTGAGCAAGAGTCGTCGAGCGTCGAGGAGTCTAGTCACCGCGGAGGCCTGACCCGCTTATGCCTTCGCTGCGGCCGCAGGAGATCGTCGACGCAGTTCTGGACGCCATCGCACAGTCCGGCGAGGCCGGCGCGTTCATTCCGTCATCCCCTGCTCACCCACGCCGCTTTGCCGTCGACGGCCCTGGCGGGCCGACGCTGTTGTGGGTCTACGCCTGGACGCTGACGCCAGGCGGTCGACCACGGCTCGCGAACGAGTACCGGATCCAAATGACCGGCGTGCGGTCGCCGCTTCCGATCAATTCCGACGGTCCCACGCTTCTCCTCGGATACGAGCCGAGCCTTGGTGTGTTCGCTGGTTTTGACGTCAGCCTGCACCGGACGTTTACGACGGGCTCCCCTTCTGTGCAGATCGACGTCGTATCACTCCGGCAGGCCCTGCAAGACGGACTGGCCTTCCATCGGAAGTCGAACAACGAGATCGCGGTCGCCGTGAGGCCGGATCAGCTGCTCGCCTACGCCCGGAACGCCGAAGCCCTGCACCGCGGCGGCCGCCAGCCGGCGACGTTCCGTGCCCTCTCCCGGGTCTCTTCGCTGCAGCCGGTCTCAGCGGCCGCGCTCGAGGCTCTCGGCACGAAGCGCCGGCGGCTCGTGAGCGTCGTTGCCCGCTTGTCGCGCGACGCCAACTTCGCCGCCCAGGTCCTCGCGGCTTACGGCAACCGATGCGCCGTGACGCGAATGCAGCTGCGCCTCGTGGAGGCTGCGCACATCCTGCCGGTGGCCGCGCCAAACAGCCCCGACAACATCGTCAACGGGATCGCGCTGTCGCCGACCTATCATCGCGCCTTCGACAGCGGTCTCATCTACCTAGACGAGAACCGTGTCATGACGGTCAACCCAAGGCGAGAGCACCTGCTTTCAGGCCTGACTTTGACCGGAGGCCTCGAGGCACTCCGGGCCTCGCTCGGACGGATCCACCTGCCAGCCGATCGCCAGCAGTGGCCGGATCCGCGCCTGATCCGCCGCGCCAACACATACCGCCGGATCGAAATCTAGGCGTCCAACGAGAAATGGGGAACACCGCGCCTGAAGGCCCCATGTCTCTGCTCGCGGGCGCCAGCCACGCCCTTAAGCGCAACGAACTAGCAATTGCCCGCCGACTCGTCCACCAAGCCTTGCTCCGCCTCGAGAACAGCGGGTTGCCGAGCGACCACCCCATCCTCGGCGCCGCTAGACACTTGCTCGTGACCACGATCGAGCAGTACCGAGAACGCGTGCGTGGCAGCAGTCTCGACCTAGCTGAGTTTCCCGAAGATGACGAGGAGTTCATTTCAGAACTCCTCGATGATCTGGTTTCCGTCGACAAAGCGCGACTTCTAGAACCGATGAACCATGCGGTGCGCGAATACATAGGAGTCCTAGTCGGGTTCTTAGCTCCCATCCCGAACGTGCTCAGGTTTGTTCCGATCGACGCACAGGGCAGGACCGTCTTGTCCCGAGCGCGAGCCAACGATCCAGAGGACCAGCGGTTCACACACCTGCGGGATCTGCTTGCACCACCTGACGCAAAGGCACGACAAGGACGTGCCAACCTTCGAGGACGGAGCGTTCTCTACTGCTGCCAAATGGACAATGCCGTATTCGCGGAAGTTCGAGCTCGCCCAGGCAGCCTGATGACCGTCTCCCGTTGGTGCATGAAGGCCGGCGCCGAGTTCTGCGGATATGCGATCATCCCTGACACCGCGCAGATGCGAAGCCAGTATCCCGCACTTCTGGAGGCGTGGGATGTCATCACAGAGCGGAACGACGCCCGCTTGATGGCGCTGGCGAAACGCGTAGTCGAGGTGTTCGTTGATCACTTCACTCGACCTGTCGGGACCGACGAACGGGATCGCTATGGCGTGAGCGCCTGGGTTTCTGAGCTCTTCCTGTTCCACCGGCCGCGCCATTGGTGGCCCGGCCATCCGATCGACGCCGTTGTCTATCCATGCGTCGAGGCCGGCTACGGTGTGAATCTCGCAATGCGCCCCGACGCGTTCGAGAGGTGCTTCGTCCTCGATCGAGTCAACGAGTACATGGTTCACCGAGTCGCAAGCCCGAGAGAACTAGGCGGCGTTGGGTACCTTCACGAAAGCGGCCGAGCGTTCGCCGCTGAACCCGACGGCCGGATCATTTGGGACGGCACTCGGCTAAGCGCCGACCTTGTGCCGGAGAAACTTCGATTGCTCCGTCGAGCCTTGTGGCTCGAAGACCAGCCACTGCTCGCGGCCGTCGCACGACCGCTGCTGACCATCTGGAGAAGGCTGAGGTCCCGCTCGCGAGCGCGTCGCTAGCCGGATTCCACCTCAAGCCGCTTGATCGTTCTTGCCAGCGCCGCGGCGCGTTCCAGGACGTCGACCACCGCGGCGGGATTCTCTGCAATCTCGTCGAGATCCCGGCCGTCCATCAGGACGACGCTGAGGTTCGTCCGAGCCATCACGTGCTTGGCGTGCTCGCGCGCGTCCGCGGAGAACTTTCCTGTCGACACCACGACAACCACGTTTGAGCCCATCTCCACCGCGAGCCCGACCTCCTTGGCGACGTCGTCCAGGCGGACGTTCGCGGTGTTCTTGCACTGGATGTTCCATCGCAGGAACACGGGGCGCACGCTCTCGACGATCAGATCGACCTCGGCGCCGCCGGTGACGGCTCCCCGGAGTCGCCAGTGCCGGTACTCGAGGCCCAGCAGAAATGCGAGCTTGGCCGCCAGCGCTTCGAGGGCCTTCCCTTTCACGTTCTTGTCTTCGGATCGGATCTCGAGCATCACCTCGTCCCAAGGCTTCCGCACGAAGCCTCGGTACTCAAGTCCAACCGACTTCTCGATGGCGTCCAGCAAGGGCTCGAGAACGCCGCTCCGCAGCTTCTCAGTGGGGCGCACAATCGGCGGCTTGGCACCGCGACCCGCGGTGGTCTTCTCGTAGACGAGCAGGCCCGCGGCCTTGAGGGGCGCGAGTGTCGATTGCGGCAACCCGGTGTCCGGAAAATGCACGTCGTAGTGTTCGATAGCGAACTTCTCGACCTCGTTGGCCCGGGTTTCGCTGACACCCATGCGCGCCAAAGAGCGCGCGTACGCCTTCTGCTCCTTGGTGAGCCCCTCGAGAGCTTCGATGTCCTTCGTCGACGCGCCGAGTACCTTGGCCTTCCTCAACTCATCGATCCGGTAGGGCTCGCCTGTCACGACGCCGGCTTTCTCCAGCCACTGCCGGATCCGGGTCGCACTCATGCTGTTCTTCGGGATGTGGTTCCCGCGACGGACCAGCTCGTCACGCACGAGGTTCATCGTCACGTCCTTGCCGGCGGCGGCGAGGTCCTCGATGACGTTGACGACCGCCATCCCACCTCTCACCCGTAGCATGACGTGCCGGGCAAACTCCTCGTGCAGCGCATCGGCGTCGTTTCGCAGCTCGAGGAGTCGTTGCCCGTCGCCCGTCACGAAGTACCGCTTGCGCCTCTCCCGCGCCGGCGACGAGTCGTCTGGCCCGGCGCCGTCCTCGATGATCCCGTAGGCCTTGAGCGCGAGCGGCAGGTTCTTCGCGACCTCAGGATCCGCGTACCAGCGCTTCTGAATCGCCCGGAGAAGTGCGGCGCTATCGCCTTCGTGCTTGGCGACGATGTCAAGCACTTCCGGCAGCGCCACCTGCTCCGGCGAGAACTCCGAGCCGAAAGCGACGTCACTCTTAGCCATGACGTCCACCGCTCGATGGTGCGACGAAATATCCGAGGCCCTGGCGGCGTCGGTAGCGCGGTTGGTTGGTCGGGAGCATGCGGCTCTGGGTCTTCACGGCCTCTGAGGACAGCCTCCACGGCTGTATCTTGTGGGCTAGAACTGAACATCGAGTATTCCAACTTCGGCGGGTTACGGCAAGGAGGTCGCGTGCGCAAAGAGTCGCCGACCTTCAGGGTGACGCTCGACAACATCCCGACGATCAATCTCCGGAACGAATTCGTCTACCACCTCCACCTGCTGCGGCAAGCGGAGTTCCGAGATGGGTTCCGCAAGCGCGGCGACATCCGAACGCCATTGTTCACGTGGCACGGATCTCAGGAGGAGGCGCTTTCGTTGCTCGTGCATCGTGCGATCGCGGGGCTCGAGGCGTGGATCACGGGGGCGGCTTGGTCGGAACTGGCCGCAACCGGCCGCATCGCGACCCACATCAGGTCTGTGCGCAATCCGGCTTCCCTCGCCGGCAAGGGCATGGCCGAAAAGTACTATTGCTCGCTGCCAGCCCTAGTGTACGAGGACGTCGCACTCGACCAAGCGGATCCCGCCCTATGGGCGCGCACTCAGATCCTTTATCGCGAGATCCGGAACCCGCTGATGCATGGCTACCAGATCGACATCGCTACTGTTGACGGCGTCCTCGACGTCTTCGAGCACCTTGCGAAGCTCTTCCGATGGACAGACAGCTGGCACGACTGGATCTTCCAGCACCCGCCAAGAACGCCGCCCGTCCACATACAGGCCCGCCGGCTCCTCCTGACTCTCCGGCCCGAAATGGCCCTCGGTGCTGACGACGTGCGGACGGCGCTCGGTGACTTCGTGCGCGATGGTCGATGCTCCCCCATTCCCGAGCTGGAGGCGGCGACCATTCGGACGCTCGCTGACCTCCTAGCCTGCGCTCGGCGGTACGAGATTCCACCACCAAGCTCGGCTTAACGCTGACGAGATTGCAGTAATCTTCGAGCCGTCTCTCTCCAGTCCTAGGTGTGGAGGATCCCTCGGTGAGTTCTGAGGTCGGCGCAGCGATCGAATCGGTCCGCCACACCGTGCTGTGGCTCGGCGGAGCTCAGGTCATCGTTGTTGGGCTCATCACCTGGCTTGGCCAGCTTTGGAGCAAGCGCATCATCGCGAGCGAACGGGCCGCATTTGAGACCAAGCTTGCGAACCAGACGCACGCGCTCGAACTGAAGCTCGAGGGGCACCGGCTTGAGATCAACAGCGCTCTCGCCCACTACACGGCGCGTACCGGCTTGCTCTCCGAACTCCAACTCAAGGCCACGGAGCAGATCTGGGCCAAGCTCTTTCGCGTCCAGTGGGACGTCGTTCGGCGTGCGTCACCGCTGCAGTCGGTGCGCATCGATGGCCCCGGCGTTCCCAACCTCGGCGAGATGCGCGAAGCGTACTTCAAGCAAATGCACGAAGATCTCGGAACTCTGGACGGGGCACGCCTCGGCTTGCTTGAGGTCGTCCACGAGCGCCGGCCATTCTTGCCGAAGCCGCTCTTCGCCGAGATGGAGAGCTACAACGGACTACTCCTCGAGGCAGTCACGCTGCTACAGAATCATCTTGAGGACGAGCACGAACCCAATCCAGGCGAAGGCCGCGCTGCAGCCGTCGAGCGTCGCAAGCAATACCGGGTGAAGCGCGACGAGATCCTCAAGCGACTCTCGGACCAGCACGACGAGATCGCCGCCCTGACCGGTCCGCCACCCCCCTCTCCACCCAAGTAGCCATGGGGCAGCGAAGGGCGAGTGTCGGCCGTTCGTCGCTTCCCGGCTATTGCGCCCCGGGGCGCATTCGGTCCACAAAAGTCCTGCTTCGCTGAGGCTTGGATGAAAGCGGGCTGCCGGCAAAGGCCGGCCGGTTCACCGTGGCGCTTGTTGCCTTGGTTGCGATAACTTCGCCTTCGATAGGATGAAGTCATCAACAGAGGGAGTCGCTCATGGCTGAACTGAGCCTGCCGCTGACAGACAGGGGCCGAAAGTACGGCTACATAACTTGGCCTAAGGCTCGAGCGGCGGAGGTTCGTGGCCTCCTTGGCGAGGAGGACACCCTCACCCTTGTGCTGCCAACGGGGCGCGAGAAGAGAGGGAAGGCTGATTGGAAGTACAACAGGCTTTCCGTCGGCCCCTCATCAACCCGCTCTCTGCCACCGAGCATCCAGTCGATTCGCCTCGTGCGCAGCGCCCCTGGCCAGATTGAGGTCATCTTCGCTTAGGGTCTCCGAGCCCTCCTGCTTCCCGAACATCCGCTTCCCCTGTGTGTGTTGGCGTGCGTGGCAGAGCGACGGACTCCAATGAATTCATTCTGTTGCCATTGCCTTCCTGGGTCCATGGCACCGACGCGACGACCTGAGTCCCGTCGCTTCTTGCAGCGGCTTTCCGAGGCTGCTGAGCTCGAGGAGCATCCGGAACTCCTGCGGCTCCTCCGGAGGATGCTCGGCCGTACGCGCTATCCAATTCCCGATTCGCGGACGTGCTGGGCGGGCTGGATGGACGCCCGGTCCCGGACGCTGCCATGTCACTCCTCAACGAGGTGCGTCGCGTGTTGGGGGTGCAGCCATGAAGCGCAATGTGGCCTACGCTGCCGCCGTCCTGGTGCTCGCTGTCGTCGGTCGCGGGCCGCACGCTGGAGCCCGGCGTGCACGACTGGGACTAGCCGGGTACGAACGACGCGGGTACGCGCGTGCCCGCGGGGATCCACCACGTGCGGGCAGTCGTCGATGGCCGCCGCGGCGACGCGATCGGTGGTGCGGATCTACCGACGCTCACCGCTCCACGTTCACCGCGCACACCTGGCAGAGCCGGTGGAGCGTGGTGAAGCCGGTCAGCTCCACGTCGGGCGTCAAGTAGCCGTCGCGCGCGGGCTCCTCGCGCATGAGGTCGGTGGAGAGGTACTTGGAGCTGCTGTCGGGGAACACGGTCGCCACCACGGCGTCAGCGCCCAGCTCGTTCTGGATCTTGAGCGCGCCCACGAAGTTGGCCCCGGACGAGATCCCGACCGCGATCCCCAGCGTCGCGGCGAGCTTCTGCGCCATCAGGATCGCGTCGCCGTCGTTCACCGCGACCACCGGATCGAGCTGGTCGAGTCGGACGATCTCGGGGATGAACTCGTCCGAGATCCCCTGGATGCGGTGCCGACCCGCGTGGCGGCCGGTCGAGAGCGTGGGCGACTCGGCGGGCTCGAGGGGATGGATGCGAACGCTGCGTTCCTGCCGCTTGAGGTAGCGCCCCACGCCCATCACCGTGCCGCCGGTGCCCACTCCGGCCACGAACGCATCGGGCGGACGTCCGCACTCGCGGAGCTGCATCCAGATCTCGGGCCCGGTGGTCGCCTCGTGCGCCTGGACGTTCGCGGCGTTCGCGAACTGCCGGGGCAGGAACACGTGCGCGTGCGAGGCCGCGTACTCCTCGGCCATGCGGATGCCGCCCACGAAGCCGCCCTGCGCGCGCGACACGGGCACGATCGTCGCTCCCATGGCGTGGATCAGGTCCACGCGCTCGCGGCTCATCCAGTCGGGCATGAAGATGGTGAC
>Ga0070685_10000462_pt1 | contig 23667 bp, 19 predicted proteins | sample KBSS13LmetaG_FD_65651 | JGI IMG/M metagenome (GOLD analysis project Ga0070685, IMG submission 65651) | Switchgrass rhizosphere microbial communities from Kellogg Biological Station, Michigan, USA - KBS S1-3L metaG | ecosystem: Host-associated > Plants > Roots > Rhizosphere ...
GGCTCGCGGTGGGAACCACCGGCACGGGCCTCTTCCAGTCCTTCCTTTCGGCACGGGCGCCGGCCTACCTGTTGCTCTACCCGCGACCGGGCGCGAAGGCTCGCATGGACGCGATGCTCCGCGATGCGCGCGTGGGTGGCGAGCCGGCGTTCCAGGTCATCGATGAGGCGTACATGAACGAGCGGGCGCGGAAGGCCCTCGCGAACGTGCCCGTCCTGGTGAACTTCACCGCACTCGCCACGTCGATCGTCGTGGCGTTGGTCGTCGCCCTGTTGGCCGTGGTCGGTTTCCAGGCCCGGCAGGAGGAATTCGCGCTGCGCCTCGCCATCGGGCAGCGCCGGAGCCACCTGCTGCTCGAACTCGCACTGGAGTCGGGCGTGCTGGCCCTGTCGTCGTGGATGATCGGCATCGTCGTGGGTTGGCTCGTGCTGTACGCATACGACGTGCTCGTGTTCGAACCCCGCGGGTTCCTGGTACGGCTGCTCGACGCGCGACCACTCGTCGCCAGCTCCATGTTGCCGCTCGTCTCGGTGCTGGCCAGCGTCACGGCGCTCGGGGCTCGGCTCTACCGCATGGATCCGGTCGCGATCCTCCAGAGGCACGAATGAGCCAGTCGATCCTGGAGGCGCGGGACGTGTGGCTCGAGTACCGCGACGGGGCGAGGGCCGCGAAGGTCCTGCGCGGAGTCTCGCTGGATCTCACCGCCGGACAATCGCTCGGCATCATGGGACCATCGGGTTCCGGGAAATCGTCGCTGCTGCTGGTGCTGGCGGGACTGCGGGCGCCCTCGCAGGGGACCGTGCGGCTCGGGGGAGTGCAGTGGCCCCCGAACCCGGGAACGAGCTCCGATCGGCGGCGGCGCCAGGTGGGCTTTGTCTTCCAGGAGTCCTTCCTGGTGCCGCACCTCACGCTGCGCGAAAACGCGCGGCTGCAGGCCACTGGCCCGAACGCGGTCGGGCGGATCACCACGCTCGCCGAGTCCCTCGGCATCCGGGCGTTGCTCGACGAGATGCCCGGACGGATCTCGGCGGGCGAGCGACAGCGCGGCGGCATCCTGCGCGCGCTCGTGAACGATCCGCTCCTGATCCTCGCCGACGAGCCCACGTCGAGCCTCGATCACGAGACGGGGCTGGCGGTGGTGGAACTGCTCATGCGATGCGCCGGAAACGCGGCGCTCGTCATCTGCTCACACGACGCGAGCATGCTCGCGCAGGCGAACCGCGTGCTTCAACTGCGCGACGGCGTGCTGTCCGGCGACGTGCCCGCCGAACGCTGAGGGGCCCGTCCGACCCACGCGAGCGCCGCGATCCACAGGATCACGAGCGGGACCCGGAGGAACGGAGGCGTGGGCAACGGACCGCGCACCGTGAGGCCCTGGCTCGCGCCCAGCCAGTTCAACGGCAGCTTGATCGCGAGCAACAGCCCCAAGCAGCCCGCAGCCACCGCCCGCCAGCGCCGCGTGAGCAGTGCGAGGCCTCCAAGGACCTGGATCGCGCCCGCGATATCGACCAGGAGCCGGGGCTGGGACACGCCCCGCGGGACGAAGCGGGCGAGGTCATCGCCCATCGGCGTGAAGTGCGCCAACCCGGTCAGGACGAACATCAGTCCGAGTGGCGGCACCAGCGCGACGCGCCACGATGTCCACGGCCCGCCGTTGGCGCCGAGCGCGCGCAGGATCAACGTGCCCAGCGCGACGCCGAGCAGCGGAATCACGAAGTGCTCCGTGCGCGCTCGGCCCCGGCCCCGCGCGCCGCGCGGGCGCGGGTGAGCTCGCGCTCGATCGCGGCCATGATGAGCGCCGTGACTTCGCGTGCTGTGGCCCGGTTCGGTTCGCGGCCGCGATGCGCGGACAGATCCAGCTCCGGCCCGACGGACACACCGATCCGCCGAAAGAAACGCAAGCCGAACCGCTCGAAGCGGACCACGTCGTTCATGCCATCGATCGCCACCGGAACCACGCGCGCGCCCGTGCGCAGGGCGATCCAGCCCGCGGCGGGCGAGGCATCGCCGATCACGCCCGACCGGGATCGGCGGCCCTCCGGGAAATAGATCGCCGTGCCCCTCGGGAACACGCGGAGGATGCGGCGGAGCGCCGCCGGATCGCGGCGATCCCGCCGGACCGGAAGGCAGCGGAGACGGTCCGCGAACCAGGTCGTGACCGGCGTGCGGAAAAACACCTCGGCGGCCGCGAGGCTCCAGGGCAACAGCCGCGGCTCGAGCCAGCAGCGCGGAGGGCAGGCGGCGAGCGCGACGAGAAGCGTGTCGACGGTGGATTGGTGATTCGACACGAAGAGCACATTCCCCGTCGGGGGCTGCGGGCGCCCCGCGCGGTGCACTCGCGTACGGTTGAGCGCGAACAGGCACACCCACGCGATCCCCGAGAGCAACACAACGAGTGCATGGGATGTCATGGACCACGCCAGCCCCCGCTGAACTGGGTGCGGTGGTGTGTCCGGAGGCCGGGTGGCGGAGGGTCCGGTGTCACGGGAGAAGGGTGGGTGAGTCACGGGTCGGCCGGGCGGAAGGGTGTCCTCACGTGCACTGGGGGGTTCGCGGCCGCAGCATAGCCGCGGAGCTATCCGCGCTGAAAAGCGCCGGCCCGGCACTCGTCGGTCGGACCCGGCTGTTGCCGCGTTGGTCACGATGCGAGGGAGCCCTCAGCCGAGCATGGCCTCCACCGCGGGAATCGCCATCCGACGGAACCGGTCATCGAGCTCCGCCGCGGAGACCCGCACCATCTCGTTCAGCCACGTGACCAGCAGGCCGAGGAGGCCGCCGGCCACGAACTGGACAACCGCCTCGACCTGACCACGATCGTGCTTCTTCCGTGTGACCCGTGCCTCGACGTCCTCACGAATGAGCTCCGCCAGCATGTGGTGGAGGTGATGCTGGAACACGGTGCCGCTGTGTTTGCCCACCATGGCCGCGAACACGTCCAGGTGCTGCGCGGCGTGCTCGAATAGCTCGATGCTGAAGGCAAACATTCGATCCTCGGGCTTGGCGGACTTCGCGAGCGCCCGCCGCTGAAACTGCCGGAGGGTCGTCCGCATCATGTCGACGGCGCCCCTCAGCAGATCCTCCTTGCTCTTGAAGTGCGCATAGAACGTCGAACGCCCGACGTCGGCCCGGTCGATGATGTCCTGCACCGTCAGCGCCTCGAAGCCCTTCTCTCGAATCAACGACGTCATCGCTGTGCGCAGGAGGAGTCGAGTTCTGTTGACCCTCCGGTCCTCTTTCGCTTCGGCCATGCTTGCTCCCCAGATTTCTTCCGGACATCGGTGGCCTGTTTGTTCGGAAACGAACGTGTCGAGCCAGGTTGTAGCTTGCCTCGCGGCACTGTCGAACACGATATTCGTTACCGGACAGCATGTCCAGAATAAAACATCGTGTTTCGCAGGGAACGGCGCGATTCGCGCGAGAGGAGGAGGTCATGAGCAGATCTGAACGGTTCTCGATGATCAGCGTCGCGGTGACGGTCGTCTTCGTCACGATCCATCACCTCTATTCTCTCGGCCCGGGTGCCTTCGGGCTCGGGGCCACCCTGCTGGTGCTTCCGGCGCTGCTCATGTGGTGGTTCCGCACGACCGGGAGCCGTGTCGCGTTCACGGGGTACCTGCTCACGAATGCCTGGCTCATCGTCGGGTTCGGACTCGTGAACGGGCTGTGGAAGACGACGCTGCCCTTGTACCTCGGCACGCTGCTCTCCGCGCTCTCGCCCGCGTTCCCGAAGCCGCAACTGGGACCCTATGCGTTCGAGGCGAGCGGCATCCTGAGCTTCGTGGGTAGCCTGTTCGTCCTGTGGGCCGCGGTGAGGCTGATCCGCGAGCGCCTTGGCGGGGGGCGGGAGTCCATCGTGGTGCCGACGCGCGCGCCCCGTGCGCCGGCCGTGGCGGCGGGCGTCGTCGCGCTGATGGCGACGGCTGCAGCGTTCACCTACGTGGATCGTGACCGCTGGGTCACGCCGAAGGATGGCGTCGTCCGGATCGCCGTGATCGTGCCGACGCAGGGTCCCTACGCGCTGCTGGGGGGCTCGTTCGTCAAGGCAGTGGAAATGGCTCGCGACGATCTCCGAAACACGAAGTATCACTACGAACTGGTGATCCGCGACAGCGGCCCGGATCCTGGGCGCGCCCGCAGCGTGATCGAGAGAACGATCAACCAGGACAAGGTGAACGCCATTCTCGGGGGCGTATCCCTCATCGGGCAGGTGACCCAACCATTCGCGAGGCAGGCGCGCATCCCGCATGCGTGCGTCTGCACGGTGAACTCGATCGGCGACGGCGTATACAACTTCACGAACATCCCCTCGCCAGAAGCCGAGGCAGTTCGGTGGGTGCAGGAGGCCCAGAGGCGAGGGATCCGAAGAGTCGCGGTCATCGCCCAGGACTACCCGAGCATCAACAACCACGTGAAAGCGCTGAAGGCAGAGATGGCCCGGCAGGGGATGCGGCTCACATACGAGCGCAGGTTCGATGATTCCACAAGAGACTTCTGGGGGACGATCGCCCTGGCGAAGGCCTCGCGGCCCGACGTGTATTACGTCGAGGGACTCCATCCCGTGCTCGAGATCCTCGGCGAGCAGCTCCGAGACGTGGGGATCCACGATCTGTCCGCGGTCGTTGCACCGTCGCTCAGCACCAGGCCCGAGCTGTTCGAGGGCGCTTGGTACACGGACAGCAACCTGCGGGACATCGGCTTCCGGAAGCGGTTCGAGGACAGGTATCCGGGCGTCCAGTTCGCGACGCATATGATGCCGTATGCGTATGACTCTTTTAACATGATCGTCCAGGCCTACGAGCACGGCGAGAACCCGGCCGTCTATCTGCGGAAGATGACCACCTATGAGGGCACTGCGGACCGGCTGACCAAGGTCCCGGGCAGCGGCAACTTTCAATCGACGCCCGCCGTCTGGATGATCCGAAACGGCAAGCCCGTGCTGCTCGACTCGCCCCGACATGCGAAGTCCTGAAAGGAGATCGCCATGAACGCGCGAATGTTGGGTCGTGTGATCGTCGCCCTGGTGATCGCTGCAATGCTCGGCAGTGCCTACTTGATCGTCGCCAAGGACGGACCTCGGCCGAGCTCCCCGGCGGAACAGGCGACCGGGTTCATGCACTAGGTGTGACGTCTAAACAGGTTGTTCACTCGGGGCCTTGAGTCGGCTGAAGGGTGGACGCTGGCTCGTAGCGCCGGTTCACCAAAGCTCGCACCACTTCGGGTGCCTCCAGGATCATCGGGCACGATTGTCCTTGGAGCGCATGACGAGATGGGCCTGAATACTCTTGTGGCCAGGTGCCGCCCGCAAGATCGAGATACCTTCGATCGCGCACGCCAACGCCGCCACGACAAGGACGACGTAGCAACTCATGAGTCGGAAACGCTGCATGATCAACCCCCACCATGCCGGACGAGCGTTAGCATCAGAACTGATCCGTGTGGATCCGCGCCGGAGGCACGCCCATGCGCCGTAATCCACGAACCATCGCGGCCATCATCGGAGGGGGACAACACAGGTAGAAGGCCCGGCCATCGACGCCTCCCGACAGGCGCGCGAGCCGAGTGGCGTCGAGCCTGCCTGTTTCGCCGAGCCATGAGGCTGGCGCGCTGGAAAGCACGTGGATCACCCTCAAGCTCGGGAAGTCGCCTGCCTCGATGGATCGCAGCTCGTCGCCGAATATCACGTCGGCGTGGCTTCGGCTCGCGTACACGAGCAGCACCGATTGCGACTCCCGGCGGTCGCGCATGTACCGCAACATGCTCATGAACGGCGTGATCCCGACTCCGGCGGCGACGAACACCAGCTTTCCCTGGCCCGGATGCAGCGTGTGCGAGAACCGGCCGAACGGCCCATGAACCGTCGCACCGTCACCGGGACGAACGCGGCCGATGCCGGCCGTGAAGTCCCCGCTCTCCTTGATGGTCACGGAGATCGAGCCGGATCGTGTGGGGCTCGACGCGATACTGAACGGGTGGTCCTCGGCCGCGACCTCGGCGCCGTGCAGGCGCAGGAACTGGAATTGCCCGGGGATGAACCGGAACGGGCGTTCCGCTTTCAGGGTCAGCGTCCACACGTGCGGGGTCTCCGACGTCACCGCGGTCACGCGAAACGGGTGCTGAAGGAGCAGCCGGGGCCGCACCACGAGGCCGTAGAGCCAGCACCCGAACGCCAGCGCCACCAACGCCGACCAGACGACCAGTGCGCCGCCGTGCGCGTCATCACTCCCGGCCAGAATGTGAACGTAGCCGAGCGCCAGGATCGTCGAAGCAAGGATATTGTGCAGACGTCTCCACCGCTCATACGGCAGCCGCACGACGCGGCGCGACAGGCCTGCGAGCACCTGCACGAGCAACAACGTCAGGCCCGCGCGGCCCACCCAGATGAACCAGGGCACGCGCAGGCGCGTGAGCAACGGCCATTGCTCGCCCCACGTGACGAGCACCGGGTGCACGAGGAGCGCCGCAGTGGCGACCAGCGCCATCACCCTGTGGAACACGAGCAGTACGTCGAGGCCGAACGGCTCCTCCACCCAGCGCAGCCGCGCGGTGATCACGAATTGGAGCGCGAGGATCGCAAAGCCGACTGCGGCGCAGCCGATCCCCACCTCCTCCGTGCGCGAGTGATCCGACGTCGGGTTCAAGGCCGCGGCAGTCGCCAGTGGGGCGAGGATCAGCAGCGGGTAGAGCAGCATGAGGAGCCCGGCCCGGATCGCGCCGCTCGAGCGCGCACGCACCTCCGGAAGCAACGCGACGGCATCCCCGCGCGCGAGCGGGTAGGGGCCCCCGTTGCGCTCGACCATCGCCCCTGACTTGTCGCTACAACTCGATCGCATGGTCGGCCTCGGGGTGGTCCGGACGCGTCCGGGAAAGGGAGACAGGGAGTCCTGTGCGCTCGCGCGCCCGCACCGGTCGCTCCAGAGCGACGACGGATCGGCACCCGCACGAGCTTCCGCTCTCCTGACGACTCGCTGGTCGCGCGAGTTATTCCCCGATCGCACGACTTTCTCGTCACGGGAATAATTCGATCCACGACCAGGTCAAGGCCGGTGAAAGCGATGCGGCTCGGCCCTTGACCTGGAGGTGGCTCATGAACGTGCCCGGTGGGAAGGAATTCGGACGGCGCTCCCGGTGGATGATGCTGATCGTGACGTGCTTGTGGCTGTCCGCGGCGGGCCTCGTCGACCGCGCGCAGGCCTGCAGCCAGTGCATGTGCGGTACGCCCTTCCCGGCCAGCGTGCTGGGAGGGGTGGTGCCGACGCAGTCCACCTACGGCATCGAGGAGCGTTACCTGTCCAAGACCAGCGCACTCGACGAGGGCCCTGGCATGGAACAGGAGCGCGAACATCGGGTGGCGGGATTCGTCATGTGGCGGCCTCTGAACCGACTCGCCGTGCTCGGGCGGCTGCCCTACAACTTCAAACAAGTCACCGACGTCGTCGGGCCGGCGCCGCCGAACACTCAGACATCGCGTGGCGTGGGCGATGCGGAGCTCACGTTGCTCATGGGAGTCGCGCGCACCGCCTCCCGACACGCCATGACCCTCGGTCTCGTGCTCGGAGCGACGGCGCCATCCGGCTCGAACGACCTGCGCGACGCGAGTGGCGAACGGCTCGATATCCACTTGCAGCCGGGCATCGGAGCGTGGTCGGGCACGACGGGGCTCAACCTCGCGGTCAGCGGTGGCCGCGGGACCTGGGATGCGAGCGTGCTCAGCCGGATCAGCGGAACCAGTGCCCACGGATACCGCTACGGCAGGGCGGTGCTCTATAACGCCGGGTTCACGTCACACGCCTGGAACGGTGTGCAGGTGATCGCCCAGGTCAATGGGCGCTGGGCCGAGCGCGACCGCCTCGAGGACGGCAGCGTCGGGGAGAACACGGGCGGTCTCGTGACTTATGCCGTACCCGGCATCCGTTGGTCGATCGGCCCCGGCATGGGGCTGGAAGGAGCGATCCAGGTGCCGGTCACTCAGCGGCTCTACGGCGACCAGCTCGAGCACACGACCGGGCGAGTCTCCCTTTCAATGAGTCGGTAGCCTGCGGTCCCGGGATCGCGCAGCCCTTGCTCACCGTCCCGGGACCTCCGTCTCAACGATAGATCTGCTTGATCCTCGACCACGTCGTGGAGCGCGCCGGCGTGGCGCAGTTGATGTCGCTGTGAGCGCTCGACAGGATCACCTGCTCGCCGGTTCCGAGTGTCAGGTGCAACGCGTTGACGGTGATGTCCAGCGCTCCGGGCACGACGATCTGCTCGTTGATGACGAGCGTCGCGATCGCAGGGATCGACACGGTCTGGTTGGGCGCTCCGGTCACCACGACGGCGTTGCCGCCGAACGTGAGGTTGGTGACGACGCTGGAGCCCGAGATCCCAGCGCACGTCGCCTGCGAGTGCGCCTCGACGACATCGGCGGTGAGCTGGGCCGGCTGTCCCTGGAAGGCGACCATCGTCTCCTGGTGCGCCGAGCTGCTTGCCACACCGGAGACGCCGCTGGTGCTGGCGGTGATCGTGTGTGACGACAGCGTCGTCCCGAGCAGGATCGTGAGCAGCGTCGCGGACAGCGTGCCGCCGCTCTGCGGCAGCGGGCCCGTGTCGGAGAAGAGCAGGATGTTGGGCGCCGGATTGACGAGTACGACCTGGGCGCCGTAGGCACGGCCGCTGTAGGAGATGCTGTCGGCCCGGGCCACGCTGGCCGCTCCGACCCACCACCCGAGAGTCAGGGCCAGGGCGGTGAGGAGAATCGGAATTCGTCCGGCAAACATGACGCGCCTCCGCGAGGTGATGAAGAGGCGGTCGCGGCCGAAGAGGTTCGAAACCGGCGACCTCCACTTCAGCCGTCTCGGAGTCTGCGGCGTGGCGCTTGAGTAGGGCTTGACTGGGCCACGGGCTGCCCTGGGAAGGGCCGGCGGGGGCGCCGTTCGGCGGTGCGACGATCCCGGCCTCGAGCCCCCATCTGAGGATGGCCCCGGTCGCGTGCTGCTACTTGAGCGCCATGATCTTCTGCGTGAGCCGACGCCCTTCCGCCTCGAAACGCGCGAAGTACAGCCCACCGCCCACGTTGCGCCCAGCGTCGTCGCGCTGGTCCCACGCGATCACGTGCTCGCCCGCGGTCTGGGTGCCGGAGCTGAGCAGGCGCACGCGGCGTCCGCCCACATCGAAGATCGCCAGTGACGCCGTCGCATCGCGCGGCAGCGTGTATCGCAGGCTGACGGCGCCGCGTGCAGGGTTCGGGCTCGGTTGCGCGAACGCGACACCGGCCGGCTCGGGCGGACCCGGCACGCCGAGCGTGCCCGCCTGCAGGACCTGGAGCGCGTAGATGTCGTTCAAGCCGTCGCGCGTGTCCTCCCAGGTCACGATCGCCCCGCCGTCACCGGTCGCGACGATGTCGGGCTCGTGCTGCGGGCGGAGGACGGCGCACACGGCGCGGCCGTTGACGGGATACGCCGCGTCGAGCGCGCCCGATGCCAGCACGTGCTGGGCGAAGATGTCGGTCTGGGTCACGTCATCGCTCTGCTGCCAGGCGACGATCGCGCCGCCCGCGCCATCCGAAGCGATGACCTGGTTGGTCGCTTCCGAGGGGGTGAAGCCCAGCGACCTGCCGGTGGCCGGCCATGCGGCGTCCAGGGCCCCCGAAGCCAGCAGGTGCTGAGCGAGCGAGTTGTGGTGGCCGGTGTTCCCGCCACCCCACGCCACGATCGCTCCGCCCGCGCCATCCGGGGCGAGCACGGGTAACACTTCGTCGGTGCCGCCGATGGAAACGAGCCGCCCGTTCACGGGCCAGCCGGAAACGATCGCGCCGGTGCTCGATACGCGCTGCGCGAAGACCTGGTTGGTTCCGTCACGGGTGTCGGTCCAGGCCACGATGGCTCCGTGCACGCCGTCTGAGACGATCCGCGGGGCGCTCTGGGTGCCCGGCGCGGCGCTCACAGCGACCCCGTTCACGGGCCATGCCGGATCCACCGTTCCCGAGCGCAACACGTGCTCGGCGAAGATGTCGATGCCCGGGTTCCCGCTGCGAAGGTCGTCCCAGGCCACGAAGAATCCACCCACGCCGTCCTCCACGAGGACGGGCCCGGTCTGCGCCTTGGGCGCGATGGTGACGGGCGCGCCGTTCACGGGCCAGTTGGGATCGATGGCACCGGAAGCCAGCACGTGCTGGGCGAAGATGTCGAGCTCGTTCACCGTCGTGCCGCTGCGGCTGTCCGTCCAGGCGATGAAGGCTCCTCCGGCGCCGTCGGAGATGATGACCGGCGAGAGCTGCTCGCCGATCGCCGAGCACACGGTCGTGCCGTTCACGGGCCAGGCCGGATCCACGGCCCCCGTCGCCAGGACGTGGTGGGCGTAGATGTCCACACCGCTCGTGCTGCTGCGGCCGTCGGGCCAGCTCACGATCGCGCCGCCCGCGCCGTCCGAGACGATTGCCGGTGACTCGATTCCCTGCGGGACGATCGTCCCAGCAAGAGAGTCGCTGATGAGGGTCCTGCCATTGATGGGCCAGGCGACGTCCACGACCCCCGACGCCAGCACGTGCCCGGCGACGATGTTGAAGGGGAAGATACGGCGATCCTGCCAGGCGACGATCGCGCCTCCCGCTCCGTCCGAAGCGATCACCGGACCCAGTTGATCGCCGGGCGCCGTGCACAAGGCGCGGCCGAACGTGGGCCAGTCGGCGAATGCGGGCACGGCGATGATGCCCGCGGGAAGCGATAGCGTTGCGAACGCGAGTAAGGCGGATCGAATACGCATGGCGAGTGCTCCTCGGGGGGCCGGGTCCATGGTCATCTGAGCGTCACCAGCTTCTCGGACAGTGAACGTCCATCGACCTCGAGTCGCGCGAACGAGATGCCCGCTGGAAGCCGCTCGCCGCGCTCGTCCCGCAGATCCCAGACCACGTCGTGCGTGCCGCCGGCCTGCATCCCGGACACGAGCTCGCGCACGCGCCGCCCGCTGATGTCGAAGATCGCGAGCCGCACCGCCGCAGAGTGAGGCAGCGCGAAGCTCAACGTGACCGGCCCTCGCGAGGGGCTGGGCCCGCGCCGGGACAACGCGAGGCCCGAGCCGGACACGCCCGGATCGACGCCCGCAGTGGCTTCGGTCGGAACGATCGTCGCGAAGATGTTGGCGTCGGCCGTGACCTGGTCGTCCCATGCCACGATCGCGCCACCGCTGCCGGCCGCGACGAGAGCCGGGTGGTGCTGGAACGTGAGGAGGAGACGGACGAACCGGCCATTGACGGGGAACGTCGGGTCCAGGACGCCCGAGGCCCGCACGTGGTTCACGAAGACGAACGAGTCCTCCTCCCACGAGACGATCGCGCCGCCGGAGCCGTCTCCGACGATCGACGCGGTGATCTCCTCGCCGGTCGACAGGCTGAGCGCCCTGCCATCGACCGGCCAGGCCGGATCGACGCTGCCCGTGGCGAGGACGTGCTGCACGTACGGGTTGTGGTTGACGCCGCTGCGATCGTCCAGCCAGGTGACGATCGCACCCGACCCGGCCGCGCCAGGTGCGGCACCGTCCGAGACGATGAGCGGCTGCACTTCGTCGTCGCCTGCGACGGCCACGGCGCGCCCGTTCGCGGGCCAGCCCGGAGCGATCGCACCGGATCCGAGCACGTGCTGAGCGAAGATGTGGCTCACGCCAGCGCGCGCGTCCTGCCACGCGACGATCGCCCCGTGCAGGCCATCCGTGGTGATGGTCGGCTCGAGCTGGGCGCCGGTGACGAGGGTCAGCGCGCGGCCGTTCGACGGCCACGCCGGATCGACGACGCCCGAGTTGGTCACGTGCTGCGCGAAGATGTCGGCCGAGGTCGTGCTCGAGCGGAAGTCGTGCCAGGTCACGATGGCGCCGCCCGTTCCGTCGCTGATGAGCTGGGGATGGGCCTGCAGCGAGGGCGCGGTGCAGAGCGCGACGCCACCGTCCGGCCAGGCGGGATCGACGGTCCCGTTGGCACGCACGTGCTGCGCGAAGATGTCGGTGCCGGTGGCGCTGCTGCGGTCGTCCATCCAGCTGACGATCGCGCCACCCGCGCCGTCCGAGGCGATCTTCGGAAGCTGCTGATCGGCGCGAACCGTGCACAGCGCCCGCCCGTTCGCCGGCCACGCCGGGTCGACCACCCCCGAGCGGAGGACGTGCTGGGCGAAGATGTCGAGTGCGTTTACCTCGCTCCGTCCATCCTGCCAGGCGATGATCGCCCCGCCCGTGCCGTCGGAGACGATCACGGGGAGCGCCTGCCCCAGGAACGCCGTGTCGTTCGCGGCGGAATCGCTCAATACCTCCAGTCCATCCACCGGCCATGCCGGGTCCAGCTCGCCGGACGCCAGCACGCGGCGCGCGAACACCGTGCCCTGCTTGTCGCGAAAGTCCTGCCAGACGATGATCGCGCCGGACGCGGCGTCCGTGGCGACCTGCGGGAGATTCTGGTTCCTGATGTCGGCGGTGACCTGGCGGCCCAGCGTCGGCCAATCGGCCGACGCTGGCAGCGCCACGAACGCCGCGGTGAACACGCTACCGGCGAGCACAAGAGCCATCCTGGCGCGCAAGGCTCACCTCCGCGCGATCGCGGTGCCCGGCACCGGGGCCGGCTCGCCGAACAGGAAGTTGTCCACGACCACGAGATCGGCCGTGCCGCCGTCGGTGATGTCGTTCGTTTCGGCCCTGAGGTTGCCGTTGCCACAGACGATGTGGACGCTTGCCACGACAGGCACGTCGAACTTGACGCCCACGAACGAGAGCCCGTTGGCGTCGGTCCGTTTCGGCACGAAGAACCGGCCGAGGCTCTTGCCGTCCTTGTCGAACAGCTCGAGCGAGGTCACCTGGTCGACGTCCACGTCGGAGAAGACGGCGCCGAACCCGGTGACGACGGCTGGCGTCGCGGCGCCGGGGATCTCGAACACCGCATCGATGAAGTGGCTGGCGACGTCGGCGAACATCAGCTTCGGGCTGAACGGCTTGAACTCGTTGGCGTAGGTCGGGTTGATCTCCGAGAAGCTCAGGCTGTCGTTGCGGAACGTGCCGCCGTCGTAGACCAGCCCGGACTTGACGGTGGTGTTGAAGAAGTCGTTCGGGAAGCCGTTCTGGTTGTTGAACGGCCTCGCGGCGGCGCCGTCCCAGTTGATCTCGCGCCGGCCGGCGGGGAGCGGCCCGGGGGTGCCGCCGTTCGAGGGATCGCCCAGCAGCGTGCGGAAGTCCGCGACCTTGGCGGCGATGTCGCCGGAGGCGGAGATGACGGTCGCCTGCGGGCCGGGAGCCGGTCGCGTCGGCGAGTCGTCCTTCGAGCAGCCCATGACCATCACGGCTGCCAGCAGAACGAACGGGAAGCCAACATTCTTGGCGTTCATCTCGTGGCTCTCCTCGTGTGGGTGTGCCGCGGTTCGGCGGGCGCGCGGGTCGCGGCCGCGGTTCGGCGGTGGCGCGGACACAGGGGCTCGGCAACGCTCTTTGTTGCCCACCGGCTGAGTCCTCTTGCGCCGCTGAGGTATGATGCGGGGGCTCAACCGGAGAGCCGCGTCATTGACTGGCCGCGCGTCGCGAATTCATGACCGAGTGTCCGAGGGCGATCGAGCACTGCCAGGAGTCCGCGCGGGCTTGCAGAACGTCCGCCGATCGCTGCCGAGAAGATCCTTCGGTCCCGGCGGTCACCTTGGGGAGGCGCCATGACCAGGGACACGCTTTCCGATCTGTTGCGCACCGTGCGGCTCCATGGCGCCGTGTTCTACTACGTCAAGGGCTACCCGCCCTGGGCCGTGGAGAATCCGCACGTGCACGAGATCATCCCGGCCATCATGCCGGGCGCGGAACACATGATCATGTTCCACGCGCTCGTGAACGGCGCCTGCTGGGCCGGGGTCGACGGCGAGCCGCCGATCGCGATGCAGCCGGGCGACGTCGTGCTGTTTCCGCAGGGCGACCCGCACGTCATGTCGAGCGCGCCGGGAATGCGTGCCCCGAGCGAGGGCACCTCGTTCTTCTTTTCCCAGCGCCCTCCGCAGCTGCCCTATGCGATCAGCGTCAAAGCGACCGACCTGTCGATGACGCACGTCGACGACGACCCCGACGAGAGCACCAAGGTGGTCTGCGGCTTCCTCGGGCTCGACGCTCGACCGTTCAATCCGCTGCTCGCGGCGCTTCCCCGGGTGCTTCGGGTCTCCGGCAGCACGCTGGCCGCGGACTCCTGGGTCACGACGCTCATGCGGGCGGTCGTGGCCGAGTCCGACGCCAAGCGTCCGGGAGGCGAGGCGGTGCTGGCGCGGATGAGCGAGATGCTGTTCGTGGAAGCGTTGCGCCGCTACGTCGACACGCTGCCGGCGGAGGAGACCGGGTGGCTCGCCGGGACGCGGGATCCCGCGGTGGGGCGCGCGTTGTCACTGATCCACGAGCACCCGTCCCAAGCCTGGACCGTGGAGCGCCTGAGCGAGGACGTCGGGCTCTCGCGTTCGTCGCTGCACGAGCGCTTCATGCAGTTGATCGGCCAGCCGCCGATGCAGTACCTGACGAACTGGCGGATGCAGCTGGCGTCGAGCCGGCTGCGCGACACGAGCGCCAAGCTCATGGAGGTGGCGCAGGACGTCGGCTACGAGAGCGAGGCCGCCTTCTCGCGAGCGTTCAAGCGGATCTCCGGCCTGTCGCCGGGCGCGTGGCGCAAGATGAAGCAGAAGAACTGAAGCGCTCATGCGACGAGCCGGACTCCTCCATGCGTCGCTGAAGCGCTATGCTGTCGGTCCCGACGCGCCGCTGCCAACCCACCCGGGTGTGGAGCAGTCGTTTCGCGGGCGCACGTGAAGGAGGCTCAGATGCCGGACCACCAGACGGACCAACAGGTCCTCGGAGCGATCAAGAAGCTCGTCGATGAGGAGCACGCTCTCCACACCGGCGGCACGCCGGACGCTGCCGCCGAGGCGCGCTTGCGGACCGTGCGCGTCGAGCTCGACCAATGCTGGGACCTGCTCCGGCAGCGGCGAGCACTGCGCGAGTTCGGAGACGACCCCGACAAGGCGAAGGTCAGGCCGCCCCAGGTCGTGGAGAACTACGAGCAGTAGGCGTCGATCGAGTTGGTCTCGGCAGTCGCAACGCAGTCACCGCAAGCTGTTGCGATCACTGGAGTTCATGACGGATGGAGGTCGCGAGCCCGCAACCGACCGGTGCGCCGCCATCGGTCGCGCAGGCTGCGGCGTTCACCCGACGCACGAATGCCGGATTTCTTTGGTCCGGGGCGCGACCGGTGGCATCCAACAACGGCATGACTCCCGTCCTTGACCCGATCGCGGGAATCGATTCGCGCACCGTCGCCGGCGTCTTGTCCGAGGTGGCCGAGATCGCCTCGGAGACGCTCGAGCTGCGCGACGTGTTTCCGCGCGTCGCGACGGCCGTCCGCCGGGTCCTCCCGTTCGACAAGCTGGGTGTCGTTCGCATCGTGGACGGGGATCGCGTGATCCATCACGCAACGACCGTCGAGCACGCGCCCGCCGACGACTCCTCCGACCCGCTGTACCTGAGCGCGTGGTCGCCGCGGTGGCGCCCGCATGCGGGCCCGATGATCCGTCTTGGCGACGCTCGTGTGGAGCTCGATCTCGCCTTCCCCATGGACGCGAAGGTGGTCGCGGCCGGGGTGCGGTCGGCCCTGTGGGAACCGTTCCGTGCCGGGAGCACGTTCGCAGGCGGCGTCTGGCTCTGCTCCTTCGAGCCGCACGTGTACTCGGACGAACACCAGGAGGTGCTGCGGCCGATCGCCGCGCTGCTCGGCTCCGCGGTAGAGCACTGGCGGATCTGGGACCGGGAGCGCAGGCGCAACGCCCGGCTGAACGCGGTCGAGGGGCTGCAGCGCACGCTCGCCGGCTCGCTCGATGTGCGCCAGGTGTTCCAGGCGCTCTCCGACGAGCTCCAGTCCACTCTGCCTCACGACATGATGGTGCTCACCGAGCTCGGCCTTCGCGAACGCACGCTCCGCATCGTGGCGGCGAGTGGCGGGTACGACATCCCCATTCCGCCCACCGGCGTGACGCTCACGTCCGAGGAGTGCGAGGTTCGCGCCGACCACGAGGTCATCCGCGACATCCCCGCGCACTTCAAGGCCCGCACCGAGCGCGAACGGCTGATCCTCGCGTCCGGCCTGCGCTCCTGGCTGCGCGTCCCGGTCCGGCTCGCAGGCGGCGAGGTGAGCGGCGGGCTCAGCTTCTTCCACCGCGAGCCGGCGCGCTTCAGCGAGGAGGACGCCGAGGTCGCCGGCCGTGTCGCCGATCGCATCGCGCTCTCGCTGTCGTTCCATCGGCTGGCGGAGGAAGCACGGGTCGCCGCCGAGGCGAGTGAGCGCGCCGAGCGCCTCGAGGCCACGGTCGAGACGCTGTCGCGCGAGCTGGAGGCGCGAGGCCGCGGCCGTGTCGTGGGCCGGTCGCCCATGTGGAAGGAGATCCTGCGCGCGGTCGGCCGTGTCGCCGCGTCGGAGACCACCGTGCTGGTGACGGGCGAATCCGGGACCGGCAAGGAGGTCATCTCGAAACTCGTGCACGAGGGTTCTCCGCGGAACGGCAAGCCGTTCGTCGCCATCAACTGCGCGGCGCTGCCGGAGCAGCTCCTCGAGTCGGAGCTGTTCGGCCACGAGAAGGGCGCGTTCACGGGCGCCGTCTCCACCAAGATCGGCCGTCTCGAGCAGGCGGCGGGGGGCACGCTGTTCCTGGACGAGATCGCCGAGATGAGCCCGCAGGTGCAGGCGAAGTTCCTGCGCGTGCTGGAGGAGCGCGAGTTCCAGCGGCTGGGCGGCACGAGGACGCTCAAGGCGGACGTGCGCGTGATCGCGGCGACGAACCGCGACCTGGGCGCGGCGATCGCGCGCCAGGCGTTTCGCGAAGACCTGTTCTACCGGTTGAACGTGTTCACGGTGCACATCTCGCCGCTCCGCGAGCGGCCCGAGGACATCCTGCCGCTCGCCGAGGCGTTCCTCGACGATCTGGGAAGGTCGATGGGCCGGCCTGCCGCCGGCATCTCGCGCGACGCCCGCGAGTGGCTGCTCGCGCATCCCTGGCCGGGAAACGTCCGTGAGCTGCGGAACGCGATCGAGCGCGCCATCCTGCTCTGCGACGGCGGGCTCATCACGCGCATGCACCTTCCGCAGCTCCAGGTGCGCCTCGGAACTACGGCGGCCGACGTGAACGGCGGCTCGAATCGCGACCACGGCGCGGCGCGGGTACACGCGCCCGATGACCTGAACCTGGACGTCGTCGAGCGCGGCCTCGTCGTCGAGGCACTGACCAAGTCCGAAGGGAACAAGTCGAAAGCCGCACGGCTGCTGGGCCTGAGCCGGGCACAGCTCTATTCGCGCATCGAGAAATATCGCCTCGACTGAGCTGGGTTCCCAGCTCTCCATGACCCGACGCTGACGCGGCCCGCTCGTCGTTCGATGAGCGGGCCGTTCGCGTGGAAGGACCGACTGCGGGTCCGGGTGCGGCTGCATCGACACCTGTCGATGTATCCGCGATCGCTCGACGACATCACGGGCGTTGCTCATCCACGTGCGCCCGAGCCAAGCGCGCCCTGCACCGTCCGTTGCCTGCCGCGGCGACGCGGTCGCACTCACTGGCACGACGCTTGATGTAACGCGTGCCGCGTAGGGCCGCGATGAAGCGCGATCAAGCAGGAGGACCCATGAAGCCTTGGCACGAGGAAGGAATGGAGGGCGCCGCCCGGTTCGGCGCCAGCGGACGGGTGCTGGAGTTCCCGTCCCACGCGATCGTCCGCCGCGACGAGCGCGGGCCGGCGGGCATCCCGCCGGGAGTCGACCACGGCTCCAAGGATCATGAACCGGCCGCACGGACCAACGTTGAAATCGCAAGGAGCCATGTCATGCGCAGTCTGATCACCATCATCCTGTTCGCAACTGCCGCCGTCACCACCATGTTCGCCGCCACGACGGCGAATGCCGACGACTCCCGGAGCTCGCGCGTGGAAGTCTCCGTGCTCGGCGGCGTTCACTCGTTCAACCAGAACGACACCGCCATCCCCGACAACCTCGTGGGGGTCCCGGTCGCCGGCGCCGCCAGCTACCGCCTGACGCCGAACTTCGCGGCGGAGGGCGAAGTCAGCTGGTTCATCCCGGTGAAGCAGAACATCGACATGGGTGGCGGCGTGACGCAGGACCTCACGGCCTCGGACGTCCTCGCTTACCAGGTCGGGATCCGGGGGAGCTACCCGCTCACGAATTGGTCGCCGTACCTCGCGGCCGGTCTCGGCGCGATGACGTTCCTGTCCACTTCCGGATCGGACCGCGTGCCGCAGCTGGACAAGGCGCAGACGATGTTCGCGATCAACTTCGGCGCGGGCGCCCAGTTCCCGGTGAACGCGCGCTGGGGTCTGCGCGCGGACTTCCGCGAGTTCGTCGGCTTCCCCGGCGACGGCGCGTCGGGGCTGTCGACGAACGGCAGCGCCGACCCCATCTGGATGGAGCGGGGCACGGTCGGCGTGGACTTCCGCTTCTGATGGCTCGGACCGGAACGAGCGGGGGACAGGTCATGAGCCAGCGTGGAGTCGAGCGGATCATCGGGTCCTTGGCGACGGACGAAGGGCTGCGGCGCCGCTTCGCCAGGGACCCGCGCGGGGCCCTGGAGGAAATGGTCGCGCGAGGGCTGGAACTGAACGAATGCGAACACGCTTCGCTCCTCACGCTCGATGCGGCGGAGCTTGCGCGATTCGCCCGGGCGATCGATCCGCGCCTGCGGCGGATCGAGACCACGGGAGTCCCGAGATGGAACGTGTGAACCTTCTGCGCTCCGCGGCGCTGGCAACGCTGCTCGCGTCGCTGGCCGCGGGGCGCGCGAGCGCCGACCACGCACTGACGCTGAACGACGCGGTGCGCATGGCACTGGAGCGGAACGAGGACATCGTCATCAGCCGTGAGTCGGTGACGATCGCGACCGCGAACGTCCGCGGCGCTCAGGGCGCCTACGACCCCGTGCTCCAGCTGAACGGAGGCTGGTCGCGCTCGCAGGAGCCGGTGAACTCGGTGTTCTCCGGGGCGCCGTTGGGCCACCTCGGCCCCGAGTTCACGATCGCCGAGGCCGGGGGCGGGATCCTGCAGTACCTGCCGACCGGCGGCTCGCTCGCGCTGACGGCGCATGGGCTCCGGCAGACGACCGATGGTGCGGCGGCGCTGCTCTCGCCCGCGTATGGAACCCGCGTGGGCGTCGAGCTTCGCCAGCCGCTGCTTCGCGACCTGGCCGTGGACGACGTGCGGCTCCGGCTGCGCGTCGCCCACGCCGATCGCGGGGCGGCGATGGCGTCGCTGCGCCGCAACGCGTCGAACACGGTCGCCGCGGTCGAGCGTGCCTACTGGGCGCTGGTGGCGGTGCGCCAGGGGCTTGCCGTGCGCGAGGACGCCGTGCGCCTGGCCGAGCAGCAGCTCGAGGAGACGATGAGCCGCGTGCAGACGGGGTCGGTCTCGGGGACTGAGCTCTCGCAGCCGCGCGCGGAGCTGGAGCGCCGGCGCGGCGAGCTGCTCGCCGAGCGCGAGGCCCAGGTTCGGGCCCAGGACGCGCTCAAGCTGCTGATCCTCACCGACGACGACGCCGGGCGGTGGCTCGAGCCGCTGGCGCCCACCGACAGCGTCTCGTTGGCGGCCGGGAGCGTGGACCGCGCCGGTGCGCTCGAGCGGGCGCTCTCGGGCCGGCCCGAGCTGGACGAGGCGCGTGCCGAGCTCGAGCGGCGGCGTGCGGAGACCGCCCGCGCCCGTAGCGGGGTGTGGCCGTCGCTGGACGCCGTGGTTTCGTACGAGCGCTTCGGGCTCTCCGGCACACCGAACCCGGCGACGCCCCCGGGCGCCGCTCCAGCCGGTCTCTCGGGTGACCTCGGCAACGCGATCAGCGCGCTGGGCGATGGCGAGACCGACGCGGCCCGCATCGCAGTCGTGCTCGGGCTGCCGATCACGAATCGCAGCGCGCGCTCGGCGGTGACGGCAGCCCGCAGCGCCGAGCGCCAGGCGGAGGCCGCGCTCCTGAAGCTGCGGAAGACGATCTGCGCCGAGGTGCTGGATGCCGCCGCGGCGCTCGAAACCGCGGCCCAGCGCGTCTCGGCCGCGCGCGCGGGGCGCGAGGCGGCGGAGATCCAGTTCGCGGCGGAACGCGACCGGTTCGCGTCCGGCCGCTCCACCAACTTCCTCGTGCTCACGCGACAGAACGATCTCTCGCGGGCCCGGCTCGACGAGATCTCGGCCCGCACCGACTACGAGAGCGCGCGCACCGAGCTGGCGCTCGCGACCGGTTCCCTCGTCCAGGCACACGGCATCGACGTGCCCTCACCGACTCCTTGAGGAGGTTCCCATGCGAAAGCAGATGATCCAGACCGTGGCGTTGTTGCTCCTCGTCGTCCTCGGGCTCGGGGGCGCGAAGTTCATGCAGATCCGGGCGGCCATGGCACAGGGTGCCGCCTGGCAGCCGCCGCCCGAGGCGGTCAGCACCACCGTGGCGCACGTGGAGGAGTGGCCGTCGTCGCTCGGGGCGATCGGCTCGGTGGCCGCGGTACAGGGGGTCACCGTGAGTGCCGACCTGCCCGGGATCGTCGAGCGCATCGAGTTCGAATCGGGCCGTCGCGTGCAGGCCGGCGACGTGCTCGTTCGCCTCGACATCAGCCAGGAGCGCGAGCAACTCGCCTCGGCCGAAGCGCATCGCGACCTCGCGCACCTGGACCTCGACCGTTCACGCCAGCTGCTCGCGAAGCAGGTCATCTCGCAGGCCGAGTTCGACCGGGCGGAAGCCGAGTCCAAGCAGGCCGAAGCCGCCGTGCGCGAGATCCAGGCACGTATCGAGCGCAAGACGATCCGGGCGCCGTTCTCGGGTCTGCTCGGGCTGCGCCAGGTCGATCTCGGTCAGTACCTGAACGGCGGCGATGCCGTGGTGCCGCTGCAGTCGATGGACCCCGTCTACATCAACTTCGCGCTGCCGCAGCAGGACATGGCGGCGCTCAGGATCGGCGCCGCGGTGCGCGTCTCGGCGGAGAACATCGATGTCGGCCGCGCCGAGGGCGTGATCACGGCGATGAACTCGATCGTCGATGAGGCCACGCGCAACGTCCAGGTCCAGGCCACGTTCCGCAATCCCACCGGCCGGCTGCGGCCGGGCATGTTCGTGCGCGTCGAGGCGAGCCTCGGCCGCGGCGCGACCGTGATCGGCCTGCCGGCGTCCGCGGTGAACTACGCGCCGTACGGCAACTCGGTGTTCGTCGTCACCGACATGAAGGGCGCGAACGGCAAGCCCTACCGCGGCGTGGAACAGCGCTTCGTGCAGCTCGGGCCACGGCGGGGCGACCAGGTGTCGGTCGTCTCCGGGCTCAAGCCCGGCGAGGAGGTCGTCACCTCGGGCGGCTTCAAGCTCCGGACCGGCGCCGCGGTCTTGATCGACAACAAGCTCGCCCCGTCCAACAACCCCGCCCCCAAGCCGGAGGACAGCTGATGCGATTCACGGACCTCTTCATCCGCCGGCCGATCCTGGCGATCGTCGTCAACCTCGTGATCCTGATCGCCGGGCTGCAATCGATCCGCTCGCTGAGCGTGCGGCAGTACCCGCGCAGTGACATCGCCGTGGTCACGGTCACGACCGCCTATGTCGGCGCCAACGCCGACCTGGTGCGCGGCTTCATCACCACGCCGCTCGAGCGCGTGATCGCCAGCGCCGACGGCATCGACTACATCGAGTCGTCGAGCGCCCAGGGCGTGAGCACGATCACCGTGCACCTGAAGCTCAACTACGACACCAATGCGGCGTTGACGCAGGTGCAGGCCAAGGTCGCGCAGGTGCGTAACCAGCTGCCGCCCGAGGCCGAGGCGCCGGTCATCGAGCTGGCCACCGCCGACAACCAGTTCGCATCGATGTACCTCGGGTTCTCCTCCGACGCGCTGGACCAGAACCAGATCACCGACTACCTCACGCGCGTGGTCCAGCCCAGGTTGAGCTCGATCGCCGGGGTGCAGCGCGCCGATATCCTCGGGGCGCGCACGTTCGCCATGCGCATCTGGCTCAAGCCCGAGAAGATGGCGGCGATGGGCATCTCGCCCTCGCAGGTGCGCGACGCGCTGGCGAGGAACAACTACCTGTCCGCCCTGGGCCAGACCAAGGGCTCGGCGGTGTCGGTCAACTTGGTCGCGAACACGAACCTGCAGACGGCGGACGACTTCCGGAAGCTCGTGGTGAAGGAGGTCCGCGGCGACGTGGTGCGCCTCGGCGACATCGCGGACGTGGTGCTCGGCGCGGAGAGCTACGAGCAGGACGTGCGCTTCGACGGCAAGAGCGCCACGTTCATGGGCATCTGGGTGCTGCCGACCGCGAACGCGCTGGACGTGATCCGCCGCGTGCGCGAGGCCGTGCCCGGCATCGAGGCGCAGCTCCCCGCGGGGATGAAGGTCGGCATCCCGTACGACGCCACCGAGTACATCCAGAGCGCCATCCACGAGGTGTTGAAGACCCTGGCGGAGACGTTGTTCATCGTCATCTGCGTCATCTTCCTGTTCCTCGGCTCGCTGCGCGCGGTCATCATCCCCATCGTCGCCATCCCGATCTCGCTGATCGGCGCCGTGTTCCTGATGCTGGTGGCGGGGTTCACGATCAACCTGCTGACACTGCTTGCGATCGTGCTCTCGGTCGGGCTCGTCGTGGACGACGCCATCGTCATGGTGGAGAACGTCGAGCGGCACCTGCGCGACGGCACGCCGCCGTTGCAGGCGGCGCTCGCGGCCGCACGCGAGCTCATCGGTCCGGTCATCGCCATGACGCTGACGCTCGCCGCCGTCTACACGCCGGTGGCGATCCAGGGCGGGCTCACCGGGTCGCTGTTCCGCGAGTTCGCGTTCACGCTGGCCGGGGCCGTCATCGTGTCCGGCGTCGTAGCGCTCACGCTGTCGCCGATGATGGGCTCGAAGCTCCTGCGTGCGGCGGACAACGAGCGGGGGTTCGCAGGCCTCGTGAACCGCCAGTTCGACCGGCTGCGCGAGGCGTACAAACGCTCGCTCACCGGGACGCTCGCCTACCGGCCCGTGACCTACGTCGTCTGGGTGGTGGTCGTGCTGCTGATCCTCCCGTTCTACATGTTCTCGCAGAAGGAGCTGGCGCCGGCCGAGGACCAGAGCGTGGTGTTCGGCATCATCCAGGCTTCCGCGAACTCCACGATCGACCAGACGCGGCGCTACGCCGCGGCGGTGCAGGACGTCTACAAGTCGTTCCCCGAGTATCAGCACACGTTTCAGCTGATCACGCCCGCGGGCGGCTTCGGCGGCATCGTCACCAAGCCGTGGAGCGAGCGGACGAAGAAGACCACGCAGATCCAGATGGAGGCGGCGGCCGGGCTCGGGAAGATCCCCGGCGTCCGCGTCATCTCGATGGTGCCGCCGGCGCTGCCGGGCGGTGGCGACTTCCCGGTGGACTTCGTGATCGCGTCGACGGCCGAGCCGCAGCAGCTGGTCGAGTTCGCGAACAAGCTCGTGCAGAAGGCGTTCGCGAGCGGGCTGTTCATGTACGCCGACGCCGACCTGAAGTTCGACCAGCCGCAGACGGAGGTCGTGTTCGATCGTGACCAGGTGCGTTCACAGGGCATCGACATGGACCAGGCGGGAGCGGACCTGTCGACGCTGCTGGGCGGCAACTACGTCAACCGGTTCAGCATCCAGGGCCGGAGCTACAAGGTGATCCCGCAGGTCAAGCG
>Ga0070685_10000466_pt1 | contig 23608 bp, 25 predicted proteins | sample KBSS13LmetaG_FD_65651 | JGI IMG/M metagenome (GOLD analysis project Ga0070685, IMG submission 65651) | Switchgrass rhizosphere microbial communities from Kellogg Biological Station, Michigan, USA - KBS S1-3L metaG | ecosystem: Host-associated > Plants > Roots > Rhizosphere ...
CTACCTGCGAGAGAGTGAAATTACTCCGTTGCTTTATGCTCGGGTAATCGCTGGAGATATGGCTCGACAAGGTCGACCACTTGCTGATCAGCTTGAAGCAAATGAAATGGCCCGACAACTTTTTGAAGCTGCGAAGCGTGAGGAAGAATTGGCCGAGGCGAGTGAAATTGCCAAGTCAATTCTTAAATCAAAGCTGAATAAGTATGTGCATAACGGAAAGGTGTATAGAAGCTAATGCCACAGTCTCCGAGTCTTTACACCATTGGTAATATCGCAACTTATATTACCGAACAATTTGGCGACGTTGCGTCTGTCCAGATCGACACTGCAAAGATTATCCGCTGGACAAACTTGGCCATCTTGGAGGTTATCACAAAAGACCCGAAGGCAAGTCGTGGAACATACACTCAGAACTCTGTTGCAAATCAGCAGACCTATACTTATCCTGCAAGATCCCAGACAATTTTTGGGATTAAGTGGGATAATACTATGCTTGGTCGGGTTGCGTTTGAAAATGCAATGGAACAGCTTGGTGCATCCTTTGTAAATGTCAAGGGCGATCCCCAGTATTGGGCGGATTGGGAAAATACTTTTCTTCTTTACCCTACACCTAGTTCGGTTAAAACTATTACCGTCTACGCGACCGTCAAACCTCCAGATGTAACCTCCTTGTCGGATATTTTTCCTCTCGCTGATATGTACTATGCTCCGGTGCTTAGTTATGTTCTGGCGAAAGCTCAAGAACTTGACGAGGATTACCAAGCGGCTGCTGCAACTCGCACTCTTTTTGAAGACTCCTTGAAGCAAACCTATAACCGCCCTGATGCATCTGTCGGGCAAAATGCGCTCTTGGACGATCCCGACGATTATTACTACGGGGATTACGCATGACATCAAATTTTCAGCCTGTCAAAATCGGGCCATTTTCGGGTGGTATGCGTAACTCGTCTGGGCTTGGAGAAGCAATTGATGACAAGGAAGTTTTTTCGCTTGTCAATTTGGAGGTAGACCTAGATGGAACGCTCGTCAACCGCCCTGCAATTCAGCCGCTCACAATTACGGGAATTAGCCCAACTACCGGAATTCGAGTCCTTGGAAGATATATCCCTAACGACGGGAGAATCTTTCTGGTTGTCTCAGTCAATGGCCAAGTCAGGCTCATCACCGCAAGCTCTGGAGTTGCTGACGCTGCTGTCGCGACATTAACTTGTGTCGCAGTAATTCAGTACAACAATAAAATGTGGCTCATTCCCGCTCCCGGTTCTGCTGGGAACGGGGGATATTTTGATGCCACTTCACCAGTGGTTACCTATACGTCGGTAGCTGCAATTCCTCAAGGTGAGGCTGTAACTCTCTACAAAGAACGTCTTTTTGTCGGATGCGGAATTTCTTCGACAAGCAACACCGCTCGGGTAAAATTTTGTGCTGTCGGTGATCCTCTTACGTGGAACGGCTCGGATAACTTCGACGTTTCTCCTGGTGATGGCGAAAAACTCGTAGACCTGGTGACTTTGTCAAATGACATTATCATTTTCAAAGAGCATTCAACGTGGCGATTCAACTACTCAAAACTCCCAAGCCAAGCGGATCTCTCGAATATCGACAGACGGATTGGCGTGCCCGCTATTAACTGCGCTGTCGTCTGGAACAGTAACACGGTATACGTCTTGCACGATAATGCTGTGTATGAACTCTTTAACTCCACTTACGAAAGAATTTCCGCTCCAGTAGCGATGACTCAAGTTCTTGACGTAACTCTTTCTGCCGCCGACACCTATGGATTAACCCTTTTCCGGGACCGTCTATTTGTGAGGTATTATGCCAGACTCTATGTGTACGCTTTGCGGACAAAACGTTGGGGACAGTGGGACACAACCCGAAAGTTCAGCAAAATTGTCGTTGTACCAACGGCATCTTTGGGCCTCGACACCGCATATATGCATTCCGCCTCAAGTTCTGATCCCGGAAAAATCTACTTCTTCCGTGATGATCGAGTAACAGCTGTCGGGTCGGGAGAAACTTTTACCTGCTCGATTCAAACTAAGGTCATGAACTTTGAGCTGCCTCAGCAATTTAAGGCGATGTCTCATGGTGCTATAGATATTGCCACATCAGGTGTTATTACGTCCACGGTTAAAATTCCCAACGCTTCGCAGAATAACAGTTGGGATTTTGAAGCTGCCAATTATATTTGGAACTCACCCGGGAACTGGGATGATAACGATTTCCTCATCTATACAACCAACGTTTCTCCTGCGCTGGGTGACTACGCCAATAAGTACATCAAGATTTTTCGTAACAAAATCAGGTTTCGGCAAGTCTATTTCACCATCAGCACCCCGGCAGTTGCTAGTACCAATGGGGCAGATTCCTCAGTAAAAATCTTCGATCTGGTACTATTCATAAGAGAAGCGCAGGGTGTTCCTAAGGAGACAAACTAATGCCCTACGATCAGAATATGCTCTCCTTTGATAAACCCGATGCGTATACACCTTATGCAGCGGGGCCAAAAACTTATGGTCTTGGGGCTTCAACTTCGCCTCATGCGATGGGTCTGCTGGATAAATCTGGCTATCAAGAGCGAGATTTGTTGGCGCAAGCACGGAAAGATGCGGTACTCAGAAAAATGAAGGCTCAGCAGCAGGGGCAGTTAATGTCCTCCGCAGCGCTTTCTCCGACAACGGCGGTGTGAAATGGTAATGAAGCCAAATAGTGGTCAACGCCCGCTTAAAAAATGGGGAGAGAATCCGCCGACACCTCAAAATCCCTATGGTGTTAATAGTTATCCAGAGGATAGACGGACACCTTTGAAGCAAAATCCAAGCAATCCAAGAGCTGCACAAACTGAAGCTCTTTCCCGGAAGATGAAGCTATTTAAGAGGGGCAACTAATGGCTACGCAAATGGCAATGAAGAAGGCGGCGCCTGCTCCGGTAAGCGCACCTCTTAAAGTTCAGCAGCCTATGAAACAAGCTGCGGTGCCTCTGAAACAATCTGGTACACCGGTTAAAAGTTCTTCCTCTTCATCTTCTGGTGGCGGATCTTCGTTTTCTTCAGGTGGCGGTGGAGGCGGCGGTGGAAGTTCTTCGGGTGGTGGTACTGGGTCTAGTAATTATTCTGGTAGTGCTGGTGGAAGTTTTGCTGGAGGGGGTTCAGTTCCTGATCCGGTTCCCGTTGGGCCGGTTATGGAAGATATTACAATCCCGGACCCGCTAGCTGATCCAACTTATCAGCGGCAGAAGGCAGAATTGGCGCGTGCCAAGGCTGATTTTGATGCGCAGCAGAGTCTTGCAAAAGCTCAATATGATGGCACTGTCAATACAAATATGCGTCAGATGGGCTGGAGAGATTCTGTCCCGAAGTCTGGCTTGCGTAAAATGTTGACAGGAAATAACGATCCTGACCCTGCTGGTTGGGATCCGACGGCAACCGGTACTGCATACGGTCAAAGTTTTGCAGGCAACGAAGGTGATTTTGCCGGTCGCGGTCTGTATAATTCTGGTCTATACGCACAGGCTCAGGGTGATTTGAACAACGATTTTAATGATCGGCGCCAAGGTGTTTTGACGGATCAGAAGAACTGGGGAGACACCCAAGATTTGAACCGTCGGAATTTCGAGGGGCAGCAGAATTCAACAGATTTGGCGGCTCAATCCGATGCCGTGGCCGCAATTGCTGCAAGGCTTGGCGTGAATATTGATCAGGTTTCGCCCGGTAGGCAGAATGTGATTCAGCGCGAGAAGGTGTAAATATGGCTGATCTGACAGATGACGAAATTCGACGGCTTCTTACTGTCGGAATCGGCAGCGATGAAATTCTTGCGTATCGTCGTGGCACCGCTCCGATTAACATTCGGCTAAAGATTGATGCCGCTCGGGGTGGTGCTGGAATTGGTGCAGCGGCTCAAGTTGCTGGGGGTTATTCTCCGGGACCGCAATCAATTCAGCGACCCGGCGGCTCTGGAACTGTGTCAGGAACTGCAACGCGCGCAGGGTCGAGTTATTCACCGAATAACAAAAACAGTGTTCCCGGCTCGACGCTAGGGAAAACTCTTGCCGGAATTCTTATGGGTTCCGGCTATGCGGGTATCGGAAATAAGGCTGCCAGTATCGGTAAAGGTATCGTCAATACTTTGACGCCTCCGGTTCAGTCAATTGCGCAAGGAATTGCAAATCAAGTTCGTGGGAGTGGCGGGCCGAAAACTTCTGCTTCTGTCGGAGGATTTAAGCAGAATACCTCTGTGCAAGATCCTGGACTTGGTGATTTGGGAGATACTGGGGATGCAGGACTTGAATATGCTCCACCACAACTTTCTCTGAAAGATTTTACGGATCAGGCTAATGCCCAAGCTGCGGCTGCCTACGGCCCTCGTTATTCTGCAATCGACACCGCCACTGAAAATGCTCGTAATCAGTATTCTCGATCAGATTCTATGACTGCTGGACTTTATAATAATCTTGTCAACTCCATCGCAAAAACTGCTTCCGACACCGCTGCACAATATGCGGCGAGAAATCAGGAGCAGGGACAGCATACTCAGGATTTGTCGAAGGGTATCGGGGATACTTACGCTTCATCACAAAATCAGATGGCTGGGCTCTTGCAACAATTAGGTCAGGGGCAGGCCGGTTCAGATGTTTTGGAACGAGGTGCTGGTGATCAGGCTTGGAATCAATCGCAAGCTCAAACGCAGGGCGCAGCGCAGCAGGCTGCAATTACCCAGCAAGGTCAGGGTCAGCAAGATTATATGGCCAACGTGGGAAATGCGGAGCGGACGCAGGGAGTTGTAAGTCGAGAGGGCTTGCTAAATGATTTGGGTCAAGCCTTGTCGGGTTACGACCAGCAGCGTCAAAATCTTGCGGGGGACCAAAGTTCTGTAGCATTGCAAATTGCACAGGCGATGCAGGATCGAGATTTTGCGCTTCAGCAGGCTCAATATGGTCAGTATCAAGATAAATATTCGGCACAATTCCAGCAGCAGCAAGCAGCAAATCAGGCAAGACAGCAGCAAGCTGCAATGGCTTACCAGTTGTCGAGTGATAATCGTGCTCAGGCTAATTCCGACAGGGAGTATGATTTAGCATTAGCACAGCAGGCTATGAAGGGCGCAACAGATCAAGCACAATTGCGTCTCGATCAGCAAAAACTTCAGGGTCAGGGTTCACAAAGTTCGCTAGCTTTTGGTGACCAAGATCCCGTTTCTCAGGGGATTGCACAAGTTGCTAGTGCGCTCGGTGGAAATAATGGAATGGCTCAGCAATATTGGGACGTTGTTAATCAACTAACTTCTGGAATTGCCGCTGCGACTGGAGATGCCCAGTCGATTGTCGGAAATAAATACGCATATGTCCAGTACATTTCTCAGCAAGCTGCGAAAAAGGGGTTGAATGCCCGAGCAGCACAAGCGGCTGCGCAAGCGTTCTGGAACGCTAATTTCAAGTAAGGACAATAATGGCTGACGCCAATAGCCGCAAAGCGCAATTAGCGGCAATGACTAATGCTTATATCACTAGTCTGCAAGGAATCGGGCGGGCGGGCGCAATTAGTTCTGCGCCTTCCCGTCTTGACGCGACTTCGGTGCAAGATTGGGGTCCTGGGGATAAATTTCAGCAGCCCGAAAGTTTTAATCTGGGCTCTGCAATCTTGGATTACCTGTCCCGACCGCTCAATGCAGTAACGGGGTTTGCCGCCGCGACTGCGAATAATGTCGATGTTCTTTTTGGATCAAAGCCTAAGACGGCAGCCGAAAATCCTTTCGAGCGAGCTGGTGCAAACCTTGTCGGGGATCGAAAAGATTCCGGCGCGACCCTGATTGATGAGCAATTAAAGCCTGGTTGGGGAGAATCTGACAGTCAGTGGTCAAAAAGTGCTGGACTCGCATCCCAAATTTTGGGCATGTCGGGTCCGATGTTGGGTGTCGGAGCTGCACCAATTGCTGATGCTGTGTCGAGTCCCCGAAATGCTGTCAAGGGAATTGGTGGCTTGTCGTGGGATCTTATTGCTGACCCTGTAAATGGAATTGCTGGCGGTGCGGCTGCGGCTGCTAAATTTGCGAAGAGAGCAAAAGTCCCTGTCGCTGATGCTGAGAAGATTCTCGAAGCTGCACCGAAGCCTGCATTCACTAAGACACCTGAAGATTTGACTGCGGCGGTCCAAGATAATCCGCTTTTTGCTAAGTACACTCCTGAAGAATTGCAGGCTCACCTAGGACCAGAACTTAGTCAGTTGTCGGTCGAGGACAACCTCACTCCTGCAAAATTTGACGCGCTTGCAACTTCTGCGCAAGATCGTGCTGCCAAATTCAATCTTGATGCTCACGCCAAAAATGATGCGCTCATGGCGCATATTAAAGCTGATCCATTTACGCCACTGGATATTGCCCGACAGGAGCAAAAAGTTTCACCTCTGGCGGATATGGAGCAGCCTGGTCTTGCGGACAAATTAATTGCACAGTCGGAACTTCCGATTCATCGTGAAGCTCCTGTGTCGAATATTGCTCGGGATACTGCGACTCCGACAAAGCTGAATAGTTATGAAATGGGCTCTGAACTTCAGCGCCTAAATTCTGCTGCCGCAGCAAAGACACGGGCGGCCGGAATTACTGGACCGGAGTCCAAGGGAATTCGTGCACAAGCAATGTACGATGAGGTAATTCCTCAAATGCGTGCATATACTGATGCGCAGGAGGCGAAAGGTCGAATTCCTGAAATTGTGGCGGCTGACAAAACAACCTATAACTTGTCGACTGCTGATGTTTTGGAGTCTATTCCGCCCGAAATTGTTCAAGAGGTGCATTTTGGAGGGTCAGCACAAGCTCGTGACCTGTACCCTTCACAGATTAACGCGGGTGCCGCAACTGCCCTCCGTATGAAGGAGCTGGGCGTCGCAAATGCCGATGCTTTAGGGTCGGTCGTTCAAGCTATGCGTGATGCGACTCATCCAAAAGCAACAAGAATGCGAGCAATTGAAAAAGCTGGCCATCTTGAAAAAGCTGCACGTGCGCTTCTGTTAAATACTGATCAGCTTGGTCTGAAACTTGTCGAGAATGCTAAGCGGTTTGCGAAAAAAGATGCTACCGACGCGCGTGCAATTTCTACGACCCATGCGAATGATGCTATCGCTGCGCTTGAACACGGAAGTGTTCGACAAACTACCGATGCACTTGGTAGTGTCGGTGTCGATGTAGCTAATTCTGCACAAAAGATTGGAGCATCTGAAAATGCCGCGCATCTCGCAGTCCAAGATCTTGCACCTGTCGTCGCAAAAATCGCACCGGAGGCCGACATTAAGTTCGCCAGAGCTGCGAAAGCTACTGAGCGAGACAGAATCAAGCACGGAAAAGCCGCTGACGAAAAAGCAGCTAAAAGAACTCGAAACCTCTTGCCCGCCGTTGAGAGAGACGCAGAGGCTTTTGCCGCCGAGCATAATGTTCCTTATCTGACGGTTGGAGAAAAAGTCGATGTTCAGAATTTCGAGTACTTGGACCGTCTTCTTCATCCTTTCAGAAATGCTTTTCAATTCGGCTATCGAACAGGTGATCTTGCAAATGCGCTCCGCAAGGGAATTTCCCGAGCAGACGAGGACGCAAATCAATTCCGTAGAAGGCTTTCTGAGATAAATAAGAAGCATAGTAAGGAGAATGTTTCTGCTGCGCATACTGCATGGCGTAACGGTGAAATGCCCGTTGACGCTAATGTTTTGGCTGCATGGAATGATCTAAGGGGGGTCTTGGATCATACATTAGACAACGGTTTAATGGGTCGACTCTGGAGAAACGGCGCCTCAGTCGAATCGGTAAATAAAGCCTTGAAGGAAAAAGGCTCACCATTCCGATATGATCTAACGAAAGCCGGTGGAGATTACGCCAAGCTCGCCGAGCAACCGCGTAATTGGGATATGAAAGATCCCTTGTCCGATTTAGAACGTATAAACGCGGCCGCGTTGATTACGGAAGCCCGCCAGACAGTCGGCGCGCTAGCTTCTAAATTCGGTAGCGCAACTCCCAAGCCAGGCTGGGTGAAGTTGCGTTCCAATGAAACTTCGACACTTGGAGATTTCATCGACAAGGATCTTTTCTATCCTAAGGAAGCTGGCGAGTTCATTCAACGCCTGGATGAACTCGCCGGTGCCTCCACAACTTTCCGTGGTGAAAAAGGCGGAATGGCGTGGGCGGCAAATAATGTGATTGACCCGGTCATGCAATTGTGGAAGCCCTACATGACAATTGCACGGCCCGGCCATCATTCTCGTAACTTGGTGTCGGACATTATTATGGCGATGTTCGATGGAGTCATGGGTGTCAAGCCTTATCGCGAGGCAAAAAAGGCGATGGAGGCTGGTGGAAAACTTAAGGCCAACAATGTAGATATTTCCCACGAGCATATAATTCCTTCAACTGATGGTGCGGCTACGACAATGACCTACAAAGGTCAGCCTCTTAGCTACGCCAATTTTTACCAGATGGCACATAAAGAGGGCCTGCTTCAGAGTTACTTGGTTCGTGAGGATATTGCTGAAGAGGTTAGCGGAATTGCGCACAAGCTGACGCATAATCCGTATATGCACGCTATGGGTAAGGTGTCGGAAAATGAGGGTCAATTTAGTCGACTCGCTCATTTTTGGGCTTTGCTCGAACGGGGCATGGACGCGGAAAAAGCTGGAATCCAGGTTCGTAAATTTCATCCTGACGTGAAAGGTTTGACTCCCTTTGAAACCAAATATCTACGGCGTCTTTTCCCCTTTTATTCCTGGTTTCGTCAGTCTGCACCTGTTGTTTTGGGCACAATGGTATCTAAGCCCGGTAGGGTCACTGGACTCTTCAAGGTAGAACAAAATGCAGCTATCGCGATGGGTCTTAATCCTGAAAGCATTTCTGATCCTTTCCCAGACGATAAGCTCTTCCCCTCGTTCATCTCTGACAACATTGTTGGTCCGATTGTTGGTAACTACGGGATCAATATTGGTTCGCCTCAGGAGGGAATCCTAGGTGATACACTCAATGGAAATATCGGTCGCAATTTGGCTGGTATGCTCAACCCTGTGCTTAAAGCTCCAGTTGACCTTGTTACCCGGACAAATTTGGGCACTGGGGGTCATATTGCTGATGTGTCGGACTATGTTGATCAACAGCTTCCGATACTAAATCAGGTGTCGACAATTTCCGGTCAGTCGGCAAGTTCTGGATTTATGGACCCTCAGCGAGCTGTCGAAATTGGAGATAAGAACCGATTCTTTAATGAGCAGATGGCGAACTTCTTAACTGGGCTCGGGATTCAAAATTACGGCAAGCCGTCGTATAAAGTTATCGCTGGAAAGGAACGTCAGTGACCGCATCGCTTTTTGATCTGACGACTGAACCCCAGCCGAAAAGACCAACATCCCAAATTCAAATGCCCGACCAGGAAGCTCCGATCGAAGAAAGATTCGATCCTAGCCTCTGGTGGCAAAAGCGGGATCAAGCGCGCCAAAAAGCAATTGAAGAACAAAAACAGAAGCAAATTGTTAATCCGATGGCCGACAGTCTTACTGTCGACACGTATCTAAATCGTTTGACGCCTATCAAGGAAATTGGCCAGAAAGCCCTGGCCGGGCAAATTGTTTCATCGCAAGTGCAGGCAGAATACCAGAAGCAACTTGCAGCAGCAAAAGCTGAGCGCGCCCGACAGGCTGCATTTAATGATGCAATGAACAGCATGGGTGATTTTTCCGGCATGGATATGTCGGGAATTGAAAATCAAGGCTCAGGTGCTGGATGGGGCGGTGGGGGTGATCAGGGTGTAGCAAATGTTTTGAGAGCGGCTGGATTCCCAGAGAATTTGATTCCGACATTTATCGGAATCGCTCACGCAGAATCTAGCTTGAATCCCAACGCTACACATATGAATAGCAATGGAACAATTGATCAAGGCTTGTTTCAGATTAACTCTGTGCACAAGGGTAATTCTTGGTATCCGACAAATCCTTTTGATCCGATTCAATCTGCAAAAGCTGCATGGGCAATCTATAATTCACAAGGGCTAGGAGCCTGGTCGGTTTATAAGTCTGGCGCGTACCGTCAATTTGTGCCAGCTTCTGCGCCGCCTGTTCAAAATTCAATCGTGGCAAAAACTGTTACTGTCGGAAATCAAGCCTCAACGAGTTCTGTCGGTGGCGTTCGCCTGTCGGCAATTCAAAAAGCTACAGCCTACATGAATTCTGGTGTCGGGTATGTATGGGGCGGAAATAATCTCAAGACTGGTGTAGATTGTTCGGGTCTGGTTCAGCAAGTTTACCTACAGTTGGGAGTTCGTCTTCCGCGTACAGCACAAGAGCAAGCTTTCTTTGGAAAGAAAACTCCGGTTGCCCAACTTACACCGGGAGACTTGGTTGCCTTCAATAATGGAGGTAGTCGTGGTCTACAGGTCGGGCACATCGCTATATACGTTGGTAATGGCGAAATTATTGAATCCTACGATACCGGAAAACCCGCACGAAGACGAAAACTTTCAGCCTCGGAAGTGAGTTCAGGTTATGCCTGGGGAGTACATCTAAATATCTAGACATAGAAAAACCCCGGGTGACCCAAGCCCGGGGTTTTTCTTTCACGTTCCCAGTGTGCGCGAGTTAGGACTGCCCACCAGGCCCAAACCGGCTCCTACGGCACGCTGAGGTTATGATACCATAGGTACATGTCAAACAACCCAATTAAGCAATTGACATCACCGATGGAAATTGCAGCGTGCGCAGGGGAGTCAGTCAGTAAATTTTTTGCTGACGCGGATGGCCTTAAAGGTCAAAAAAGGCGAATGGCCAATTGGGAAGCGAAGCAGATATGCCATCGTTGCCCATTGATGAAACCTTGCTTACGATATGCTCTCCAGACAAATCAAGTTTTCGGAGTCTGGGGTGGCAAAACCGAAGCGGAACGTGCTCAATTACAACAAGTCAGAAAACTGATTTTTCCTGGTGGGCGGTAATGAATGAGCCTGTCGAGCCATCTGTATATTCGTTCGTGTTCGATTATATTCATGCTGTAGCCGACGCAAATCTTCATCGTATAGACCAGCTTTTGCTGCCGACACCACAGCCTGAGTATGAGAATCTGAATCTGAAAAAGGCACTTGAGTATTATCAGTCTCGATTTCCTGCTTTGCCTCAATACCCGGAACTTTATTTTCTACCGGAAGACCCCGAAACTCATCGAGAGATTTAACCGCTAGAATTCGCTTGGCCCAGTCTTGCATCTTTGCCCACGTTTTTGGAGTGATGATAGCTGGGGGAATTCCAAACCCCCAGCGTTCATCTGGATCTTTCTCCGGGTCCCATCTAATTTGTTGCTGATCCCACAAATACTGTGCTGCGCAATCATCTGAGCAGAGCCTGACATATAGGTAATCTGCTGCGAATTCTTTCTTGCATTGCCAGCAAATTACCTTCACTAGCTCCCCTCTCTTTTCTAGATGCATGATGACGGCTCGATTCTCCCGGAGGATCGCCGCTTTTTGCTCTGGAATTTTCGTGGGCGCCTTTGCCTTTTGTGCGGCTGTCGAATACTTCGCAAGCATGGTTTCAAGATCAGGCCGAGAATCCTCGTCCATCGCTTCCCATGCTGCCATCACTTGTTTCTGTTTTGCGTTGAGTCGTGACAAGTCCACGGATCTTCTCTTCCATTTCCGACACGGATAGTTGCTTTTTGTTAATTGGGAGAGTAATACGAAGAACCTTTACATCAAGAAGATCTCCTTCCCCATCAGGCTCTAGTCCGTTTTCCATCACCATCTTGAACTTGTCCCATTCAATGGAAATAATGTCTTCTTCTTGTTCATCGAGAGCACGGAAAAATTCTCGAAGGAGTCTTATAAATTCTTTACCCAGAAGTTGAGTTGGGAATTGTGTTATTGCATATTCGGAAAATAATTGAGCGGCGTAAAAAATATCAGTTGCCACTTTGTTTCTCCTGAATCATAGCAAGACAAAGGACAGCATAGTTAGCCAGATCAACGAAAGTGTCCACGACGGATTCGTTGGAGGGGTCCTCCATCCTTCCGTTTTTTCGTAGGCTACGAATGCGAGCCACCTTTGTGAGCAGAAGAACATACGCAGACTCCACATTACCAAAATCATCAATGCCAAGATTAAAGGCCACATCGGTAAAATTAGAATCGAATTCTCCATCGAGGGCGTAGTCCCGTCGTTTGGCACGATTAACCTCCACCATTTTGAGAATTACACTGTCAAATGGATCCCCAGGGTCGAGGGTATTTTCGTGATTTGCGGCACTCAAAAGCTTTGCAGCTTTCTTAGCAGACTTGCTAATGGGCTTACTTAATTCTGGTGTTGGAAGTTTGCAAAAGTTGCATCGAAGGGTGCCATTAGCGTCAATGTAACTGTTTTCCTTAGTAACGCTGCCATGTCGGCTACAGTACAGGTTTGCTTCGATTCCCATTGCGGGACCTTTCTAGAGCGGTGGGTTTGATATTGTTCTTGATGAGGTAAAAACTTCCGTGAAGATAAGCGCTCATATCATCTGGCATGTGACCCTTTGGAACTTTTACTTGGGTCCATTTTGCGCCAATGAGTCTATCGCTTGGATTTTGTTTGACAACTGCCACCCCAAGCCGTCGAGCGACAAGTGTAATTGCTCCGATAACCTGCGAAGCTTCATTGCGGCTTCCTTGAGTGACTCGTCCTCTGGAAATGAATTCTTCAACAACGAATCGAGTGACCTGATTTGTCTGGATAGCGTCAAGACGGTCGATAAGAGGTCCGTACTCGATTTTCTCACACTCAATAAGTTGTCCATTCTCTGCATTAAAGATTGCCAAGCCGCAGTGCGTTCCGGGGTCAATTGCCCACAACTCCTTCATTATTACTCCGAGGGTAAAACGCCGAGGTACTGGAGATAATACCTAAGATCATGGATTGAGTCATAGCAATCCGACACTGCTCGATGGGCTCCGACAGCTTTTACTGGTCGTTCTGGAAGATTGTACTTCTTGAACATTGCCTTATAACTTGATACATCAATGTTCCGGTAGTGGAACCAATTTTCAAGCTTGGGCATATGCTTCTTAAGCCAAGCTCTATCGAACGAAATTGTCGAACCCGACAGTTCAATAATCTTGGGCTCTGAATAGTCAGCTAGGAAATCTAGTGCAGCTAATTCAGCCGTAGCGCGAACGGTGTAACTTTCGGCGCAGATATCCCAAAGTCCATTTTTTGTGTGCATGTCAATAACGAAGTCATCAATTCCACAATTTTCGTACTCATATCGCGGATCATCAAATTGGAGTATTTGTTGAAAAGATCCAATAGGTTGAAGATTAATGTCAGCTACGACAATTCCAAGTTCGAGGACAGATCCTAAATTTTCATCCAATCCGGTCGTCTCAAGATCCAAAAATACATACTCATTCGCCATTCTTGTTCTCCCAAGTAAGAGTAATGTCGCCTTCGATTGCCCTATGCTTGCCTTTATGACCCTTTTTCTTGCCACATTCCAAATAATCGTCGTAGTGGTCATGTTGGTCCCAGCAAAATTTCGCTTTGTCGGCAAGGTATTTCTGATGATCTATCTCTATTTGTTCGGGTGTTCTATTATCTAGTATTCTAAACATAATGCTACCCTGCTCAAGTTGTTTCTTAAGTACAGGAGCATAAATTTCTTGAAAAACTTTACTGAAATCGTTAAGAGACTTCGCCACGTTGAGTCCTTATCGGGATAGTAATGTAGTTGGGAATTTTGAACTGCTTCATGCGTTTGTTAAGTTCTTTGACGGTCTTATTAACCTCCCACAGTTGTTGAGTCGCTACTGCCAATTCAGATTGAAGTCTTTGGATTTCCTCAGCAAAAACGTTTCTTTCGCCCCGAAATCCGGCTTCTTGCTCTTTCAATAGTTTTTCAACTCGATCCGTTAGACCCTCTAACAGACCCTCTTTCAGTTTTGCATTTTCAGCTCGGAGTTGTCGGATTGTGTCGTGTTGCATCATTTCATCTTGACCCATCATTTACCCCACTCTTTTGCATCAGCTCGAAATACCACTCCGAAGTCGTATGGCACGTCGGACATGATCTTACTGATTTCATGCTTAGCGGCATCGGCATCGTCCCGTAAAATTTCAAATACCACAGAGTCATGCACTTGGAGCAACATGCGACTGCGTATCCCGTCATTAAAACCAGCCTCCGCCAATCTCAACATTGTTCGTTCGACAACATCTGCTGCGCCTCCTTGAATCATTGAATTTAGAGCCTTGCGTGCATCTCTCTGAGGGTTGAGAAAATGCCTGTATCGCCCGGACCAGACTGGAACTTTACCCTTCCGTAGGGCAATACCTCTAGCTATGTCGGAAGCTTTTTTCAGACCTGGGTAGAGATTATAGAAATACGCGATTAGTTCCTTTGCCCTTGCGATTGATACCCCGAATACGAAGGAAATTCTTTGGGCTCCAGCTCCGTATGCGATCGAGTAAACAAAGGTCTTGACATCCTGTCGTTTCCAACCAAGAAGATCCGCCATTTCTTGAAAAACGTCGCGTGTCGGATCTGCGAAGATTTCTAAGAGGGCCGCCTCTTCGCCATAGCCTGCGTTGAGACGAAATTCCAACTGTGAATAATCGCACTCGATCAGTACATAACCGTCTTCCGGAATGAACGCCTGTTTCAGGTTTCCGTTCCACGGTTTTGCACCTGCTCTTGGTATTTGTTGTAGATTTGGTTTCTCGCATGACATACGACCGGTAACTGTACCGTGCAATTTGTAGTTTGGTCGAAGCCGTCCGTCCGGCGACAAAAGATGCAGGTAAGGGAGGTAGTTGCTGGAGACTGTTTTTTGCCATCCACGGTATTCCAACACCAACTTTGCTAGAGGATTATTAATCCGTTCAAGCAGTTGATCGTACTGCTCCATTGCATCTTTGTCGAAAGTTCGAGTTACCTCGACACTGCCATCTTTACGCTTACGAGTCTTCTTAATTTCAGGAAGTCTTAGCGTATCAATAAGTAGGTAGGCTAAATCAAGAGGACTCGCAGGATTTAGGAGCTTCCCCGTCTTGGGGTGTTTACCCAGCTCTTGCTGAATTTCACCCATGCGGATTTCGCCCTCTTCAGCCATTGCGTCACATAGGTCCACATCAATTCGTACACCGTTGCTCTCCATTTCGATAATTAGTTCGATGAATTTCTGTCGATGTAACCAGATCGGATAGAGGTCTTCAGCTTGTAGATACGGGATCAGTGCTTCAAATAATTCGTATGTTGAGAACGAATCGTAAGCTGCATATTCACCGTGGGCTTCTGGTGGAAGTTCAGCCCATCCGAGAGTTGCTAGCGCTTTTTTGAAAATCTCTGATTTCTTTTTGCCGGATCGTCCGAGATACTTTTGGCAACAGACGTCGAGCGAGTACGGATCACCTGAAAATCCCTCGAATTTATGGTTTTCATCCAACTTGTGGCAGAGGTCGAGTGTGTCAAAAAATCGTGACCCCGCCACATCAAGGCCAAGTGTTCGCAGGGATACCAAGTCAAATTTCGCGTTATGGTAGACACCAGTTTTTTGGCGAATGATCTGTTGCAACACCGGCAAAAACCGCTGTAAGTCATAATTGCCGACTGACCCTTTATTCGTATGTCGAAATGGCATGTAAAAGGAGATAAGTCCATCCCCGACACGGCCACATATCGAAACTCCGTATGCGTATCCTCGTCCATCTCGAATATCTTTTTCGTTTGTTTCAGTGTCAATTGCAACTCTTGCATTATCCCCACTGTCCAAAATCTGCTGAAGGAGGCTGTGGGCCAGATCCTCGTCCAAAACCTTGTCCGCGAGCAAAAGAGGCAAGTAGATCAGCGCCTTTCTCTCCGTCTAGAATGTCTACTATTTCAAATGATAGGTCTGAGTTTCGACGCATGATGAAATCCGGGTATTCGACCTCGTAACGATTTTTCGCATTCTTGACATAGATTTCACCAGGGATCGAAGTCTTTCCGAAACCGAGGAGAAAATCCAAATCGGCAGACAAAAACCGAGAGCCAAACAGGTCATTAAGAGGGTCCATCTGGGATGCTTTGCGGTCTTGCTGACGTTTCTTAGTGTGCGCCACAAAAACCACAGAGCACTGAAAACGTTCCCGGAACTCTTGGATAAAATCGTTGAATCGCTTTGCGACATCTTCGTCACTCAGATTCTTGAAAACTGCCTTGGAAATACTGTCGACTAGGATTGTAGCGGGCTGGTATTTCTCAGCCAGGTCAATTAGAAACTTTCTGCCGGGCTCGGTGTCGAGTGGCACTGGGGTGTTTAACGGTGCGATAAGAAGATTTTCTTCGACTAGTCGATTCTGCTCTTCCGTTCGATTTTCCTCCGTCGCCCGGAAGAATTTCTGGAGTCCTACGGTGGGCATTTCCAACCCAAGATACAGGGTTCGTCGGGGCAAGCCCGGATTCGACCAAGCTAAGAAATTCATCCCAGCAGAATTTGCAAGGGCAAGTTGGTTCAAAATCTGAGTTTTCCCAACTCCTGGTTCCCCGCCCAAGATACCTGAGCCATTCCTGGTTAGGAGTCCTGTGAAGTCCCATGTAAAGACCGTCCTTATCTCCATGAATTCTCTCATTTTGTAAACGATTTGTGTATTAGTCTGGTCCTGTGCTTTGGCATTGAATCTTTCAACGAGATTGGAACCTCCCGATGGATACTTCTGACGGGCTCGTTCCACAATATCCACAATACGAAACCGGCGGTTTTCGGGCGTCCTGAGAGTATATTTTTCCCAGCGAGAGTCCGCATTTTCGACGAGTACATAGACTTCATCGTCCGATAAACCCGCTTCTGCCCCGTAATACCCAACAACAAGTAATGTGTCGCTTCGTTTCTTATCGGGTAAGTCTTCTTTGGTCTTGAAGAAAACTTCCGAGAAGGCGTCCGGGAAATTGTGCGAGGCCAAAATCCGGGAAAGATCGGGCAAGTTGTCGAAATTGATTGAATCTTTGACGACCTGGACAAAGTTCTTCGGAGCTTCGATAAATGCAGGGTTGAAAATTGCGCTTGATTGGGATATGATTTCGACAGGAAATGTCTCAAATATCTCCGGTTTAGAGTACTTGTGGTTTGTCGTGGTGGGCGGTCGTAAAACTTGGCCCGCGTCCCAACCACTTGTGTCGGCGTGCAATTCATAAGCGAGTGCACGATTTTTATCCTCCAAGGTGGGCTTGTCGATAAATTGGTCGAGCAACCAATAGCAATGTTCGTGCCCCGGCGAGCTGGATTGGACCCTCAGCGAAGGGCTCAGTGGGCTCAGGTGGGCCTCGGACCAGTCCGCCGGGGCATTGCCATCAAAGTCAGCCCACAAAACATGTGAGCCTTTGACATTATCAGATTTCCCAGATGATCTGTCATAATACATTGCAGGGCTATAAAAAACTTCGTTGCCCGTTCCATTTTGAGCGATTACCCAATCTACGACGCGCTCAGCGGCATCTGGCCACGCGAACATTAGATTTTTCCACTCAAGATTTTCGCTCTGGGTAGCGAATTTTACTGCTCCCGGAGTGTCCTGCCAGATAAGCCGGAACCACTCGGTTAATTCGACTCTATCCACGGACACTACGGACCTCTCAAATTAAATCCGCAAAGGCGTTAACTCGTTGGGGTTGAGCTAGCAACTTTGCTGCCTGGGCCGGGGTCAAAACTTCCGGTGGCGGCGGTGTCTTTTTGAGTTCTTTATACATACTCGACACCGCAGGTGGGAGCCACTTTTCAAGACAAGACCAACAATACCATCCCTTCAAAGGCTTAATGTGATAACCCATTCTCGAATGTTGAAAGAATTGATAATACCGTTCGTGACACTTGCAGCAAACGTGAAGGTTATTGAACCATTTTCGACAGCGCCCGCAAACTGGGGGAACTTTGAAATCACTTGGAAAAGGCCAGGGGCCACCGTCTCTATATCGGGGAACCTCGCATTCACAAATCTTCCCCTCGAAGAAGTCAGACATTAGACCGGGAGGCGTCGATGAATTTCTGAGACACGATTACGCAGACTTTGCAGTTTGTCTGCATAGCCGTAAAGCTGATTTTCGATGTAACTAACAGGATAATCCGGGATAAACTCCTTTGAAGGAGAAACCTTATCATCCCCAGGTCGAAGGAATTTCTCCAAACCCATCGAAAGTTTATCAATAGAATTAGCAAGGTACTCTAGCTGTTCTTCAATATGTTCAGTTGCCGTTTCAATAGTGGGTTCAGTAGCTGCAACTTCTTTCATCCGAGGAAGTTCAGCTTCCATTGCGACATTTTGTCCATACATTTGGTGGGCTCCAAAATTAGGGGTGCCGCCTCGATCATCCACCTTTCGGCTTCTTCACGCCGAGGCGGCACCGGTCAATTAATACTCGACAAGTTGGGTGTGCTCGTCGGGGTGATTCGTGAAGTACAAACCATCCGCCATGATGTCTCTGATCTTTCCTAGGCGACTGGTATAATTCTGTGTTTCAGGTGCTGCCCAAAATTTATCATTGAACGTGAATGGATTTGTAACTGACCATCCTTGAATGAACCAAGCATCAATTGTCGGATCACCGGTCAGTTTTCTTTTGCGCAATTGTTCCAACCTATCAACAGTAGAGTACTCAATGTCAAGAATCTGATCCTTTGTACCCCACCACCTGTCGGACATTTGGAACATTCCCCAAGTACGATGAACTCCGTCCTCCATTACTTGAGACCGATCATTAAACATATCGGACTCAGAGAAGGCAATATAATTCATCACGAAACGTTCGTAATCGGTTGCCTTCTCATGGAATAAAACGAGTTCCATCTTATCTTTATTGCTATCCCTAATATCCCTCTTGCGAACCGGCTTATTAGGGATTACTGGGAAGGGGGTGTCGGCTCCGGTTCACCCTTAACAATTCGCTGGATGTCATAAACCAGCTTGGTTAGATCAGAAATCTGCGTAGATAGAAAATCCTTATCAGATAGCCCGTACGGGTGTTCTTCGCCACCGTTAGGAATGTGTTCCTGCGTTCGGGCTCCAATAACGTTTACGTTGCCCTGAATTTCAGTGAGCTTCGCAATGATTGGTGCGAGCAAAAACTCGTCATCTACAGTTCCTGAACGAAGCGCGTGCTCGAAACCATATGCAACCCACTGCTTAAAATCTTCCTTGCTGTCGAACAGTGCCATGAAATCATCCTCTTCTGTTGGTTCCGGGGGTGTCGGGAGAATAACTCCGCCTTCGAGTCGTCCTTTAATTAGCTGTCGAAGATCGAAACCTCCGTTGACAGTGTGAAAGGACATATCAATCTTGCGGGAAGAATGTTCCGCGTGCATATGGCAACGTTTCCAAGTCCAGCCACCGACAATGCACATCGCTGCATTAATATCCCGAGCGATTTCAATTAGTCCTGGCGGCCAAGGCGTGGAATCTCCCGGGTGGTGCAATTCTGTTCCTGCATAGACAGTTGTAGCACCACTCCAGTTGTCGGAAATTCCGTGAGTTGCTGCCCATCCAATAGGTTCGATGTCATTAAGGACTCGATCGCGATTCGTCGTGTTTCCTTGTCCGGGATGGTTGGCTGTCCCCACTGCAATAAATCGGATGCGCTTCTTCCCAGTAGTCGGGTCCACGCCTCCGTAATAATTGCATTTTGGTCCTTGGAGGGTGGAGTCTCCATAGGTGACATTATTCACTCCCGACATAAACGGGGCGCTAAGTGGGATTACGAAGTGATGATTCGTATGTGCTCTAGGAATTCCAGCAGCCCACGATGAACCATTACTTCGTCCCCAGCACCCCTCTTGTTCCTCAACGTCATATCCCCAACCTCGGAGAACTTGATTGACGCGCTGGAAAAAATCAGATGCCTGACTCATAAATCAGCCCCTCAATGATAGGTGGAATTTGAGGTGCAGTAATAACCAATGGCTGCCAAATATCCCGCGTAACTTGCGCTAGAAGTTCCGACAGAATGGTAACCGCTTCGACACTGCCAATACTGACCTGCTTCCGCGTTGGTAATTCCGACAGCCGTCAAAATTCCGACAGCTGCAAGGATGGATGCAATCTTACGCTTCACAAAGCCGCCCTTACAAAACAGTCCTTAGCTTCAAGGAGTTTACGAAGACCCGCCGATTTTTCGGGGCCGTCTGGCAACGTAGTTTCTGCAAAGGTAGCAAGACTTCTGAATGGCGCACTAACTTCTTGCAAGTTTGCAGGGAGATGCTCGTAGTCAAAATACTTCAGAATGGGCGAGGCCATCAATTATCTCCTGATGAAGAATCCGGCGAGTGCCAGAACGAGTAGAATGGCAACGATGATGAAAGTCCACATTGCAAAATCCATGATGCTCTCCTTAAATAGGATTTTTATGCGGGGCACCCCTCCCGCTCCCTCGGCTCTACCATAACCTTGCTTTCGCCTTACCCGAGGCCCGACGTAAAAATTAACCAACTCGCGTGCCCATGTCGGGATTCCTTTCTATGACCCCGACACTAGTTTATCTCAGGCCCAAGGATTACTGCCAGAAGAATTCGCTCCGACTTCTTCGCGAGCAGACACCGCCGAATCATGCACCTGGTAATCATCATCGGATGCAAGACCGATGATATTCGTGAAGACCTGCCCGGCCTTCTTTCCTGCTTTGCGCTCGATCACGACATTTTCGAACCCGACAAGCTTTTCCGGGTCCTCGGAGATATCATCCCACTCGTCCTCGGGAATTTCGAGAGCCGACAACATCTTCTTGATGTTGGAATTTGTGCGAGCCTGCTGCTTGGAATCTCCACCAAGGAAAAACAGGTGCTCCTGGTCCTGGTCAGGATCTTCACAGTGGAAGACAATTGCCCAGGTGTTGTACTCCGTGCCGTCACTACCCTTGAATGATTTCGGCCCGGACTTAGTAATGCTCGTGACGTGTCGGCCCTCTGGCAAATTAAACGGGTCGTCATTTGCGGCTGCGACATCTTCTGTATTAAACATGCCCATTTGAATCAAACCTCCACAGGTTCTAGTTCTTTACTGACTTGACTTGTGTTGTTACTTAGCACGTACTCACGAATTGCTCGTTGGACTTCTTCTGGCGGTAGTTCAGTAGGCATCGGCTTTCCGTCTAGTTGGACCCTTGTTTTCGCTAGGGCAAGATTTGTTCCCCAGACTTGGACTTGTCGGACTAGCTTAACATCCTTGCCAGTTTTTACCTCCTTTAATTCACAGAACCCGATCATTTCGAGTTCCGCTCGGATTGCATTCCCCACTTGAGGTTGAAAAGCTGGGGAAAGTTTCTGAAAACCCTTTACCTCATCAGTCCGGTAATGCGCAACTGTCAAAAGGTTAAGCGTGGGTATCGACTGAAACTGTTGCATGATGTATCGGAACTTATTACCGGCAATTGCATAATCAGGTCGAGTGGCAAAGTTTTCTTCCTTGGAATCGTCAGCTTGGGCTCGCCCTTCGACAACAACATCAAGAATGTATTGCCCCATTGTCGACGCTTCATCCAAAACGAGCGTCGCCACATTACCAAATCCCCCAGCGTGGGATCGAAGCGCTTTACCGAGTTCCTTGAGCTGAATTTCCCCGTCGAAGTGAAGTAGCAGCATACGTCCGCGCAACTTTGCATCCAGGTCGGGGTGATTTCTGATTGTCTGGAATCCAGATGATGTGTCGACATAGAGTATTTTCTTAGATACCGGAGTGATATCGGCCGCCACTTCGAGAGCCAGCTTGGATTTTCCAGATCCGTTGTCTCCATAAAACATCCCCATGAATTTTGTCGGACGCTGGTTGTAATCTGGCTCTAGTGCATTTTCTAGCGCAGCAAGATTCCATTTACTAAATACCATCTCGCTGGTCCCCTTGAATTGTGTTGGCCTTTTGTCGGGCTAGAAGTTTGTTCGAGTTTCGGATTAGGACTTCTTCGACTGTGATATGAAGTTCTCTGGCCGTTGCTGCTGCATACCAGAATACATCGCCTAGTTCGTCAATGAGTTTTTGTCGGCGCTCTTCAGTTAATTCTCCCCTGTCGTCTCGGATAATTTTCTTGATCTGATTAGCTAATTCTCCGGCCTCCCCCGTCAATCCGAGACCGGTATAAACTAGTGCTTCAGCTACTGTGTCCCGAGGGTAGATCCCTGTTTTCTGGACTAGGTTCGAGTACTCGCTGAGTTTCACGTTTCACCTTTTTCTTGTAGTCTACGCCTATGTAGTTTCTTCTGTCCTCACCGTTTAAATCTCCGACACAAATAGCCTGGAAGCCGCAGAACGTGCAGGTTTTATTATTTCCTGTTCGATAGGCCCATTTATCCCATTCTTCTATAGGTAATTGTCGGAGTCTATAGATTGTTTCACCGACTCGAATGTGCTCTTCCATAGTTTGGATGACTCGCTGCTTAGAAATCCTCGGAGCGGGTCGATTAAATCGTTTTGTATAGTCTCCCTCAATTTCTCTTGTATTTCGGTATCGAATTTCGTTGTATCGGACTGTTGCAGTTGCGTAACGCTTGTCGGATCCAAGCATTCTAAGTCCAGCGTAGTACAAAGGTAGCTGTGGAGATAGATCGAGCGTTTTCGGATTGAAAAAGTCCCACACAAATTTATGGTCCCATGCTTCGATGCCAGATCCGGGAACTCGGACAATAAGGTCAACAACGAAGGGCAAGCTGAAATTTTCATTGATCCTAGCTTCAAAGACTTTTTCGACTTCGAGGACTTGGATTTCTTCCGCTTCGGGCTCGACCCACCGAAAATAATCTCTAAGGGTTGTCGCGAGTTCGAGCTGGAGACTGTCCTTATTGTAAAAGTCCGGAGTTTCTGTAATGAGAACTGCAAGTAGCCTAGATCCGCGCCGACGAGATTCATCGTGGCCGAGTCCATCTTTAAGACCCTGGTAATACTCAGCGAGGACAGCGTGTCCAATAATTCCTCGGACAAGCTGGATGCCCGGCGTATTGCTTGTAATTCCGAGTCCGTAACCATAAAAGTGTCTCCGTGGGCAGGTTTTGAAAGCTTCGACTTGTGAGTGACTTGCGTCATATTTCTCTAGGATATTTGCCACTAGAAGCCTGCATTTTCAGCTTGAACTTGTGCTAAGCGATCGTAGAAAACTCGCTTTGTACGCTCAAGATCTGTACCTCTGGCGTAAACTCTTGCTCGGGAACCCTCGAAGGCCACGCGCGTAACTTGGACATCGACAGGTTTTGCTGTAATTTCACTAGGTGGCCAGACAATTTCGGTGCTTCGATACTCGTGGTATGGACTGGATTCGTAGGAACGTTGTTCTAATTTTCCCCCCGCAAGTACGATCGCTTGGTACGAAACTGTTTCAACTGTGAGCGGGAGTTCTGTTGAAATTTCATAGTCGACAATTTCCCAAGAATCTCTTGGTTTGATAAGCTCAATTTTTGCGAGAGCTTGCTTAGCTAACTCTTCATCAAGATAAACAGCTTCAATTCTCCAATCTGAGTATTCACCTGCTGCAATTGCGTAGATTTTTGTCATGATCATCCCTCTCTATCTACTAGTATACACGCATTATTTTGATTGTCAAGTCGGATTATCTTGTCACGAGTTGTCGGGGTCGAGCAAAAATCTTAGGTACTTTTTTGCTCGGGCGATTGTTACTGCATCAG
>Ga0070685_10000468_pt1 | contig 23558 bp, 16 predicted proteins | sample KBSS13LmetaG_FD_65651 | JGI IMG/M metagenome (GOLD analysis project Ga0070685, IMG submission 65651) | Switchgrass rhizosphere microbial communities from Kellogg Biological Station, Michigan, USA - KBS S1-3L metaG | ecosystem: Host-associated > Plants > Roots > Rhizosphere ...
CTGGCGCCGCCGCCGGCCGCGGTGGAGCGCCGCGAGCACCTGCTCGCGATCAACCACCGCATGGGTGACGCGCCGGTGGACTGGGGCGCCGACGCGACCCCGGTGCCCACGCTGGGGGCGGGGATGTGGGTGCGGCGCGCGGCCTTCCTGGCCGCGGCGGCGGGGGGGCAGGTGCTCTCCGACCGCAGCGCGGGCGCGCTGAGCTCCGGCGGCGACATCGAGATCGGGGTGGCCGTGGGGCGCGCCGGGTACCGCCGCCTCTATCTCCCCTGCCTGCGCCTGCGGCACCTGATCCCCCCCGGCCGGCTCGAGACGCGCTACTTCTGCCGGCTCATCTACGGGATCGTGCGCAGCCGGCTGGCGGTGGAGGCGGTATACGGCGAGGGCGGGGGACGGCCGCGCGACCGCGCCGCGGCGCTGGCGCGGCTCGCCGGCGCGGCGGCCGCGCTCCCGGTGCTCCTCGCCCGGCGCGACGGCCCGCGCGAGGCTCTGTTCGTGCTGGTGAGCCGCTGGGCCGAGCTGCGGGGGCCGCTCCGTGAGCGGATCTAGCCCCGGCCCGGCCGCAGCCTCGGCGCCGCCCGCGTGGCTGGTGGCGGCGGGCGACTTCGTCGTCACCGGGGGGATGGATGCGGCCAACCATGCGCTGGCCTCGCACCTGGCGCGCGCGGGGCGCGAGACGCACCTGGTGGCGCACCGCGTCGCGCCCGATCTCGCCGCCCTCCCCGGCGTCCGCGTGCACCGCGTGCCGCGGCCGCTGGGCTCGCACCTGCTGGGGTTCCCGCTGCTGAGCGCGGCCGCGCGCGCCCACGCCAGCGTGGTCTCCGGTGCGGTGATCCACCACGGCAAGCCGCTCCGCGAGCTGGTGACGCTGGCCAACGGCGGAAACTTCCCCGGGCGCGCCACCTGGCTGCACTACGTCCACGCCGCGTACCGCCCGGAGATCGCGGGTCGTCCCCTGCGCCGGGGGGTGGAGCGCCTCGCGCGCTGGAAGGCGCTCGCGGACGAGCGGCACGTGGCCTCGGACGCGGCGACCGTCATCGCCAACTCGGAGTTGACGGCACGCCACGCCGTCGACCTCCTCGGCGCGGACCCCGCCCGGGTGCACACCGTCTACTACGGCTCCGACCCCGAGCGTTTTCGTCCCCCATCCCCCGAAGAACGCTCGCGTGCGCGGACGGCGCTGCGGCTGGACGACGGCCCGGCGCTGGCGTTCGTCGGCGCGCTGGGCGACCGGCGCAAGGGCTTCGACACGCTCTTCGACGCCTTCGCCTTCCTCTGTGAGCGCGACGCGGGGTGGGACGCGACGCTGCTGGTCGCCGGCGCCGGCGGCGAGCTGGAGGTGTGGAAGCGGCTGGCGGAAACGTCGCGGCTCGGGCGGCGCATCCGCTTCCTCGGCTTCCGGGACGATGTGCGCGAGGTGCTCGCCGCCTGCGACGCGATCGTCTCGCCCGCGCGCTACGAGGCGTACGGGCTGGCGGTGCACGAGGCCGCCTGCATGGGCCTGGCGCCGATCGTCTCGCGCGCGGCCGGGGTGGCGGAGCGCATCCCGCCCGCGCTGCATCCCCTGTTGATCGACGATCCCGAGGAGCCGGCCGCGCTGGCGGAGCGGCTCCTGGCGTGGCGCGCGGGGGTGGAGATGTACCGCGCGGCGGCGCTGGAGCTCTCGGCCACGCTGCGGGCGTGGACCTGGGATCATATGGCGGCCCGCATCGTGGACATCGTCGAGGGCCGGCGGTAGCTTCAGCGCGCATGAGCAACCCGGACCGCACCCCGTCGCCGGCAGACGTCCCCCACGCGGGCTTCGCCCCCGTCGCCGCCTGCTGGGTGTGCGGCGGGACGGCGCTGGCGCCGGTGCACACCGCGCTCTTCGAGCTCTCCGAGTACACGCGGCAGGACCCCGAGCTGGCGCGCTACACCGGCGCCACCGTGCGCATCGTCCGCTGCGCGGCGTGCGGCTTCGGGCAGCCCGAGGCGATGCCGGCGCTCCCGGACTTCTTCGGGCGGATGTACGACCAGCGCTGGTCCGCCGAGTGGATGGAGACGGAGCTCACGTCGGGGTACAAGGACCTGATCTTCGGCAGCGTGCTGCGCCGGCTAGAGGCGCGCCTCCCCGGACGGCGGACGCTGCTGGACCTGGGGGCGCACGTGGGCCGGCTGATGCAGGTGGCGGCGGGGCGCGGCTGGGCGGCCGAAGGGGTGGAGCTGAACCCGTCCACCGCGGCGCATGCCGCGCGCGCCACCGGGCTGCCGGTGCACCGCATGGACGCGCGCGAGCTCTCGACCTCCGGACGGCGCTGGGCCGCGGTGACGCTGATCGACGTGCTGGAGCACATCCCCCAGCCCGTGGAAGCGCTGGAGGCGGCGCGCACGGTGCTGGAGCCGGGCGGGTGGATCGCGGTGAAGGTGCCGCACGGGCGCGTGCAGCTGCGCAAGGAGATGCTGCGCGCGCGCCTGCGCCCCGGCTACCGCGCCACCGTGGCCGACAACCTGGTGCACGTGAACCACTTCGGCGTCCACTCGCTGACGCTCGCGCTGGAGCGCGCCGGGTTCACGGACGTCCACGTGGAGATCGCCGCACCCGAGGTGGTCCCGGCCGCCGGCGCGCGGCGCGCCCTGTCGAACGCGGTGCGGCTCGCGACCTGGCGCCTCGGCCGCCTCCTGCCACGCGGCGTGGAGTCGCCGCTGTCGCTGCACCTGCAGGCGTACGCGCGGAATCCGACGGGTTGAAGCGCGACGGATTCTAGCCGACGGGTTGGAAACCCGCCGCTGCAAAGGCACGAAGTCCGCCTTCGCGGACTGCGCCTGGGTCCCGGATGCGGTATGCCGGCCTCCAGGTGGCCGGGGTAGCGCCACGGCGAGCCCTGCGAGGAACGTCGCCCGCTCCGTGCGCCGATGCCGCAGCATAGTCCGCGAAGGCGGACTTCGTGCGGTTCCAGCGGCGGGTTTCCAACCCGTCGACCGCGTGCCGTAAACGTCGTTCCTCCCACCTGCCCTAGCTCCACGCTTTGACCGATCCACAGCTCTCCGTCATCATCGCCACGCACGACAACCTGGCGCTGCTGCGCCGCTGCCTGGACGGGTGGCGCCGCCACGCCGACGGGCAGCCCGTGGAGCTGATCGTGGTGGAGGACGGCTGCACCGACGGCACCCCCGACTATCTCCGCGAAACGGCGGCGACCGACTGGGGGCGCCGCCACCTGCGCTGGGTGCACACCGACGACGTGCACGAGCTGATGTGCACCAACCGCGGCTTCTCCGAGGCGCGTGCGCCGCTGGTGCTGAGCTGGCACGACGACATGTTCCTGCAGGCCGCGTGGTTCGTCCCCGAGCTCCTCGCCACCTTCCGCGGCATCCCCGAAATCGGCCTGCTCTGCCTGAGCCGCGGGCTCGACTTCACCCCCGTGGACGAGCCGCTGGAGACCTGGCACGACACCGTGGACTGGCGCCGCGTACAGAGCACCATCGGCCCGGCCCCGCTGAACTGGGCGCGGCTCCAGGAGGTGGACGGCGTGATGCGGCCCTGGGTCGTCCGCCGCGAGTGCATCGCGCGCGTGGGCCCGCTGGACGAGGCGTTCCGCCCCACCGAGTGGGACGAGGTGGACCTCTGCTTCCGCATCCGCGCTGCGGGGTGGAAAGTGGCCACGCACGGCTTCGAGCGCGACGGCGCCTACCTGCACGCGGTGAGCTCCACCTACGGCCGCACCGTGGGGGAGCGGCGGATGGCGCTGGGGCTGCGCAACGCGCGGCTCTTCTTCGAGCGCTGGGGGGAGACCATCCGCCGCGAGCACCCGCGCCGGCGCGCCACCTGGCGGCGCCGCGCCACCCCCGGCGGCTGGGCGGCGACGGCCGCGCAGATGGCCCGCTACCTCGCCGGCCGCGGGCCCCGCGCGTGAGCCGCACGCGCCGGGCGGGGATCACCGCCGCCTTCGGCTACGCCCAGTTCGCGCTGGCGCTGGTGTCGGGGATCGGGCTGATCCCCTTCGTGCTGTCCCGCGTGCACACCGACCAGTACGGCGTGTGGCTCGCCTTCGCCGAGGTGCTCGCGTACTCGTCGATGGTGGACCTGGGGGTGGTGGGCGTGGTCCCCTGGCTGGTGGCCGAGAACGATGGCCGCGGCGACCGCGACGCGATCCGCTCGGTGCTGGCGGCGGCGGTGCTCTTCTCGTCGGTGGCGGCGGCGGTGTTCCTGGTGCTGGCCACCGGCGCGCTGCGGCTGGCGCCCTCGCTGGCGCGGCTCCCGCCCGACCTGGCCGCGGCCGCCATGGGCCCGCTGCTGATGGTGGCGGTGCTGATGGCCGTGGCCATGCCGCTGCGCACCTTCACCGCGGTGCTGGTGGGGCTGCAGGACGCCACCTTCGCCGGACTGCTGGGGATGGCGCAACTCGCGCTCGGTGTCGCGCTCACCGTGGGTTTGCTGCTGGGGGGCTACGGCCTCTACGCGCTGGCCGCCGCGGCGTCGGTGCCGGGGCTGGTGGTGGCGCTGGCGAGCTGGGTGCGGGTGCGCGCGCTGGCGCCCGACCTGCTGCGCGGCTGGCGCCTCCCCTCGCGCGCCACCCTGCGCGCGGTGAGCACGCAGGGGCTGGGCTCGTGGACGTCGGGGCTGGGGTGGCGGATGGTGGCGGCGAGCGACAGCGTGGTGATCGTGTCGCTGATGGGCCCCGCCGCGGCGGTCGTCTACGCGCTGACCGCCAAGATGGGGACGATCGGGATGCAGATGAGCTGGCAGCTCCCCGACGCGGCGCTGGTGGGGCTGGCGCAGCTCAAGGGAGAGGGGCGTCCCGAGCGGGTGCGCGCGGTGACGGTGCAGCTGCTGCGGCTGCTGCTGGTGGCGTCCGGCGGTGTGGCCTGCGCGGTGGTGGCGCTCAACCCCGCCTTCGTCACCCTCTGGGTGGGCCCGCAGCGCTTCGGGGGGATGGCGCTGAACGGGATGATCGCGGCGGTCATCCTGTCGCACTCGCTGGCGCACGGGCTCTTCACCACCAGCGCCACGCTGGGCACGCGCGTGCAGGCGGGGTGGGCGTCGCTGGCGCAGGGCGCGGTGAACCTGGGCGCGGCGCTGCTGCTGGGGCGCGCGCTGGGGCTGCCGGGGGTGGCGCTGGCGGCGGTGGTGAGCACCGCGCTGGTCGCGTATCCCGCCGGCGTGTGGATGCTGCGCCGCACCACGGGGATGGGGCAGGCCGAGCTCTGGCGGAGCGCGCTGGGGCCGTGGGCGCTGCGCGCGGGCGGGCTGCTGCTGCTCGGCACCGGGGTGGCGCTGCTGGGCGCGCGCGTCTCCCCGTGGCTGGCGCTGGCGCTGGCGCCCGTGCTGGGATTGCTGTACCTGTGGGTGATGCGCCCCCTCTACGCGGATCTGCCCCTCCCGGGCCGGATGCGCCCGTGGCTGACGAGGCTCTGGCTGCTTCCACCGGAGGGTCCGGGATGATGCCATCCCCCGTCTTTCGCGCCGCGAAGGCGGTGCGCGACGTCGCGGCGGGCGCGCTGGGCGCGGCGGCGGCGCGCTGGCGGCCGGCGGAGGGCGCGTTCGCCGCGGCCGGGCGCAGGCTGCACGGCCGCTGGCACGCGTACGACGCGCTGCACCGCGTGGTGATGGAGGTGCTCGCGCGCCGCCGCTCCGGCCCCGTCTTCCGCCGCATGCGGCTCGGCCCGCTGGAGGTGTGGGGCGACGTGGCCCACTTCAGCTTCGGCACCGCGTACTACCAGCGCCGCGGATACGAGCGGGAGACGGTGGAACTCGTGGCCGAGGTGCTGCGCCCCGGGTGCACCGCGGTGGACGTGGGCGCGAACCATGGCTTCTTCACCGTGATGATGGCCTCGCTCGTCGGTCCCGAGGGGCGGGTGGAGGCGCTGGAGCCCAACCCGGTGGTGGCGTCGGCGCTGCACGAGGTGCTGCGGCGCAACGGGGTCGACGGGCGCGTCTCCGTCCATCCGCTCGCGCTCTCAGACCAGGCGGGCACGGCGGAGTTCTTCCCCTCGGTGAGCGCGGTGAACGACGGCCTCTCGTCGCTGCTGGTGTCGCCCGCGGCGCTGGAGCACGGCGTGATCCGCCCCGACCACTCCATCCGCGTCGCCACCGACACCTTCGACGCGTTCGCGCAACGGCTGGGGCTGGGCCGCGTGGACCTGGTGAAGATCGACGTGGAGGGCGCCGAGGAGATGGTGGTGCGCGGGATGGACCAGACGCTGGCGCAGACCCCCCCGCGGCGCATCGTCTGCGAGACGGTGCCGGACGGCGAGGCGATGCGGCTGCTGCGTGCGGCCGGCTACACCGCGCGGCCGCTGGACGTGACCGACACCGGGGTGGGGAACTACCTGTTCACCGCGGCCGATGTCACGTGACTCCCATCCACTGCTGCGCGCCCTCTTCGTCAACACGGGGATCCTGGGCCATCGCTCCGTGGCGCACGTGATCGACGCGGCCATGCACGCCCAGCCCGGCATCGAGGCGGTGCGGATGGACCTCTCCGCCGGGCTCTCCACGGGCGAGCGGGTGGTGCGGCGCCTGCTGACGCTGGGTCCGCGTCCGGGCTCCGCGGCGGGGGCGCTCACCGCGGCGCGCTTCCGGCACGAGCTGAACGCCGGCCTCACCGCCGAGCGCCGCATCCGCGCGCGGGAGCGGCGGGGCGAGCGCTTCGACGTCGTCCACTACCACACGCAGGCCGCCGCGTGGGCGGGGCTGGGCCGCATGCGCCGCACCCCCTCCATCGTCTCCATCGACATCACCCAGCGCCTGGCGATGCTCGAGTCGTCCGCGGGGCTGGCCCGCCGCGACTACGTGCCCAACGCCGCGTGGGACCGGCGCGTCTTCCGCGCGGCCGGGGCCATCGTCGCCACCTCGCGCTGGGCGGCGGACGACCTCGCGCGCGACCTGCCGGCGTGTGCCTCGAAGCTGCACGTGATGCCGTATCCCGTGCCGCTGGAGGGGTTCGACGCGGCCTGGGTGGACGAGCGGCGCGCGCGGCCGACGACGGAGCCGGTGCGCGTGCTGTTCGTCGGCGGGGACTTCGGGCGCAAGGGCGGGGCGGAGCTGCTGGCGGCGTGGCGCGCGGCGGAGTTCGGCGCGGCGGCGCGGCTCACGCTGGTCACGGAGTCGCCGCTGGACGAGGCGGCGCTCCCCGCCGGGGTCGAGGTGCGGCGCGGCGTGCGCGCCTACACGCCGGAGTGGTTCGGCCTCTGGCGCGAGGCCCACGTCTTCGCGCTCCCCACGCGCGGCGAGGCGTTCGGGATGGTGTTCCAGGAGGCCGCGGCCGCCGGGCTCCCCGCCATCGGCACCGCGCTGAACGCCATCCCCGAGATCGTGGTGGATGGCGAGACCGGCATCCTCGTCCCCCCCGGCGACATCCCCGCGCTGGCGGAGGCGCTGCGGGCGCTGGTGTCATCCCCCGAAAAGCGGAGCACGATGGGCGCGGCGGCGCGGCGGCGCATCGAGGCCGCAGGCTCGGTCGCCGGCTACGGTGCGCGGCTCGCGGCGCTGATCCGCGCGGTGGCGGAGGGCGGCCATGGCTGAGCGGCCGCGCGTGGCGGAGAGCAGCGCCTATCGCACGCCCACGGCGCTGGAGGCGCTGGGCGCGCGCGTCCGCGGCGTGCTCCCGGACGGGCCGGTGCGCCGCTGGCTGCGCGCCATCTACCGCGCGGCCATCCGCCTGCGCACCGGCGGCAGCGTGACCGCGCGCCTCCCCGGCGGCGAGGCGGTGAAGCTGCTCCCCGAGTACCGCTTCGTCACCTGGAACCAGGCCGAGTACGACGCCTTCCGCGCCGCCGCCGCGCCCGGCGCGGTGGCGCTGGACGTGGGCGCCAACGTGGGCGCGTACACGCTGCTGCTGGGCCGGTGGGTGCGCCCCGGCGGCCGCGTCTACGCCTTCGAGCCGGCGCCCGAGGCGTTCGCCGGCCTCTCCGCGCATGTGAGCCTGAACGAGCTGGACGATGCGGTGACGTGCGTCCGCGCCGCCGCGGCCGCGTCCACCGGCACGGCCACGCTGGCGGTCGACGGCCTCAGCGGCGCCAACCGGCTCGACGCGTCCGCCGCCGGCGAGCGGGTGGAGACAGTGACGCTGGACGATTTCTGCCGCCGCGAGGGGATCCGCCCGTCGTTCATCAAGATCGACGTGGAGGGTGCCGAGCTCGACGTCCTCCGCGGCGCGCGCGAGACGATCCGCGCGGGCGGCGACGGGCTGGCGCTCTTCGTGGAGATGCACCCCACCATCTGGGCGGAGATAGGGATCAGCGCCGCGGATCTGCAAGCGGAGCTCGAGGCCCAGGGGCTCGACGCCGTGCCGCTGCGCGAAGGCGTCGACGACCCGTGGGCGCTGGAGGGCGAATGCCTGCGCCTGGTGCGGAGGTGACGATGCGCGCGAACCCGAACCGGCCCCGCCATGGTTGTCATCGCACGGTGGTTCGCAGGATGGCCGATGCCCACCCTCTCCCGGTACGGGAGAGGGCTTGCGCTCTAAGGCGCAGGGAGAGGGCGCCGCGGACGCGCACCGGAGCCCGCTGACCGCCATGCGCATCCTCTTCGCGAACGACGGGATCGGCGACGCCGGGGGCGTGCAGACGTACCTCGCGGCGGTGATGCCGGCGCTGGCCGCGCGCGGGCACGACGTCGCCCTCCTCCATCTCGATCCGCTGCGGGGCGGCGAGGGGACACCGGCACCCGCGGGTTCGCCGCACTTCTGCATCGCAGAGCGGGGGATGGAGGGGGCGCTGGGCGATGCGCAGGCGTGGGGGCCGGAGGTCGTCTTCTCGCACAACCTGCGGCCGCTGGAGGTGGAGCGGCGGATGCTGGACGCGTGGCCGGTGGTGAAGATGATGCACGGCTACTTCGGCACCTGCATCGGCGGGCAGAAGACGCACCTCTTCCCGCGCGCCGAGCCGTGCGGCCGCGTCTTCGGGCCGGCGTGCCTGGCGCTCTACCTCCCCCGGCGCGACGGGCGGCTGAGCCTGCCGTACATGGCCGAGCAGTGGCGCTGGGCCAGCGAGCAGAACGCGCTCTTCGTCCGCTACGCCGCCGTGGTGACGGCCAGCGGCCACATGCGGCGCGAGTACGTGCGCAACGGGGTGCCGGACAGTCGCGCGCACGCCATCCCCCTCTTCTCCACCCTCGTTCCCGCCGACCAGCCGGCGCTTGCGCCCGATCCCTTCCGCATCCTCTTCCTGGGCCGGATGACGCGGCTGAAGGGCGGCGACTTCCTCATCCGCGCCGTGGCCGACGCGTCCGCGCGGCTGGGACGGGCGCTGCCGCTGACGATGAGCGGCGACGGCCCGCAGCGCGCGGAGTGGGAGACGCTCGCGCGTGGACTCGGCGTCGCCGCCGAGTTCCCCGGCTGGGTGGATGCGGAGGCGCGGCTGCGGCTGATCCGCGCGGCGTCGGTGCTGGCGGTCCCCAGCGTCTGGCCCGAGCCGTTTGGACTGGTGGGATTGGAGGCCGCGTCGCAGGGCGTCCCCGCCGTCGCCTTCGACGTCGGCGGCATCGGCGAGTGGCTGGCGGAGGGGGAGAACGGCCGGCTCGCCCCAGGGGATCCCCCGCGGCCCGGTGCGCTCGCCGACCTGCTGGCGTGGGCGGCGCGCGATCCCGACGCGCTGAACGCGATGCGCCCCCGCGCGCTCGCCACCGCCGGGCGGATGACGGTCGACGCGCACGTTATGCGGCTGGAGCAGGTGCTGGCGTCCTCGGCGGGGGGCGCGTGAGCCTCCTTCTCGGCGTGAACGCCTTCGCCGCCACGGGCGACGCGGCGCGCCGGCAGGCCGAGGCGCTGGCGCGCTGGCGCGGCCTCTCCGGCGTCCGTCTCGCGAACCTCGGCTGGCCGGACGAGATGCTGGAGGTGGACGGCTTCGCGACGCACCCCGTCCTCCGTACCGATTCGCGCACCGCCAGCGGACGTCCGGGCCCGCGCAAGCCCGTCGTGCGCGAGGTGTTCGATCGGCTCGCCACGATCGCCGCGGCGGAGGGGTACCGCTGGTTCGGCTACGCCAACTCCGACGTCGCGTGGACGCAGGCCGCGGTGGACGCGGTGATCGGCGGCGGGCGGCAGGCGTACGCCTTCTCGCGCGGCGACGTGGAGCCGGGAACGGGGCGGGAGATCGAGGTGGTGACGGCGGGGGTCGATGCCTTCGTGGTGGAGGTGGCGTGGTGGGGCGCCAACCGGCGGCGCTTCCGCGACTACATCGGCGGCGAGCCGATCTGGGACAACGTCTACGCCGCCCTCCTCCTCGCTCACGCGGACGGCGTGCTGCTGAACCGCGCGCCGCTGGTGCTGCACGAACGCCATCCCGCGGGCGACTGGGGGCGCAGCTCGTACGCGGAGTACCTCGCGTACCTCGCCGCGCTCGACAGCCTCTACTTCACCCGCTGGGCTGTCTATCATCATCGCCTGACAGAACTGCGCGCGCGCGGCGCGGGCGAGGACGAGGAGCTCGCGCTGCAGCGCGAGGCCTTCCGCGGCTCCTTCTCCGCGCGCGAGCGGGTGGTGCAGGTGGGGCGCGCGCTGAAGGCGCGGGCGCGCTGGGCGGCGGCGCGGCGGAGGGCGGCGTGAGGATCCTGCTGGTGGGCGACTATCCCGACGACCCGCGGCTCGGCTCCGGCAAGGTCTACCACAAGCTGCGCGAGGAATTCCGCCGCCTGGGCCACACGTGCCACGTGCTGCTCTCGCCCGAGCTGGGGTCGCGGCCGGCGGCAGCGCGCGTGCGCTGGCTGGTGGGGCCGCTGCTGGCCGAGCGCGCGGTCGCCCGCGCCATTCGCCGCGGCGGCCCCTACGACGTGGTCGACGCGGCCAGCGCCGAGGGGGCGGTGCTCGGTGCGCGCCGGCGGATGGGTGCGCTCGGCGGTGCCGCGCTGGTCAGCCGGTCGCACGGGCTGGAGCACCTCAACTTCCGGCGGATGATCGGCGACCACGACGCCGGCCTGGTCTCCAAGCCCTGGCACCGGCGCCTCTGGTATCCCGCCGCGCGGATGAGCCAGGTCGCGCTCGCCGCGCGCCTCGCCGACCGGCTGCTGGTCCTGAACGCCGCCGACCGCGACTTCGCCATCGCGCGCGGCTGGAAGCCGGCGGGGCGCATCGACGTCATCCCCCATGGCGTGTCGCAGCGTTTCCTGGACGACGCGCCGCCGAAGGATGCGCCGCGCGGCCGCGGCATCCTCTTCTGCGGAAGCTGGGACACGGTGAAGGGGGTGGACTACCTCGTCGCCGCGATGGCGCTGCTGGCGGCGGACGCCGAGCCGCCGCGGCTCACCGTGCTGGGCCCGGGTCTCCCCGCCGCCGCAGTGCTCGACGCCTTCCCCGAGGCCGTCCGCCCGCTGGTCACCGTCGTCCCGCGCGCGGACGAGGAAACGGTGATGCGCCACTACCAAGAGCACGACCTGCTGGTGATGTCCAGCACCTACGAGGGCTTCGGGATGGTGATGGTGGAGGCGATGAGCCAGCGCCTCCCCGTGGTCGCCACCTCCGTCGGCGGCGCGCCGGCGCTGCTCGCGGGCGACACTGGCATCCTCATCTCCCCGCGTGATCCGGAGGCCATCGCCACCGCCGTCCGCCGCCTCCTGCGCGATCCCGCGCTGCGCCGCCGGCTGGGCGATGCCGACCACGAGCGCGTGCGGGGGATGAGCTGGACCGCGACCGCCGAGCGCACGCTGGAGTGCTACCAGGCCGCGCGGGAGATGGCCCGATCTCGGTGACGCGCCGGTCCGGGCTTCCGCTCCCCGCCGCGAATCCGCAGATTCAGCGGATGCATCGTGAACTGGTGAAACTGCTTTTTCTCACACGGAGTCAACGGAGTCAACGGTGAACATCACTCCGTTGACTCCGTTGACTCCGTGTGAGACCCGTTCTTTTTCGGGGTTCGTTTCCAGGGGCCGGAGGTGAGCGGCCCGGCCCGGCGCGCGCTCGACGCAGCCAAGCGGCGCTTTCCCGCGGCGTACGAGGGCGCGCGCCGGCTGGCGGCACGGCCGCGTGCGCTCGCTGCCTGGTACGCGCATCGCCTGCGCGGCGAGGGCGAGGCCGACGTCTACGGCGCCGACTTCTGGGAATTCCACGACCGCGGCGACTGGGACGGCTTCGCGCGGCTCCTCCTCCGGCACTTCCCCGCGCGCTCCGTGCTCGACGTGGGCTGCGGCGACGGCAAGCTGCTCGCGGCCGTAGCGCGCGCGGCGCCGGGAACGCGGGTGGTGGGGATCGACTCGTCCCCCGCGGCGCTCGCCGCGGCCCGGGCGCGGGGCGTCGAGACGCAGGCGGTGGATTTCGTCGCGACCCGCCGGCGCGCGGTGGAGGCCGCGGCCGTGGCGCTCGGCGGCTTCGACCTCGCGGTGTCGCTGGAGACGGTGGAGCACTTTCCCCCCTGGCACGCGGGGAAGCTGCTGCGGCTGGTGACGGTCGCGCCGGTGGTGGTGTTCTCCGCCGCGCAGCCGGACCAGGGGGGGACGATGCACGTGAACGAGCGGCCCGTGGCCTACTGGGTCGAGCGCCTCCGCCGCCTGGGCTACGACCTGCACCCGGCGAACGACGACTTCCGCCGCGAGGCCGCGGCGCTGGAGCTGGAGCCCTGGTACAAGGCGAACGTGAACGCCTTCGCGAGGCGCGGATGACGGGAACCGACCCGGTCGCCGCCCTGCCGCTGACGGTGATCGTCGCCACCAAGAACCGTCCGGAGGCCGTCGAGCGCTGCCTTCGCTCGGTGCGGCTGCTGGAGGGCCTCGCCGCCGAGGCCCTGGTGGTGGACGACGGCTCCGACCCGCCCGCCGAGGGTCCGGTGCGCGCCGCGCTCGCGGCCGATCTCCCGCCGTCCATCCGCTGGCTCCGCCACGACCAGAGCCGGGGCGCGGCGGCGTCGCGCAACCACGCGGCCCGCGAGGCGGCCACCCCACTGCTGCTGAACCTGGACGACGACGCGCTCGTCGTCTCCCGCGCCGCGATCGAGCGCGCCGTGGCGGTGCTGCAGGACGATCCGGAGGTCGTCGCGGTGGCCCTCGCGCAGGGCGACGCGGACGGCATCGCCTTCCCCCCATCGACCCAGCCGGCGCCGGTGGACTATCCCTGCTACGTGGCCACCTTCACCGGCTACGGCTTCCTGATCCGGCGCGAGGCGCTGCTGGCGGCCGGGGGCTTCCGCGAGCGGGTGGGGATCAACGGCGAGGAGAAGGAGCTCTGCCTGCGCCTGCTGGACCGCGGGCTGCGCGTGGTCTATCTCCCCGACGCCGTGGTGGGCCACGTGGCCGATGCGGCCGAGCGCGACATGCGGCGCTACCTGCACCAGACGGTGCGCAACAACACGCTCGGCGCCCTCTACAACGAGCCGTTCCCGCTGGTGGTGGCCGGCGCGGGGGTGCGCCTCTTCAGCTACTTCGCCATGCGCCGCGGGTGGTCGGTGGACGATCCCGGCGGCTTCGGCGCGATCGTACAGGGGCTCGCGCGCGACCTCCCCGCCGTGCTGCGCGAGCGGCGCCCGGTGCGGTGGGCCACCTGGCGCCGCTGGCGCCGGATGACGCGGTCGGCGCCGGAGCCGTATCCTGAATCGGCTGAAGACGGTGTGGGGGTGAAAAGATCTTGATCTCGCACGGAGCCGACGGAGTCAGCGGAAGATGTTCACCGTCAAAATCCGTCGACTCCGTGTGAGCCAGCGCTTTGATTCGGGATACCCGAGCATGGGCTGAAGGACGATGCCAGCGACCGTCGCATCCACCCCGATCCACTACCTGACCGCGACGGAGACCGCCGCGCGCATCCGCGACGGGGCGCTCACGGCGGAGGAGGCGGTCCGCGCATACCTGGCGCGGATCGCGGCGCTCAATCCGCGCTTCGGGATCGTCGTCGACCTGCATGCGGACGAGGCGCTGGCGCGGGCGCGCGAGGCGGACGCGGCGACGGCGCGCGGCGAGAGCCTGGGGCCGCTGCACGGCGTCCCCATCACCGTGAAGGACGTGTACGACGTGGCGGGGATGCGCATCACCTTCGGGTGGCCGCCCGCCCGCAGGAACGTGGCGAAGGAGGACGCGTTCGCCGTCGCGCGGCTGCGCGGCGCGGGCGCGATCGTGATGGGCATCACCAACGCGCCGCTCGGCTCGTACGACTGGCAGTGCTCCAATCCGCTGCATGGACGCACGCGCAACCCGTGGGACCCGTCGCGCACGCCCGGCGGGAGCAGCGGCGGAAGCGCCGCGGCGATCGCGGCCGGCCTCTCCGCGCTGGAGCTGGGGAGCGACGCGGCCGGCTCCATTCGCGTCCCCGCGCACTTCTGCGGCGTGCTGGGGATGCGGCCCACCGAGGGGCGAGTCTCCGGCCGCGGACACGGGCGCTATCCCGGCATCCCCTACTCGCTGCGCCACATCGCCACCTTCGGCCCCATCACCCGCTCCGTGGACGACCTGGAGCTGGCGATGCGGCTCCTGGTCGCCCCCGACGCCTCCTTCCCCGACGCGCCGCCGGTGCCCTTCGAGCCGCGTCCGGAGCCCGCGCCGGAGACGCTGCGCATCGCGTGGACCGACGCCTACGACGGCTACCCCGTCTCGGACGAGACCGCGGCGGCGGTGCGCGCGGTGGCGGCGACGCTCGAGGCCGCCGGTGCCCACGTCCGCCGCGCCGCGCCCGACGCCGTCGGCGGCGAGGAGGCGCTGCTGACGTGGGGGGAGATCAACGGCTTCGAGACCGCCGTCGCGCTCCCGGCGGTCGTGCGCTCGCCGGCGGGCTGGGGCGTGGCGCTGCGCTTCGGCGGGGGCGCCTTCTCGCGCGGGCTGGGCCGCGGATTGGCGTCGCATCCGAAGCGCTACTTCCGCGCGCTCGACCGCCGCGACCGTCTCTGCGGCGAGATGGACGCGTTCCTCGCCGGCTGCGACGCCTGGATCTGTCCCGTCGCCGCCGTCCCCGCCATCACCCACCGCCGCACCGGCGCGCCCGTCGAGGTGGACGGCGAGCGGGTGTCGTATTCGATGGCGCTCGGCGCCTGGGCCTCGATGGTGGCGATGCTCGGCCTCCCCGCCGCCGTCCTCCCCGTTGCCCGCTCGGCAGAGGGCCTCCCCATCGGCATCCAGGTCGTCGGCCGGCGCTGGGACGACGCGGGGGTGCTCGCCGTCGCCCGCGTGGTCGAGCGCCTGACCGGGGGATTCGTCGCGCCGCCGGGGCTGGAGACGTAGCAGGCCTTCCCGGCCCCTTTCCTGGCGCTGGGCCCCCGTCCCTCCCCCAAAACAACCCGGGGGAGGGACGGGGGCCCATTTCGCTCGCGGCTACGTCGGTGCGATTCGGGCGATCGTAGGTCGCCGTGGCCTCCGGCGCGGAGCCGCGGACACCCCGGCGACAGTCGCGTGCGACAGCATTCCGACACCACCGCGGGTGGCCGTCCGCGAAGGCGGACATCGTGTAGTCGTTGCAGCGAATTCATTCGCCCTGCCCGGGGATGCGTCTGGTACGTTTTGCGCGGGATGCGTATGTTCCCCGATCCCAGGCCATTTCGACCCGCGCCCATGCCCGCATCCGACGTGTCCGCCACCCCGATCCGAACGACCGCCGTCTTCGAGCGGCGCGACGACGTGCTGCACTGCGAGGGCGTGGCGCTCCCCGAGCTGGTCGCGCGCTGGGCCACGCCGCTCTACGTCTACAGCAAGGCCGCCATCGTCGAGCGCTACCGCGAGCTGGACGAGGCGCTCGCGGACGTGGACCACCTGATCGCCTACAGCGTGAAGGCGAACCCCAACCTGGCGCTGCTGCGCACGCTGGCGGAGATGGGCGCCGGCGCCGACGTGGTCTCCGGCGGCGAGCTGCGGCGCGCGCGGATGGCGGGAATCCCCGGCGAGCGCATCGTCTTCAGCGGGGTGGGGAAGACCATCAACGAGCTGGCGCTGGGGCTGAACGAGGAGATCTACGCCTTCAACGTGGAGAGCGAGGGCGAGCTCTGCGCGCTGAGCGACCTGGCCTGCGCGATGGGGAAGACGGCGCCGATCGCCCTCCGCATCAACCCCGACATCGACAGCCCCACGCCGCACCACTACACGCGCACCGGCCACGCCGCCACCAAGTTCGGCATCGCCGCCGAGCGCGCGCGCGACCTGTACTCCATTGCCGCCAAGCTCCCGGGGATCCGCGTGCGCGGCATCGACGTGCACATCGGCTCGCAGATCATGGACGTGGAGCCCTTCGGCCGCGCGCTGGAGGCGGTGCTGGAGCTGGCGCACGACCTGAGGCAGGAAGACATCCCGCTGGAGTTCCTGGACCTGGGCGGCGGGCTGGGGATCGCCTACCAGGGGGAGGAGCCGGTGGCGGCGCAGGCGCTGGCGGACCTGGTGGTGGCGCAGGTGGCGGAGCTGGGGCTCAAGCTGGTGGTGGAGCCCGGCCGCTTCATCGTGGGCGAGGCGGGGGTGCTGCTGACGCGGGTGATCTACGTGAAGGAGGGCGGGGGAAAGCGCTTCGTGATCACCGACGCGGGGATGAACGATCTCATCCGCCCCAGCCACTACGACGGCTGGCACCGCGTGGAGCCGGTGGAGACGCACGACCGCCCGCGGGGGATGGTGGACATCGTGGGCCCCATCTGCGAGACCGGCGACTTCCTGGCGCTGGACCGCGACATGGAGATCCCGCGCCCCGGCGAGCTGCTGGCGATCCACACCGTGGGCGCCTACGGCTTCGCCATGGCCAGCCAGTACAACCAGCGCCCCCGCCCCGCCGAGGTCCTGGTCGACGGCGACACCGCCACCCTCGTCCGCCGCCGCGAGACCTTCGACGACCTCGTCCAGGCCGAGGTGGGGCTGTAGCGCGGAACGGCAACCCGCGCCCTGACCGGCGCAGCAGTGCCTGCTCTCGCACGACGGTTCGCAGGACGCGCCGCCCTCGAGGCATCTTATCTTCTCCCAGTCGGGAGAGGAATTGCGCGCCCATAGGGGCGGCATGAACTCATATCACCCCGCCGGTCGAATAGAGCTTCGCATCCATGCACCGTCCATCTGGTGCGAAGCTCGTATGGTTAATACCAACGCGTCCCAGCCCTGCGGAGCGCGTCAGCCGCCGGGCCGGGAGCGTCCGGCGCCATGGTCCGATTCTCTCCAGGCACCTCGGCCTTGGTCGAGGAAGGGTTTCGGCTGCCCGGAAGGCTATCGACACCGGCCAGCCCGATCCCGTACATCGCGAACGGAGCCCAGTAGAATGCGCTCCGGGGTTGGCCGCTCTTGTCCCCGCCGAGCACTGCCAGCGCGGCGTCGCGCGCGGCCTCTGCCAGTGTCGCCTGTGCGCCGAGGCTCGAGTAGAACGCGCGGGCGTACTCGATCGAGGTGAAATCGTCCACCCGCCAGAGGCTGGCGTGCACCGCCCACGCGCCCGCGTGGATGAAGGCCCACACGAGTCCCTCCAGGTCTTCCGTTCGCCTTCCGGCCGAGACGCCCGATTCGCAGCTCGACAGATAGCATAGCCGCATCCCCGAGAAATCGAGCGAGGGATCGCTGATCAGCCGTCCGAGGGTGAGGTCTTCGCCGTAAAACCGGATCCACGACCGGAGCGCGTCGTCGGACCGGAACGAGGAGTGGGTCGCAAGGTGGAGAATTCGCATCTCTCCCGCGTGCTCGACGAGCCGGTCGACCGTCATCTCCTCCTCATAGTAGCGGTGGGCTGACAGGCCTCTCCTGCGCCACTCATCCGACACCATCTGCGTTTCGCGGCGGGCACCGTACAGCGAGGGTTCGGCCGGACCCATGGCGACGTGCTCACCTGGGTGTGGAGCCTTTCCACACGCGTCTTCGGTGACGCGGTCCGCCAGTTCGCGGGCCGCGCTGGCGCTTCCCAGGTAGCACACGGGAGCTCGGGCGAGGAGCGGCACTCCGTCGTCCAGAATGGCCGCGTGCAGCGGGAGCGCGTGCAGGTCGCCTCCAGGCACCAGAAGGAGCGAGTCCGAAGCCGTGACCGTGATCCCCCGCGCGGCCAGTTCCCCGAGCAGGGGCTGCACCAGCGTGCGACCGAGTACTTCTACCAGGCGATCGAATTTTGCCTCGGCCAGGGCGATCCGTCTCTCTCCTTGCAGCCGTGCCGCGCTCTCGAGCAGCTCGACACAACGTTCAACTCCATCTGGCTCTGGATGGAAGAGGAAGGTGGTCAGGGGAAGCGGCGCGCCGTCCCGCACCTCGTGGAGCGGGAGCGCGAAGACCGCGTACGCGTCCCCCGAAGAGTCCGCGGCGTTCCCGACCGCGAGCGGAACCAGCTGGAGAAACAGAACCCGCCGCCCGCTCGCGAGCGCTTTGAGGTGCAGGACCAGTGTTTCGGGGGGAGGCACGTCGACCTGGACGAACTCGCTTCCGATCTCGTACAGCACGCGTCGGCGCAACCACTCTTCCCGATCGATGACCGTCGCGCGGGGCGGGGAACCCCCAAGCGGAATCGATGGAATGGCGACGGATGAGGAGCCGAGTCCGGTGCCGTCGGCCCCTTCGGCCTGCGCGCGCTCTTTCTCCGCCTCGCGCCAAGCATCGTACAGGGCAACCTGAGCATCGGTCAGGCGGGGCCGGGCGCCCTCGAGTCGGTCGAGGAGGCGCCGCGCCTTGCCTCGCTCGGCCCAGTGCCACGCCTCCGCCGTCCGCCCAAGCTCCAGGCAGAGCGCCACGATCCTTCGGTAATCCTCCGCGAAACTGCTGGCGAGCCGCGCGCGAGACGCGGTTGACCGCTGCCCCGCCCGGTTGCGTTCTATGCTTTCCAGTGCCTCGGTGTAGAGCCGGTGCGCTTCCTCGAGCCTCCCTCTGGCCCGGAGGACGGCGCCGAACCCGAGTTTGACACGGGCGAAGTCCCAGTCGCGGAATTCGTAGCTCACCCTGTAGAGCAGGCCCAGGGCCCGCCGGTACTCCTCCTCCGCTTCTCCACTCCGCCCCTGTTCGACCAGCACGTCCGCGAGCCCGGCTCGCAGACGAGCCACAACCGCCTCTCCCGACTGGAACTCCGGGTGGTAGGGAGGATCGTCCCCCAGCGTGGACAGCGTCTCCCGGTACGCCGCCTCGGCTTCCGCCAGCCGCCCTTGCTTCCACCGCGCGGCGGCCATCCCGACGCCCGCCAGCGCCGCGAGGAACCACTCCTCGTCATCCGCCGGCAAACCGCCGGGAAAGACCCACCCGTACGCTTCCTCCGCCTCGGCATGGCGCTCCTGCTCGCTGTAGGTGCTTCCCAGTCCGAGCCATGCCCGCGATGCCACGCGCGCGGCCTCCCGCGAGCCATCTCTCTCGCACTCCCCGATGGTCTGGAGGAAGGACGCCGCCGCGGCCTCGTGGAGCCCCAGTTCGCGCCGCACGTTCGCGAGCAGCAGAGCGGCGCGGAAGCGGGTGGCCGCCTCCCCGCTCGCCTCCAGGTCCGGCAGTATCGGTTCGATGACCTGCTCGGCGACCTCGAATTGCCCCTCCGCGATTAGCATCCGACCCAGGAACCGCTCCACCATGAACGCGCTCACGTAGCGGTACATTCTTCTCCGCGCAGCCCGCGTCCAGCAGATACAGGGAATCAGCACCCGCTCGGACGAGCGAAGTCCAACGGCCATGATCGACGCCGGCCAACCCAGGAAGGATAATCGTCCCAGGCTCCCAAATGCCTTCGCGTAGTGCTCGAAGGATTCCCGGTGGCTATCCCTGTGGCGCGCCGCACTGCCGAGCCTGCAGAACGCCACCCCGATTTCCGAATAGAGGGATCGATAGCGTGTCAGAATGGACCTTACCATTGGGGAATCGAAGATTTCGTACATCTGGTCGCCGGAGCCCAGGTACCGCCGGCTGTTCGGCAAGCCGGACACGAACCAGTCCAGGACCCGCATCCACCGGTTTCGTCTAAACTCAGACCACTCACCGCTTTTCATCGCGCCATCGATTAGCCCGATCCACGCGATCCACTGGTTTGGGTACGTGGCGGCCGCGCGTTCGAGCGGTCCCACGGCCTCTTCGTCCCGGCCGACGGCGATCAGCACGCGTGCCAGATAGAGCCAGGCGGCCGCAATCTCCGGCGCGTTGGTCTTCCGCCGTTTTCGATCGAGGTGCGCGAAGCCGTCGAGCGCGGCACGCAGCGCGGTTTCCGCCTCCGCGTAGCGTCCGAGGGAGCGGGCGGCGTCTCCGAGGAGAGACCGCAGCTCGGCGACGACCGCGGCGTGCCGCCCTGTCAACGCGTATTGCGCCGCGGCGGTGTCGAGCGATTCGGTCGCCTCGGAATACTTCCCGAGCGCGTAGCGCACCCTTCCCAGCTCCAGGCATACTTCCGCGGCGCCCCGCTCCGACCCTTCCACCCGGCTCCAGTGGTCCAGGGCGGTGAGCAGCGTCTTTTCCGCCCGATGCCGTTTGCCCAGCGCGGCCTCAATCATCCCCAGCAGCCTGAGCACCACCGCCGACGCCCTATCGCTCGACCCCCAGGGACCGAACGGTTCCGAGTTCCGGCGAAACAGCTCGAGCGACCGCCGGCACGACGCCTCCGCCTCCGCAAGCCTCCCACGAATCTCCTGGTTCCGGCCGAGTTCGAACCACAGGGTAGCCGCCTGGAGCCGATGCTTGTCGTCGCCGTCGCCCACCAGGGACACGCACTCATGGAGAACCTTCTCCTCCTGTACGTACCGATTGCGCGCTCGCAGACCAAAGCCGACCCCGTACAGAGCGCGGGCTAGCTCGAACCTCACAATGTCCGGATCGAGCTGCCGCAGCTCGTCCACCGCGCGGCGGTACATCCGCGCGGCCCGCCGCGGACGTCCTCGCTGGCTCAGGATGTCGCCCAGGTTGAGCAGGCTTATGGCGACTTCGCGCTGGTCTCCCGCCTTTGCAAATAGACGGTACGCCTGCCTCCAAGGGCGCTCGGCCGCGAGAGGGGACCCGAGTTCGCGGAGGACAAGCCCCGTGAAGCCGAGCGCGGTGGCGCGAAAGTGCTCGTACGCACGGCCACGCGCCACCTTCGCCATCCTCCGCCAGCTCGCGAGGGCGCCCTGGAGATCGCCGTTCGCGCGCAACACCGACCCCAGTTCGCCGAGCACCCAGGCGTAGTCGCCCGGGTCGCCAGCCGGGCCCAGTTCCCGGTACAGAGCCTCGGCGTCTCGGTAGCACGAGGCCGCGGCGGACAGCTTACCCTCCCGCCGGAACGCGTGCCCGAGCATGCAGGACGCCTCGGCCCGCTCCCGCCTCGCGCCCGCCCGCCCCACCACGCGCTCCCGCGCGCGGGCAAGGAGGTCGGCCCGCATCACCTGCAGCGCGTTCCTCTCCTCCTCGGGCCACGCTGCCCCCTCGCCGTTCAGCATGGATTCCAGACGCTCCACGGTCCCAGGCTCTTCCCCCGCCCACGCCTCCGGGAGGTCGCGCACAGCGGAAACCTCCAGGGCGGCGCCCCTGGCCGCGGCGAGCCAGCGCGGGTTTCGGTCCCAGGCGTAGCGAAGGACGGCGTCGTGCCAGGAAAACGGCTCCGTCTCCGGCGCGGATCCGGACGCGTGGCGTTCGTCGGAGGTTGATACGGGGGGCGGCATCGCTTCGTGCTGATAGGGAGACCGCGGCGGGGATCCACGAGGCAGACGTAGCATGAAACTGTACCCGACGGTCACGGGCCGCGTTCACCTGAATTCCGCTGGAGCCTGTGGAGGTCCTGAACGTGTTTCCCGGCGCCAACGCTCTGGTCGCCCCGGTGTGGTTGGACGACGATGAATGGAAAGGCGGCGGCGGCTGATCTCTACCTCGCTATTTGCATCACCGCCCCGGCCAAATTGCTTCCCTCGCGCTTTCAGCTCAATCGCGTCAGCGACTTTAGCCAGATCCGCCTGAATCTAATCACATCCCGATAAACGCAAGAAGCGATAGCCCGCACCACGACAGGCGCGCCCACACAGGCGGATGCGGTTCGTTCATGCGCTGGTGGCCCAGCATTTGTAGCAGACAGCAGCGAGTGCAACCCACCGTGCACGCGTCCGCTCCTTCGGCGGGCGCGGTTTTCCATTTCAAGGGGACGGTAACGATGAGGACCTTTTCGCGGGCGCCGCTGCTCGCGCTGGCCGCAGTGCTGTCGCTGTCCGGTACCGCCGCGGCCCAGTCGCATGGGAGCGTGGCCGACACCTCGCTCTTCGCGCCGCTGGGGCTGTGGCCCAGTCCCAACGAGATCCGCACGGGCTCGGGGGCGCCGGGCGGGCGCTACTGGCAGAACCGCGCCGACTACACCATCCGCGCCACCCTCGATACCACCGCGAAGACCGTCCGCGGCGAGATGCGGCTGCGCTACACCAACCACTCGCCCGACTCGCTGCGCTTCATCTGGGTGCAGACGGAGCAGAACGCCTTCAAGACCGGGTCGCTCAACTCGTACTACTTCCCCGCCGGCTCCCGCTTCGGTGCGCGCGGCTTCGAGGGCGGCGACGTGATCGAGAAGTTCGAACAGGTCTCCGGCGCGCGCTCCACCCCGCTGCGGCTGCGCGGCGAGGGGACGGTGACCAAGGTGGACCTGGCGCAGCCGCTGGCACCGGGGCAGACCGCCACCTTCGACGTGGCCTGGCACTTCGCCGTCCCCGAGCACGGCGCCGACCGCATGGGGCGCGACGGCGCGCTCTACGAGATCGCGCAGTGGTACCCGCGCGTGAACGTGTACGACGACGTGCACGGCTGGAACTTCGAGCCGTACCTCGGCCAGGGCGAGTTCTACCTCGATTACGGCGACTACGACGTATACGTCACCGTCCCCGCCGGCTACATCGTCGCCGGCACGGGGATGCTGCAGAACCCGCAGGAGGTGCTGACCCCCGCGCAGATCTCGCGGCTGGCGCAGGCGAAGAACAGCGCCACGCCGGTGCACGTGATCACCCAGGCCGAGTTGCAGAGCGGCGCCGCGCGGCCGCGGCGCACGGGGACGCAGACCTGGCACTTCCACGCCGACAGCGTGCGCGACGCGGTGTGGGCGGCGTCGCCGGACTTCATCTGGGACGCGAGCGGATGGCAGGGGATCCTGGCGATGGCCTACTATCGCCCCACCGCCGTGGACCCCTGGAGCGACGCGGCCGACCAGGCGCGGATGTCGATCATGGAGTACTCGGACCGCTGGTTCAGGTATCCCTGGCCGCAGATCAGCGCCATCGAAGGCCCCATCAGCGGGATGGAGTACCCGATGGTGGCCATGGAGGCGCACAGCGACGACGTGTACGACCTCTACAACGTGGTCACGCACGAGATCGGGCACATGTGGTTCCCGATGATCGTGGGGAGCAACGAGCGCACGCACTTCTGGCAGGACGAGGGCTTCAACACCTTCATCAACACCTTCTCCGAGGGGCGCCGCTACCCGCAGAAGGGCGACCAGATGGCGCGCGCCCTGGCCGAGCGGCAGCAGATCGAGCAACTGATGTCGCGCGGGCTGGACCTGACCATCGAGATGCCCGCCGACCGCATCCAGGGGCAGCTGCTGGGGGTGGCGCAGTACGTGAAGCCGTCCGTCGGGCTGCAGCTGCTGCGGCAGGAGATCATGGGCCCCGAGGCCTTCGACGACGCCTTCCGCACCTACGTGCGGCGCTGGGCCTTCCGCCACCCCACCCCCGCGGACTTCTTCCGGACGATGGAAGACGTGGGCGGGCGGCGGCTGGACTGGTTCTGGCGCGAGTGGTTCCTGGAGAACGCGCGCTTCGAC
>Ga0070685_10000469_pt1 | contig 23553 bp, 23 predicted proteins | sample KBSS13LmetaG_FD_65651 | JGI IMG/M metagenome (GOLD analysis project Ga0070685, IMG submission 65651) | Switchgrass rhizosphere microbial communities from Kellogg Biological Station, Michigan, USA - KBS S1-3L metaG | ecosystem: Host-associated > Plants > Roots > Rhizosphere ...
TGCGCCGATCCGCACCGGCCGCGAGAGCAGAATCAGCAAAACGGCTTGCGGGCTCCGCCGCCCGCCGCGTCTGCTCCCCTCTCCCGGTACGGGAGAGGGTGTGCGCTCTCAGGCGCGGGGAGAGGGCGCGGCGGCGGCGGAAACGCACCCTGTCCGGCCACCGCACCCTACGCCACCGCCGCCTCCAGCAGCTCCAGCGTCCCCGCGCCCGCGTCCAGGCGCGCGCGCACGCCCACGGGGAGGGTCCAGTTGTCGTCCACGTGGCCGAAGGGGAAGCCGTACGCCACGGGAATCCCCAGGTCTCCGAGGCGGTCGGCGAGCACCTCGTGGATCTCGGGGACGTGCTCCTCGCCCGCGTCGGTGACCTCGGTGATGGCGCCGACCACGATCCCCGCGGCGGAGTGGAGCACCCCGGCCAGGCGGAGCTGCGAGAGGAGCCGGTCCACCCGGTACGCCGCCTCGCCCACCTCCTCCAGGAACAGCAGCGCGCCCTCCGCCTGGATCGCGTACGGCGTCCCCAGCGTCGAGGCGACGAGGGAGAGGTTGCCGCCCACCAGCGGGCCCTCGGCCACGCCGCCCGCGATCGCCGCCGCGCGGGCGCCATCCTCGGGGAAGGGAAGGACGCCCGCGGGCTCGGCGACGGTGAGGGCGCACCGCAACCCGTCCGCCGAGAAGTCCGTCAGCGTCTCCGTGGCCGGATGGGGTCCGTGGAACGAGACCACGCCGTGCCGGCGGATGGCCAGGTGCAGCGCGGTGTTGTCGCTGAACCCGATCACCGGGCGCGGGCGGCGGGCGAGCGCGGGCCAGTCGATCTCGTCCAGGATGCGCATCACCCCGTAGCCGCCGCGCAGGCACCAGAGCGCATCGACCGAATCGTCGCGCAGCGCGGCGTTGAAGTCGGCGGCGCGCTCGGGGTCGGGCGCGGCCAGGTAGCCGTGCCGCTTGCGCGCGTGCTCGCCGACGACGGGCTCGAAGCCCCAGCCGCGGACGCGCTCCACCGCGCGGTCCACGGCGCCGTCCGCCAGCGGGCCGGCGGGGGCGACCAGGGCGATGCGCGCGCCGGGGCGGAGGGCGGGGGGGCGGATCATCCGGCCACCATCAGCGCCAGCAGCAGCGCCGCGCCGACCGCCAGCGCCGCGCCGGAAAGGAAGGGCGCGCCGAGCCCCACGTGCGCCAGCGCCACGCCGCCCCACACCGGCCCCAGCACGCGCCCCAGGGCGGAGAGCGACTGGTTGATCCCCAGCAGCCGCCCCTGCTCCCCCGGCCCGCCCTGGTGGGAGATCAGCGTCGAGAGGGAGGGCGACGCGGTGCCGTGGCCGAGCGCGATCAGCGCCAGCGCCGGGAAGAGCAGGGGGATGGAGGGCGCCAGCGCGAGCCCCGCCATCCCCAGCGCGATCAGCAGCAGCCCTCCCACGGCGGTGCGCCCCGCGCCGAACCGCGGCGCCAGCCGGCCCACGATCCCCCCCTGCGCGATCACCCCCACCACGCCGATGAAGGCGAAGAGGTACGAGATCCCCTGCCGCGTCAGGTGCCAGCGCGCGTCGGCCCAGAGGCTGAAGGTGCCCTCCAGCGCGGCGAAGGCGACGGTGGCGACGAAGACGGAGGCGTAGATGCCGCGCAGCCGCGGCGGCGTATCGGCGCCGAGCAGCGTGCGGATGCGCTCCAACACCCCGAAGCCGCGCGGGTGCGCCGAGCGACGTTCCGGCGGGAGCGACTCGGGGAGGCGCACCGTGGCGAGCAGCGCGTTGGCCAGCGTGACCGCCGCCGCGCCGAAGAAGGGCGCCGCCGTCCCGTAATGCGAGAGCAATCCGCCGATCGCCGGGCCGAAGATGAAGCCCAGGCCGAAGGCGGCGCCGATCATCCCCATCCCCCGCGCCCGCTCCTCGGGGCGGGTGACGTCGGCCACGTAGGCCTGCGCCACGCCCACGTTCGCGCCCGCGAAGCCGTTGAGGGCGCGCGCGGCGAAGAGCACCGCCAGCGAGTTCGCCAGCCCGAAGGCCAGGTAGCCCGCGGCCGAGCCGAAGAGCCCCAGCAGCAGGATCGGCCGGCGCCCCACGCGGTCGGAGACGCGCCCCCACCAGGGCGCGAAGAGGAACTGCATCAGGGAGTAGACCGCCAGCAGCCACGCCACCGCCACCGGCCCGGCGCCGAAGCGCTGGGCGTAGAGCGGGAGCAGGGGGATCACGATCCCGAACCCCACCAGGTCCAGGAACACCGTGGCGAAGACGATCGCCAGCGGCGAGCGGCCCCCGGCGGGCGGCGCCGCCTCAGCGGCCGAAGGGGAGCCGGGCGAGGCCGCGGAGGTCGTTGATCTGCTCGAGGACGGACTTGTCACCCTTGCCCTGTGCTTCTTGCGGCGCGCGCAGCCCGCCCAGCGAGTCGCGCACGTCGAGGATCGCCTCCAGCCAGAGCTGGTCGCGACGGAAGTCGAAGTCCAGCCGCGCCGCCTCGCGCGCGTCGCCCTCGGCCTGCGCGCGGGCGTACGCCTCGCGGTACAGCGCTTCCAGGTTGGCGAGCAGGTGCTCGCGCGGACGCTGCGCCATGCGTGCTCCCTTCCGGCGTGGTTCGGAGGCGGGAAGATACCACCCCCGCGCCGGGCGTGACAACGCGCGGGCTCGCCACCACATTCACCGGCACGGTACGGCAACGGATCGTTTCACACAGAGACGCAGAGACACGGAGAGGGGAGGGGCAAAGTGGCGGAAGACCCGCGGATCGAGGCGCTGGTGAAGATGGCCGAGGCGCACCCCAGGGACTCGCGCCCGCGCTTCGGGCTGGCGATGGAGTACGAGAAGGCGGAGCGGTGGGAGGATGCCGTCCGCGCGCTGCGCGAGTACCTGTCGCTGGCCGACGACGAGGGGAACGCGTACGGGCGATTGGGGAAGGCGCTGCGCGCGCTCGGCCGCGACGAGGAGGCGAAGGCGGCGTACCGCGACGGCATCGAGGCCGCCACGCGCCACCATCACCCCACCATGGTCGCCGAGTTCGAGGAGGTGCTGGAGGAGTGGGACTACGCGTGAGCCGGGGGCGCGAACGCCGTCAGCGCGCGCGTCCGCACCACCGCCTCGATCTCGAAGGCGATGGATTCCACCGAGCGGGCGTCGGTGGGGATGGAGAGGTCGGCCAGGCGGTAGAGCGGCTCGCGCTCCGCGATCATCCGCGCGATGGCCGGCACGGGGTCGTCGCGGTCGCGGAAGGGGCGCTCGATGGTGTCGGCCTTCAGCCGCCGCGCCGTCTCCTCCGGTGACACGCGCAGCCACACCGCGAGCGTTCCCGGCCCCAGCAGGTGGAGGAGCTCGGGGCGGGTGATCCACCCCCCGCCGGGCGCCAGCACCAGGTGCCGCGCACCCACGAGCTCCTCGGTGAGCGCGGCCTCCATCTCCCGCAGCCGCTCCATCCCGTTCTCCGCCACCACGTCGGGCACGGTGATCCCGGAGCGCCGCTCGATCTCCACGTCGAAGTCCAGGAACCCCCACTCCAGCCGCCGCGCCACCGCCGCCCCCACCGTGCTCTTCCCCGACGTCATGTAGCCGAGCATCACCACGCGCTCCACGGGCCGGGGATAGGTCTCGTCGCTCATGGCCGCCCGCCGCTCGCACGATGCGCGCCTGCGCCTCTGCGTGGGGGCGGTTGGGAGACCATGTGTGTGTACTCCCCCAGGACGTCATCCTGAGGCCGGTCCCACTGCAAACGCGCCTGCGAAAGACTTTGCAGGCCGAAGGATCTATCATCGCGGCAGCACGTAAATCGGCGAGGTGCGGCGAGGGCGGAACGCGGAGCCTCGAAAGCGCGTTTCCTCGGCTGAGTGCCTTCATATGCGATAGATCCTTCGGCCTGCGGAGGGACCGAGCATTCCGGCTCCACAGCGTGGTCGGCCTCAGGACGTCTTTGGAAGGCGGTTTCACAGCAATTCTCCAGGATTCGAACACCTTCCGCCTTTCTCTCCTCTCTACGGGCGGAGGGAGTGAAGCCATGACATCGGAGATGCGCGAGTCCTGGATGGTGCTGCGGGCGCAGGGGGGCGACAGGGAGGCGTTCGACGCCCTGCTCGCCGCCGTGCAGGAGCCGCTCTTCGGCTTCGTGGCCGCGGTCACCGGCGACCGCACGCTGGCGGAAGACGTGCTCCAGGAGGTGTTCGTGCGGATCTGGAGCGGGCTCAGGTGGCTGCGCGACCCGGCGCTCTTCCGCCCGTGGGCGTACCGCATCGCCGCGCGCGAGGCGGTGCGGCACGCCCGCCGCGAGCGCCGCCGCGACGCCCTGCACGACGACGCGGCGCTCGACGCGCTCCCCGCCGCCGACGCCGAGCCGCCCGACCCCTGGCTGCTGGAGCGCCTCCCGCGGCTGCTGGACCGCGTGTCGCCCGCGAGCCGCGCGGTGCTCACCCTCCACTACCTGCACGAGCTCTCGCTGGCGGAGACGGCGGCCGTGCTCGGCATCTCGGCCGGGACGGCGAAGTCGCGCCTGGCCTACGGCCTCCGCACGCTCCGCGACGCGCTCGGGCTCACCGCATCCGCCTCATCCGACGAACGATCCACCACCCGGGAGGAACCATGACCAACCTGGACGAGATCCGCGCCGCGGCGCTGGCGCGCATCGAGCGGCGCGAGCGCGGCTACCGGCTCGCCATCGCCGCCGCCGTGGCGGCCGAGGCGGCGCTGCTGCTCGCCTTCCTGCTCCTGGCCGACCTGCACGACCGCACGCACCTGCTGCTGCTGGTGTCGGCGGTGCTGGTGTACACCACGCTGGCGATCGGGCTGGCGGCGCTGGGCGCGCACGTGAGCCGCGTGGGCGAGCGCGTGGTGGCCGCCATCGAACTCGTGGGCGCCGGCGGCGAGGCGCTGCGATGAAGATCACCGGGAAGCAGGCGATCATCGCCGCAGCGGTGGTCGAGGCGATCGTGATCGCCATCTTCATCTGGCGGTACCGAGGCTGACGGATCCCTCACGCAGAGACGCGGAGACACGGAGAGAACCGCGAGCCTCTCCGTGTCTCCGCGTCTCTGCGTGAAACGGCTGTTACGCGGTTCCGAGCTCCGCGAGCGTCTCCATCAGCGCCAGCCCCGTCTCCAGCATCCTCCCGTCGGCGTCGTGCTCCGGGTCGTACGCGGTGATGGACGCGGCGGCGAGGGGGATGCGCGCCGCGACCTCGCGGGCCACGCGCCGCACCTCGCTTGCCGTGAGGCCGCCGGGCGCGGCGAAGGCGTTGGCGGCGCCCTCGGACGGGTCGTGCACGTCGAGGTCCACGTGGAGGTAGACCTGCTGCACCCGCCCCGCCAGCGCGTCGAGCGCATCCTCAAGGACGCCGTCGGCCACGTCTTCGGGGGACAGGTGATGGACCCGCGAACGCTCCACGTACTCGCGCTCGGCGGGGTCCAGGTCGCGAGCGCCCACCAGCAGCACCGTCTCCTCGGCGACGGGCGCGAAGCCGTCGATCGATCCCGCCATCGCCTCCCAGCAGCGGCCGAGGGCGACGGAGAGCGCCATCCCGTCCAGGAAGCCGCTGCGCGTGGTCTCGGGCGTGTTCAGGTCGCCGTGCGCGTCGAGCCAGACGATCCCGGTGGTCTCCGCCGGGAGCGAGGCGAGCACGCCCACTGCGGTGATGCAGTTGCCGGCCAGCACCAGCGGGAAGGCGCCGTGCCCACGCGCCGCCCGCACCGCGAACGCCGTGGCGCGCGCCAGGTCGAACGCGGTCGCGATCTCCGCGCGGAAGCCCGGCGCGGCCTCCACCCCCGTCTCGCGCACCGGCCCGGCGGCCGCGCGCAGCCGCTCCGCCGCCCCGTTCGCCACGAAGTGCAGGGGCCCCGCGCCCATCCGCTCCCCGCGCAGCGCCGAGTCGTACGGCACCGTGATCAGGTCCACCGGCATCGTCCCTCTCCCCGTCAACGTCGAAGGCGGCCGCCGGGAGCTTCCCGCGGCCGCCTTTCCCATCACCGCACGCCCCGGTCCAGCGCCGGAAAAACGCGGAGAGAACCGCCCGGACTCTCCGTGACTCTGCGTCTCTGCGTGAGACTCAGAAGCCCAGGCGGGCGCCGAGGTACGCGTTGAGGTTGAAGACGTCGTCCGCCAGGTAGCGGTTCAGCTCCATGCTGGCGCGCATCCGCGCGACCAGGTCGACCCGCCCCCGGAACCACACCGCCTCGGCGCCCAGCGAGTGGAGCACGTCCACCCCCGTGGTGTTTCCCTTCGACGACAGGATGCGCGGGCTGGCGAGGCGCATCCGCGTCCAGTCCACGCTCCACCGTCCGCCGGGGGTGAACGTCTCCAGCGCCACCACGCTCCCCCCACCCCCGGCCATCCCCGGCGACGCCAGCAGCTGCCCGCCCACGGTGTGCCCCTGCCGCATGAAGGAATGGCGGTACGGCAGCGCCTGCCGGGAACCCTGCGCCAGGTGCGACGGCGTGGTGTTCCCCCATTCCATCCGCAGGGTGCGCAGCCGGTCGCCACGCCCCCACACCTTGCGCCCGCCCAGCAGGTATCCCGACGAGCGGTCGGGCTCCAGGATCAGGTCCTCGAGGTCGTAGTTGTGGTCGTCGCGCAGGAACTCGCTGTACACCTCGAACCCGGCGCGGGGGAGCGTCCAGCGGAAGAATGCCGTGATCAGCTGGTTCTGCGTCTGGTCGGCGTCCTCGATCGTCTCGCGGAAGACCGTTCCGACCGGCTGCAGCAGGTCGTGAGGCTCCAGCCCGCCCTCCGGCCACGGTTCGTGGAAGAAGCGCCCCACCCCGAGCTCCAGCCCCTCCAGCCGGGCGGGGAGGAAGACCAGCACCACCCCGCTGCCGAAGCGGCGGCTGCCGTGGCCCTTCATGGGCGAGTACTTCGACTGGTTCAGGCTTCCCCAGACGATGCGCCCGTGCACCCGCCCCAGGCCGATGTTCCACGGGGTGGAGGTGCCCACGAACACGTGCGGAAACCCCGCCGCGTTGGGCCCCAGCAGCAGCGGCATGTCGATCGCGGGCCCCCACTGCTGGTTCGCGGTGGAGGCCCCCAGGGCGAACCCGCCGGCGTCCAGGCGCAGCGTGCTCTGCCCGGGGTCCACGCGCACGAACGACCCGTCGCCGAACCGCTGCGGCAGGTCGATGTTGAGGGGATAGTAGGGATCGTTGAAGCGGATCGAGTCCGCGCGGTCCAGCAGCGGGAACCCGCGGTTCTGCGACCAGAACACCATGGGCTCGATGCGCAGCGACAGCGCCGACCCCACGCGCATCTCCACGCCCCCGCTGAACGCGGCGGTCAGCCCGCGCCCGGCCCAGAGCGGCCCGTCGTTGACGCCCTGCGGAAAGGCGGAGTTGAAGGTGACCCCCGCCTGGGGGCGCACCAGGCGCAGGCGCACCAGCCCCGGCGCCGAGTCGGCCGGGGGGAGGCGGGCGCGCCAGGGGTGCGCCGCGCTGTCCGGCAGCAGCCGGTCCACCTGCGCGGGAGAGAAGCCGCGGATGCTCCAGGGGTACAGGGGTGCCGCGCCGGCCACCTGCAGGACGCGCAGGTAGCGCTCCGCGTCGCTCCCCACCACCTCCACCTCGTTGCGCAGGTCGGGGGCGTGCTGGGCCGCGGCCGGCGCGGCCAGCAGGGCGGCGAGCGCGCAGCCGGCGGCCGCCGGCACCGGCCGGAAGCGGGTTCGCATGGAGTGTGTGATCGGGACCCGGACGCGCGGAAGTGACGCAGGGACCACCATTGGACGATCCTGTTCCCGGACGTTATCATTCGCGGCATGTCATGTCCAGTCCACGACCTGTCGCATCCATCCCCCCTCCCGATGTTGCTCCGCAGGTTCCTTCCGCCGCTCCTGGCGCTCGGGGTGCTGGCCGCCCCCGTACGGCTGCCGGGCCAGGCAGGTGCCGCCGCGTCCGACAGCGCCGCCCCGCCGCCCCGCGCTCCGTCCGCCGTCCAGGCGCTCCCCACGGTGGGGGGTGCGCGGGAGGAGGCCGCGCGCATGGCGCAGCTGCGGGGCGAGCAGTCGCCGGCGGGCTTCCTGCTCCGCAGCCCGTCCTCGATGTCGGCGGGGCGGGGGCGGGGCGGCGCGTCCCTCTCGCTGCTGGCGCCGGAGGTGCTGCTGGCCTGGAACTCCCGCATCCCTTCGTCGTTCCTGGACGGGGCCCTGTGGGCCGGGCGGGGCGGCGGCGCGCTGGTAATGGCGGGGGTGGACCTGCGGGTGGGGCCGGTGCGGCTGGTGGTGGCGCCGGAGGTGACGTGGTGGGCCAACGCGGCGTTCGACACGCTGCTGCCCCCGGAGTGGCGGCAGGCCGATCCGCAGACCTACTACCCGGACTGGCAGCGCAACGAGCACTCCATCGACCTTCCCTACCGCATGGGCGGCGGACCGCTCACCGGCGTGCGCGCGGGACAGTCGTCGCTCACGCTGCAGGCGGGCCCGCTGGCCGTCGGCGCGGCCAGCGAGAACGAGTGGTGGGGGCCGGGGATCCGCAGCGCCCTGGTGCTGAGCAACCAGGCGCCGGGGTTCGGCCACCTGTTCGCGCGCACGGCCCGCCCGCTGCGCACCCCGGCCGGCAGGCTGGAGGCGCGCTGGCTGGCCGGGGCGCTGCGGGATTCGCGCTGGTACGCGCCAGCGCACGGGGGGGGCGAGCGGGGATGGCGGTCGTTCAGCGCCGCCGCGGTGGTGCTCTCCCCCGCCCGTACCCTGTCGCTGGGCGTGGCGCGCAGCGTCTACGCGCCGGCGGACGGGATGATGGACGCGCTCTCCGGCGGGGCGCTGGTGTTCACCCGCTGGGACCAGACGGGCTCGCCCACCGACGAGCCGTCGGAGCAGATCACCTCCCTCTTCGGCCGCATGGTCTTCCCCGCGGCGGGGATGGAGGTCTACGCCGAGTGGGCCCGCACCCGGCTGCCGCTGAACGTGAGGGACCTGCTGGAGCAGCCGGAGCACTCGCAGGGGTACACGATCGGGCTGCAGTGGCTGCGCGCCATGGGGAGCGGCGAGCTGCGCCTGCAGGCGGAGCACACCTACCTGGAAGAAAGCCCCACCTACGCCTGGCGCGTCAACGGCAGCTGGTACGCGAGCGCGGTGGTCCCCCAGGGGTACACCAACGAGGGGCAGGTGCTGGGGTCTCCGGTGGGCCCGGGGGGCTCGGGGCAGTGGCTGGCGGCGGACTGGCTGCGCGGCCGCGGCCGCACGGGGCTCTTCCTGGCACGGGTGCGCTGGGACCAGGACGCGTACTACGACCAGCCCGGCGGGTTCAACCGGTACCTGGCGTACGACGTGAGCCTGTTCGGGGGGGTGCGTACGGCGGTGCCGCTGGGGCGGGTGCGCTTCGACGCCGAGTACGCGCTGGAGCACCGCTGGAACATCTTCTACCAGAACGACGCCGTGAACTTCCTGGACCGCAAGCGCGGGATCCGCGCCCGCAACCACATGCTGCGCCTGCGCTTCACCGCCGACGCGCCGCGCCTGGGCCGCGCGCGCTGACCCAGGAAAAGCGCTTCACGCAGAGACGCAGAGTCACGGAGAGGACCGCTCTCCGTGACTCTGCGTCTCTGCGTGGGACGGATCGTTTTCCGGATCCGCCGCCAGGAGGCCGGCCAGGCGCTCGCGAAAGCGCTCCACGGAGAAGTTCTCCTCCACCCACCGCCGGCCGGCCTGGCCCATGGCGGCGGCGCGCTCCGGCTCCCCGAGCAACTCCGCGGCGGCGGCCGCCACGGCCGCCGGGTCGCGCGGATCGGCCAGGACGCCGGTGACGCCCGGCCGCACGGCGTCGGGGGCGCCGCCCTCGCTGCTGGCCACCACGGGGCGCCCGCACGCCTGCGCCTCCAGGTAGACGATCCCGAACCCTTCGCCCGTCCACACCCCGCGGGGCCGGCGCTGCACCCGGCTGGGCATGACGAAGGCGCCGCACCCCCGGTACGCATCCACCAGCGCCTGCACCGGGAGGCGGCCCGCGAAGTCCACCCGGTCCGCCACGCCGGCCGCCGCCGCCATCGCCTGCAGCTCGGCCCGGCCGGGGCCGCCGCCCACCACCCGCAGCGACACGCGCCGGCCCAGGCGCGCCTCCAGCGGTCCCAGGGCGCGGAAGAGGATGTCGTGTCCCTTGTACGCCTCGCCCCGCACCAGCCGCCCCACCACGAGCAGGTCCGCGCCGGGCGCTGCAGGGTCGGGGGCGTAGCGTTCCGTGTCCACGGAGGGAGGCACCAGCGCGAGCCGCCCGGGCCGCACCCACGGGGCCACCTGCTCGCGGGTGAAGCGGCTGATCGCCACCACCCGGTCCGCCCAGGCCAGCTCCGCCGCGAGCCGCCGCCCCGGCTGGCCCCACACGTCGACGCCGTACGCCCACGTCCAGCAGCGCGGGCGGGCGGCGCGCCCCTGCAGCGCGCGGCGGACGGGGGGGAGCAGCCACGGATGCCCGGCGACGACCAGGTCGAACCGGCCCGCCTGACGTGCCACCTCGGCTTCCAGCCGCCGGCGCCAGAGGACGCGGGCGTCCACCGAGCGCGCCAGCCGCCCCGAACGCGGGGCCAGCCCCCGCGCCCCGATGCCGCCGACCTCCACCTCGCCGCCCTGGCGGACGCTCCACACCTCCACCCGCGCGCCCATGGCCTCCAGGCTGCGCGCGATCTCCCAGGTGACGGCCTCCAGCCCGCCCGCCCGGCTCCACTCGAACACCAGCAGCAGCACGCGCATCCCCCCCGCCGCGCCGCCGGCGACGGGGCCGGTCACGCGGCGTCCCTCCGCTCGCCGGCGGCGCGCGGCGCGGCAGGGAGGAGGCGGTGCGGGTGCGCGGTGCGCGTCCGCGCGGGGAGGGGAGAACGGATCACGGCGAAGGCTCGGGCGATGGGCGTGCGGCGGAGGCGGGCTGCCGCTCCGCGCCCGCGGGAGCGGGGAGGCCGCCCAGCACGCGGGCGTAGACGTCCAGCACCTGCGCCACGAGCGGCTCGCGCGCGAACCGCCGCAGCGACGCCTCGTGGCCGGCCTCGCCCATCCGGCGGGCCAGGCCGGGCTCCGTCAGCACCCGCACGATGGCGTCCGCGAGCGCCGCCGGGTCGCGCGGCGGCACCAGCAGCCCCGTCCGCCCGTCGTCCACCAGCTCCTCCATGCCGCCCAGCCGCGAGGCCACCACCGGCGTGGCCATCGCCCCCGCCTCGATCACCGGGCGGGCGAAGTGCGGCACGGTGGAGGGGAAGACCACCAGGTCGGCGGCCGCCATCAGCCGCTCCGGGTCCGGGCGATGGGAAAGCAGCCGCACCCATCCCTCCATCGCTCCCCGGTGGTGCGCGCGCAGGAACCGCTGCCGCTCCGTGCCCGTGCCCAGCAGCGGGAGCACCGCCCGCGCGGCCCGCGCGGCGGGGCTGCGGCTCCACGGCCGCTCCGCGCCCGCGACCAGGGCGTGCATCTCCGGCACCCGCTCCCGCGCCGCGACGAGGGCAGGCAGCAGCACGTGGGCGCCCTTGATGGTGCTCACACCGCCCAGAAACAGCACCAGGGGCGCGCGGGGAGGGATGCCCAGCTCGTCGCGGACGGCCGCTCCATCCAGCCCCCGGTCGAAGCGGCGGTGGTCCACGAAGTTGGGGATCACCACGCCGAAGCGCCCCCCCGTGAGACGCCGCCGGTCGTCCGCGGAGATGAAGATGGCCTCGTGCGCCCAGCGCGCCACCCCGCGCGCCAGCATGCGGCGCCGCACGCCGGCATGCCCGGGGTGCACGGATTCGCGCACCTGCCACACCACCCGGGCCCCCGCCGCCCGGGCCCCGGCCGCCGAGGGCGCCAGCACCAGCGAGTTCAGGTGCACGAGCCCGGGCCGCACCCGCCGCACCAGCCGTTCCGTGACCCGTGCCGAAAGCCCGAACCCCGCCGCGGCGCGCAACGCGCGCGCCAGGCCCGGCGGGTGGGCCAGCGGGTTCCATCCGCCCGTGGTGTGCGGAAAGGTGCCGATCCCCGGCGCATGCATCACCTCGACCCCCGCCGCCGCGTACCACTCCAGTACCGACGGGGCGGGGCGGATGCAGGCGACCACCGGCTCGAAGCGGGCCGGGTCCAGCGCCTCCAGCAGCGAGCGCAGCGATACGTCCGCCCCGCCCACGCAGTCGGAATGGACGATGTACAGCACCCGGGTCCGCATCCCCCTACCCCTTCCCGCCGGCGGCACGGCGCGCGTCCGGACCGCCCACCGCCCGCTCCCGTGCCCGCATCCGAGGCGCGGATGCATCGTCGACATCCGCCGGTGCCGTCCGCCGGGCCGCCGTCATGCGGCCACCGCGCGCCGGCGGGTCGTGGCCGCCCACACCCCGGCCGCCGCCCTGCGCGCCTCCGGGGCGGACGCGAGCACCGCCAGCGCGGCGAAGAGCGCGAAGGCCAGCCCCCACGCGGTGAACTGGGCCCAGGAGTGGCCCCACCGCACCCGCCCGGCCGCGGCGCCCAGCGCCAGCAGCGCCGCGGCAAGCGCGACCGGGCCCCGCGGGAGCGCGATGGAGGACTGGTGCAGCCGCACGGCCAGCCCGCGCAGCGCCACCCACGACGAAACAGACGCGGTGACCACGCCGGCCAGCGGCAGCCCCGGCAGCCCCCACCAGCGCAGCAGCAGCAGCGCCACCCCGATGCGGGCCGCCGCCTCGGCGAAGATCACCCGGCCGTTCCCTTCGATGTTTCCCGCCGCCCCATTGAGGTACAGCACCAGGGCGGCCCACCCCACCACCAGCACGTTGAGCCCCGCCAGCAGCGTGATCCCCACGCCGACGAACTGGCCCGGCCCCACCCACAGCGTCACGAAGCTCCGGTTGAGCGCCACGTACAGCGCCACCGCGGGCCCGGCCATCCAGAAGTACGCGCGCGCCACCTGCCCCAGCACGGCCGCGGCCCGCGCGTGCTCGCCGCTCCCCGCCAGGTGCGCGAAGCCGGGGTACACCGCCCCGCCCAGCCGCGCCAGGAACATGGAGATCAGGTCCGCCGCGCGGCGGGTGAGCACGTACGCCGCCACCGCGCGCGGCCCGAAGAAGAGCGCCACCAGCACGGCGTCGCTGCGCCCGGCGGCGGCGTTGCCCACCAGCGTGAGCAGCACGGCCCCGGACAGGCCCCGCAGCTCGCGCGCGACGGCCGGCCGCACCCGCGCGGGCATCCGCAGCGTGTGCCGCAGCACCCAGACCGCATGCGCGGCGGTGGCCAGCAGCTGCAGCCCCGTGCGCGCCAGCATCCCCAGCGCCAGTGCCCACACGCCCCACCCGTCCAGCAGCAGCACCACCGTGGCCGCGATCCCCGCCACCCCGGCCGCCACCCCGGCCACGGAGAGGAAGACCGTGCGCTGGAGGGCCAGCGCCAGCGTGGCGGCCACGTCGCCCATCAGCCCCAGCGCGGTCGCCGCCCCCGCCACGGCGAAGGCGCCCGCCAGCGGCACGTTCGGCCCCGCACCCACCCAGCGCGGGACGAACGGGGAGAGGAGGAGCGCCGCGGCGAAGAGCACGGCCGCCAGCGCCGCCTGCACCAGCAGCCCGGTGCCGTACCAGGCGGCTACCCCGTCGTCGTCCCCGCGCCCATGCGCCGCCGCCATCCGCTGGGTGCCGACCCCCGCCACCCCCATCTGCAGCACCGAGAGCCAGCCCAGAACGTCCCCCGACGCCGTCCAGGCGCCGTACGTCCCCGTGCCCAGGTGGCGCAGGTACAGGGGCACCAGCACCAGCCCCTGCACCACCAGCAGGAGCAGGCTTGCCCAGCCGCCCACCAGCAGGGCCACGGCGCCGCGCCGCCGGCCGGCGGGCGGCGGGCGCGGCCCCTCAGCGGGCAGCGGCGGCACGCCGGGACCCCTCTCCCCACCGCCGCGGACGGCACCGCCGGGGCCACCGCGCGGCGCATCCGGCCCGTGCCCCCGGCCGCGCCCCGGCGCGGGCCGCGCGCGCGGAACGGGAGCTCACCGGGCCACCGAGCGCAGGAACCCCGCGATGCGCTCCGCCTGGCGCTCCCAGGTTTTTTCGCGCAGCAGCCAGGCCCGCGCGCGCCCCGCGCGCAACGCGCACTCGGCGTCGGAGAGATGGGCCGCGCGGCGCAGGGCCGCGGCGATCCCGTCCGGCGACTCGTCGGCGGGAACCAGCAGGTGCGGATGGTATTCGGCGGGGATGCCGGGGGGGACGGTGCTCACCACGGGGGTGCCGCTGGCCAGGTACTCCAGCAGCTTGCTGGGAAAGCTGTAGCGGTTGGCGCGGTGCGACGACGGCCGGGGGTTCACCAGCACGTGCGCCTGCCGCTGGCGCCGCAGCACCTCGGCCTCGGGCACCACGTCCCAGGGGTGCAGGGTGATGCGGGGGTCGCGGCGGGCGGCGGCCCGCACCGCCGCGTCCAGCGGGCCGCCGCCGTACACCCACAGCCGCCACCCCGGCTCCGCCAGGCGCGCGAAGCTTTCCAGCAGCAGGGGGATGCCGTTCATCTCGTTCAGCATCCCGGAGTACATCACCACCCGCTCCCCCGGCGCGGGAGCGCCCGCCGTGGAGGGGTCGCCCCGGCCGGCGGCCGCCTCGGCCGCGGGGAGCGCGCCCTCCATCAGCATCCAGGGAACGCCGGGCGCGTGCTCGTGGGCGGTGTGCGGGGTGAGCACCACCAGCCCGTCGAAGCGGCGCAGCGCGGCCGGCTGGGCGCGCCGCTCCATCCGCTCCAGCAGCCCGCGAAAGCCCCGCGGCGGGTAGGTGTCGAAGGGCAGGTCGGCCACCACCGCCACGGCCGGCACCCCGCTGGCCCGCGCCGCCGCCAGCACCGGCAGCGACAGCGGCGAGAACACGTTGTACACCAGCAGCGCCCGGGGCGCGCCGGCGGAGCGCGCAGCCCAGCGCCGAAGCTTCGTGTAGAACCCGGCGGCCAGCGAGCCTTCCTTGATGCCGCGCAGGTTCACGAACGGCAGCAGGGTGGTGGGCACCCCGCCCACCTCCGTCCGCTCCCCGCGGAACGAGACCACCCGGTCGCGCGGCCAGGCGCTCAGCGGGCGCATGCTGAACGCCTCGATCCGCGTCCCCGCGCCCGCGGCCAGGTGGCAGAGCAGGTTCGTCTGGAACTTGTTCCCCGCCGGCGAAAAGGCGTGGCTCCCCTCGGCCATGCCGGGCGGCACCACGCTCCCCGCGAACGCCAGTTCCAGCGGCGCCTCCGCATCCACCCTCCGCACCCGCGGCGCGGCCACCAGCTGATCCACGCTCACGCGGCGGCCCCGGGCACCCGGATCCGCCCGACCCCCGCGGACGTGCCGCGCCGGGGGTGGATTCCGTGCGCCGCCGCACGCCGGAGGCGCGGGCGGCCGTGGAGAGGGCAACGGCGATGGATCGGGTTCATCCTCTGGAATTCCAGGGTCTTGCGTCCGCCCACGGACGCCGGGCGGGCTCCTAACTTCTCCGCCCCGGCACGGCGGCGCAACCATTCGACAGCCAGCGCCCCCCGCGACGGGCGCGGGGGGCGCTGGATCACACGGGCCGCGGCCTCCCGACCCGGCTGCCGCGGCACCACCGGCGTCGTGCCCTCTCCCCCGCCAACGTCGAAGGCGGCCGCCGGGAGCTTCTCCCGCGGCCGCCTTCACCATCCCCGCACGCCTTGGCGCAGCGCGCTACGCCGTGGCGCCACCTCGGCCGGATCTGCCGGCAGGTCTCCAGGAAGCCGTGCGGCACGCCACCCTCGTCATGCGCACGGTACGCCCCGCCGTCGGCAGGGTAAGGATCGACCTGGGCGGGAGATGCGAAGCCCCGGACGCAAGCCGCGCGTCCGGGACGTTTCTGCGCGGCACTCATCAGGGGCACATCGGAGCGCTCGAGCTCACCGTAACGGACTTCGAGGCGCTACCAACGGGGTACCCGGAGCCGTCTTCGACGGTCACACGCAAGATGTAGTTGTATTTGGCGCTCGTCGCGTTGTAGCCATCCGCGCCGTCGCTGTACCCCGTCCCCGCCGTCTGGCTCCAGTAATAGGTGAACGGTCCGGTAGCGCCCGAGACGATCGCCAGGAAGGGGCACTCGATATTCGGCCTCACCGAGCTGGGGCCGCTGATGGTCACGGCACCCGCGGTGGCAGTGACCAGACGCGGCGCCAACGGGCCCACCGTGCCGCCGTTCCTGGCGGTCCCCTCGCCGCATCCGCCAGCCACTGCGGCCAGCACCATCGTTCCCAGCCAGCGCGCTACGTGCTTCATCGTTTCCTCCCAGGTGAGCGGACCGTGCGACGCACCACTAAAGATGCGCATTAGGTGCGCACAATTTAACATTTCCGCTTCATTGAGCAAATATATTTACTCGAAATGAAAGTGAAGAACCAACTGCTCCATCGTGTGCTGTCACGGCTCCCCAACTGCGCAGATGGAAGGCGAGGAGATTGACTACGCTCCCCAGGAGAAGCGGTGGTGGGTACCCCTGACTTCTCCGCCCCGGCACGGCAGCACAACCATTCGACAGCCCGCGCCTCCCACGACGGGCGCGGGGGGGCCTGGATCGCACGGCCGCGGCGTTCGGCTCGGCTGCCGCGGAACCACCGGCATCGTGCCTCTCCCCGTCGACGTCGAAGGCGGCCGCCGGGAGCTTCCCGCGGCCGCCTTCACCATCTCCACCCGCCCGGTCCCGCGCGCTACGCCGTGGCCGCCGCCGCAGCGTCCACCCCGCGGATCTGGCGGTAGGTCTCCAGGAAGGAGTGCGACACGTCGCCCTCGTCCGGGCAGAGCGCCGCGTGCGCCTCGCGGAGGTGGTACCAGGGGATGGCCGGGAAGCGGTGGTGCACGAAGTGGTAGCCGTTGTTGTGCGTGAGCAGGTTCGCCAGCGGGCTCAGGTTGGAGCGCGTGCCGCTGACGGTGTTGCAGTGGTCCTGCACCTCCGACCAGTAGAGGAAGGTGGCGAAGCACCAGGCCAGCGGCAGCAGCCAGTAGAGCGCCAGCAGCCGCAGGCTTCCCGTCGCCCACGACGCCGCGGCCACGACGGTCCAGAACGCAACGATGCGCGCGCCGCTCCGCCAGGGCCGCAGGCTGAGCGTGCTCAGGTAGAACCATCCCGCGTAGCCCGTGGCCGGCTTCAGGAACCAGAGCCAGAACCACTTCTGCGGGGGGCGGGTGATGCCCCAGGCGTAGTAGTCCTCGGCCAGGTGGTCCTCCGGCGAGCCGAGGCGGCGGTGATGCAGGTTGTGCTCGGCCTGGAACTGCGAGACGGTGCGGAAGAAGGGGAGCCCGTAGAGCGCCTCGAGCCACAGGTTCCAGCGTTTCGACGGGAAGAGGTTGTAGTGCGAGGCCTCGTGCAGCATCGCCTCGCCCAGCGCGAACTGGAACAGGCCGATCGCCCACACCGCCGCCACGTACGCCACCGGGTGCCCCGCCGTCTCCGCCGCCCAGGCGATCAGCACGATGGCACCCCAGTCGCGCGCGATGGCCAGGAGCGCGCGCGGAGTGCTGCGCTCCGCGAACGCGCGCGCGCGCACCGCGGCGCGTGGGGGTGGTGGGGCCTGGACGTTCATCGGGACACCGGAAGGGTGGGACGGGGAGGCAAAGACGACGGCTCATCACGCGCCTAAAACTGCCGATCCGCGAGGTCCCGAGCAAGAGAAACAGCATCTCACGCGAAGACGCGGAGTTACGGAGAGAACCTCTCCGTGACTCCGCGTCTCTGCGTGAGGCGCCGTTTTTCTAGCTGTTCTCGTCGTCGTCCGTCAGCTCGTCGACGATGTCCTCCACCGGTGGCGGCGCGTCGTCGCCCTCGTCGCCTTCCTCGTCGTCGCCGACGTCGAGGATCTCCTCCAGCGCGTCGGAGGGCACCAGCTCGTGCGCGGCCTCGGGGTCGCCGCTCTCGATGGGGAGCGGCTCGTCCTCGTTCACCACCCGGGCCACGTCCATCACGCAGTCGCCCTCGCCCAGGTTGATGAGCTTGACCCCCTGCGTGTTGCGGCCGATCACGCGGATCGAGTCGACCGGCTGGCGGTTCACGATTCCCTGGCGGGTGATCAGCACCAGCTCGTCGCGCGGGTGCACGTCCTTGATGGCGACCACGTGGCCGGTGCGGTCGGTCATCTTCACGTTGATCACGCCCTTCCCGCCGCGCCGCTGCAGCCGGTAGCTCTCCACCAGCGAGCGCTTCCCCAGCCCCTCCTCGGTGACCACCAGCAGGTGCGCGGCCTCCTTCACCACCACCATCCCCACCACGAAGTCGCCCGGCTCCAGCGTGATGCCGCGCACGCCGGTGGTGGCGCGCCCCATCTCGCGCACGTGCTGCTCGGGGAAGCGGATGGCCATCCCCTCGTGCGTGGCCAGCACCACCTGGCAGGCGCCGTCGCTGAGCTGCACGTCGATCAGCTCGTCGCCCTCCAGGATGTTGATGGCGTTCAGCCCCACCCGGCGCGGGTTGCCGTAGGCGCTGAGCACCGTCTTCTTCACCGTGCCGTTGCGCGTGGCGAAGATCAGGTTGCGGTCGTGGCTGAACACGCGCACCGGCACCAGCGCCGCGATCTTGTCGTCGGCGTCGATGTTGATGAGGTTCACCACCGGCTTGCCGCGGCTGATGCGGGTGCCCTGCGGGATCTCGTGCACCTTCAGCCAGTAGCACTGCCCCTCGCGGGTGAAGAACATCAGGTAGTCGTGGGTGCTCGCCAGGAACACCTGCTCCACCCAGTCCTCCTCCTTGGTCGCCATCCCCGCGATCCCGCGCCCGCCGCGCGCCTGCGAGCGGTAGGTGTCGGCGGGGATGCGCTTGATGTAGCCCGAGTGCGAGACGGTGATCACCATCTCCTCGTCGGGGATCAGGTCCTCGATGGAGAGCCCGGCCGCGTCGCCCAGGATCTGCGTGCGCCGCTCGTCGCCGTACTTGTCGGCGACCTCCACCAGCTCGTCCTTGATGATGGTCATGCGGCGCTCGCGGCTGGCCAGGATGTCTTCCAGGTCGCCGATCACCACGCGCAGCTCCGAGAGCTCGGCCTCGAGCTGCTCGATCTCGAGCCCCGTGAGGCGCGCCAGCCGCATGTTGAGGATGGCGTCGCTCTGCCGCTGCGAGAGCTCGAAGCGGCCGCGCAGCCGCTCCCCCGCCTCGTCGGTGGTGGCCGAGGAGCGGATGATGCCGATCACCTCGTCGATGTGGTCGACGGCGATCTTGAGCCCCTCCAGGATGTGCTCCCGGTCGCGCGCCTTCCTGAGCTCGAACTCGGTGCGGCGCACCACCACATCGTGGCGGTGGGCCACGAAGTGGCGGAGCATGTCGCGCAGCGGCAGCACCTTGGGCTCGCCGTTGTGCAGCGCGAGCATGATCACCCCGAAGGTGCTCTGCATCTGCGTGTGCTTGAAGAGCTGGTTCAGCACGATGTGCGGGATGGCGTCGCGCTTCAGCTCGATCACGATGCGGATGCGCTTGTCGCTCTCGTCGCGCAGGTCGCTGATCCCCTCCAGCTTCTTGTCGCGCACCAGCTCGGCCATGTGCTCGATCAGGCGCGCCTTGTTCACCATGAAGGGGATCTCGGTGACGATGATCCGCTCCCCCTTCCCCCCCTCCTTCTCCTCGATCTCGGCGCGCGCGCGCACCACCACGCGGCCGCGGCCGGTCTCGTACGCCTCGCGGATCCCATCCATTCCGTAGATGACCCCGCCGGTGGGGAAGTCCGGCCCGCGCACGAACGCCATCAGCGCGGCGGCGTCGGCGTCGGGGTGGTCGATCAGGTGCACGCAGGCATTGACCACCTCGCGCAGGTTGTGCGGGGGGATGTTGGTGGCCATCCCCACCGCGATCCCGCTGCTGCCGTTCACCAGCAGGTTGGGCACGCGCGAGGGGAGCACGCGCGGCTCGGTGAGCCGGTCGTCGTAGTTGGGCGCGAAGTCGACCGTCTCCTTGTCGATGTCGGCCAGGAGCTCGGTGGCCATCTGCGCCAGCCGGGCCTCGGTGTAGCGGTAGGCCGCCGCGCTGTCGCCGTCGATGGAGCCGAAGTTCCCCTGCCCGTCCACCAGCGGGTAGCGCAGCGAGAACTCCTGCACCATGCGCACGAGCGAGTCGTACACGCTGGCGTCGCCGTGCGGGTGGTAGCGCCCCAGCACGTCGCCGACCACGGTCGCGCTCTTCTTGTAGGCGCGGTTGGGGGCGAGCCCCGCCTCGTGCATGGCGAACAGGATGCGCCGGTGCACCGGCTTCAGCCCGTCGCGCACGTCGGGAAGGGCGCGCTGCACGATCACGCTCATCGAGTAGTCGATGAACGACTCGCGCATCTCGTCTTCGATCAGGCGCGGGAGCACGCGCGCGCCGGCGGGGACGCTGGGCAGCGCCTCCTCGTCGCCGGCGTCGTCGTTCTCGGGCGCGTCGGGCGGCGTGATGTCGTCGGACATTCAGGCGGTCTCGGGAAGCGTCGGATGCAAGGCGTCCGGCGTGGGGTGCGCGGACCCGGATAGTACCCCGGAAGGGATTGCGCGTGCCCGTGCGCGGGCGCGCGCGAGGACCGCTGAAGCTACGGCGCGAGGCCGCTTTGCGCCAGCAAGGAAACGGCGGTCTCACACAGAGACGCGGAGACACGGAGAGGAGGGGGCACAGACGAGATCGTACTTTGAATCGAGTCACGTGATTAGCTTGCGCCGGGTTCCTTCCCGTGGTTCATCCGATCCACACAGCCCCGCGAGGTCCGTCATGCGCTCCCGCACCCTCCTCCCCTTGCTCCTCCTCGCCGCCACGCCCGCCCTGGCGCAGCAGCCCCCCAACTGCCCCACCTCCGCTCCCAGGCCCCAGCAGTCGCCGGTGGACATCCGCCGCGCGACGGCCACGCCGCTGGGCCGGCTGGTGACGCACTATCCCACGGTGACCGGGAAGCTGTTCAACACCGGCCGCAGGGTGCAGGTGGACGTGCACTCCGGCTCCGTCACCTTGGACAGCGTGCGCTTCGACCTGGAGGAGTTCCACTTCCACTGGCCGGCCGAGCACGAGCTCATCGGGACCCGGCCGCCCGCGGAGATCCACATGGTGCACAAGACCGCCGGCGGACGGATCGCCGTGGTGGGCACCTGGATCCGCGTGGGCGCGCGCAATCGCGAGTGGGACGAGATCTGGGCCCACCTCCCCTCCGCCGGCGGCGACACGACGAACGTATCGGTGAGCATCGAGCGGCTCTTCGGCTTCAGCGACCTGAACGCGGAGCGCGTCTACCGCTACTGCGGCTCGCTGACCACCCCCGAGTACGCCGAAGGCGTGAACTGGCTGATGCGCCGAACCGCCATCACCATGTCGCGCGCGCAGCTCGACAGGCTGCACCGGGTGATGGGCCGCTACAGCCGCCACGTGCAGCCGCTCGACGGCCGCGTGATCCGATACCGCCAGCCCTGACGGCAACTGCATTTTCACACAGAGACACGGAGGGGACCGGAGAGCCGCGGACGGACTCTCCGGTCCCCCGTTTTTGCGCTACGAATCCGCCACCGCGGGGACGCGATTTTCCCTATTAATCAGCCGAAAAACCCGCAACCTTTCCCCTGTTCCCGGAGGTGCAGGCGGCCCTTGGCGGGCTATATCAAAACTTGTATACTCACATGCCCGACGCGCGGCGCCCGCTGGTCTGGATCGGCAGGTCGAGGAAAGACTTCGACCGCTTTCCGGAGGAAGTGCAGGAAGGATTCGAGATCCGGCTGGAGTTGGCAAAGGACGGCGCACGCGACATTCCCGGAGCCAAGGCGCTCAGCCACGGGCTTCTGAAAGGTCTCGGGATCATCGAGCTGATCGAGGATTTCGACGGCGATACATATCGTGTGGTCTACACGGCAAAGATAGGCGCGGTGCTCGCTGTCCTCCACGCCTTCAAGAAGAAGTCGAAGCACGGAATCGCGACTCCGCAGCACGAGATCGAGCTGATCCGCGATCGATACCAGACCGCCGTCCGCCGCTTTTCGGACCAGCGCGACAGGAGGTGAGTATGGCCAGGGGTGACGAGGATTACGCGTACGAGAGCACAGGGAACATCTTCGCGGACGTCGGGCGGGCCGATGCTGCCGAGGCACACGCGCGTTCGCAGCTCATGCAACGGATCGTTCAGATCGTGCGTGACCGCGGATTGACACAGGTGGAGGCGGCGAAGCTGCTCGACACGACCCAGCCGGTGGTGTCGGACTTGATGAATTACAAGCTGTCGAAATTTTCGATCGAGCGGCTGTTCACGTTCCTGGAGGCGCTTGGCTACGACGTGGAGATCGTCGTCCATCGGCGGAAGAAACTGAAAAAGGTCTCGCTGCGACGCGTCACCGCCAAGCGCTGATAACAGCAGCTCACGCAGAGACGCGGAGGTACGGAGAGACTGGTCGTTCTCTCCGTGCGTCTCTGCGTGAGGTGCTTTCAAGGATGGTTGGGGTCGCCGATGGTGCAGCGGCGCTTGGATGCGGAATCAGGGGGCGTGAGCAGGGTGAAGTAAGGCCGCCTCGACACGTTCAGCGTCACGGAGCCGAGCACGAAGCCGAGCACGTGACCGCCCTGGCTGCCGTCCTCGCTGATGAAATGCAGGTGATAGTCGGGCACGCCGAGCCCATATGCATAGGGCGGCTCGCGGAACCCGACCATGGTGCCTTTCACGTTCGGCAACGTGTCGAAGGCGAAGCTCGAACAGCCAAAAGGCAGGTAGGGCGAGCTTTGCCGTTCCAGGTTGCGCACGACGACCTGGCTCCACGTTCCCTTCATCACCAGCGCGTAGAACGCGTTGGTGGTGGGCAGCTGCGCGTCCACGGCCGCCACGAAGGCGGCCGAGTCGAGCCCGGGACGCACGCGCAGGCGGCGGCTGTCGCGATCGTCCCATCCGGTCACGATGGAGAAGGCCACGCCCAGGCGGTCGGGCGCGTGCCGCGCGCGAGCGTCTTTCCCGCGAGTGTGGTAGACGCGGCCGCCGATCATCGTCAGCTCCCCGTCGGCCGCGCCGGGGGTCGCGACGCCGATGGCTCCGTGCTGCCGCATCTCGCCGGCCGTCGTCACGGAGTCGTAGTTGCCGGCCAGCAGCATGGCCCCCGGCCGAACCTGCCAGACGGTGGTGGATGGGGTCTGCGGCGGGGGTTGCGCCGGGCCCTCGCAGGCGCAGCAGACGGCCAGCGCCATCGCGGCCGCGGGGAAGGAGCGGGGATTCATGATCGCCTCGGTATGAAGGGGTCGTCACTGGATACCCCCGCATGGTACCTCGCCCGACGGCGATCTCCAAGCAGGATCGCACCGACAACTACACCTCACGCAGAGATACGGAGACGCAGAGAGGCCGCCGCGGCCTCTCTGCGTCTCCGCGTTCTCTCTGCGTGAGTCGATCCTACGGCGCCACGTCGAAGAAGCGAAGGTCCTTCTCGCGCTCGATGGTGGTCTTCATGGTCCACTCGCTGTCGAAGAGCACCAGCGGCTTCTGCTTGCTGTCGAAGACCATCGCCCGGCCGTAGCCGCCGTTGGCCACGCGCTCGACCTCCGCGAGCGGCCCCTCCACCCAGCGCGCATGGCGGTACGACATGGGCTCCAGCCGCGCCTTCACCCCGTACTCGTGCTCCAGGCGGTGCATCAGCACGTCGAACTGGAGCTGCCCCACCGCGCCCACGATCGGCGCCGGGCCGGTCATCGATTCGGCGTAGAAGACCTGCGCGGCGCCCTCTTCCGAGAGCTGCTGCAGCCCCACGTCGAGCTGCTTGCGGCGCATGGGGTCGGCCACGTG
>Ga0070685_10000470_pt1 | contig 23525 bp, 23 predicted proteins | sample KBSS13LmetaG_FD_65651 | JGI IMG/M metagenome (GOLD analysis project Ga0070685, IMG submission 65651) | Switchgrass rhizosphere microbial communities from Kellogg Biological Station, Michigan, USA - KBS S1-3L metaG | ecosystem: Host-associated > Plants > Roots > Rhizosphere ...
TCGAGCAGTTGATGCACCAGAAGTCGCCGAAGCCGAAGAGCCCGCTCCCCTCCACGAAGAAGGGGCGCTTCTCCGAGTAGAAGGTCTCGAAGGCGGAGAGGTTCACCGACGCGGGGTCCACCTCCACCTGCCCGAAGTCGGGGTTGATGGTGGCATCGAGCGTGAGGGTGGAGCTGAGCTGGTACTTCACGTCGCCGCCGACGCGCATGTCGTACTGGCGGTTGTCCTGGAAGGGGCTCCCGGGCTGGTCGGGGCGCACGTAGCGGGCGCGGGAGAGCGCGTAGGGGAGGAGCTCCATCCGCCCGCGGTTCCTGGGCGCGCGCAGCGCCTCCACGTGGCCGAAGCGGCTGGGGCCGCCGTTCTCCTGCTTCCCCCAGAAGCTCCACATGGAGATCTCGTTGATGCGCTCCACGTAGCGCCACACCTGCATCCCCCAGGTCTGCACGCTGTCGCGGGGGAAGCGGAGCTGGCTGAAGGGGATGCGGAGCTCCGCCGTCCACCCCAGCGAGTCCACCCGCGCCGCGGCGGTGTACACCGGGTCCCACGAGGGGTCGGCGTACGCCGAGGCCTGCCCGGCGTCGCTCCTCACCCCGCTGGGGTTGATGGTGAAGACGGTGCGGCCCGTGTGGTCGTGGTAGGTGTCGAAGACGAACTGCACGTAGTCGCCGCCGGAGCTCTGGTCGCGCCGCGAGAGCTGCGCGTGCACCCCGCGCCCGCCCAGCGAGTCCAGCATCCGCGCGCCGATGTAGAGCGCGTCCGCGTCGTAGGCGATGCGGATCTCGGTGCGCTGCGAGGCGGGCTGCCCCTCGTGCGGATCCTGCTGGGTGAAGCCGCTCGCGGCCGGGGCGCTCTGCCACACCGCCTCGTCCAGCCGACCGTCCACCGCGATCGGCGTCGTGCGCTCCACCGCCTGCACGCGCGGTGCGGAGGCCGCCGTGTGCGCGACGGGCTGCGCCGGCGTGGAGGACGGAGTCGTCTGCGCGGCCGCGGGGCGCGCGGCGGCGAGGAGGACGACGAGGGCTGCGGCGGGGCGGCGGCAGGTGTACATGGGAATCAGCCGGTGGGGAGTCGGGAGGGAGGCGACGGTCGGCGTCCGTTCGTCACGGAGGCTTGGATTCTCGATCCACCCGAAAGGTTTGAAGCGATGCTAGTTATCTAGCATCATGCTAGATAACTAGCACACATGCCCGAAGTCAAGACTCCCGACCGAACGATCGTGCACGCCGCCAACTCACTTGAAAGAACAAAGGAAATGTCATCCTGAGGGCCGCCGCATCGCCGATCCAGACTCGCACGAATGCTGGGCGGCGGCCGAAGGATCTTGAGTCGGCGCTCGGACCCAGGCAGCCGGAGCACCCCCATCGTGATCGCATCTCACTGCTGACGACGAAGTGTGGTACTGCCGCGGTCACAGGTCCTTCGGTCGCCGCCAAGCTGTGTGGCAGACGTGGTCTACCGTCCAGCGGCGACGCTCAGGATGACATCTCAGGGTGCGACAGGGTCAGTTGGACGATTGTGCTCTGGTCCCTCTGGTTCCTCTGCGTGAACGATACCTGTTCGCCTGTCGACCGAGCGTTCATCCGCTCCGCGCGACGCGCCGAAACCTCGGACACGCAATGGGCGTATGGGCACCCGCTCTTGCCACGTCCATCCGAGGTGCTAAAATCTCTGCTTCCACCCGCCACACCAGGGGGCGCGGCCTTCCCCGCCCCAGGAGGACCATCGCCATGAGATCCTGTCGCATCCGCTCGATCGCCGCGGCGCTGCTCGCCGTGGGCGCCGGCGCGGCCTGCGGGAGCGCCGGCGCGCAGTCGACGAGCCAGACCTCGCCCCAGCCCCAGCCCGCGCCGCCGCCGGCCCAGCAAACGAACGCGGCCTCCATCGCCCAGGCCCGGGCCGACAGCGCGCGGCACCCGTGGACCGCGGCCGACGCGCAGTTCATGACCCACATGATCGGCCACCACGCCCAGGCCATCGTCATGGCCAACTGGGCCCCCACGCACGACGCCAGCCCGTCCATCCGCATCCTGGCCGCGCGCATCATCAACGCCCAGGAAGACGAGATCGCCACCATGCAGCGGTGGCTCCGCGACCGCCGCCAGCCGGTGCCCGAGGCCGTCCCCGGGATGAAGATGGTGATGGACGGCGTGGAGCACGTGATGCTGATGCCCGGAATGCTCACCGACGCGCAGATGGCCGAGCTCGACCGGGCCCGGGGGAAGGAGTTCGACCGCCTCTTCCTGACCTACATGATCCAGCACCACCGCGGCGCCACGTCGATGGTGAGCGAGCTGTTCGGCACCTACGGCGCCGGGCAGGACGAGACCGTGTTCAAGTTCGCGTCCGACGTGAACGTCGATCAGACCACCGAGATCGAGCGGATGCAGCGCATGCTCGCCGACCTCGTGCTCGGCGGAGGCTCGCAGTGAGCGCCCCGTCACCCGCAGTCCATCCCAACCACTTCGCCCTGTCAGAGGATTCCGCCATGCAACGCCTGCATCGTTCCCGATCCACCGCCACCCGGCTCCTCGCCGCGGCGCTCGCCCTCGGGGTGACCTCCGCGGCCGCCGCGCAGGGGCCCAGCCCCGACCCGCGCGTGGGGCTGCGCGCCGGCAAGCACGACGCCGCCGAGGCCGCCTGGAACCTGCGCCGCATCGCCACCGCGCAGCCCGGCCCGCAGTTCGCCGAGAGCACCAACTCCGACCTGGCGTTCCTCGGCAACTACGCCATCCAGGGGAACTACAACGGCTGGCAGATCTGGGACATCTCCAACCCGAGGCAGCCGACGCTGAAGACGGCGTACTTCTGCCCGGCCTCGCAGAGCGACGTGTCCGTCTACCGCAACCTGCTCTTCGTCTCGGGCGAGGGGCTCACCGGGCGCCTGGACTGCGGCGGCCAGGGCGTGCAGGACACCGTGAGCCACGACCGGCTGCGCGGCCTGCGCATCTTCGACATCAGCGACATCGCGCATCCGCGCAACGTGGGCAACGTGCAGACCTGCCGCGGCTCCCACACGCACACCGTGCTGGTGGACCCGAAGGACGCGGAGAACGTCTACGTCTACATCTCCGGCTCGGCCGGGGTGCGCTCGCCCAACGAGCTCCCGGGGTGCGTGCGGGCGAACCCCCAGCAGGACCCCAACTCGTCGCTCTTCCGCATCGAGGTGATCAAGGTGCCGCTGGCGCACCCGGAGCAGGCGGCCATCGTCAGCTCGCCGCGCATCTTCAACGACCTCACCGCGCCGCCGGTGCACGGCGAGGCGGCTGCGGACGTGGCCGCCGCCGCCCGCGAGGCCGCCGCCGCGCGCGCCCGGGGCGCCTTCACGGTGACCATCCAGGGCGCCGAGCGGGTCGCGCCGCCGCAGTTCATCAACCCGCTGCTGGACAGCATCATGAAGGCGCGCGGCGGCACGGGGTCGCCCACGGGGGCCGACAGCGCCACCCTGCGCGGCGCGCTGCAGGGGATCGTGGACCGCACCTTCGGCAACTCCGGGCCGCGCACCGGCCCCACGCAGTGCCACGACATCACCGTCTACCCGGCGATCGGGCTGGCGGGCGGCGCCTGCGGCGGCTACGGGCTGCTGCTGGACATCAGGGACCCCGCGCACCCGGTGCGGCTCGCCGCGGTGGCGGACTCGAACTTCTCCTACTGGCACTCGGCGACCTTCAACAACGACGGCAGCAAGATCCTGTTCAGCGACGAGTGGGGCGGCGGCGGGCAGGCCAAGTGCCGCGCCACCGACCGCCGCGAGTGGGGCGCCGACGCCATCTTCACCCGCACCGGGTCGAACCTGAGCTTCCAGAGCTACTACAAGCTCCCGGCGCCGCAGACCTCGGCGGAGAACTGCGTGGCCCACAACGGCTCCCTCCTCCCCATCCCCGGGCGTGACGTGATGGTGCAGTCGTGGTACCAGGGTGGCATCTCGGTCTTCGACTGGACGGACGCCGCGCACCCGCGGGAGATCGCCTTTCACGACCGCGGGCCGGTGGACTCCACGCACATCGCCGGCGGCGGGTCGTGGTCGGCCTACTGGTACAACGGCGTGATCGTGAGCTCCGAGATCTCGCGCGGGCTGGACATCTTCGAGCTCGCGCCGAGCGCGTTCCTCTCGCAGAACGAGATCGACGCCGCGAAGACGGTGCACTACGACTACCTGAACACACAGGGACAGCCGCACATGGTGTGGCCGGCCAGCTTCGCGCTGGCGCGCGCCTACGCCGACCAGCTGGAGCGCTCGCACGGCCTCACCGCCGCGCGGCTCACCACGGTGCGCGGCGCGCTCACCCGCGCCGAGGCCGCCCGCGGCGCGGCGCGGCGCACGGCGTTGAACGCCCTCGCCACGCAGGTCACCGGCTACGCCGCCGGCTCCTCCGACGCCGCGAAGGTGCGGATGCTCGCCGGTGCGGTGCGGGACCTCGCCGGCGCGCGGTAAGCTCGACGCAGAACCCACGAAGGCCGGCGCCCGCGTGTGCGATTCAGCACACGCGGGCGCTGGTCTTTTCGTGCGCATTTCAGGCACGGACCCTGCAAGAAGTGGACACCCGGACCCTCAACCGGGAGGTGGAGATGCCACAGGGTGACAAGTCTGCCTACACGGCGAAGCAGCGCCGCAAGGCCGACCACATCGCGGAGGGATACGAGGACCGCGGCGTGTCGCACAAGGAGGCGGAGAGCCGCGCCTGGGCGACGGTGAACAAGGAGTCGGGCGGGGGGAAGAAGTCCGGCTCGGGGCGCGGCAGGAAGGAGTCGCACGCCTCCTCGCGGAAGGGCGGCCGGAAGGGCGGGAGCAGCCAGTCCAGCGCATCCCGCAGCGCCGCCGCGAAGAAGGGGTGGGCCACGCGCCGGCGCCGCGGCACCGCCTGATCCCCAATAACAGCAGGTCTCACGCCGAGCCGCAGAGCCGCAGAGAACACCAGTCCGTTCTCCGCGGCTCCGCGGCTCTGCGTGATGTGAATGCTACCGATTGTTGGTTTTCGATCGTGCCGTGGGGCCTCCGCCGGGAGCAGCTTATTCCGGCCTCTCCACTACGGCTTCCCCGCCCTGGGTTGCCGGGGCCCCCCTCCCGGCCGGAAGAGGGAGACCTGGAAGTTCCGCAGCAAGCTGGTCTCCGAACATGACGCCCCATCGGGCGTCTGGCAGTAGCACCATTTTCACTTCAACCCCGAGTTCCTTCACTAGCCTCAGGATGCGCTCTAACCGGTCCAACGCTGCATTGATCTGAATCTGCTCGGTCTCAACTTCTACGCGTGCGGCGTTGGCGTTCCGCTCGCGGATCTCCGCGTAGTAGGCGAGGATCTGTGCCTCCTTAAGCGCGCCTTCAAGGCTCTTCCCTTTGAGCGTACCTTCAATTGCGCCGAGAGCAGTGCGGGTTGCGCTTACCAACGCCGGGGTGAGTTGGGAAGGGAGCGCGTCCTTGCCTTCGGCAGCGCGCTCGCGATCAATGCTCGCGAGAACTCCCTGGACGGCGTTAGCGAGCATCTCCGTCAGATCGTTCCGCGCACCCGTCCGCGGAACCTCAACCAATTCCGCCGCGAACACCTCGCGCGAGGGTTCCTCATCGTCGCGATTTATCCACGACATGCCCGAGTCGGAGGTGCTCATGCCGTCACCCCCGCGACTCTGTCGGACCCAGTGAAGGACGAGCGAATCTCCAACCCTCCGCCGCCGGCCGCTCGGTGCAACTCGTCCAAGGCACCCATAAACTCGGCCACGATGTCGGCGGGAACCTCGTCGAGGTCCGCGACGACGACCGGCGCACTGGCTGGAACGAAACGGAAATAGTAATCCTTAGACTTGCCCTCGTTTAGCGCGAGACGTTCGAGGATGCGACCGGCCGCCTGCATAGGCGTTATGTCGTCGAGTTCTACGAAACCCGCTGTGGAGTAGATACCATCGACCTCGGCGTGATCGAACCGGCAGAGCATCACCGCGTCGTCGCTGCCTTCACTCATCAGGGCATGGATCGCCGTCCATTCCGGTCCAGTCCACTGTTTCTCGTCGTATGCGGGGCACACAACGACCACGACCAGCTCAGACTCATCGTGGTAGAGGCTTGAGAGGTAGTGGCCGAGGTCCCGGAGGGCGAACTCGTCTTCGTGAAACTTGTCATAGAGGATTTCACCCTCCGAGAAGCGCTCAGCCAGAATAGCCGCGACTTCGGAGACAAAAGCCCTCTTCTCCCCGACGAACGCGAAAGCAATCTTGAAGCGTTTTGTACTCATTTGATTCATGCCAGAGGCTTGGAAGGACGCAGCCAGTTCGCTTCCGATACATTAATACCCGTGATTCAGAAAAACAGGCTGTCTCTGCGTGAAGTCAGGACCTGGGGAGCGTCAGGGAGAAGGTGGAGCCGACGCCCGGCTCGCTCTCGGCGGAGAGGTTGCCGCCCATCCCGCGCGCCAGCTCGCGGCTGATGGCGAGCCCCAGCCCCACCCCCTGGTCGTTGGCCGAGGTCACGTGCCGGTCCACCTGGACGAACGGCTCGAACACCTGCTCCAGGTGCGCCGGCGCGATCCCCCGCCCCGTGTCGCGCACGCGGACGGCGACGGTCGACTCGCCGGGCTCGCAGGAGACCGACACCGTGCCCCCCGCCGGGGTGAACTTGAGCGCGTTGGTGAGCAGGTTCAGCAGGATCTGCCGCAGCTTCTCCTCGTCCGCGCGCACGGCCACCTCGGCGCCGCACTCGCCGATCTCCAGGGTGAGCGCCTTGGCCCGCATCTGCGGCCCCACCAGCGCCTCGAACCCCAGCAGCAGCGCGCGCAGCGGCACCGGGGCGAGCGTGAACTGCACCTGCCCCGCTTCGAGCTCGCTGTAGTTCAGGATGCTGTTGATCAGCCCCAGCAGGTGGCGCTGGTTCACCGCGATGCGGTCCAGGTCGGCGAGCTGCTCGGCGGTCACCGGGCCGCGCACGCCCATCAACATGATCTGCGCGTAGCCGCCGCTGGCGTTGAGCGGGGTGCGCAGCTCGTGGCTCATCACCGCCAGGAAGTCGGCCTTGGCCTTGTTGGCGCCCTCGGCCTCGGCGCGCGCCGCCCCACCGCCATCTTCCCCGCCGCGGGCGGCCCGAAGAGGATCACCAGCTCCATGCGCGGCCCCTACCGCCCCGCCCGCTCGTCGGCCACGCGACGGTCGAGCCGCTCGCGGGCCGCAGCCGCGTAGCGCCGGCAGGCGCCGGAATCGGCGAGACGACGGGAGGCGACGCGCTCCCAGAGCCCGGAGGCGTCCGGGTGCGGCGTCACCAGCAGGTCGCAGCGCATCCGCTCGATCGTCCCGATCCCCTGCTCGAAGTCGGCCACGGCCGTCGGCCACGCGGCGCTCGCAGTGTAGCGGAAGCCGTCGGCGGAGACGGGGGTCTGGCTGTCGGCGTACACCATCTCCAGGCAGCGCCGCGCCTCGCACGAGCGCCAGCTCCAGGTGGTGCTCCCCCGCGTGTGCCCCGGCGTGAGGTGCGCCACGAGCGCGATCGGGCCGACACGCATCGTGTCCCCGTCCGCGAAGACGCGCGCCACGCGCACGGGGGGAAAGGGCGACGCCAGGCCGTACTGCGGGTCGTCGGGGCCGGACGCGCCGCGCGTGAGCACCGCCGCGCTCGGCTCGCTCGCCGCCACCTCCGCGCCCGACATGCGCACCAGCGCGGCGATGCCGCCCGCGTGGTCGAAGTGCGCATGGGAGTTGAGGATGAGCTTCACGTCGCGCACCCGGAAGCCGAGCGCGCGGATGTTCGCCTCGATCCGCGGCGCCGACTCGGGGAGCCCGCCGTCGATCAGCACGTGCCCCTGCGGCGACGTGATCAGCACGGCGCTCAGCCCGTGCGTGCCGACGTACCAGCTGTTCCCGTGGATGCGGAACGGTCGCTGGGGCGCGTTCCACTCCGCGCAGCTCGCACAGTCCGGCGTGCGCGCGGTGTCGCTCGCCTGCGCCCCGAGCGCCCCGGCCATCGACGCGAGCCCGACCGCGAAACCGACCGCCCTGGAGATCGGCCGCCACGCGCCGCCCGTCCTTCCCCGCCCTTCTGCCCGCATTCTCGTATCGATCATGTCGTTGGAATGAGTCCGCGCACTCACGGAAGTCAACCGGACGCCGGCGAGGAAACGGCCAGGAGCCCGAACCCCACCGCCAGCATCGCGCCGACGGCGGCGAAGAGGAGTCCGATGGCGAACATCCCGGCCGGGACCAGCCAGAGCACCGCCGGCACCTCGAGCTCGGCGGCGTCCGGCCTGTCGCGCGGATAGTACACGGCCACGCGCTGGCCGACGGCGTGGAGCCGCGGCTGGCCACCCATCGTGGAGTGGAAGGTCACGAGCTCGCCCGTCTCCGTCTGGAACTGCACGACGGGACAGTGGATGGCGCCGCGGAGCCCCGCCCTCGGCTGCAGCGCGGAGACGATACCCCACGCCGACGCGCGCGACGCCGCCTCGCGCCGCGCGCGCAGGAGGACCGTCGCGCCCGCGCCCATCATCAGCACGCCGAGCGCGACGAAGCCCACGCCCAGCCCGATCAGGATTCCCATGCCGCAGGATACCTTCCGGCGGGCGATTCGACAAACGACACGTCACCGCAGCCGGAGATCGACGTGCGTTGCGCAGGCGAGGGCGTTCCGTCGGCTACAGGTCCTTCGGTCGCCGCCAGGTTGTTGCGCCACTGATGCTTACGCTCGGCGGCTCCCTCAGGATGACATTTTCTTTGCTTGAACCCTCACCCAGCCGATGTCATCCTGAGGGCGGCCACGCGTCGTCGGAGGCGCGAGACGATGCCTGCAGCCCGAAGGATCTGTAGCTGCGGACGCGTTACCGACGGCGTGGTGCGTCTCAAGCTACGGATCGTCTAAGGCGCTGGGCGTGTTACCCTTGCGTAGGTCATGCCCCTAGCTCGATTCGGCCTTGCTGAAGGCATCGAGCATCTCCTCCGCCAACGGCGGACGAAGGATGTTGACGCTGGCGAACTCCTCCGCCTGCGGGTAGCTCGTGGCACGGACGCGCGCGGCGGCGGCTTCGAAGTCGTAGCGCGTGTGGCGGAATTCGACGCGGGGACCGAGCAGGAGCCAGTCGGCGCCCGGCTCGCCGAAGGGCATCCCGACGCTGCCGGCATTCACGACGCGCGTCGCGCCGATCATCCGATCGAACTGCATGTGCGTGTGGCCGCAGACGACGATTGCTGCGTCGACCTCACCGAAAAGCGGGGTCAGGCGCTCTTCGGGCGTGCGGCGGGTGAAGATCTCGGTGTCGCTCCGCGGCGTCGCGTGGCAGAAGAGTGCGTCGCCGAGCGGCGAGACGTGCAGGCGGAGCGTCTTCGGCCAGCCGGCGAGCACCGGCGCGTGGCCCGGACGAAGCTGCTCCGCCGCCCAGCGCACCCCGTCCCGGTACGGCTCCGGGACCTCGGTCGAATCGGCGCCCGACATCGCCTCCAGGACGATGCGGTCGCCATTCCCCTGGATGAATCGCGTGGGGATGTCGAGGCCGAGGAGGAGCGCGAGCGCCTCCCGTGGCATCGGCCCCGGCGCCACGTCGCCGCCGACGACCACCAGGTCGACGTCCGCTCCGCGAATCTCGTCGAGCACGGCCTCCAGCGCCGGGAGGTTCCCGTGGATGTCGTAGATCGCTGCGATCCGCATGTCCACTCACTCCGATGTCATCCCGTGAGTTGCTGCTTGCGCTCGATCCCGGCGATGAAACAGCTTGGCGGCGACCACGGGATCGGTAGCCTCCGACGATCACCCCAATGGAGTCTGCACTGGCGACAGTCCGCGGCGCGCTTCCAGGCCTGGAGGAGACGGCGGTCCTCAAGACGCTCGAGAACCTCCGCAACGCGTGCGACTACATCATCCAGGTCGGGTCGATGGCGCCGTCGGAGCGGCCGCATCCGCTGGAGGCCTTCCTCCCGCACGCGGACCGCATCCCCGACGGCTCGGTCGTCTTCGTCAAGACGGACATGCTGGGGGACTTCTTCACCCTGGCATTTCCCAGGATCCGCGCGCGGTTCGTGCTGGTCACCGCCGGCTGGTCGTGGCCCACCCCCGGCCCGCACCGCCGCCACCTCGACGACCCGCGCATCATCCGCTGGTTCGGGCAGAACCAGGACCTTCCCGCGCCGCACGAGAAGTTCGAGCCGCTCCCCATCGGCTTCACCGACCCCTGGCTGCCGCAGGGGAACCACGCGGCGCTGCTGCGCATCCACCGAACCGTGCCCGCTGTCACGGATAAGCCGCTGACGGCGCACGCGTCCTTCCACTTCAACCGGTCGCACCCCGATCGGCGCGGCGTCCTCGATGCGGTGAGCGGCATGCCGCACGTGACGGTGGAGCCGGTGAAGCTGCCGCCGGAGGTGCTCTGGCGCCGGCACGCCGACCACGCGTTCGTGATCTCGCCGCGCGGCTCCGGGTGGGACTGCCACCGCACCTGGGAAGCGATCCTGCTGCGGTCGATCCCGATCGTGCGCAGCTCGCACGTGGACCCGCTGTACGCCGGCTTTCCCGTCGCCATCGTGGACGACTGGCGCGAGGTCACGCCGGCGGCGATGGCGGCGTGGCGGGAGCGGTTCAGCGACGGCTTCACGGCGGAGATGTTCGAGCGCCTGACCCTCCGCCACTGGCTCGGACGGATTCGCCAGGCCGCGGACAACGGCAGCGTCACGCCGGCTCGGTGAGGGTCAGGTCGTACGGCCAGCGATCGTCGCTCGGCTTCGTGCAGGTGACGAAGCAGCGGTGGCGGAGGAGCTCGGCGCGCTCCCCGGCATCGAGGTCGTCGTCGGGGCCGCCGGGGTGGTCACCGCGGGCGTCTACGTTGTAGAAGAGCCTTCCATCCAGCCCGTAGTCCCGGCGGAACGACGTGCGCCACTGCGAGTTGCTTCCCCAGCCGCGGCTCGGGTCCTCCGCCGGCCGGTGGTTGCGCGCGAATGCCCAGTAGAGGGTGGAGCGCTCCGCCACCTCCTTCACCAGGTGCCGCCGCCCCGCCCGCACGCGACACCCCGCGCGCGAGATGAGCAGCGCGCCGAGGCTGTATCCCGCCCAGCAGACCTCGGCCACCTCCGGCGTCGCATCCTCCTCGTCGAGCTGATCCACCGTCACGACTTCGTGGAAGAACGGATGGAAGCCCGCGCGCTCCACCGCCTCCAGGCCGAGCGCGTCCATGAACCGCGCGTATTCGTCCAGGCTGACGGGCGCGATGTTCCAGGCGGGCTCGACAGTGCGTGGCGCGAACGAGAGCTGGAGGAGCTGGACGATGCGCGAGAGCGCGTAGAGCCGCCACGACTCCTCGGGCCGCATCGGCGGTACCGGGGTGCCGGTGCGCGTGCGGAGCTCGTCGAGCCAGCGGCGCTCGCCATCGTTCCGGACGAGCCAGGGTCGCAGCAGATCGGTGCAGAGCGCGTCTCCCTCATAGTCCAGAATCTGGTCGTAGAGCGCTCGGTACGGCTGCTGGTCGGTGTGCATTCCGGGGTCTTGGGGGACGATGCGAGTGAACTCGCGGCTACAACGGCACGCAGTCCGCCTTCGCGGACTTCAACGGCAACGGACGTAACATCCAGTTCCGCACCCACATCTTCGGCAACCACATCTTTCGCAACCCCATCGTCTGCAACCACACCTTCCGCAACCCCATATTCTGCAACCACATCGGTGTCATCCTGAGGCCCGGCCGGACGTGGCGTATTCACACGACGGAGTCCGCAGGGCCGAAGGATCTAACCGCGGACACGCGAGGCTCGCCGCGGAAGCCGCACCACTGCCGCGGCCTCGGCTACAGATCCTTCGGTCGCCGCAAAGCGTTGGTGTACGCGATGATACCGCGCAGCGGCGACGCTCAGGATGACATTCGTTTGGGGTAACGCGGCAGGGTCTGGCTATCGTGCTGTTGGTGTCCGCGAAGGCGGACTGTGTGCCGTTGTAGCCGCGAGTTTACTCGCATCGTCGCGACACAATCCACCCGCATCGTCTACATCATTCACATCGTCTCCAATCCATCCGCATCGTCGCAACGAAATCGTCTCCATCATCCGCATCCTCAACCGTCACGGGCGGGGCTCCGACGCGGGCCGCAGCCGCCGGACCTCCTCGGCCAGGTCGACGCCGGACGACACCTTCGGCTCCGACACGCCGTCGTAGATCAGCGCGAACCAGGTCCCGTCCGCGTCGCCCCAGGTGTACTCCTTCATCCGGCCCCGCACCCGGAAGCGCAGCGGCCCGCGGCCGACCGTCGCGTGCGGGACGCGCAGGCTGTCGAGCACCTCCAGGGCCCGGGCCTGGTACCACATCGCGTCGTCGGCGGTGATGGAGAAGGCCTCGTCGCCCAGCCGGCGCCGCAGCCGCTCCAGGTCGGCCGAGTCGGGCTGCACGATGAGCACGATCGGGCGCGACCACTCGCGCACCGGCACCTGTGCCGACGTGCGCGCGGGTCGCCCCGCGAGGAGGACGAGCCCGGCGGCGAGCACCAGGCCGGCGGCTCTCATGCGAGCATCCGCAGCGACGCGTCCCAGAGCCGGTCCGCGTTGGCGGGATCGAGCGCGTACGGGGCGACGCCGTCCATCCCTCCCTTGCCGTCGTTCACCGCGACGGCCTCGTTGCAGTCCGCAAAGTAGCGCCCGCCGACGCCCTCCAGCAGCGGCGACGTGGCCAGCAGCACGGAGGTCGCGGCGCCCTCCTGCGGCGTCTTCCGCAGCTCGACGGGGGTCTTCATCCCGCCGAGGTGTCGCTGGAGGTTGGTGGCGATGGCGCCGGGCATCAGCGCGTTGGCGGTGATGCCGTCGCCGGCCCAGCGCGCGGTGGCCGCGACGGCGAAGAGCACGTTCGCGGTCTTGGACTGCGCATAGGCCTGGATCGGCTCGTAGGGGCGGAAGGCGAAGTGGATGTCGTCGAACACCACCGGCGACCGCAGGTGGGCGCTGGAGCTCACGGAGACGATGCGGGCGCCGCCGCCGGCCGCCAGCGCGTCGTGCAGCCCGAGCGCCAGCGCGAAGTGCCCCAGGTGGTTGACGGCGAACTGCATCTCCCATCCCTCGGCCGTGTGCTGCTCGGGAAGCGCCATCACCCCGGCGTTGTTGACGAGCACGTGCAGCGGCCCGCTCCACGCCTCGGCGAAGGCCGCGATGGACGCGCGGTCCGCCAGGTCCAGCCGCGCGACGTGGAGCATCCGGCTCCCGGTGGTCGCGGCGATGTCGGCGGCGGCGCGAGCGCCGGCATCGACGTCGCGGACGGCGAGCGTGACCTCCGCGCCGGTGCCGGCCAGCGCCCGCGCCGTCTCCACGCCGATCCCCGACGCCGCGCCGGTGACGATCGCCCGCCTGCCGGCAAGGTCGATCCCTTCAGCCACCTCGGCAGCGGTGGAGTGGAAGCCGAAGGGCGTGGTGATGCGTGTCAGCGTGCGCTCCCGTCGTGGATTGGGGGGAGATGCGGTCGCGTCGGGTCAGCGCTCGTTTCCGCGCCCGGTGTCGAGCCGCCGCCAGACGGCCGGGTGGGCGAGCGCGAGGAAGAGCAGCGGCGGCACGAAGGTGAGGGGCAGGTCCAGCAGCCAGTGCCGGTGCGGGAGCCGTCCCGCCAGCAGGTCGGCCACGTGGATCAGCGCATGGCCCACCAGGAACGCCGTCACGGCCAGATGGACCCCGCGGGCGCGCGCCGGGTTCCGCGCGGCCCACGCGAGCGCCACCCCCATCACCGCGAACGCCACCCCAAAGTCGCGCACCAGGTGCCCGTTGTACGGACCCGTGTCGGGGATGGCCGCGGGGAGCCGCGTGAACCACGACGCGGGCGCGACCAGCATCCACGCCGCGTTCCCCAGCGACAGCGCGCTCGCGACGATGTAGAAGGTTCGCAGCATCCGCCCGCTCCTCGCGTCCAGGTTCGCCTCTCCGACCGGCTGCTAATCAGGCCGGCGCCCGCCCACCGCGCAAGGCCGGCGCGCACGAAAAACCCGCGGCCGGGGTGAGAGACCCCGGCCGCGGGCTGTGTGTGGGGCGGGCGTCGAGCCAGCGGGGATTGCCCATCCGGACTCGGTTCGCGCGGGGAGAGCCGCACGGTGTCATGGCTTCAACCGGATGCGATCCGCCGGCCCGGCGCCCACGCTCCGCACGCTAATCGGGCGCGGGCCGGGAGTCAATCAAACAGTTGTCTCCCCGGCCGCTCAGGCGGGGGACGGGGCCGCCGCGAGATGCCGCCCGAGCAGTTCCTCCGCCTCCTCGGGGGTGGAGACGCGCACGCTCTCGTACTTCGAGCGCGCGGTGACCAGCACGCGGCCGACGCGGGTGCGCGTCGCCAGCGCCTCGGGGGCGATGCGGATCACCTTCGCGGCGTGGTGGTCGTTGGTGATCGCGACCAGGTCCTTCCCCACCTCCAGCGCCTCGTCGCTGAACGACTCCACCTTCCGCTGGTCGTGCACCAGCACCCAGCCGGGCCGCACGTCCGCCAGCGCGGCGAGGTACGCCTCGCGGAAGCGCAGCAGGTCCACCTTCTCCGCGCGGCCCTCCTGCGCGAGGTACAGCACGTTGCGCTCGCGGTCGAAGCGAACGGAGTAGCCGTAGGTGGACATGGGGACGTGGACGGGTGCGCGGCGGAAGGCGGCGAAGGCTGGAAGCTACGGACGTCCCCGGTGAACGGCAACCAACGCAATCCGAGGCCTGAATCGAACCGGTGAAGGAGCGATCGTTCATCACCCGATCAGTGAAACGCCGCCTCCGATCCTCGGAGGCGGCGCTCGGCGTTCGTGTCGGACGATCTACCGGGCGGGCTCAGCAGACGTTCGGCGTCACCGAGATCGGGTAGGCATCGCAGAACCGGCACGGGTCCGAGTACCACCCCGACATGGCGTGCACCGTGCCCTCGTGCCGGCTCACCGACGGCGGCATCTGGAACTGTTCCACCTCGAGCGTTTCCACGTTCAGCGTCAGCTTCTTCATCGGGCCTCGCGAGGTCAGGGGGATGTGTCGACGGAATCGGATGTCCCGGCTCCGAAGCTATGCCCCCCGAACCCGCCACACAATATCGTCGTTGTGGCTCGCCCCGGAATGCGCGGACATCGTACCGAACCCTGAAAAGATGGATCTCACACGGAGTCAACGGAGTCAGCAGAGTTCACTCCGCTGACTCGTTGACTCCGTGTGAGACCAGGCAGTTTCGCGTACACACGAAGCCGCGGGCGGATGGTTATGGACGCGCCTTCGGCGCCGGCGCGGGCACGGGAGCTCCGCGGGCCGCGGGGGCCACGGTGACCGTCATCACGTTGTCGCCCACGCGCCGGTCGATGAGCTTGTGCTGGGGATCGATCCCGGCGCTGTCGGGCTGCTGGGCGACGGTGACGCGGAAGATGCGGCGGCCGGCGTTGAAGCGCTGGCGGCCGAGATACACCAGCGAGTCGCCCGCGTAGACGCCCACGTCGATCCAGTCGCGCACCGGGAGCGCGGTCTCGTTGCCCAGGCTGTCGGCGCGCAGCTTCTTCGCGTCGACCGTGAGCGTCACCTCCCAGCGGTTCCCCGGAAGCGCGCGCGAGCGGGCGGAGACGGTGCGGTTCTCCCAGAGGGTCACGTGGCTGAAGAGGTCTTCGACCACGGGCTTCAGAGAGTCCGGCGCGGCGGCGCGCAGGTGGCGCATCAGGTCCAGCGACGTGGGGTATGGCGGCCCGCGGAAGCGCCACTCGGCCAGGAACGCCCGCAGCGCCCCGTTCACCGCCTCCTCGCCCAGGTAGTCGCGCAGCGCGTACATCGCCAGCGCGCCCTTGTTGTAGTGGATGTACTGCTGGTTCTCCACCAGCACGAGCGGCTTCTCGGCGCGCCGCTCGCCGCCGCGCCCCTCCAGGTACTGGTCCAGCTCGTAGCGCAGGAAGCGGCCGATCTTCTCCCGCCCGTAGGCCTTCTCCATCACCATCAGCGCCGTGTACTCGGCCAGCGTCTCGCTGAGCATGGCCGCCCCCTGCACGTCGGCCGGGGCCTCCTGGTGCCCCCACCACTGGTGCGCCACCTCGTGCGCGGTCACGAAGAACGGGTAGTCGATGTCGTCGCGGCGCACGTCGGCGATGAAGCCGATCTCCTCGCTGTAGGGGATGGTGTTGTCGAAGCTCTGCGCGAAGGGCGCGTAGCGCGGGAACTCCAGGATGCGCAGCTGCCGGTGCTGGTACGGCCCGAACTCGCGGGTGCAGTACGCCAGCGCCGCCTTCGACGCGCGCAGCATCCGGCCGACGTTGTAGGCGTGGCCGGGATTGTAGTAGACCTCCAGCGCCACCCCCTTCCACCGGTCGCGCCGCACCGCGTAGCGCGCGGAGAGGATGGCGTAGAAGTCCAGGATCGGTGCGTCCATCCGGTAGTGGAAGAAGCGCCGGCCGCCCTGCGTCCAGCTCCGCTGCAGGTACCCGGGCGCCACCGCCGTCTGCCCCGCGTCGGTGGAGAGCGTCACGTCGAAGGCGATCCAGTCGGCGCCGCTCGAGACGAAGTTGCGCGTCCGCGCGCGCAGGTCGCCGATGGCGGCGGCGCGCGGACGCTGCGGCAGGCCGTACTTCTCCCGGTCCCGCTCGTTCGTCAGCTCCCCCTCGCCCTGGTAGCCCACGTGCGGGAGGTACTGGCTGTTGAAGAAGGTGCCGTTGTTCACCACCGGCTGCCACGACGGCTCGTTGGTGAAGCCGTGCGTCTCGTGCGCCAGGTCGAACCGCAGGTGCAGCGAGTCGCCCGGCGCCAGCGGCCGCGCCAGCCGGAAGACGTAGTAGCCGCGCGCCGAGTCCGACACCACCCGCCGCGCCGGGCGGTCGGGGGCGAGCAGGCGGACCTTCAGCGAGTTCAGCAGGTCGACGTGCAGCGAGTCGATCGGCCCGGCGGTGCGGTTGGTGAGGGTGTAGGTGCCGCGCAGCCGCAGCTCCCGCGTCCGCGGGAAGACGTCGAGGCTCAGCACGGCGGCGGTGAGGCGCGGCTGCGGCGCCCACTCGAAGCGCTTGTACCGCTTCTCGTAGCTCGCCTGGATGCGCTCGCCCTCGCTCTCCGTCTCGAAGTGGTTGAGGACGTTGGTGTTGTACCAGATGAAGCCGCCGGTGGCGAGCACCAGCGCCGCCAGCCCGGCGGTGACGCCCAGCAGCGGCCGGGTTAGGCGGCGCCGAGCCAGCCGCAGCCGCCACTTCAGCCCCGTCTCCCGGCCGCGAACCCAGAAGAGGTGCGCGGCCACCAGCAGCAGCAGGCCGATCCCCGTCCAGTAGAGCGCGAACCAGCGCCAGGCGCCCAGCACGTGCCCGTACCTGTTCATGTCGGAGTACGTCAGCCCCGGCATCCCCCCGTAGGTCAGCAGGTTGTGGCGCACGCCGAGGAGGAAGTAGACCAGCCCCTGCCCCACGTAGACCGCGATCACCGCCAGGTAGCCCACGTACTTGTGGTTCACCAGCGTCTGCACCAGCAGCGCGAGGAAGAGGATCGGCAGGTAGGCGCTCACCACCTGGTAGAAGAAGAGCGAGCGGACGTACAGCCAGGGCTCGAACCTCGTGTATCCCTGCGCCGCCTGGATCCCCATCCCGCAGAGCATCGCCGCGACCTGCAGCGCGTAGACGATGCCGAGGAGCGCCAGGAAGCGGGCGAGGAAGGGCACCCAGGTGGGCACCGGGAGCGAGTCGTGGATCCCCGCCGCGCGCGACTCGCGCTCGTTCCAGACCAGCTCGCCGCTGTAGAAGGTGATGATGATGATCACGAAGAGCACGAAGGTCCCGCCCACCAGCTCCAGCACCTTGTAGGTGACGGGGAAGGTCTTCGTGCCGTAGATGGCGCCGAGCTGCGTGGCCGCCACGGCCACGAAGAGGAGGCAGAGCCCGGTGAGCACGTAGAACCAGACGTTGGCGACGACCTCCTGGATGGAGCGCCGCGTCTCGGCGGCGAGCTGGCGCAGCCGCGTGCCGAAGGTGAAGGAGCGCGTGGCCGGCCGCGGGTGCAGCGGCTCCGTCGGCGCCTCGGCGCCGCGCGGCTCCCAGCGGCCGACCGCGCGCGCCTCGCCCGTCGTCTGGCGGAAGCGGAAGGCGGCGGCCCCCAGCGCGAAGACGGCGGCGCCGACGGCGAGCCAGATCAGCCGGTTCCAGAGCATCGGCGCGTTCACCGGCACGGCCGAGAAGTTCTGCTCCGCGACCGTCCAGTAGCGCGTGGCCAGCGACATCGGCGCCAGGCCGAAGGGGTCGCCCAGGCGCGAGAGCCAGTACTCGTCCACCGCCTGGGTGAAGACCTGCGCGATCGCCCATCCCACCAGCAGCGCCATCCCGCCGGCATAGGTCGGCAGCATCCTCCGCGTGAGCGCCGTCAGCGTCACGAAGAGGGCGGCGGTGAACAGCAGGTTGGGGATGACGATCACCCCGAGCGGCACCAGGAACGCGAGCGAATCGAAGGCGCCGACGCGGCCGTGGTCGACGGTGGGCCAGACGCAGGCGAGGAGGATGCCGAGCACGCTGCCGAGGAACGCCACCAGGTTGGCGGCCACGGCGCCGAGCCAGCGCCCGCCCAGGTACGACGCGGGGCGGATGGGGGTGGTGAAGAAGAGCGGGTACGACCCCGTATGGAAGTCGCGGTAGACGGCGTTCCCGGCGAAGGCGGCGGTGACCGGCACCCCCAGCAGCGAGAGGACGGCGAGGATGTTCGCGATGCGGATCGGCGAGTTGATCAGCGAGATGGCATCGCCGCTGTCGCCGCCGAACGCGCCGCCCTGGCCGGCGACCACCAGGAACGCGGTGAGGCCGAAGACCACGAAGTACACCCAGGTGGCGATGCGGCGGAGCTGGTAGCGCAGCTCGAACCCCGCCAGCCGCAGCACCGCCCTCACCCGTCCTCCCGCGGCCGCGGCGCCTCCACCGCGTCCCGTTCTTCGCGCAAAGTCCCCGCGCGCCCGTCCTCCACCTTCGCGTGCGGAGACGCGTCGCCGAAGACGGGGATGTGCGCCGCCCCCGGCCCCGACCGTGCCGGATAGGACGGCGGCGACGGCTGGGTCGGCGAAGGCGCCGGCGACGGCTCGGTCGCCGGAGTCGGCGGGGACGGCTGAGGCTGCGGGGGCGGCGGAGTCGATCCGAAGGCAGGCGGCGGCGCGGCGTCCGGCGTCGCGGCGCGCTCGTCGTCCATGCTGCGCGTGACGAAGGGGCTCGCGGGAGGCGCGAACGAGACCGTGCCCGGCAGCGCCTCCGACGCGTCGCGGGCGATCGGCTGCCCGTCCGCCGGGTGATCGGGCGGGGGTGGGCTGCCGGGCCCCGCGATCGCGATCCCCCGGATCACCGTGAAGTAGACGTCCTTCAGGTCGGGTTCGACCGGCTCGAAGGAGGCGTCGGGCGGCGCGTCGCCGTGCACGTGGATCACCGTCCGCCCGCCGACCAGCGTGGTGGAGATCACGGGGAGCGAACGCACGAATGCGGGGAGCTCGGCGCGCTCCACCTGCCGCTGCCAGATGCGCCCGCGCACCGCGTCCACCGCGCCGGCCGGCTCGCCCTCCAGCAGGATGCGGCCGCCCTCGATGATCGCCATGCGCGTGCACAGGTCGCTCACGTCCTCCACGATGTGGGTGGAGAGGATGACGACCGCGTTCTCGCCGAGCTCGCTGAGCAGGTTCAGGAAGCGCGCACGCTCCGCCGGGTCCAGCCCCGCCGTGGGCTCGTCGACGATGATCAGGCGCGGGCTGCCGATCAGCGCCACCGCGATCCCGAACCGCTGCCGCATCCCGCCGGAGAAGCCGCCCAGCTTCTGCCTTCGCGCGGCGTAGAGGTTGGTCTGCTGCAGGAGCGCGGCGACGGTCTCGCGGCGCTCGCGGCCGTCGGCGATCCCCTTCAGCAGCGCGAAGTGGTCGAGCATCGCCTCGGCGCTGACCTTGGGGTAGAGCCCGAACTCCTGCGGCAGGTAGCCCAGGGTCCGGCGCACCGCCTCGTGGTCGCGCAGCACGTCCACGCCGCCGAGCCGCGCCGACCCCGCGTCCGCCTCCTGCAGCGTGGCGAGGATGCGCATCAGCGTGCTCTTCCCCGCCCCGTTGGGCCCCAGCAGCCCGAACAGCCCGCGGGGGATGGTGAGCGACACGTCGCGCAGGGCGACCACCCCGTTGGGGTACGTCTTCCAGAGGTGTTCGATGACGAGTTCCACGTGCGTTTCGCGCGGGAGTGGAGGGATCGACCGGACGGACGGGGAAGGTCGTGGACCCGAGAGGATGATGCAACCGTACTCTCGCAAACAGCAATCTCTCACAGAGGCCACGGGGGCCACGGAGGAGGCTCAGCCGTTCCTCCGTGACCCCTGTGGCCTCTGTGAGAGATTGCGGTTGGGGGACTCGCGGACTCAGGATCCCAGGGCGCGCGTCCCCGAGACCATCATCACCATGGTGGAGGCGAAGAACGTCCCCGCCGCGTCCTTCTCGCGGAACGAGGCGTCCAGCCGCCGCGCCTCGTCCTCCGTCATCACGCCATCGCGCACGGCCACCTCGAACGCCATCTCCATGCGCGAGAGGAGCCGCCAGAGCTCATACTCCGTCGTGTGCAGCGGCACCAGGTCCACCTCCAGCCCTTTGACGCCGGCGCCGCGCATGAGCCCGTACAGGCGGCGGCCGGAGTAGCCGTTCGCCAGGCACGTCTCCGTGAGCACCCGCGCGATCCGCCGCTCCAGCTCCACCTCGGGCGCGTCGACCGAGCGCGTCCCCCAGTCCGTGTCCATCAGCACCACGCGCCCGCCCGGCCGGGTGACGCGCACCATCTCGGCCACCGCGCGCTCGGGCTCGGCGAGATGCAGGAAGAGGCGCTCGGTCCGCACCGCATCGAACGCCCCGTCGTCGAACGGCAGCGCGTACGCGTCTCCCTGCCGGTGGCGGACGCGATCGGCCACCCCGGCCTCGGACGCGCGGCAGTCGGCCTCGGCCACCATGGCCGCGTCGTGGTCGATGCCGTCGACGGTGCCGGCGGGGCCGACGATCTCCGCGAGCGGCAGGGTGTCGGTGCCGGGGCCGCAGCCCACGTCGAGCACCGCGGCGCCCGGCGCCAGCCGCATCCGCTCGTAGCTGAGCCGCTTCCCGGCTGCGACCAGGCGCGCGGCCGCGTCCAGGTAGGCGGGGTCCACGTACCCCATTCCCTGCGTCATCTCTGCGTATCCGGTGGATTCAGGCGGAGTGGAGGAAGCCGCGGATCTCGGCGGCGGTGCGCTGCGGGGCGGAGAGGAAGAAGAAGTGGTTCCCCGGCACCTCGGCCACGCGCGCGTGGCGGGCCTCGCGCCGGAAGCGCTCGGCCGAGGCGTGGCGCCAGGGGATGCGCACCTTGCGCAGGTAGGCCTCGGCCTCCGCGCGACGGGGATCGTCGGCCTTCAGCCAGGGAAACTGCGTGGAGACGCTCTCCTGCGCCATCAGCGCCAGCGCCGGGCAGCGCAGCGCCATGAACGGCTCGCGGGAATGCACCAGGTCGTCCAGGAGGTCCGTGAGCAGCTCGCGGCGGTGGCGACGCACCGCGGCGTCGGGACGCGCGCGCCAGTCGGCCTCCACGGCCTCGTTCCAGAGCCCGTAGGTGAACGCGCGGTGCCACGCGCGCTCGATCACGTCGCTCGCCCCCGGCGGGAGCACCGGGGGCCGCACCGGCGCGCGCGCCGCGATGCGCGCCACGCCGCGATAGTCGGTGAGCGAGTCGAGGTAGACCAGGTGCGAGACGCGCTCCGGCGCCTCGGCCGCCAGCCGCGTGGCCACGGCGCCGCCGAAGGAGTGCCCCACCACCGCGGCGCGCCCGATCTCCAGCGCGTCCATCACCGCGCGCACGTCCGCGGTGAAGGAGGCGAGGGTGTACCCCGTCTCGGGCGAGTCGCTCTCCCCGTGCGCGCGCGGGCTGACGGCTAACGCCCGGAACCGGCCGCCGAGGAAAGGGACGAGGGCCCGGAAGATGTGCGCGCTCTGCCCCATCCCCGGAAGCAGCAGCAAGGGCGTGCCGCCGCCGCCCCAGTCGAGCAGGTGCAGCTCGGTCCCCTCCGCCACCACCCGCCGTGATTTCGGCTCCGCGACCCGGACCGCCACGCCCGCCGTCATCCGCCCTCGTCCCGCTGTCCGTGCCTGGCCATGGCTCCATCTCCGGTCGGAGGATTGGAAGAGCTCCAATCCGCACGGAAGCAATGCTCCCGTCTCGCGTCACGAACTACCCATCCACGAACGATTTATCAGCAGAAACGCGCCGAATGTGGCGCAGAAGGATCTTGGCGACGGCTGGGGGTTGGGACCTGCGGGTGGGTTCGCGGCGAGGGGAGTCTGGCGACGCCCTGGCGCGATGAGGAGAAGATAGCGATTGCAGCCGAAATGTCGAGCGATTGGGCGCCTCGATCCAAAATGAATACGGAATTGTCACCCGGAGATGCGAAGACGCGGAGGAGGCTGCCGCGCCCCTCCGCGTCTCCGCGGCTCTGCGTGAGACAATCCGTAGAAGCTCAGGAATACACCGACCCAGCCTTCGCGCGCGTCACCCGCCGGCGACGTCGGTGTTCTCGGGGCCGCACCCCCCGCCGGTCCCGCCGCCGCCGCACGCGCACGAGTCGGCGCAGGTGAGGTTGGGGCAGCTCTGCGTGCACCCGGGACAGGTGTCGTCCGGCCAGCACGACTGCCAGCAGCTGAGCGGGTAGCCGGTCACGGTGCGCACCCGGAACGCCTCCACCGTTCCCTCGCCGCCCCCGTCCGCGCCGGTCGAGAAGGTGTCGACCCGCAGGTCCTCGACTTCGAGCTTCAGCTTGCGCATGCACCCTCCCGGTTGAAGACGGAACGAGGTTGACGACGCAATCATAGTCCCCGCCCGCGGAGGCATCAATCTCCCCGTTTGCGGCGCCGGTCAGCGCTCCGCAACGGCGCGCATCAGCCGGGTCAATACGGCTCGGGATAGCAGGGGCAGCTGCCGAACTCGGAGACGTAATGGCAGCCGGGGCCGACGGCGGTGCAGTCGTTGGTGCAGGCGCAGGTGCAGTAGTCCAGCGAGTTGTCGCACGTGTCCCCGCAAGTCTCGATGCAGCCGCTCGGGGCGACGCACGAGCGGCAGGGGTTCGTGCCGAGGAAGGTCGCGTTCCCCTCCACCGTGCCGCGCTCCACGTCGGGCGTGGCGGTCGCGAACGTCTCCACCTGCAGCGCGTCGATCTCCAGCTTCAGCTTTCTCATGGCTCGCATTCCCGAAGTAGAGGATGGAAGGATTCCGTTTGCCCACGCACGGCGGTGCGAACGAACGTGCGCGCCGCAGACGTCGTCGCACCACGGCGGCGCCGAAGCAACGCAGGTCACGGCTGCGGGGGGCGTGGAAGGCGCGCGGTGGGCGGGGAAGGTGAATCCCGCCCACCGGCGTGCGAAAGATAAAAAGACCGCAGGGGGATTGTCGAGGTGACGCGCGGCTCAGCTCTCCGCGGCGTCGAGCATCGGCAGGCGGATCCCCTGGCGGCGCGCCGTCTCCACGGCGATCTCATAGCCCGCGTCGGCGTGGCGGGCGACGCCCATCCCGGGATCGTTCGTCAGCACGCGCTCCAGCCGCTCGCGCATCTCGGGGGTGCCGTCGGCCACGATCACCTGGCCGGCGTGCAGCGAGTTGCCGATCCCCACCCCGCCGCCGTGGTGGAAGCTCACCCAGCTC
>Ga0070685_10000475_pt1 | contig 23399 bp, 7 predicted proteins | sample KBSS13LmetaG_FD_65651 | JGI IMG/M metagenome (GOLD analysis project Ga0070685, IMG submission 65651) | Switchgrass rhizosphere microbial communities from Kellogg Biological Station, Michigan, USA - KBS S1-3L metaG | ecosystem: Host-associated > Plants > Roots > Rhizosphere ...
CGAGATCGAGAGCGGCGAGGTCTCCATCTTCGAGGACGGCCAGATCCTATCCGAGCTCAAGCGCCGCCTCGGCTTCGGCGGCTGAAGCGCGCGGGCCCCGCCGGGGAGCCCGCGCACGCGGACCGGAAGTCCCACCCCAACGTCGGCTCACCGCCCCATGCTCATCGTCACCCTGCTCTTCGTGTTCATCCTGGCCGGGTTCGTCGGGTACTTCGTGATCACCCGCGTCCCCCCGCTGCTGCACACGCCGCTGATGTCGGCCACCAACGCCATCTCCGGCATCTCGCTGGTGGGCTCGCTGGTGCTGGCCGGCTCCGACCGCGGCGACGTGGCCACCTGGCTGGGCTTCATCGCGGTGACGGCGGCCACCATCAACGTGGTGGGCGGCTTCCTGATCACCGACCGCATGCTGAAGATGTTCAAGCAGCGGCTCCCCGGCGGCGGCGAGGGCGGCAAGGACGTGGCGAAGACCGACGCGGGGGGCCGCTGACATGCTCGGCCTCCTCCTCCAGCTTCCCGAGCACGCCGAAGCGGCCGCCGGGGCCTCCGTCGGCCTGCGCGAGGGGCTGATCCAGGCCACCTACCTGGCCGCGTCGGTCCTCTTCATCCTGGGCCTCTACTCGCTCACCAAGCCCGCGCGCGCCCAGCGCGGGATGCAGCTCGCGGCCTTGGGGATGCTGGTGGCCATCGTGGGCACGCTGGTGAACCACCAGATCGTGCGCTACGAGTGGATCGCCGGCGGGCTGCTGCTGGGCGCGGCGATCGGCTACCCGCTCGGCATGTTCGTGCCGATGACGGCGATGCCGCAGCGGATCGCCGTCTCCCACATGTTCGGCGCGCTGGCGGCGACCCTGGTCGGAGTCGCCGAGTTCCAGATCCTCAAGGGACAGGTGCCGCACGCCACCATGGCGGCGCTGGGGTTCGAGGTGATGTTCGGGGCGCTGACCATCACCGGCAGCTTCATGGCCTTCGGCAAGCTGCAGGGGTTCGTCACCGGCACGCCCGTCACCTGGCGCGGCCAGAACGCGATGAACCTGAGCCTCTTCGCGGCCACCTTCGGGATCTTCATCTACCTCGTCGTCAGCCCGGACCATCCCGCGCTCTTCTACGCGATGGTGGCGATGTCGCTGGCGATCGGGGTGCTGATGGTGCTCCCCATCGGCGGCGCGGACATGCCGGTGGTCGTCTCGCTCCTGAACTCGTACGCGGGGCTCGCGGCCGCGGCCACGGGGTTCGCCATCGGCAACACCGTGCTGATCATCTGCGGCGCGCTGGACGGGGCGAGCGGCTTCCTGCTCTCGGTGCTGATGAGCAAGGCGATGAACCGCAGCTTCGGCAACGTGCTCTTCGGCGCCTTCGGTGCCGCGCCGACCGCGTCCGCCGCCGTGGGAGCGGGCGACCGCACGGTGCGCAGCGTGACGGCGGAGGACGTGGCGGTGCAGCTCGCCTACGCGCGCGAGGTGATCGTGGTCCCCGGCTACGGGATGGCGGTGGCGCAGTGCCAGCACCAGGTGCGCGAGCTGGCGTCGCTCGTGGAGAAGAAGGGCGGCACGGTGCGCTACGCCATCCATCCCGTCGCCGGGCGGATGCCGGGGCACATGAACGTGCTCCTGGCCGAGGCGAACGTCCCCTACGACCGGCTCTACGACCTGGAGGAGATCAACGACAAGTTCGAGCAGGCCGACGTGGTGCTGGTGATCGGCGCCAACGACGTGGTGAACCCGGCGGCGCGCACGGACCCGTCGAGCCCCATCTTCGGGATGCCGATCCTGAACGTGGACCAGGCGAAGAGCATCGTGGTGCTGAAGCGGAGCATGGCGGCGGGGTACAGCGGCGTCGAGAACGAGCTCTTCTACCACGAGCGCTGCGCCATGCTCTTCGGCGACGCGAAGTCGAGCGTGCAGACGCTGATCGGGAGCGTGAAGGAGGTGTGAGCGCCCCGCACCATTCCGAAACGCGAGGTCAGGAGCCCGTGCGGAGCGATCCGCGCGGGCTCCCGTGTTTGACGAGGAGTCAGGCAGCACGGTGAATCCACGACCACCGGGCCGACCATTCTCACGAAGGGTGAGTACGAGCCCTGTCCCGACGATGCCAGGACTTGGTTCATTCGATCGTGTTGAACTCAACATGCAACGCGCCGTTCGGCACCTGATTCCGACTCCGGTCCTCTTCATCCTCGTACTTGCCGGATGTGACCGTACCCGGGAAGAGACTGGCGGATGGGCGGATACAGGTCCGCCCGTGATGATCCAACCCCCCATTGAGAAACCCGCTCTCGACGACGGTCCTCCGCCCGTCAGCGCCGGTGATCCTCCGCCCGTCGCCGCCGAGGCCGCACCTCCGGACCAGTGTGATCCGAACTACACGCCCTGCGTACCGATCGACACCGACGTGGACTGCGCGGGCGGAAAGGGGAACGGCCCCTCGTACGTGGCGGGTCCCGTGCGAGTCGTCGGGCGCGACCCCTACCGCCTGGACTTCGACCGCGACGGTGTCGGGTGCGAGACCCGACATGACCGCGCCGGAGGCAGCGGCCGGCAGGTACAGCGGCGCGGAGAACGCGCTTCTCCACCCTGAGCGTTGCGCCCTGCTCTTCGGCGACGCCAGGCCGAGCGAGCCGCTCCTGAATGGGGAGCGTGAAGGAGGCGTGAGGGCCCTCAAACGAGTCTGACCATCGGAAGAAATGAACGCGCCGGATCCCGGATGGATCCGGCGCGCGCCGTTGTGCGCGCATATCGCCAGCTCGGCTGGGGCCAGGCGCGGGTGACGAAGCCATCGACGGTTTTCATCGCACGGCGAGGGAGGGACGCGACGGAAGCTCGAACGTGCCGTCGTGTGTGCTCGGCCGGGTCGCGTTCTCGATGTGCTCAGGACGGGCTCACCTTGCTGCGTTCACGAACCTTCTTCCCGGGGTGCGGCCTGGGGCCGGTGGGTGAACGCGCGTCGGGTTCGAATCCAATCCGTGGTCGCTGCCGCGCGCACGCGCATGTGATGTCGTTGTCGACAATTACGCTTCATGGAGCCGAACCCCCCGCGATCACTCCCTCGATCGTCTCGGATCGCTGATTTCCAGACCCGGATGGGCCGGTTTCTCCGGCCCCGACCGACCCTCGGCCGGGACGGTGCCGGCGACGACGGATTCTCGCCGCCGGCGGGAATTCGTCCCGGGGCGTCCGACGAAGGTTTCGCATCGCCGCTGGATGATGCCGTCCGGCCATTTCCCACCGAAGAGGAGTTGATCCGTGGTTCGTACAGCTCTGACGCTCCTTGCGGCCTGTCTCGTCGCGCGTTCCGCGCCGGAGCTCCACGCCCAGGATCCGCCCCGGCCGGCGGTGTCGCGGCATCACGTGATCTTCCTCCTGGACCAGAGCGGCAGCGTCCTGGGAGACCCCGAACCGGCCCCGCAACGAATGGCGGAGGTCCGGGCGGCGCTTCGCGACGAGTTGGGGGCCGTGCTGAGCGACCCTTCCCGCAACGGGTTCGGCACCATCGTCTACGACCCGGCGCGGGACATCTCCTCGGCGCTCGCCTTCGGCCTCTTCCCCCGGACGCCGTTCTTCGCGCCGGACGCGGGTGACGCGGGGATGTTCCGCGTGCTCTGGACCGAGCGGCCCTCCCGCACGCCGGCCGACCTGGCCGACGCCCTCCCCGGCCGGAGCACGCACTGGACGGCCTACACGGCTGCGTTCGACCTGGCGATCGCCCGGGTGCGCGGCGAGGTCGCACGCCGGGGAGACGCCGTGCGCGCCTTCGAGCGCACCTTCCTGGTGATGGTCACCGACGGCGAGGCGAACGCCCCCGCGGGGATCGTGGACGAGATGCGCGGGATCCACGAGGCGGCCGAGGACTTCGGCCTGACGCCCGCCCGGCTCCGGCCCGACCGCGACCGCGCGATGGCCGCGGTGGAGGAGCTGCACCGCTACTACTGGGTGCAGCCGGCCGAGCGCGGCGTGGGTGCGGGCGGGGTGCCGGTCGGGCGGAGCGGCCGGCTCAAGGTGTTCATCCGCGAGCTGCGGCCCAACGTGCTGACCGGGGCCGAGGCCCTGCTGCAGCAGCGACCCGAGCGCGACGTGGAGATGGCGCGCGGGTTCCGCGGCGTCTACACCGCACGGCTCCCCTTCCTGGCCCAGGCGGCGCCCTTCGACGGCGTGCGGTACGAGCTGGTGGCGATCGAGCTGCGCGCTCCCGGCGCGCGGACGTACCGCCGCCTCCCGCTTTCGCCCCCCGGCGCGCCCACCACCGTGGAGGTGCGGCTGCCGCGCGACTCGATCGCCGGCGCGCGGGCCGACGTGCTGCTCACCTTCGTGCGCCGCGACCCGGCGTACGGGCAGGCCGTCCAGCGCTTTCCGATGGCGCTGCGCTTCCACCGCGAGCTCGACCGGCGGGTCATGGGGGTGCTTCCGGTCCCGGACTGGATGATGGTGTCCGGGCTGTCCCAGGACCGGGTGGTGGACGGGCTGAACGTGCTGTTCGTGGTCGCGCTGCTGGCCCTGCTCTGGGTGGGGCTCTTCCCGGCGCCCCGCCTGGGCGTGGAGCTGGTGGGCGGGGTGGCGAGCGCGGGCGAGCCGCTGGTGGTCGACTTCACCCGCACCGGCGCGGCGGACGAGGCGGGCCACCCCGTGCTGCTCACCACCGTCCGCTTCGTGAACACGGCCCGGCGCGGCCCGTTCCCCCGGCTGGCGGAGCGGCACTTCGACGTGCGCGCCGAGGTGGAGCTGGAGCTCCCCTCCACGGTGCACGCCGTGCCGCCGGTGGTGGGGCTGTCGGCGCGGATGGAGCGGGTGCGGGTCGTCCGCAAGGCGTCGCACGGGGCTGAGCAGGGCGTGCTGCTGCGCCCCGCCGCGCTGCGCGACTTCTCGGGAGACCCGCGCGAGCCGGTGCCCTGCCGCCTGACCGTGCGCGCGTTCCAGCTCCCGGCCGGGTTCCTGGGGCGGTGGCGCGGGTCTCGGCGGGCGGGGGAGCTGTGGCTCGATCTGCAGGTGCGTTTCGTTCCGCAGGCTCCAGAGGTGGAGGTGGCGCTGGAGGGAGCCCCGGTGGTGGAGCACCGCCGGGGCGGGGCGGACGGCTCGTCGCCGCCGCTGGTGATCGCCGTACGCAGCAGCTCGCGGCTGGCCTGCTCGCTCACGCGCACCGCCCGGGTGGAAGCCAGGCTCTACCACGCCGACCGCTCGGCCGGCCCGATCCCGGGCGCGGTGGAGGTGGGCGAGCTGCAGCCGGACGAAGGTGCGCCCACGCTGGCGTGGAGGCACGCGCCGTCAGGCGAGCGCTATCTGCGCATGGAGGGGATCCGCGCCCGCGCCGATGGGGAGTGGGCGGCCCGCGTGGCTCTCTGGCTGAACTTCGAGGCGCTCCCGCTCCCGCCGGTGCAGGGCGATCGCTACGTGGTGGAGGTGACCCTCTTCGCCGAGGACGACGAAGGGTGGCCGACCGCGACCGCGCGCCACGCCGTGCGGGTGGATCCCGACACGCGCCGTCCCGCGCTCCTCTTCATGGTGTCCACCGCGCCCGCCGCCGACGAGCCCGCGTGGAGGGTGTTCGACCGCGGGATCCACGGGAGCGAGCTGGAGGTGGAGGTGCCGCACCCGCTGCGCTGGAACGCGGCCGGGCGCGACAACACGGTCGACTTCGTGGCCCTCCGGGCGGACAACGTGGCCCGGTCGGGCCCCGGGCGCGTGACGCTGGCCCTCCTTCCCACCGCCGCGGTGGAGCGCGAGGGCGACTCCGCGCTGGAGCCCGAGTACGCGGGGAGCCGCGCCGAGCTGCTGGGCCTGCGCTGGGGCGGGGAGCGGCTCGGGCTGGGTGAGCTGTCCGGCGAGGTGAGCTGGACGGTGCGGAGCGACCAGGACGCTCGCGAGCGGCCGGTGGAGCTGTTCCTGGCCTTCCGCGAAGCCGCCATCGAGCGGTTCAACCCCGCCATCCGCCGGTTCCCCTACACCTGCCGCCTCCCGTTCCGCTGCACCGTGGAGCGCGAGGACGAGGCGCCGGTGGAAACCCACTTTTCCGTGCGCGTGCGGTTCCAGGTGGAGCGGTACACCGGCGAGCACGTGCTGGCGGTGGACTTCGGTACCTCGGCGGTGGTGGCGGCGTTCGCCGGGTCGATGGAAGACGCCACCCGGCGCTCGTCGCGTGGCGAGCCGACGGCGCTGCTCGACCTGCAGGGGCACTACGCCACCGCGGTGCTGGACGAGCGCGACCAGGGCGAGGAGAACGCCCTCAGCCGCAAGGACGAGGCGGAGTTCCGCAACCGCGAGGCGGGGACGCGCTTCATCTCCAGCCAGATGGTGTGGCGGCGGCAGCGGCGGATCGGGGAGCCCGGCTTCGTGGACCTGCCGGCCACCATCGGGCGCGTGGCGCGCGAGTTCGGACGTGCCGTCTTCTACCTGAAGGGGCTGATCCTGGAGGGGCGCAGCGAGCTTCCCGACGTCGAGCGCTACACCGACGACGGTCGCGAGTGGCTCGACGAGTCGGGCCGGCCGCAGCGCGGCCTCCCCCCGGTCGACGGGGTGGCCCGCAGCGCCTATCGCAACCTGGTCGAAGGGTACGTGGAGCCACTCCTGGGAGGCAGGCGGGAGTACCTGGACCGGGTGGTGTTCACCTACCCCAACAGCTTCCACGCCCATCATCTCGACAAGCTGCGCGAGATCCTCGGCGCCTCGTTCGGCGAGCGCTTCGACCTGCACCTGCTGAGCGAGTCGAATGCGGTGGCGCTCTACTGCTCGTACCCACCCGAGCGCTTCATCCCCGACGCGCTCGCCGGCTCGCGGCGGAAGAAGTTCCTGGTCTACGACATCGGCGCCGGGACGCTGGACCTGACCTACACGGCGCTGCAGTGGGCGCCCGAGTCGGAAGCGTACCGGCTGCAGGAGATGGAGGTGCTGTTCAAGTCCGGGGTGCCCAGCGGCGGCAACCGGCTCGACGCGGCCCTGGCCAAGGCGCTGGACGCCAAGCTCCGCGTGCTGGAGAGCCAGCTCGCCGACCGCGGAGTCACCTTCCGCTACGTGGGGAAGATCGTGGAGCCCGTGGCCGATCCCAACGTGCCGTACCCGCAGCGGATGCTCCCCGTGAAGCTCGCGATCATGCAGCTCAAGGAAGACGCGTCGCGCGCGGCGGGGGCCGGGGGCCCGTTCACGGTGCACGTTCCCGTGGACGCGTACGGGCGGTTCGCGATCGTGGAGATGGAGGGGCTGAAGGCGGCCGGGGTGCGCGAGCAGCTCCAGCGCCTGGACGTGCGCGTGACGGACCCCGAGCGAGAGACCGTCAAGGCGCTCATCCCGCTCACCTCGGACGAGATCTTCGGGCACCCCGAGGTGGAGGCGTGGGTCCGCTCGGTCACCGACGAGCCGATCGCCGACCTCGCCCACGCGCTCGGCGCCACCGGCGAGAGGCCGGAGATCGACTGCCTGGTCCTTTCGGGGCGCACCTCGCAGTTCCCCCCCGTGCGCGACCGGCTGCTCGCCGCGCTGGAGCGGCATCTGGGCCTCGCGCCCAACCGCGTGCGCGAGGCGCGGCTGGCCCCCACCGAGCGCAAGGCGGCCGTCGGGCTGGGCGCCCTCTACTACGGGCTGGTGCACCGCCACGTGCGCCTGGTGGACCGCAGCATCTGGGCGCACTACGGCGTGGTGTACGAGACCGCCCGCGGCCCCCGCTTCCAGGAGTACTTCAGCCACGTCACGCGCCCGGATCCGGAGCGCGGCGACCGCGTGGTGGTGCAGCACGGCGTCGCGCAGCTGCGGCTGTCGCGCACCCACGAGATCACGCGGTCGGGCGGGAGCGTGTCGGTGGTGGTGACCTACAGCCGCGACCCCGACGCGGACCTGAAGGCGCCCGACGCGCTGCTGAACGGGCGCATCATGCCGGTGAAGACGCTCGGCTCCGACGTGCTGGGCACGGGGCTCAGGCCGCAGATCACCCTGGACATCGACGACGCAGACCGGCTGCGGATCGTGGTGGAGGCCGACGGCCGCCGCCACGAGCTGGACGCGAAGCCGGTCCCCACCAACGCGCCCCGGCCGCCCCAGTGGGCGTGGCCGTTCACCCCGCTCGACGACCCGGTTCCGTTCGCGGCCACCGGCAAGATCGCGCTTCCCGCCATCGCCCCGCCCCCGCCGCCCCCACTCCCGGAGGCCGACCGGTCCGCCGCCCGGCCCGCCCCCGCGCCGCCCACGCCCCCCGTGGAGCACGATGGGCTCGCCGCGCCGCCGCCGTAGCACCGCGGGAGATCCGTCGTTCGCCTGGACCTGCAGGTTCGCAGGGGCGCCGCCCCATGCTCTCCACCTCTCACGGCTGCCCACGCGCATGTTCCGTCGATTCTCCGCCTTCGCGCTCGTCCTCGTCCACGCGCTTGCGTCCGTGCTGGCCGCCGCGCCCGCGGACGCCCAGGAGGTCACGGTGCGGTACGCCTGGCTGCAGGCTCCCGCGGCGGGCGGCTCGCGCCCGCAAGACCAGGCCATGCTCATGCTGGCCTGCCCCGCCGGGGACGGGGGACCCGCCGTCCTCTCGATCGCGCAGCCGGCGGTCATCGAGCGCGGGAGCACCCACCTGCTCGACAGCTTCCGCGGCAAGGGGCAGGCGCTGTTCCAGGACCCGTTCGCCGGGCCCAACGCGCAGCTCGTGCTGACCCAGATCCGCTCGGCCTTCACGCGGGGCAGGGACACCACCTTCCACGCGGCGGGGAAGGCGCTGCACCTCGTCCCGGTGCCGTTCCCCGACACGGTGACGACGCTGTCGTCGGCACTGCTGGCGGTCTTCGGCGCGGGCGTGCGGCTGGCGGCGACCTGCCCGCGAGGGCTGCCCGAACGCGCGGCAGCCGCAGGCACGGCCGGGGTGCGGCAGGTGGTGCAGGCGGGGGACTACGTCTTCGTGGAGCGGGAGCCGGCCGCGGGGGCGCCAGCCGCCCAGCGGCTGGAGAGCGCCGTGGCCTCCTTCCTCTACCGCCTCGCCCCCGTTCCCGACGACGGGACGGAGTGTTCCTCCATTCCTCCTGCGCTGCTCGACCCGCTGGCGAGCCCCGCGGCGCTCCAGGCGCGCAACCGGCCGCTGGTGCTGGAGCCCGGCACCGCGCCGGGGGAGGCGTGGGTGATCAGCAACGGTGCGCTGGCGCCGCGCACGCTCGCCGTGGGACTGGCCGCCACGCGGCTGGGTGCCGAGCGGTTCAGCGCAGGTGGCGTCCCCGAGACGCTGACGATCACCGCCTGCGGACGGTTCGAGATCACCTCCCGGCGTGCAGCGGACGCGGTCGGAGACACCGTGCAGGCGGTGGTGCGCGGCGACTCGCTCCTGCTGACGCTGGCGCCGGCGCTCGCGCAGGGGGAGGACGGGGCCAGCCGCACGGTGGAGGCGACCCTCGACGCCGACCGTCTCGACCTGAAGGTGGGCACCGGTGGAGGGTGGCCGGGGTGGCTCCTTCCCCTGATCGCGATCGCCCTCCTGGGCGCGGGCGCCGGGGTGACGCGGGCGGTGCGCCGTCTCCGCGCCGGGAGCCGATTCGAGGATCGCACGCGGTACCTCGATTCCGACGAGCTCGCCAACCGGCTCGAGCTCGCGCTGCACCTCCAGGAGCTCCCAGTCGGCGAGCACCCGCAGCGGCTGAAGGAGCTCTGGTCCGCGCTCCCCTCGAAGGCGCGCAAACGGCTCGCCCGCTTTCAGATCGCGGATGCCCAGTGGCGGCGCGACCTGTGGTCCACGATCAACACCACCCCCGAGAGCCTGCTGCGCAAGCGGGGGCGAACGCCCCGCACGCCGAAACGCAGCCTGTTGCCCTGGGGCCGCGGTGCGGTGGAGGCGGACTACGGGTTCACGCCCCGCGACGAAGCGACGGCGTTGTTCATCCTGCAGGATTGCGATCCTCGGCAATACGACATCCATCCGTCCCTGGTGCCTTCGCTGAAAGCATTCCCCTCCGACGAGGTGGAGCCGGAGCGGCTGCGGACGGTGCTGGCCTACGCCGTCAACCTGGCGATCGAAGCGACGCCGGGGCTCACCCGCGACCGCCTGATCGCCGACCTCCCGCGGTACTTCGTCCCGGAACCCCATTCAGCCGCGGGGTTCCGGACGACCCGGCCCCTGGAGCAGGCACTGGCGGGGACGAAGGATCCGGATTCCCGGGTGGAGGGGTCCGCGAGCTCCGTCCCGCCGTCGCCGGAGGAGACGCAGCCGGCCGGCGCAGGCCGGGCCGGGGATGGCCCCCCCGCCGGCGGCACACCCGCCGGCGCCGGGATGACACCGGTGGACGACGCGCACGCCGGCCGGCTGCTCGTCCGCGTCGAGGCGCTGCTCGAACGCGACGAGGACATCGCCCGTGCGCTGGAGCGGGCCCAGCGCGCCGAAGGCGAGCGCGACGAGACCGGACGGGAGCTGGCCCGGTGGCGGCAGGTGCTGGCCGCGTACGGGCAGACGGCGGACGAGGTCGCCGACGAGGCGCGCCGGCAGCGCGAGCGCGCCGAGCAGCTGGGCGCGGTCCTCCGCGGGCTGGCACGGACCGCGGGCGAGCGCCTGGACGCGCTCCTCGACCCGGGCGAGCCGGGGATCGACCTGCCGGCCGAGCCCGCGGCCCTTGCCGCCGGAGCGCAGGCCGCCGCGGAGGCGGTGGTGCGCCGAATGGATCGCCTCTCCGCGGCGCTGGAGCGCGTGGTTCGCGCGAGGGCCACGGAGTTGTACCGCACGCCCGACGCAGCGGTACGGCTGGACCCGTCGGTTCCCGTCCTCGCCCAGCTGGAGCGGGACGAGCGCCTGGCCTCCGAGGTCCGCCGGATCCACCAGGCCACCCGGCGCACGCCCGGCATCCTGGCGCTCCGGATCGCGCTGGCGGAGGCGGGGCGGACGCTGGCCGAGCTGGGCGAAGCGCGGTCGCGGCTCGACGCCACCGACCTGGCTCCCGCCGAGCTCGCCCGGCAGCTGCGCGAGATGGGCGCGGCCGCCGACACGCGCTGGCACGAGCTGGTGCTGGCCGCCGCCCGCGCGGCCGGGGAAGGGGGGCACGACGCGTCCGCCGACCTCTCGCTGGACTTCATCGACTGGCTGCTGGGGAACGCGCGCGTGCAGTCGCTCACCCAGCTGCTGCGCCTGCGCGAGGTGATCGGCGCCTACTTCCACGGCTCCGGCGCCGAAGACGCGGAGAGCCTGTACCGCCAGCGGCAGGAGTACGACCGCGCCTGCGAATCCGTGATCCTCTGCCTGCGCGGGCTGGGTGTGTACCTGGACCGCGTCTCGTACCTGAAGCCGCCGCCCGCCGGAGACGGAGGTCACTTCGAGAACATCGGCGGACGGCCCCTCATCCTGTCCAGCCCCGCGCTCCAGGACATCGTCGTCGCCAGGGTCCGCGCCGCCACCCGCGAGCTCTCCGAAACCATCGCCGACGTGAGCGACTGGGGCTACGCCTGCCCCGGACTGCCGTTCACCGGGAAGCCCACGCGCGGCTGGCTCTGCCGCGGGCTGGAAGACCTGTGACTCCACTCGCCCCCCGGCCTCCGTCCCGGGCCAGCCGCCCCCGAACCGGACGCATGCGCACCATGCCGGACACGCACCCCGCACTCGCCCGCCTCCGCCGCGCGGCCGCCGTTGCGCTGGCCGCGGCGCTGGGCTGCACGGCCCCGTGCGCGGCCGCCGCGCAGGCGCCCGAGCAGCACCACATCATCTTCCTGGTCGACCAGTCGGGGAGCATGTGGCGGCGGCACGGCACCGACAACGGCTGGGCGGCCAACGACCCCGGAGGAAACCGGGTCGAGGCGATCCTGCAGACCTATGGCGAGCTCCAGGCCCGCCTGGACGCGCAGCGGAACACCCGCGCCGCCTATGCGCTCCACGTGGTGGAGTTCGCGGGTACCGTCCACCGCTCCGCCCCGCTCCCCGTGGCCCACGTCCCCGGCGACACCGCGGCGGCGGCCCGCCATGCGGCGGGTGCGGCGCTGCTGCGAGGGCTGCGCGTCCCTTCGGCCGGGCTGAACGACGGGGAGACCAACCCGCGGGCCGGGCTGCAGGAGGTGACCCGCCTGGTCCAGGGCCTCCATGCGCCGGCGAGGCGCGTCCACGTGGTGCTGATCACCGACGGCAAGCCGTACCTGGCCGGCGGCGGCGTGAGCCCCGGTGACCCGTACGCCGCCGACGTGCGGCGGCTGGCGCAGGCCCTCACCGCCGGCGGCGCCGACTTCGAGGTGATCGGGATCCTGGGCCCCGAGGGGCGCGAGCCGTACTGGCCCGAGTGGGGGGGCTTCTGGAGCTCGCTGGCCACCAGCGGGCAGGCCCATGCGGTCGCGCGGGCGCCGGAGCTGGCGCCGCTGGTCGACGACCTCGTGCGCCGCTGGCTGCACCTGCCGCACGCGTTCCGACCCCCCAACCCGTTCTACTGCCCGCCCTATCTGCGCGCGGTCACCTTCACGGTGTTCAAGGAGACGCTCGGCGGCCGGGTCGTCCTGCGCGACGCGCTGGCGCGCGAGCTGGGCCCGGCCACGCCCGGGGTGCAGGTGGTGGACGAGCGCACCTACACGCGCATCACCGTGCAGAACCCCGCGCCGGGGCTCTGGGAGCTGGACCGCACGGCCAGCCAGGTGCGCTACGAGCCGTTCTACCGCCGGGTGCAGCGGCTGGCCCCGCAGGGCGCGGTTCACACCGGGCTCCCCGTGCGCTTCCGCTACCAGGTCCTTTCGGACCAGGGGGAGGCGTTCGCCGAGCTCCCCGACTACCCGATCCAGGCCCGCCTGGAGGTGGGCGACGACGCCACGGCGGCGAGCGTGCCGCTCCGCCACCTGGGCGGAGGCGTGTTCGTCTCCGTCCGCCCCTTCGCCCTGGCCGCCGGCGGCCCCGCGCGGGTGCGCATGGTGGGCACCACGCGGCTCCTCGACGGCACCCCGGTGGAGGTCTTCCGCAGCGAGGAGACGCTGGACGTGAGCAGCCGGAACCTGGTGGTGCTGGCCGGCGGCGCGTCGCTCCCGGGGGCGGCCTCCACCCGCTTCGGGCGCCTGGTGCTGCGTCCCCGCTTCACCCCGCGCGAGGCCGGGGACGCGCACCGGCCGCTCGCGCTGGGCCGCGTGGCGCGCGACCCGCGTGCGCTGGCGCAGCTGCGCTTGGTGCGCGGCAGCGGCGAGGCGGCGCCCGGCGGCGGGGGATGGCGCCCCCTGGGCCCGGCCGGGGGCGAGGCGCTCGAGGCCGAGGCGCCCGTCCGCGTCCCCCTGGTCTCGCTCGGCTGGCTCCTGCGGCGCCCGGCGCGCCTGTACGCCGAGGTGCGGGTGGACACCGCCGCGCTCGCCCCGGACTACGCGGTGGCCCGGGTCACGGGCGCCGCCCCGGCGGTGGCGTCCGACCCGGCCGACCTCCCCGCGCTGGCCGACAACCCGCTGGCCGTGCCCGTGGTGGTGCGCGAGGGGGTGGCGACCTGGCTGCTGGGGATGGCGCTCCTGGCGCTGGCGCTGGCCGCCGCGCTGGCGCTGGCCGGGCGCGCGGGGGTGTTCGTCGCCTACGCCGCCGGCGACGAGCTGCGCAGGCGCACGGTGACGGTGGTGATCCAGTCCACCGGGGGCGGCGACCTGGCCGAGGTGCGCAAGAACATGACGGGGCGCCGCTCTCTGAGCCTGGCGCGCGGCCGCGTGGGGGTGAGCATCGGCGACGATCCCGACGCCCCCGAGTGGCGGCCGCAGTGGCTGAAGATCCGCCGGCTCTTCCGCCCCTGGTCCGACCGGGTGAGGGTCCGGCTCACCTACCCCGTGGGCACCGGCCGCACCGCCCGCCGCTTCTCCACCACGCTGGCCGAGGGGGCGCGGAGCGCCGTTCCCCTGAACGGGATGCGCCGCGCCGAGGCGTACCTGGAGGTGCGCCGCCGCGGCCAGCTCGGCGCCTCCGGCACGTCCGCCTGGGCGCATCCGCAGCCGTACGCCTGAATCCCGGAACCGCGCGCGGGGGAGACGCCCCGCACCCTCGCTCAGCCGCGCCACATCTCACAAGGAGAACCGTTCGATGCCCAAGAAGACCGTGATCGTGGGGCTGGGGGGGACTGGCGACTGGGTGCTCACCTTCCTCAAGAGCCGCCTGTACTCGGCCTACGGCGAAGCCGAGGTGAAGCGCGACGTCCAGTTCCTGCTGGTCGACACCATCCACGTCAAGACGCGCGAGACGGCGTTCGACAGCGAAGACAAGAAGTTCCAGGTGCGCAGCGTCCTCGACCAGCACGAGGAGGAGGTGGCGCACCTGGGCGGGGTGCGGGTGGAGGCCGGCGAGTACCTTCCGCTGACCGGCGAGATCCACCAGGTGGCCGAGAGCATCCGGCGCGGGCAGGACGCGCACACGCGGCACCTCAACTGGTTCAACGCCGACTTCTACCTGCGCGCCCTTCCCGCGGCCGCCATGAACATCACCGACGGCGCCGGGCAGTGGCGGCAGTTCGGCCGCATCGCGCTGGTGCTGAGCGCCGAGCGCGGCGAGTTCGTGCAGCGCATCGAGCGGCTGATCCGCGGCGCGAACGTCCCCACGGGCGACGCCCTGATGGTGTACCTGGTCTCCTCCATGGCGGGCGGCACCGGCGCGGGCACCTTCCTCGACGCCGCGGCCCTGATCCGCGACGTGGCCGACCGGACGGGGACCAAGGTGTGGATCGTGGGCTTCTTCGTGCTTCCCAGCGCGTTCCGCAACGTGCTGGGCGAGCGCACCATGGAGGCCACCGTCACCCGCGCGTTCGCCACCTTCCGCGAGCTGGTGCGCTTCCAGACCCAGGCCGGGCAGGACGTCCCCTTCACCATCCGCTACTCGCTGAACTACCCGGTCGAGGTGCGCACCAAGCTGTTCGACACCGTGTTCCTGTTCGACGCCAACAGCGAGAAGCTGAACCTGGCCGACGTGAAGCCGTGGTCGGGGATCAGCCCCTCGATCGCCGACAGCCTGGAGGTGTTCATCGACCGCACCGCGGGGAGCGAGATCCTGCAGGACCTGATCAACGCCTCGGCGCGCATGTCGGGCGAGGTGCGGATGGCCGACACCCTCCCCGCGCAGTTCCACTCCATGGGCTCGCACAAGATCGTGCTCCCGGCACGGCAGTTCGCGGCGATCTTCGCCAGCCGCTTCGTGATCGAGCTCCTGGAGCGGCTCTTCCCCACCCGTGACGACGGCGGGATCCCGCGCCCGGCGCGCGCCGGCCTCACCGACGCCGAGTACCGCCAGGCGGCGCTGCAGTTCATGCGCAAGATCCCCAGCCTCTTCACCCAGGTGGTGGACCTTCTCCCCGACCAGCCCGACGGGCTGAAGAAGCTGCGGGCCTTCACCGCGCGCTCGCTCGACGACTACCGCGCCTTCCTGCGCCCCAAGGACCAGCCTCAGGGGGCCGACCTGAACGTGCTGACCGAGAACCCGCTGCACGACGTGCAGACCGGGCGGGAGATGGGCGACAGCGCCGAAGACGCCGCCCGCCGCCTGGTGCGCGACGCCAACCGCCGCGCCGACGACTACTTCGAGCGGGTGGGGCGGGTGCTGGAGGCCGTGGTGGCGCAGCTCGAGCGCGAGATCTCGACCGAGGTGCAGCACCAGGTGTGGGAGATCCTGAACGGCCGCGTCCCCGAGCTGCCGCGCCCCGCCGTCGGCTCCGCGCTCACCTTCCTGGCCCAGGTGGAGAGCGCCTGCGACGACCTGGAGCTGGACGTGCTGCGCGCCGCCGAGACGGCGATCGACGCGCAGCGCGGCGGGCAAAACTCGCTGGGCTACTGGAAGAGCGAGGTGGACCTGGCGCAGAGCGCGATGGAGGCCACCCGCGGCTACGACGGGCTGCTCACCCGCCGCCGCGCCTACGAGGCGCAGCGCGCCTACCTCGACGTCCAGGGGGCATACCTGGACCGACGCAGGCACCGCGAGATCTTCGACGCCTACCGCCGCATCGTGGGCGCGCTCAAGCGCCGCGCCGCCGCGCTCGCGCAGGCGTTGCGCGGATGGGCCGACACGGCCCTGCTCAGCGACCAGTTCAGCGCCCGCCAGGAGGCACGCGGCGACATCGCCGACATCGAGGCGGCGCTCCGGCAGGCAGGGCAGACCTACTCCTCGTCGTACGGCCTGAACGCCTACCGCGACGACCGGCCCGTGGATGTCTCCATGGGCGGCTACCGCGAGACGCTGTACGACCGGGTGGCCCGCCCGCTCCTGGCCGAGTGGGAGGCCACGGTGGAGTGGGAGCTGCGGCCGCTGGCCTCGCGCCCCGGAGAGGGCCCCGGTGCCGGCGAGCGCGAAGTGGTGCTGAACCTGTCGCCTCCGGGCGGCGAGCGGCTGGTGCTGCGCGCCACCTCGGGACGCGAGCTGTACCAGCAGGTCTTCGACCGCGTGCGGGTGGCGGTCGACCCGCAGGTCACCCGGCTCAGCATCTTCGACTACTTCCTGCACGCGGGGCTCACCCCGCAACAGGTGGCCGACTTCCTCCACGAGCACACCGGCCCCCTGATCGGCCGCCTCACCCCCATCCCCGGCGAGGGGACCACGCGACAGGTGCACCTGCTCACCCAGCAGCCCGCCTCGTCCGAGGCGGTGGCCTTCCTGGATCAGCTCCGCATCGCCCTGAAGGGGCGCATGGACCGCGAGCTCTTCCAGGAGGGGCGCCAGCCCGACTTCGACAACCCCTACACGCTCACGCTGCTCTACCTGGTGCAGGACATTCGCGAGGGGCAGGTGGCGGCCATGGCGGAGTACGAGGAGCGCTACAACCGGCAGCTCACCCAGGCCGACGCCTACGTGACCAACCACGTGTTCCGCTGCGAGCAGGAGGCCGCCCGCATCGAGAAGGCGTTCCTGGACGAGAGCGGGAGCCAGGGCGCGGGGGGGTGGAAGCGCATCCACCCGCGGGTGTGCCGCCTGCTCGACCGCCCCGCGCGGCTCCGGCTCTTCCTGCAGCTCCTGGCGCTCGGCCTGATCCAGCTGGTGCCCGACCCCGAGGAGCGGACCGCCCGGGTGTGGATGATCCTTCCCGAAGGCGCCGCCTCGAGCGCCGGCCCGCGGGTGGTGTGGCTCACCGCGCCGGTGCGCGGCGAGGCCGACCGCGGGGTGCCCACCAGCCTGAGCCTGCTGCTGGCCATCGAGCGCTTCTGCTTCGTGGGGAAGAGCGCCCGGCCGGGCGGCGAGATCCCGGTCGAGCACGACACGCTGGAGCGCACGCTGCGCACCCGGCGCAACGAGCTGGTCGACGGCGGGGTGGACGACGCGGCCGGCGAAGACCGGCTGGTGGCGCGCTACGAGGCGTACCTGGCCGAGGGGCTGGCGCGCGACCTGGCCATTGCCGCGAAGGTGCACACGGACGTCGAGGTGGCCGACCTGGGGATCATCGCCCGGTTCTACCTGGAGGAGGAGATCCGCAAGCTGGAGAGCCTGGCCGTTTGAGTCGCGTCCGCGGCGTGTCCGGGTTCCTGGCGCGTGGCCGGATGGGCGCTTCCGCCTCCCCGGCCTGGCCACTCACGGGGTTTTCACGATGAACGACCTGAGAAGACTGGCCCTGCTCCTGGCGCTGCCGCTGGTGCTCCTGGGCGGCCTGTACGCGACCGTGGCGCTCCGCTCGCCCGCGCCGGGCTCGGCCCCGCTGGTGCGCACCGCCGATCGCAAGCTGGTCTGGGCGGGCGACAGCGTTACGGTGCGCCTGCACGTGAACGGCGACCGCTTCGTCGCGGCGGCGGCGCCGGCGCCGCGGGGGAGGCCGAACGTGAGCGTGCTGCTGATCGACCATTCGTCGAGCATGGGCGCCGGGCAGGGCTCGGCGCTCGAGTCGGCCCGCAGCGCCGCCGGGTACTTCGCGCGGGTGGTGGCGGGCGAGCGGCAGCCGGTGGGCGTGGTGGAGTTCGACGACGCGCAGCGGGTGGTGGCGGAGCCCGGCCCCGACGGCGCCGCGCTGGAGCGCTCGATCCTGGCCATCGCCCCCGGCGGGGGCACCGACATCGCCGCGGCCATCCGCGGCGGCACCGGGGTGCTCTCGCGCACGCTGGCCTCCGGAACGCACCGGGACGCCCAGGGGGTGCTGATCCTCCTCTCCGACGGGGGGAGCGAGCCGTCGTCGGCCACCCGGGCGGCCGATTCCGCCAGGGCGCTCGGGTACCGGATCGTGACCATCGGGGTGGGGTCGCAGATCGACGAGCCGCTGCTGCGCGCGCTGGCGAGCACCGAGGCCGACTTCCACCACACCGTGGACGCGGCCGCGCTGGGCGACGTGTACCTGGGGATCGCCGGCGAGTTCGCCCAGCTGGTGGGGCGGGGGGGCACCCTGGCCGAGCGCTACAACTACGGCGGCCTCCGGCTGCGTCGTCCGATCTCGGGGCTGCAGACCCAGGTAGACGAGGAGCACGGGTCGTTCCAGACCCAGCTCCCCGTGGTCTTCGCCCAGCGGCTGGAGCTGCCGTACCAGGTGGAGGCGGCGAAGGTGGGCCTGCTGCGGATCGGCCTGGGCCCCGCCGAGCTCCGCTTCACCCGCGAGGGCGGCGGCGGCCCGGTGCGGCTCGCCTCGTCCGCGGCGCCGCCGCTGCTGGTGATCTCGCCGCTCCTCCTCTTGGTCCTCTCCCTCCCGGCGCTGCTCTACCTCGCCACGCTGGTGGCCCGGTGGCTGGCGAAGGGCGGGCGCGGCGACGGTGCCGGGGTCGAGGCGCTGCTCCCGCCGCGCGAGCGGGTGCCGGAGCGGCTGCGGCTGCGGCCGATCGAGGAGCCGCTTCCGCGCACGCCCGAGCCCACGCTCTTCGTGGGCGTGGGCGACGCCGGCGCGCGCGTGCTGGAGGGGATCGCGGGCCGCCTGCGCGAAGACCTGTACCTGCGCGGCCGCGACGACGCCCCGCTGCGCCTCCTCCAGGTGGGCGTGGGCGGAGCGGCGGCGTCGGCGGACGAGCCGCGCTTCCCCCTGCGGCGTGCCCGCGTCGTCCCCTCGCTGGTTCCCGCCGCCGAGCGCCTGCGTGACGGGCCCGCGCCGCCCCACCTGGGGTGGGTCCCCCGGCCGCAGCTGCGCGAGGCGGGCAACGCCGAGCTGGACCTGACACGCGACCGCGGGCTCCGCTGGGCCACGCGGCTGGCGCTGTTCACCACCCTGGAGAGCCGCGACCCCGCGTTCTTCGGGCCGTGGGACGAGGCGCTGGCCTGGCTCGCCGCGCAGGGCTCGGCCCGGGTGGTGCTGGTGGGCTCGCTGGAGAGCGGGGCGGGGGGCGTGCTCCACGACCTCGCGTACCTGCTGCGGGCCGCCGCCCCGGCCGAGCTGCGGTCGCGGCTGCACCTGGTGGCGCTGGGGCTCGCCGACGTGCCGGTGGAGCACGGGGCCGCCGTGCCCAACGAGCGCGCCTTCCTGGCCGAGCTGGGGCGGCACCTGGCCGTGACCCCGGTTCCCCTGGCGATGGTGTACGACCCCGCTCCCGACGAGCGGCACCGTTACCTGGCCGGCGAGGCGCGCGAGCCGGTGTACGACGCCTTCTTCCTGCTGCAGTCGCCCACCGACCAGGCGGCCGAGGTGGATCGCGCCTTCCTCTCGCAGCTGTCGGCGCTCGGGCACACGCTCACCGAGCGCAGCCTGGCCGCGCGGGTGGTGAACCTGCTGAAGGACGCGCGCGCCCGCGAGCAGCGCCACCAGGCCGAGGCCCTGGAGGGCGCCGTCCATACCGCGCGGCTCGCGATGGTGCGCTCCCCCGCGCGGGAGATGGCCGACCGCCTGGGGTGGCGTTTCGTGATGGAGGTGGTGGCGCGCCTGGCCGGGGTGGAGACCACCCCGGACGGGCGCGCGTTCCGCCTGCAGGAGGTCTCACCCGAGGCGGTGGACGAGGCGCTGGCCGAGTGGGGCCGCGAGGGCGGCGGCCTTGGCACCCCGGAGCTGGCGCCGTACCGCGCCTTCTGCGCCGCCGGCGCCCCGCAGGCGGCGGGGGTGGCGGTGCGCAACGCCGCCGCGCCGGGGGGCACCGCGCCCGAGGCGCTGCGCGACGCGCTTCACCGCCAGGCGCCCGCGTGGGTCGAGGGCTTCCTGAACGGCCCGGCCGACGCCGCCGTGGACCGGCTCGCCGCCTTTCGCGGCCGCCGCGTGGCTCTGCTGGAGCGGGTGCTGGCCCGGTTGGTGGCGTGCGGCGGAGAGGTGATGGCCCGTGGGGCCGAAGGGCCCGGCACGCAGGCGCTGGTGGCGGAGATGCACCGCTTTCACACCGATCTCCTGGCGCAGGTGCGCGCCTGGCTGGAGCTGCTGGTGGACGGCGGATGCTGTTCGCCCGACGCGGCCGGGTCCCCCCCGGCCGGGTCCCCCCCGGCGGCCGGCGTCTACCGCACCGCCAGCGACCGCAGGCGGCGGCTGTGCGAGCAGGTGGCCCGCGAAGCCGCGCTCCCCTGGCAGTGGGTGCTGGCCGACGGCGCCGGCGGCGCGGAGTTCACCGAGGACGGGCTCTACCGCGCCCACCTGCGCGATTTCCTGGACCGGCACGGCGGGATGCTGGCGCAATTCCTCTGGCAGTTCCGCGGCGGTGACGGCGGCCAGGCGCCGCGGCTGGCGCTGCGGCTGGTGACCGACGACGACGGGGTGCTCCCCGGCACGGCCGCCGGCGCGGAGCGCCTGCTCGCCCGGCTGCGCGCGGTGGCCGCCAGCCTGACCTCGCCCGTCGAGCGGACCGGCCTGCTCGACCGGCTGCGCGGGCCCGACGGGCGGATCGACCCGGCCCCCCTGCTGTCGTTCATCACCCGCCAGGGCGCCGAGGCGGGGCTCGGCTACGACCGCCGGCACGCCGGGCCGGCGCGGCGGCGCGTGCTGGTGATGCTCCCCCGCTCGGCCGACGCCGCGCTGGATCCGCTGCTGGACGAGGTGGGCCGTGCGCTGGACGCCGAGGTGGAGCGGGCGGACCACAACGACCCGCACGCCGTGCGCATCCTGGTGGTGGACACGGTGATCCCGGTGGGCGCCGTGCGCACCCGCCGCCTGCGGCCGTCCGCCGCGCCGCCGGGGACCACGCCGTACGTCCTTCCCCCCGAGCAGGAGGCCGACCGCCTGCGCCGCGCGATCGAGGAGCGGCTGGGCGTGGCCCCGGCGCCGGAGCTCCACCCCCTCACGCGGCTGCTGGCCGCCGCGCCGATGCCTGCGGAGGAATGGGTGGCGCTGGTGGCGGAAGACGCGCTGCGCGGGGGCGAAGACGGCATCGTGCTGGACGACGGCGTGCACGTGGAGGCGTTCGCCGGGGGCCCCCCCGCGGCGTCGCTGACCGCGGCGCTGGTGGACGTGGCCTACGCCCGGCGCGGGGCCAACGCCGCCCGGCGGGTGGTGGGGCGCTGGAACGCCCGCCCCCGGGCCGAGCGCGAGTCGCGCCTCGCCGCCGCCGCGACCCGGCTGCGCGACGAGACGGACGCGGCGCCCGAGGGGGTGGAGCGTCGGCTCCGCGACGAGCTTCTCCTGCTGGTGCGGCTGGAGCTGGCGCTCCTGCGCGCGCGTGCACCGGAGGTGGCACGATGATCGGGACCCTTGCGCTCCTCCTCCTGCTCTGGGTGGCGGCGGGGGCGGCCGTGTTCGCGTGGGGGACGTGGACCCCGCGCCCGGGGAGCCGGCGGCTGGTGCGCACCGCGTCGGCACGGGTGGCCCGCGTGGGTGACGAGGTGGGGGTGCGGCTGTGGCCCGCCGCCCTGGGGGTGCCCGTGCGCCGCGGCGAGCCGGAGCCGCGCCGCGTGGTGCTGGTGCTCGACCGCTCGGTCAGCATGGGCGACGGGCCGGGAAGCCCGCTGCAGCATGCGCGGCGCGCCGCCGTCTCGTTCGTGCGGAACTCGGCCTCGCCTCACTGCCCGGTGGGCGTGGTGGCGTTCGACCACGAGGCGCACACGGTGCACCCGCTGACCTCCGCGGCGACCGCGCTGTCCCCGGCCATCCTCGGCATCGCCGGTGGCGGAGCGACCGACATCGCGGCGGGGCTCCGGCAGGCCCGCGAGGTCCTCGGCGAAGACCGGCTGGGGCCGAACGACGTGGTGGTCCTCCTCTCCGACGGCGGGAGCGACCCCGCCCCGGCGCTGGCCGAGGCGGCGGCATTCCGCGAACGGGGGGTGCGCGTGGTGGCGCTCGGCGTGGGCTCGGCGGTGAACCACGAGCTCCTGCGGGCGATCGCCTCGTCGCCCGACGACTACCTGCACGTCCTCCACGCCGAGGGGCTGGCGCGCCTGTACGACGCCGTGGGCGCCAGCATCGCCGACGAGGGCGGCCTGCGCGCCGACCTGCGCGAGCAGGCCGACACGGGCTCGGTGCTCCTTTCCTCCACGGGCGAGTTCCTGCCCTGGGAGGTGGGGTTCAACGAGGGGGTGCTGCGCTGGTTCATCCCCTTCGTGCCGCGCGCGGGCGGGATGGAGGTGGCGTATGCGGTCCGCCCGCTGCGCTGCGGCTGGTACCGCGTGGCGCGGGGCCCCGCCCGCCTGGAGATGCGCGATGGCGAGGGGGCGCGCCACGCGGGCGAGTCGAACCGCTCCCCCCACCTGCTGGTGCTGCCGCGGGTGGGGTGGCCGGCGTCGGCGCTGCTCCTGAACCCGCTCTGGTGGATGCTGGCCAGCCGGCTGCGCCGCGGCCGGCGCATCGCCTATGCCGTGCAGCGACCCCCCGAGCCGGCGCCGCTCCCGCTTCCGCTCCCCGCCGTCGCGCCGCTCGAGGCGGAGACGCGCATCCAGCGCCCGGGCTCGCTGCATCCCGCGCTGGTGATCGGCGTGGGCCACGCGGGCGCGCTGGTGATCCGCGCGCTGCACCATCACCTGGACCAGCTCTCTCCCCCCGCGCAGGGCGAGCCGCGCTGGCTGTACCTGGACACCGGCGCGCAGCCCGCCTTCGGAGTGCAGGAGGAGAGCCTGGGCCCGCCGCTGACGGGGGACGACTGCGTCTTCCTGGACGAAGACCTCCACCCCTGCTTCCAGCGCCTGGAGGATGCGGGGGACGACGCGGACAGCGCGTGGCCGGCGGAGCGGGAGACGCTGCGCCCGGCGGACTTCGACCTGGCGACGGGAACGCACGGGCGGCGCGTGCTGGGGCGCGCCGCGCTCGACCTCCACCTGCGGCGTGCCGACGCCCTGCTCCCCGCGCGGATCGACGCGGGGCTCGCGGCGCTGGGGCCCGGCCGGCGGGTGGTGGTGGCCGCGTCCACCTCCGGGGGCACGGGCGGGGGGATGCTCCCCGGCCTCCTCCGGCTGGTACGGGCGCGCGTCGACGCCTCCGGGTCGCACGCGCGCGTGGACCTTCTCCTCCTCGGACACCGCGCGGTGGAGGGCGCCGCGGCGGCCGAGCCCGGGCGGGTGCTCAACTCCGGGGCGCTGCTCGCCGAGATCGGGCGGATGGCGTACCGCGACGCGCCGGCCGCGAGCGCGGGAGATCCGGACGGAGAGGCCGGCGCGGCGCCGGCGCGCCGCGTGGTGGACCGGGTGCTCCTGGCGGAGGCGCCGGTGGAGGGCGGGGCTGCGGGCGCGGGTTCGCTGGCGCACGCCGCGCACTCCGCCGC
>Ga0070685_10000480_pt1 | contig 23251 bp, 25 predicted proteins | sample KBSS13LmetaG_FD_65651 | JGI IMG/M metagenome (GOLD analysis project Ga0070685, IMG submission 65651) | Switchgrass rhizosphere microbial communities from Kellogg Biological Station, Michigan, USA - KBS S1-3L metaG | ecosystem: Host-associated > Plants > Roots > Rhizosphere ...
GGCCAAGGCGAACAGCCCGCACCTGCTGGTGCCGAAGATGAAGGCCAAGGCTGTGCTGATTGCCGTCGCGCAGAACGACGACACGACGGACCCGACGGTCAAGGAGACGGTGAAGCAGGCGTTCGCGAGCGCCAGCATTCCTGCCGAGGTCGAAGTTTATCCGGCCAACCATGGCTGGTGCGTGCCGGACAATGGCGCGGTGTTCAACAAGGCGGAAGCCGACCGCGCCTGGGGCCGCATGCTGGCGACATGGCAGAAGGCTGGCATGGCCTGAGTTCGTCTTGAATTGAGCTAGAGCAGAGCCGGAGCGCCTAGCGCTTCGGCTTTGTCTTTTTGGCAGCAGGTTTCTTTGTGGGCCCTTTCTTCACGGTCTTCTTCGCGCGCTCATCTGCGATTTCGAGATTCTGCGCGATGCGAGCCTTGACCAGCCTCTTGATCAGCGCCGCAGGGATCGGCTTGTCGGGCTGGAACTGCATCGTGCCGGTGGAGGAGGCGTAGGCCTGCGCTTCCGGCACTTGCTTGATGAGGGTCGAGCTCATCGGGAAGAAGCTGAGGTGTTTCTTGAAGGCGCCGAAGGCGACGAGATGGCCGTGCAGCGTGAAGGTCGGCATGCCGTAGCTGATGGTCTCTTCGGCGCCGGGCGCCGCAGCGCGGATCTGGGCGCGCAGCTTTTCCAGCGCGGCGCGCTGCTCCGGGCCCAAGCGCGACATCCAGTGGTCGACATCCCTGGCGAGCGGGATTCCTCTCATCGGCATGGGTAAGCCCCTCTTTCCATGCTTGTTTGGCGCGGGCAGGGTGGTCGCGCAATCAGGAAAAGGTGCATGCATGGGGATGACGGCGGACGAGTTGAATCAGTTCTTCGTCGAGGCCTTTCCCTATGGCCGCGCCGCCGTGATCGAGCATGCCGACGGTAAGACGGTGCGCGCGCGGTTTGTCGCCAGTGAGAGCCAGCTGCGCCCGGGCGGCACGATCTCCGGGCCGACCATGATGGGGCTGGCCGATACGGTGATGTACGCGCTGGTGCTGTCGGCAATCGGCAAGGTTCCGCTGGCGGTGACGACCAACCTCTCGATCAACTTCCTGCGCAAGCCGGATCTGAAGCCGCTGATCGCGGAAGGGCGCATGCTGAAGCTCGGCAAGGCGCTGGCGGTGGGCGACATCATCATACGTTCAGAGGGCTCGGATGGGGCGGTCGCTCACGCCGTCGTGACGTATTCGATCCCGCCGCGGTAGGCCGGGCGCGGTGGGGCGCCACAGCGAACTTTTTGCAGCAGGAAAATCAGCGCTCTGTCGCGCCTGACACACCTGTTCATCTGCGGTTCGGGCTGCGCGGCTCATTCCTTGGGCCATGATCAGGAAACTCGTCATCGCTGGGGCGGCCGCCGCATTGCTTGGATCAATTCCGGCGTTTGCGCAGCAATTGCCTGAACTCGAGGGCGAGCCGGGTTATCTCGCCAAGCGGCCGCCATCCACCCAGCGCGAGGCGGACCAGAAGGCGGCGGAACTCAGAAAAGCGCAGGCCGAGCAGGCCAAGCTGAAAGCGGATCAGGCAAAGCTCGCGAAAGCGGCGCAGGCGCAGAAGGCGGATCAGGCTACGCTTTCGAAGCAGGCTGAGGCCCAGAAGGCCGTCACGAAGAAAGCAGAGCCGGGCAAGCCTGCGACAAGCCAGACGAGCGAACAGGTGCGGCTTGCCAGGCAGGCCGAAGAGCTGAAGGCGCAGCAGGCGAAGCTGGATGCGCGCGCGGCGGAACTCGCTGCAGAGGAAAAGCGGCTGGCGAAGCTTGAGACCGATCTCAAGGCGCAGCAGGCGTCCGCGCAGGCCGATCTTGCGCGCATACGTTCCGAGCAGGCCAGGGCAGAGCAGGCAAAGGCCGAACAAGCCCGAGCTGAGCAAGCGCGGATCGAGCAGGCCCGGCTTGAGCAATCCCGAGCGGAGCAGGCCAGAGCGGATCAGGCCAGAGCCGAGCAGGCGAATGCAGAGCGCTCATCGCGCCAGACGCAAACGGCTGAAGTGGAGCCCGAGCCGGAGATCCCTTCAAACGCAGCACCGGACCGCGGTGAGGACGTTTATCGTGGGCGCCAGGCCTATCCGGCCGAAACGCGCCGCCAGCCCCTCGCCCGCGATAATTATGAACTCGCTCGCCGCTCCTGCACGGCCGCTGCACAAGGCGAAGCTGAGGACCGCAACTTCTACTCAGCTCGCTATGACGGGCAGCCGCATCTCTATCGCGGCGAAGGCCTAGAACTGCGCGGCCGCATGCGGCTGGAGGATCGCCGCGGCTATGTGCTGGTCGACTCGGTCTGCGAGATCGACGACGAGGGCATCGCGCAGCGGTTTGCGTTCTTGCGCTAGGCGTCCGCGAAGTACGCTCTCAAGCGGGGCAAGCAATTGTCGCCGGGGCTGTCCGACAGGACCTCCTGCGGCACCGATCCCAGGTTCGCCTGATGAAGAAAGACTTCTTTCAAAGAGGGTTTGCGCCAGAGCGCAGGGCATTCGGTGGCGATGTCGTTGCCGCTGAGCCCCAGCGTTTCGATGTGGTCGAGACTTTGCAGCGGCGTGATATCGGAAAATCCTGAGCGGACGAGCCAGAGATCGGTCAGCCCGGCAAAGCCTGCGAGATGAGCCACGCCGTCATCGCCAATAGGATTTGCCGTCAGCGCCAGGGATTTGAGCCGAGGCATGCCTGCAAGGCGTTGCACGCCTTTCGCAGTGATGCCGTTTTCGACCAGGGACAGGGTGCGCAGGTTCGCAAGATGGGCAAGCGCAGCGGCGCTCTCATCGCCGAGGCCGTTCCAAGAGAGATCGAGGTAAGACAGAGCCGCGAGCCGGGAGATGCTCTTTGCTCCATCCGCACCGATGCGGTTGAAGCTGAGGTCGAGCGTCGAGAGCCTTGCAAGGCTTGAAACGGACGTGGCGCCAGGTGCGCCGATGTCGTTGTTCGACAGGCCGAGGGCGGAAAGCAGCGTCAGCTGACGGAGATGATTCGCGCCCACATCGCCGATATTGTTTCCATTGAGCTCAAGGAATTTCAGCTGTTTGAGAGGCGCAAGCACTTCTGCGCCTTCGAGCCCGAGCTTGTTCCAAGACAGATCGAGTAACAGCAGGTTCGTCAGACCTCGCAGCGAGTTGGCGCCTGCGGGACCTATCTCATTGTGGTCGAGGCGAAGCGATCGGAGGCCTTTGAGGCCTGCGAGCGGGGCTACGCCGTTTTCGCGCACCCAGTTATCGTCGAGGTTCAGCCGCTCAAGCTGGATGAGACCGGAAATCGTGGGCGGTAGCTCAAGCAGGCCGAGGCCTGCCAGATTGAGCTCGCGCCTTCCGTCGGCGGCGCATTCGCCGATTTCCCGCTCGGCTTCCTCGAGAGCTGCCTTGGCGTCCTCGACTTCCCAGTCTTCCAGGCTCTCTTCTTCGCTCATGACAGAGTTTCCGGCCTGAAGACCTCGATCCCGGCTAGACCCCGATGACCTCAGCTGCTGCCGCCTCGCTCTTCAGCCACGCCATGAAGGTGCGGGCGAGTTTCGAGGGGGTGCGCCATTTGGGGTAGACGATCCAGTAGGCAAAATCGATGTCGCTGGCGCCGTCGGCGAAGGGGACCATGAGCTGGCCGCGTTCGATGTCGCCGGAGGCGATGGCGAACTTGGCGAGGGCGACGCCACGGCCGGCGGCTGCGGCTTCCACCACCAGCGAGGATTGGGTGAAGCGCGGGCCGCGGCTGCCGTCGACGGTGGTGACGCCCCGTGCTTTGAGCCACTGTGTCCAGTCGGGGCGGGAGGGATCGTTCTCCGGGCTCTCGTCATGCAGGAGGACGTGGTGGGCGAGGTCGGCGGGCGTCCTCAGCGGGTGCGGGCCCTTCATCAGGTCAGGCGAGCACACCGGCAGGACGCTTTCCGACATGATCTTCTCGGTGCGCAGTCCTTCATAGACGCCCTTGCCGTGGCGGACGGCGAGGTCGATGTCGGAATGGTTGAAGTCGGTGATGGCAAGGTCCGCCGAGATCCACACTTCGGCTTCCGGGTTCAGCTCCTGGAATTTCTCCAGCCGCGGAGCCAGCCATTTGGCGGCGAAGGAGGGCGCGGAGGAGATCATCAACCGGTCGCGTCGAGCCGGGGCGCGCATGTGGTGGACGGCCTCGGCCATCATCTCGAAGGCGTTGGTGAGGAGGGGCAATGCGGCTTGCCCCGCGTCGGTAAGCAGAACCTGGCGGCCGGTGCGGCGGAACAGGGGGGCGCCGGCGAACTCCTCGAGCTGGCGAATCTGCTGGGAGATGGCGCCGGGAGTGACGTTCAGCTCCTCGGCAGCCCGCGTGAACGAGAGGTGGCGCGCAGCGGCCTCGAAGGCGCGCAGGGCGTTGAGGGCGGGGAGGCGGTCTTCCTGGGCCATTTTCTTGAGGTTTCTGGTGGCTGGAGGCGGGTGAGGGGGTCTAATCGTTCGGCTTAGTAATGGTTCATTGCTTCTGCGCCCTCGCCCGGCCATCTGGCGGTTGAGGACAAGTGCTTGGCTCGTAGCCAAGCCTGCGCTGTGTTATATGCGCATGCGTAAGAAAAACTAAAGGGCCGATCGATGTCGGACGTTTCCGCCTCCTGGACGGGGGCCGCGGAAAATACCGGGGGGAAAGGTCGCGTCTGGCTCGTTGGAGCCGGGCCGGGCGATCCTGATTTGCTGACCGTGAAGGCTGCCCGGGTGATCGGGCAGGCCGAGATCGTCTTTGCCGACCGGCTGGTGGGCAAGGGCGTAATGGCGCTCATTTCCCCGTCCGCTGAAGTCGTCAACGTCGGCAAGTCCAAGGGCGAGCATTCGGTTCCGCAGGACGAAATTCACGCCCGCATGATCGCAGCGGCAAAGGCCGGCAAGCGCGTGGTGCGGCTCAAGGGCGGCGATCCCTTCATCTTCGGGCGCGGGGGCGAGGAGGTCCTTGCGATGCGCGTGGCGGGGATCGAGGTGGAGGTCGTGGCGGGGATCTCGGCGGCGATGGGCGTGGCGGCGTCGGTGCAGGTGCCGCTGACGCATCGCGACATGGCGCAGGCGGTGACATTTGTGACGGGCCATGCAGCGCTCGGCGAGGAGCCGGATCTGGACTGGGCAGCGCTGGCGCGGCCGAACCAGACGGTGGTGGTGTTCATGGGCGTCGGCACGGCGGATGTCATCGCGGCGCGTCTGGTGGCGGCAGGGCGCGATCCAGCGACGCCGGTGGCTGTCGTCGAGAATGGCACGCGCGAGAACGAGAAGACGGCGTTCGGTACGCTAGGCGGGCTGCCGGAGCTGATCCAGGGGCACGGGATACAGGGCCCGGCGCTGCTGATCATCGGCGAGGTTGCGGCGCTGGCTAAGCGCGATGTATCTGCTGCTGCGTCAGGCAAGGCGGCTGAGCCGACCTTGTCTTCGCTGTGGAGATTGCTGTCGTGAGTTCGGAGCGGCCCAAGCTTGCGCCTGAAACGCCGAAGGTGATCACGGCGTGGACCTCTGCCGGCGGGCGGGCGGTTTATCTGACGAAGGCTCGCGGCTGGTCTGAGAATCTGGCCGACGCAGAAATTCTCACCGGCGTCGGCGCCAACGACATTCTTGCCTGGGCCGCGAAGGACCAGACGCATGTGGCCGATCCGTACTTCATGCAGGTCACGCCCGATGGCAAAGTGACCGGGCGCGAGACGCTGCGCGAAGGCATTCGCGCCAGGGGACCGACGACGCATCTCAATTTCGGCAAGCAGGCGGGGAATAACTGATGCCAAACCGTCCGATCACCAAGCTGACGCTCTATGGAGATTCCATCTCCGGCAACTGCCTCAAGACGAAGTGGACGGCGGAATATCTCGACGTCGATTATGACTGGGTCGAGATAAGCGTGGTGGAAGGCGGCACGCGGTCGGACGCGTTCATGCAGATGAACCCGAGTGGGCAAGTGCCGGTGATGCGCCTGCCGGATGGCCGCATCCTGCCGCAGTCCAACGCCATCATGCTCTATCTCGCCGACACGCAGCGCGGGCAGGACCTGCTCCCCGTCGATCCGTTCGAGCGGGCGAAGATGATGAGCTGGCTGTTCTGGGAGCAATACAGCCACGAGCCCTACATCGCCGTGCGCCGGTTCCGGAAGAAGTTCATGAACCAGACGGACGAGGAGCTTGATCCCCAGCTGCTCGCGCGCGGGCGGCGTGCGCTCGGCGTGATGGAGATGCAGCTCACCTTCTCGGATTATTTCGTGGGGCAGAGCCTGACGCTCGCCGACATCGCGCTCGTCGCCTATACGCGCGTGGCGCATGAGGGCGGGTATGATCTGTCTGAATTCCCCTCCGTGCAGCGCTGGGTCGCCCGGGTCGAGACCGACCTTGGCATCGACCATGCCCGGCAAGCAGCCTAAGGCCTATCAATGTACCGCTATGACGAGTTCGACGACACGCTGGTCCGGGAGCGCACGAAGCAGTTCCGCGGGCAGGTGGAGCGTCGGCTCAGGGGCGAGTTGAGGGAAGAGAACTTCAAGCCGCTGAGGCTGCAGAACGGCGTCTATCTGCAGCTGCACTCCTACATGTTCCGCATCGCGATTCCCTACGGCCAGCTCAATGCGGTGCGGCTGCGGCAGCTCGCGGTGATCGCCGAGAAGTTCGACAAGGGATACGGCCACTTCACCACTCGACAGAACATCCAGTTCAACTGGATCCCGCTGGCGAACATTCCGGACGTGCTGGACCTGCTCAACGATGTCGAGATGCACTCGATCCAGACGAGCGGCAACTGCATCCGCAATGTGACGTCGGATCACCTCGCGGGCGCGGCGTCTGACGAACTCGAGGATCCGCGGCCGTGGTGCGAGATCATCCGGCAATGGTCGACCTTCCATCCGGAGTTTTCCTCGCTGCCGCGGAAGTTCAAGATCGCGGTGACTGCAGCCGTGCCGGATCGTGCGGCCGTGAAGGTGCACGACATCGGCCTGATCATGAAGAAGAACGCTTCGGGAGAAGTGGGCTTCGAGGTGCTGGTCGGCGGCGGCCTCGGGCGCACGCCCTATGTGGGCCCGACGATCCGCGACTGGGTGAGCAAGCCGGAGCTGCTCAGCTATCTCGAAGCGATCATGCGCGTCTACAACCGCTACGGACGGCGCGACAACAAGTTCAAGGCGCGCATCAAGATCCTGGTGCACGAGCTGGGCGTTCCCGAGTTCACGCGCCAGGTCGAGGAAGAATTTGCGAACCAGCATGCCGGGGAGAAGGTCGTGCTGCCGCAGGAAGAAGTGGACCGGATCACCGCCTATTTCGCGCCGCCAATGTTCGAGAAGCTGCCAGCGAAGTCGGAAAGCTTCGAGCGGGCTCGCACTCAAACAGGACCGCGGGCCCGCGCGTTCAATCGCTGGATCAAGAACAACCTGCGTGCGCACAAGATACCGGGCTACACCTCTGTCCACATCGCGCTGAAGCCGCAGGGTACGCCGCCAGGGGATTGCTCGGCGGAGCAGATGCGTGCGTTGGCGGACATCGGGGAGCGGTTTGCGTCGGACGACATCCGCGTGGCGCACGAGCAGGACATCGTCTTCCCGCATGTGAAGCTCGATGACGTGCATGCGGTGTGGGAGCTGCTGGATCGCTCCGGTCTTGCCTCGTCGAATGCAGGGCTGGGGTCAGACATCATCTCGTGCCCGGGGATGGACTACTGCAACCTGTCGAATGCGCGCTCGATCTCTGTCGCCAACGAGATCCAGGCGCTGTTTGCCGATCCGGAGTTCGAGGACGAGGTGGGCACGCTGCACATCAACGTGTCGGGCTGTATCAATGCGTGTGGGCACCATCACGTGGGCCACATCGGCATTCTCGGCGTCGATAAAAAGGGCGAGGAATTCTACCAGATCCTGTTCGGCGGCCGCGCCGACGAGAAGGCGGCGATTGGGGAAATTCAGGGGCCCGGCCTCAAGCATGACGAAGTCGCGCCGGCGCTGAAGCGCGTGATTTCCAAGTACATCGAACTGCGCTCTTCGAGGACTGAGAAGCTGGCGGATACGATGGGCCGGCTGGGCCAGGCGCCTTTCAAGGAAGCGCTCTATGCCTCTGCTTAAGTCCGGAAAGATCGTCGACGACGTCTGGGCGTTCGTCGAGGATGGGCATGAGCTGTCGCCGGGCGGCTGCATCACGGTATCGCTCGGGCGCTTCCTGAGCGAGCATGAGCAGCTGCTTCATCGCAACCGCACCATCGGCGTGCGGCTGCAGAACACGGACGATCCGGCGCTGCTGGCGCCTTTCCTCGACCAGATCCACCTCGTCGAGCTGCAATTCCCGAAATACACGGATGGAAGAGCGTTCTCGCAATCGCAGATGCTGCGGCGGCGCTATGGCTACAAGGGCGAGATCAGGGCGATCGGGCAGGTGCTGCGCGACCAGCTGCGGCTGATGATCCGGTCCGGGTTCGACGCCATGCAGGTGGATGATCCCGAGATCACGGCGAATGCGGAAGGCGTCTACGATATTTCCGCACACGAGTTTTCAGAATTCTACCAGTCGGCGTCGGACGTCTCCGAGACCATCTTCATGAAGCGCCACAAGAAGAGCCAATCATGAGCGTTCAGGTCATCGAAACGCCGGAGCAGAAAGTCGAGCGGCTGAACGCGGAGCTGCGAGGCAAGTCGGCGCAGGAGATCATTACGGCGGCCGTGCGCGAGTTCGGGCGGAAGATCACCTACGTATCTTCGTTCGGCGCCGAGAGCGCGGCGATGCTGGGGCTGATCGCGGAAGTCGATCCGGGCATGCCGATCGTGTTCATCGACACCGGCATGCACTTCCAGCAGACGCTGCAATACCGCGACGATCTTCGCGACTTCCTGAAGCTCTCCGACATCCGCACCGTTCATCCGGTGAAGGAAGAGGTGAAGGCGGTCGATCCCAAGGGCGTGCTCAACAAGTCCGATCCGGACGCGTGCTGCGAGGTGCGCAAGGTGCGGCCGCTGGAGCCGGCGCTGGCGCCGTTCGAGGCATGGATCACCGGGCGCAAGCGCTTCCACGGCGGCGGCAGGGCGAACCTCGCCGTGGTCGAGTTCTCGGAAGGCAAGTACAAGTTCAACGCGCTGGCCGATTGGACGCACGAACACGTCGAAGAGTACTTCATGGAGCGCAAGCTGCCGCGCCACCCCATGGTGGCCGACGGCTATCCCTCTATCGGCTGCTGGCCCTGCACGGTGCGGCCGGAAGACCCCAACGATATCCGCTCGGGCCGCTGGGTGGGGTTCAAGAAGGAAGAGTGCGGGCTGCACCTGGAGCGCAAGGACCGGCCGCGGGTTTTCTAGCCTGACATTGCGGCAATGAGCCGAACCCAGCATTTGCAGCGTTTTTCAGGGGTTCGCCCCGCGCTGTCCTTTTGCTAGACAAGAAGGGGGAACATCCGCCCGTCAGAGGCGTCCCTCTTGTTGGTTGGTGCGGGTAGCGGGTGGCGCGATGAGTTTCTCGATCTGGTGGCTGGTTCCGCTGTTCGTCACGCTGGTAGGCGTGCTGATGCTGGTTGGCGGCATCGGGCGGGTGTTCAAGGCGAAATTCGTCTCGGGCATTTTCCGCGTGCTGTTCGGTGGGCTGACGCTGGCGGGCGCGGCCATCATCGGGCTCGTGGCGCTGAACCTGCAGACCTATGCGGCGCTGACCAAGGAGCGGCTGGCCGGGCAGATCAAGCTGACCCAGGCGCCAGGCGGGGACAAGTTCACCTATGTCGCGGCGATCGATCTTGCCGACAACGGCGTGCTGCGCGGGGCGCCGACGAATTTCGACGTGAAGGGTGAGCATATCCGCATCGAAGGTCCGGTGCTGAAGTGGAAGGGCTGGGCAAATGTGCTGGGCATGGATTCCATGTTCCGGGTCGATCATGTCGAGGGCGTCTATATCGACACCAATTGCCAGAACCGTTTCTACGCCGGGCGCATGGACACGACGGAGAAAGGCGGCAAGCAGGACCAGTTCGCCACCATCCGCAATCTCGGCGAAAGCTGGAAGCTGCTCAACGCCACCGACGTGCTCTATATCGACGGCCCGCGCGTGCCGATGGCGGATGGCGCGATCTACAACATCAAGGCGACGCAAGCCGGGTTCGAGCTTGAGCCGGTGGACCAGAAGACCAAGGATCTGTCGAACTCGATCCTGACGGATGCTGGCGCCAAGTGCGAGCCGGTGCAGAACCTCGCGCCCGTGGGCACGCCGGACAATCCCAACCCGCCCTCGGCGAATACGCAATCGACGCTGCAGCAGACACCGGCCGCTCCGGCCCCGCCTGCGCCAGCTCAACCGGCGCCGGCGCCCAACTAGGGTTCAGCGCATCTCGCCCATGTCTGCGAGCGCCCACTCGGCGAAGCGCGCGAGGTTGCCGCCGTCGAACTGGAAGCCGCGGATGCCGGCGGCTTTGGCTGCATCTAGATCGGCCTGCTTGTCGCCGATGAGGAAGGACTGCTCCTTGATGACGGGGAAGTCCGTCATGGCGCGGATCAGCATGCCGGGCTTGGGCTTGCGGTCGAAACTGTCCTTGCGGTAGCGCTCGATCGTGCCCTCCTCGTGGAAGGGGCAGTGATAGATGCGGTCGATCTTCGCGCCCTGTTTGGCGAGTTCGGCCTGCAGCCAGACGTGCAGCGTCTCCATCTCGGCTTCTTCGTAAAGCCCGCGGGCGATGCCGGACTGGTTGGTGACGACGAATACCCACCAGTTGCGTTCGTTGAATTTGCGGATGGCTTCAGCGGCGCCTTCCACCCACTCGAAGTCCTCGACGCGATAGACGTAGTTGTGATCGACGTTGATCACGCCGTCGCGATCCAGGAACAGGGCGGGGCGGGGAGGCGCGCGCATGGCCTGACACACCCGAACTCCGTGCAACGGTCAAGCGGGCAGCACGCCTCAGGATGTGCTCTTTAGGCCGTTTGGGGCGCTGCATCCGGCGCAGCGTCCGCTTCGGGCGGCACGGCTTCACCCGGCGGATCGGCGGGCTGTTCCTCGATCTTCGGTACGGTCTTGAGGCCCCGAAGGAGCGGGATCATCGAGATGGCGCAGACGATTGAGGCAAGCGCAAACGCGGCGCCGGGGAAATAGACCGGCGCACCGGAATGGGTGAAGAAGAAGAAGGTCTGCGTCATCGCCAGCGGGCCGAACACGTTGGAGAGCGCCTGCACGCTGCCGATGGCGCCCTGCAGTTCGCCCTGCGCGTTCTTGGGCGCACGAGAGGTCATGATCTGGTTGAGGGCAGGGCCGAGCAGGCCGGCGAGCGCGCCGATCGGAATGATGATGAACACCATCCAGCCGTCGCGGATAAAAGCGTAGGCCGCAAACGTGCCGATGCAGACGAGGAAGCCGAAGATCACCGTCTTCGTCGGCCCGTACTTCTTGATCACCGGCCCGATAAATGCGCCCTGCACCACGGCCGAGCCGACGCCGACAACAGCCAGCGCCACGCCGATCATGTCCGGCGACCAGTTGAAGTTCACCGCGGCGTAGTAGTTGAACGTCGCCGGATAGACCCAGTGGGAAAAGTTGAAGAGGCCGAGCGCCAGCATGAACCAGGCGAGATAGGGCACCTTCGAGAAGTGCTTGAAGGCGCCGAAAGCGTTGGCGCGCTTCCAGTCGAACTTGCGCCGGTGTTCCTTGTCGAGCGATTCCGGAAGAACGAATGCGCCGTAGAGGAAGTTGACCGCCGCGAGTGCGGCCGAGGCAAAGAATGGAAACCGCGGATCGAACTGGCCGAGATAGCCGCCGATGGCCGGCCCGAGGATAAAGCCGAGGCCGAAGGCGGCGCCCAGCATGCCGAAGGCCTGGCCGCGCTGCTGCGGCTCTGTCGTGTCGGCGATGTAGGCGGCGGCGGTGGAATGCGTTGCAGCCGAAATGCCGGAGAGGAAGCGGCCGAGGAAGAGCAGCCAGATCGAGTGGGCAGCGCCCATGATCACGAAATCGACCGCCAGCATGGCGAGCGAGACAAGCAGGACGGGGCGGCGGCCGAACCGGTCGGAGAGATTGCCCAGCACGGGCTGGACGAGGAAGTTGATGATCGCATAGACCATCGTGATGTAGCCGCCCCAGGGCGTCGCATCCGCGATCATGTTCTTGAGGATGGTGGCGTCGCCCGCAACGTCCGCCGCTTTCGCCGCCAGCACGGCGTCTCGCCCGTGCAGCAGTTCGGCGATGAGATAGGGCAGCGAGGGCATGATCACCGCGAAGGCCATCATGTCGATGAAGACGGTGACGATGATGAAGAAGAACGCGTTCTTCCCGTACTTGCTCGCCCGGGCGTGATTGATGCCTGAGGATGAAGAGGAGGCTGGTCCGGCCATGTGCTTGCTCCCTCTGTCGAGGTCCTCTGTCAGGACTTGTTCAGTCCAGATTGGCGCGCATACGCTGGCGAGGCGCCAGCCGTCAATGTTGCGCAGAAAAACGTCTTAGGGATGATCATGATTGCGATGAAGGATTGGTTGAGGCGGCCATTTGCTTGAACCTCTCCAGCCCTACCCGCCATTGCGCCCCCTGATGCTGGTAGAGGAATTCCAGGGGGAAGCCGTGCCGTGCCACATGGGTTTGCGGCACACTGTCCCAGCCGCGATGCTCGACCGTGACGCGGGTTTCGGGACCCACAGGCTCGAAGCGCACTTCCACTTCGGTGGCGTGCTCGGGGCCGAAGCTCGCCTGGCGCCAGCCGACGACGAGGAGTTCGCCGGGCCGCCACTGGCGGATATCACCGATCTCGAAGACTCTTCCGCCTTCCAGCTTTTCGATCAGGCGGCCGCTCTTCCCATCGCTGGGCGGCTCGATCGCCATGACGCCGGGGCCTTTCGGCGTGAAGCGGAACATACCGGAATGCGACCACCATTCGCCGATCTCCTCGGTGAACACCTCGAAGGCCTGGATAGGCGAGCAGGGCACACGGACGGAGACGACGACGCGGGAGGTCATTTGGACTTCCGCTTTTCGACATTCTTTTTAGCCACGTGTTGGGCGAAGGCGGAGAGCTGTTCGCTCCAGCCCCGCTCGGCCTTGGCGAGCCAGTCCTTGAGATCGCCCAAGCGCGCCGAGTTGAGAGCGTAGACGCGCACGCGGGCATCGAACTCAGGATGCGTTTCGGCAACGAGGCCGGATTCCTTGAGCGCCTTCAGGTGCCGGCTCATGGCGGGAGCGGGCAGGTCGAGCAATTCTGCCAGCTCGCCCGCGCGGCGCGGGGCTTGGCCGAGAAGTTCGATCGCGCGGCGGCGAGCCGGGTCGGCGAGCGCCGAGAGCAGGGCATCGACATCTGGTTTTGGCTTCGCGTTGGCGCTCACGAAGCAGCCTCGAGCGGATGCTGCTTGAGCAGTGTCTTCGGCGCGGTATTGCGCCAGGCCATCCATAGCGCGCTCTTTGCTGTCTTCGTATCGGCACGGGCGAGGATGAGATTGGTCCAGCCTTTCCGCCCCCAGGCGTTCGGCACGGGTTCAAACATGCCTGCTTCAGCCTCGCACAGCATCTGCTGCTGATCAGGCGTAAGCTTGAGGACCGCCTTGCCGTCGAGTTTTCCCGCGGTTGCGAAGATCTTTCCAGCGACGCGATAATCCGGGACGTCGAAGTGGGATGCAGCCGAGGTTTCCGGCAGCGACAGGGCGAGCTTTCCGAAGGCGGCGGGGGTCATGGCTCAGCCCTTGTCACGTTCCCAGGTCTTGAAGTTCATCTCCTTGTCCCAGTCAGCAGCAGCGACAACCTTGATCGGTTCAGCGAACGTCCAGATGTGCCCCTCGGGGTCGGCGGCGCGATAGGTGCGGTCGCCATAGAACTGCGTTTCGGGGCGGACGAGGATCTTGGCGCCGGCCGCTTCGGCGCGGGCGCAGTGGGTGTCGACGCTTTCAGTCAGGTAGAGATGCGTCGTCTGGGAGTTGCGGCCGTCGAGCGAGGCCGGGCTGCGGTGCAGCTCGCTCCACTCCATGCCAACCATCACTCTTCCGTTGCCGAAACTCATCTGGCTGTGGACGAGGGCGCCGGTTTCATCTTCGATCATGATGTCCGGTTCGAAACCGAAGGCTTTTTGCAGGAAGGCGAGGGCTGCGCGCGGGTCCTTGTAGAACAGCGCGGGTACGACGGAAGGGGAGCCTGGCGGCTGGGACATGGGGCGCTCCAGTAGTTTCTTGATCTGAGAATATTTCTACATAACAGAAACTACCTGTCAAGCGCACAAAACAAAACCGCCGCGCCTTTCGGCGCGGCGGTCTGTTGTGAGAAGTGGACCAGCTTACCAGCCGAAGCGGATGCCGGCGCGGCCGCCGAAGGTGCCGCTATCGATGCCGAAGCCGGCGCCGGCGGAGAGCTGGAGGTTGGAGCCCAGGCGCATCGCGCCGGAGGCCGAGACAGCCTGCTTGCCGCCGTAGGTGCCGAGGTCCATCGAGACCGCGAAGGTTTCGCCCGGCATCAGCGAGGAGCCGCCGCCAGCCATCGAGAGGGCGAGAGCGACGCCCTCGGTGTTCTCGTCGATCTTCTTGGCTTGTTCGTCGACGCGGCCCTGCAGGAAGCTGTAGCCGTCGTTCAGGAAGTCGATGTCCTGCCGCATCTGGCTGAAGCCCGTCTCCAGGGTTGTGACGCGCTGGTCGAGGCCGCCGATCTGCTGCGACATGTTGTTGACCTTGCCTTCGACCGTCGTGGTGCGAGCGCCGAGCGAGGCCACCTGGGTCTGGGCGCCGGCGATGCCCTGTTCGGTCGCGGTGATCCGGGCGTTCTGCGTGGTGTCAGTCTGCTGGATCGCGGCGATCTGGGTCGTGTGCTGGGCCACAGTCGTTTCCGCGGCGCCGACGCGGGTGTTGAGGCCGGCGACGGCCGTGTTGGTCTGAGTAAGGCCGGTGTTGAGCGCCGTGACGCCCGCATTGGCGGTGTCGGCGGCGGTCTGCGCGGCGGCGGCGTTGGCGAAAGCTGTGTTGGCTTTCGTCTGCGCGGCGCCGATCGCGGTGTCCTGCAGGGCGTTCGCGGCAGAGGTCGAAGCGGCGAGCGCCGTGACGCCGGCATTGGCGGTGTTAGCGGTCGTCTGGGCCGTAGCGGCGTTGGCGAAGGCCGTGTCGGCTCTCGTCTGGGCGAGGCCGGCATTGGTGAAGGCCGTGTCGGCTTTCGTCTGGGCGAGGCCGGCATTGGTGAAGGCCATGTCGGCTTTCGTCTGGGCAAGGCCAGCGTTGGCGAAGGCTGTGTCCGCTTTCGTCTGTGCCGCGCCGATGGCCGTGTCCTGCGTCGCGTTGGTGGCGACAGCGGCGTTGGCGGTCGTTTGCGCGGCGTCAGCAGCCGACTGGGCAGCCGTGATGCGCGTGTCGAACGTGGTGTTGGTCGCCTGAAGGCCAGCGATGTTCGACTGAGCCGAAGCAAGGCCCGTTTCCGTGGCCGTGACGCGGGTGTCGAGCGTGACGGTGTTGGTGAGGGCGGTGTTGGCGGTCGTGTTGGCGGTATTGGCGGTGGTCTGCGCCGTGGCGGCGTTGGCGAGGGCCGTGTTGGCGGTCGTGTTGGCGGTATTGGCGGTGCTCTGCGCCGTAGCCGCGTTGGCGAGAGCCGTATTGGCGGTGGTATTGGCGGTGTCAGCGGTGGACTGCGCCGTGGCGGCATTGGCGAGGGCCGTGTTGGCTGTCGTCTGGGCCCCGGCAGCGTTGGCCAGGGCAGTGTTGGCGGTGGTCTGAGCGGCGCCTGCGGCGGCGACAGCGGTGTTCGCGGTCGTCTGTGCGGCGTCGGCCGAGGCCTGGGCGGTGGTCACGCGGGTGTCGAGCTGGGCCGTCGTGGTCTGGAGACCGGCGATGGCGGTGTCCTGCGCGACGTTGGTGACGACAGCGGCATTGGCCGTGGTCTGGGCGGCGGCGGCGTTGGCGAGCGCGGTGTTGGCGGTCGTCTGTGCAGCGGCAGCGTTGGCGTTGGCGCCGGCGACGCCTGCGGCGCTGGCGGTCTGCAGGGCGGTGATGTTCGCCTCGGCGGTCGTCATGCGGCCATCGAGACCGGCGACGCCGGCGTTGGCGGTGTTCGCGGCGGTCTGCGCGGCGGCGGCGGCAGCGGCGGCGGCGTCAGCCGTCGTCTGGGCCGTGGCGGCGTTGGCAAGTGCGGTGTTGCCGGTGGTCTGCGCAGCGGCGGCGTTGGTGATGGCCGTGTTGGCAGTCGTCTGCGCGGCGCCGATGGCAGCGTCCTGCGCGAGATTGGCGGCGGTCGTCGATGCGGCGAGCGCTGCGACACCAGCGTTGGCGGTGTCGGCGGCGGTCTGCGCCGTGGCTGCGTTGGCGAGGGCGGTGTTGGCCGTCGTCTGTGCCGCGCCGATGGCAGTGTCCTGCGCGGCGTTCGCTGCTGTGGTCGATGCGGCGAGCGCGGCGACGCCTGCGTTGGCGGTGTCAGCGGCGGTCTGCGCCGCAGCCGCGTTGGTGAGAGCCGTGTTGGCGGTGGTGTTGGCGGTGTCAGCGGTGGACTGCGCCGTGGCGGCATTGGCGAGGGCCGTGTTGGCCGTCGTCTGGGCGCCAGCCGCGTTCGTCACGGCGGTGTTGGCGGTGGTTTGAGCGGCGCCGGCGGCGGCGACGGCGGTGTTCGCGGTTGTTTGCGCAGCGTCGGCCGAGGCCTGGGCTGTGGTCACGCGCGTGTCGAGCTGGGCCGTCGTGGTCTGGAGACCGGCGATGGCGGTGTCCTGCGCCACGTTGGTGGCGACAGCGGCATTGGCCGTGGTCTGGGCGGCGGCGGCGTTTGCGAGCGCGGTGTTGGCGGTCGTCTGGGCGTTGTCCGCGCTGGTCTGAGCCGTGGCTGCGTTGGCGAGGGCGGTGTTCGCCGTGCCCTGCGCGGCGCCAGCAGTGGCGGCGGCGCCATTGGCCGTCGTCAGCGCCGTGGCGGAGTTGGTGAGCGCCGAGTTGGCGGCAGTTTGGGCAGCGCCAGCGGCGGTATTGGCCGCGGCGGCATTGGCGAGCGCGGTGTCGGCCGACGTCTGGGCCGTGGCGGCGTTGGTGAGAGCCGTGTTGGCGGTCGCCTGGGCGGCGGTGATATTGATGTTGGCGGCGATGATGTTGAGGTTGGCGTTGTTCAGGTCATTCACGAAAGTGGGGACCTGGGCCAGGAGGTTGTTGAAGTTGGTCTCGACAGAGTTGAAGCGCGAGATGAACGTCATGTCCGAGGCGATGTTGCCGTTGGCATCGGTCGTGAGGATGCCGAGCGGGCCAACCTGGGCTGCAGCCGAGGAGGCGGAGGTCACGCCAGAGATGGTGAGGTTCTGGGTGGAATTGCCGAGGACGAACTGGTTGTCGCGGGTCGTGACCGCGCCCGCGCCGATGGCGGCCGCGTTGATGTTGGCCGCATGGGCGTCCGAGCCGAGAGCGACCGAGAGATCGCCTGCCTGCGTGTAGTTGCCGATCGCAACACCGGCGACGCCGAGCGCCTCCGCGCGGTAGCCGCCTGCAAACGATTGGGCGCCGACGGCGTGGGCGAAGCGGCCCACGGCCACCGACTGATCTCCCGAGGAGACGGCCTGGGCGCCGAAGGCGGAGCTTTCCTCGCCGGTGGCGAAGGCGTCAACGCCTACGGCGGTTGCGTAGTTGTTGCTGGCGACGGCGCTCTTGCCGACGGCCGTTGCGTTGGGCTGGTTTGCGGAGGCATCGACGCCGACCGCCGTGGAATTCGTACCGTTGGCCTGGGCGCCGACGCCGCAAGCCGTCGAGTTGGTCCCGCCGCCGGTGATGCAGGCCTGTGCGCTGGCAACCCCGGTGAAGAGAAGCGCTGCAGCGGCTGTCGAAGCCAGCATGGTCGAGCGCAGTGCGAAACGGACGGATCGTGCAGATTTCACGGAAAACCCCCAAAAACTTGGCCGGGTGTGGCCAGACATGGTTCATCAACTGCGGCGCGACGCCGCCTCGGGGGGTTGTTTGCAAACGGGTTGCCAAGTCGCGTGGAAGTTGCAGACGCGAATTAGGGATCGCGTAAGCTACGTTACCAAAAGGAAAACATCGCGGCGTCGAGCGAGCGAAGCGGGCGAGCGTTAGCCAGAAGCCCTGCGGCGCTTCAGGGCTTCTGCCGCAGACGTTCCTCTTTGACACGCTCGCCCTTCATTATGTTAGGCAGCGAGTAGTTTCCTTCGTGGCAGCCGAATTCATAAAGAGGCTTGTCGAGGAGATAGAAGGAGTACTCGGCCAGCCAGGGGGCAGAGTAAACGGCGGGATCCTCAATGGTGTATTGGTAGAGCAATTCCTTCGGGCCGACGCGAGTGAATCTCTCGATCACCTTCGAGCGCGGGGTAAGGAAGAGCGTGGGGAAGACGCGCGTGCGGTCCATGACGTGGAGGTTGATGGTTTCGACCACCAGCGTGTCGCCCTCCCAGCGGGCGATCGCGTCGCCCAGATCCGAGCGGAAATTCGTGGGGCGGTGCTTGTCCGAGTAAGGGATGATGCGCGGGCCGTTGTGGTATTCTTCCTGAAGGATGAAGTGGTCTTTCGTCTGGTAGATCTGGATCGGGTGCCAGGTCTGCGGGTTGGCGATGGGCGGAGCGCCGCCGAGGGCGACGCAACGCTCCCACACCGGGCGCTGTTCGGGATTGTCGGCGAGGCCCGTCATTTCCGGATTTGGCGAGCTCGTGAAATACTGGTCCAGCTGATCCGCCTGGCGGCGGAAGGGCGGGGTAAACGGCATCTTCCCGTCGGCGGGAATGATCAGCTGGCGCGTGCGGCGCTCGCCCCGCACCTTGTTGAGGCCGTTAACGCGTCCGGCGTCCCGGAACAGCTCGGGCACTTCGGGGTCGAGAAAATTGAACGGCAGGTTGGCGTGGTGATCGACCACCAAGTCGGACAGGCGCTGCGCATCGTCTTCGGCGACGACGAGATTGGGCGTGTTGGGCAGGGCTTCGAGCTCCGAGATCGAGTGGGACATCCACACGCCTTCCAGGCTCGGCCGGCCCGACGTGTCACGGGGGGCCTTGTAGCCGCCGACCGGCGCCGTGCTCTGGGAAGATGCAGCGGGTGCGGCGAGCAGCGCCAGCGCGGCCAATGCAAGGACAGGCTTCCGCATACCAATTCCCCAATCAATCAACAGATCAGTTGATAATGAATGAGTCGATTGACAGTCAACACGAACATTGATTGATGAGATCACGATAGACGGAGGCCCTGTGATCCAGACGGCTGTAAAGTTTTCTGCGGAAGAAGAAGCCGAGGAAGCTCTCGACCGCGTGTTCTTCGCGTTGAGCGATCCGGCGCGGCGGGCGATCCTCAAGCGACTGGATGAAGCGCCGGCGCTGGTTTCGGAAATTGCAGAGCCGTTCGATATGTCGCTGCAGGCGGTGTCGCGGCATATCCAGGTACTGGTGGGAGCGGGTCTGGTGGCGCAGGAGCGGACAGGGCGCATAGCGCGCTGTTCGATCTCGGGCGCGCCGCTCTATGGCGCGGCTGTGTGGTTGAACCAGTATACGCGGTACTGGCAGCAGTCTTTCGACACGCTGGCCGAGATGGTGAAGGAGCTGCCGTCCGGAGCACGCAAACGCCGGAAGAAGGGGAAGCCATGATCCTGCGCCAGACTGCGCGCATCGTCTCCCTGGAAAAGAAGCTGCGTGAGACGCGGCTGGCGCTGCATGAGGCGCTGACGGAAGCCGTGCGCGGGGAAGTGCGGGACTATCCGTTCGATACCCGCGACGGGCCGGTGAGCCTGTCCACGCTGTTCGCGGACAAGCGCGACCTGTTCATGGTTCACAACATGGGAACGACCTGTCCGCAATGCACGATGTGGGCGGACGGGTTCAACGGATTCTACCCGCATCTGGCCTCGCGCGCCGCTGTGGTTGTGGTGAGCCCCGATCCGCCTGCGCGGCAGGCCGAGTTCGCCGCCTCGCGCGGCTGGCGCTTTCCGATGGCGAGCGTGGCGGACAAGGCGTTCGCAGCGGACATGGGCTTTGCCGATGCGACGGGGCGCATGCTGCCGGGCGTTTCCGTGTTCCAGAAGGATGGAACGAAGATTCTTCGCGTGTCGGCTTCGGGCTTCGATGCGGGCGAGGCTTTTTCTTCGCCGGTCTGGCATTTCCTCGACCTGTTGCCGGAAGGCGTGGACGGCTGGCGGCCGAAAATCACCTACGGCTGAAGGGGTTCCTGAGCCGCGTCACCGCGCCGCGAGTCCCCTACAGGCGTCTCGCGCGTTTCAGAATTGGGCGACGTGGGCTCGGAGAGAGCCATGAACCCGTCGCACGTTGATTCAACCGGTAAACCCCCCAATCGCTGGCCATCCGAAGGATGGCCATCTGAAGGGTGGACTGGCGAGCACGATAGCGCCGCCGCCATCGCGCTCGCCGCCAGCCTGGCGCTGGGAGCGGTCCTGTTCCTGATCCTTGCGGCGATGCAGTTGCGCTGAGGCGCTACTGCTTCGCGCTAGCCGGTGGCGCTGGCGGCTTGGCCGGCGCCGAGACCGGCGTGAGCTTCGCGCGCTCTTCCTTCACGCGGGCAGCGCGCAGGATGTTGGGAACGGAGTAGTTGCCTTCATGGCAGGCATGCTCGAACAGGCGGCCGTTAAGCTTGTAGATCGAGAACTCGCCCATCCACGGCTCCGAATAGATCTTCGGATCGATCACGGTGAACTGGTAGAGCAGCTCGTCCGCGCCGAGGCGCGTGTAGCGCTCGATCACCTTGGCTTCGCTTGAGACGACGAAGGAGGGGAACAGGCGCACGGCGTCCTTGTCGGGCATGCCGACGGTTTCAACCACCAGCGTATTGCCTTCCCACTTCGCGATGGAATCGCCGAGCAGGCCCCAGAACATCTTCGGCTTGTGCGTGTCGGTGAAGGGGATGATCCGCGCCTCGTCGCCATACTCGGTGTGGATGACGATCTGCGTCGGCGTCTGGATGATCTCGCGCGGATTGCCCGAGCCGATGGGGAAGACCGGCGGCTGGCCCAGGCTACGCAGGCAACGCTCCCAGTTCGGACGCTCCTCGATATTTTCGTAGAGGTCGCGGCCTGTGCCGCGCTTCAACCGGGCCTGACCCTCGGGCGTGTAGGGCAGCATGCCGCTGGCAGGGATCACGATCGCACGCGTGCGGCGCTCGCCGCGGACTTTGGGCAGGCCTTCGACATTGCGCATCGTCTCGGGCACTTCGGGATCGAGCTGTGCGTCCAGCGCATCGCCGACGCCTTTTGCATAACCCAGCGCGATCTGCTTGGCGATCGCTTCGGGCACGACGAGCATGGGTGTCCGGGCCGAGGCCTCGAGCGGCAGCACCCAGTTCGAGCCCCATTGGCCTTCAAGGCTCGGCTGGCCGAACGAGGTGCGCGGCATGTTCGGATCTGCGCGTGTTTCTGTCGGGATGTAAGGCTTCGCCGCGGGTTGTGCGGCAGGCGCCTGGCTGGCCGGGGTTTGGTTTGCCGGCGTTTGGGCGATGGCGATGGAAGACAGCGTGGTCGCAGCAAGAAGAACCGCGGCGAAGCGGCAGGCAGATTTAGCGGTGGGCATGGGGAGTCCCTCCTATGTTTTTATGTTATACGTGTATATTATCGATATTCGATAAGTCGGCAAGTGCGATTTAAGCGAGACGGGCGCTGCGTCAGGAGGCGCCTCCGGCTCCCTACGGAGCTTCCTCCTCTTCATCTGGCTCTTCGTCTGGTTCGTCGCCTGGCAGCTCCGGCCCCTGGTTGCGGACGTTGCCGACGGAAGGATGTGCGGGCTTCACCTCGATGCGATCAGAGGGAAGCGGCGTGAGAAGCGAAAGCGGATCGCGATCCATGACATCGAGCCAGCGCGAATAATGTGCGGGCTCGAGGATGGCAGGCATGGATGACGAGAGGCCGGTGAGGACCGCGTTGGGCTCGACGGTGACGATGGCGAAGGTGTCGATCTCCGAGCCGTCATACATCCAGCGGCTCCACAGGCCGGCAAAGCAGACCCAGCCGCCATCGCGCGGCGTGACCGCATAGGGCGTCGAGCGCGCGCCGCCGGCCTGACGCCAGACATAGAAGCCCGAGGCGGGCACAAGGCAGCGGCCCTGCCGGAAGGCGCCGGAGAAAGTGCGTGAGACATCGATCGTCTCGGCCCGGGCGGAAAAGCTGGTGAATTTCTTTTCCGACAGCGGCTTGTTCCACCAGACGGGCACCAGGCCCCAGACGGCGGGGGCGATCTGGACGGAGTGGCGTGGGGTGTATTCGCCATCGGGGGCGGGGCGGATGATGGACGCGATCTGTGTGGGCGCGATGTTGTACTGCGCCTCGGGCGGATCGATGCCGGGCGGGGGAACGAGACCCGTGCGGGCGGTGAGTTCGTCCCACGGGATTTCGCGGCGGAAGAAGCGGGCGGTCATGGTCTGCAGGGTGCATGAAGCGGGGAAAAATGCACTCCTTTCGTGGAGCTGAGCGGGATAGCGCAGGCGACTGCGGCGCCCTAGCTTGCCGTGGTGCAGATGCGGGGATGAGGCATGCGGATCGGGCAGATGATCGCTGCGGGGCTGATGCTGTGTGCGTGCGCGAGCATTCCGTCCGAAACCTCCCGGCTCAAGGTCTGCGCCGAGTGTGTGGCCGAGACGATGAAGCAGCTGGCCTCGCCGGAGATGAATGGGCGGGCCTGCGGAACCGAGGATGAGCACAAGGCGGCGGCGCTGCTGGTGGAGAAGTTCAAGGCGGCGGGGCTGAAAGGATCTGCTGCGGATGGCGGATACCTGCAGGACGTGAAGTTCACGCCGCGCGGGGCTGCGCCGGAGACGCCGCAGTCGACAACCTACAATGTCGTGGGCCGCATCAAGGGCTCTGCGCCGGATGCGGACGCGCAGGCGATCCTGCTGACTGCCCATTATGATCATGTCGGCGTGCGCAATGGCGTCACGTTCCCCGGAGCGAATGACGACGCATCGGGTTCGGCTGCGGTGGTCGAGCTGGCGCGGATGTTGGGGAAGGGGAAAACTCCGAAGCGGACTGTGCTGTTTGCCCTGTTTGGCTGCGAGGAAGCGGGCGGACATGGGGCGCGATATTTCGTGGCCAATCCTCCTGTGCCGCTGACGAGCATTGCGGCGAACCTCGAGTTCGAGATGATCGGGCTGCCCGATCCGCAGCGGCCGAAGACGCTGATGCTTACCGGCTGGGAGCGCTCCAATCTCGGGCCGGAGCTGCAAACACGCGGCGCCGAGATCGGGCCGGATCTTTATCCGCAGCAGAATTTCTTCCGCCGGTCGGACAATTACCAGCTCGCGCTGAAGGGCGTCGTCGCGCAGACGATCAGCGCCTGGCCTCTGCCGCCGACCTATCACCAGCCGACGGACACGATCGAAAATCTCGACCTCGCCTTCATGGCCGAGGTGGTGCAGTCGCTGGCCGAGCCGATCGACTGGCTGGTGAATTCGGACTTCAGGCCCGAATGGCTGCC
>Ga0070685_10000482_pt1 | contig 23121 bp, 17 predicted proteins | sample KBSS13LmetaG_FD_65651 | JGI IMG/M metagenome (GOLD analysis project Ga0070685, IMG submission 65651) | Switchgrass rhizosphere microbial communities from Kellogg Biological Station, Michigan, USA - KBS S1-3L metaG | ecosystem: Host-associated > Plants > Roots > Rhizosphere ...
GCGGGGGTGGGCGGCTCGCCGCGCGTGGCGTCCGCGCGGTCCGCGGGCGATTCCGGTCGCGCGAGCTTCTTCGAGTCGCCGAGCCCGTTGCTGCCGTTGCCCGCCGGCGACGGCGTTTCCTCCTCGAGGTAGGTGTAGCCCGAGAGCCCCTCGTCGAAGCGGCGGATGAGCAGCGCGGATTCCTCGAACGTCAGCAGGCCCCGCCGCAGGGCCTCCTCGCTCGCCTGGCGCACACGCTGCACCAGGTTCTGCTTCTGGTACTGCACGTAGCCCAGCACCTCGGTGACCGAGTCCCCTTCGACGACGTGGGCGACGCGATACTCGGCGCCCTCCATGGTGATGTGGACCGCGTTCGTGTCCCCGAACAGGTTGTGGAGATCCCCGAGGATCTCCTGGTAGGCGCCGACCAGGAACACGCCCAGCACGTAGGGCTTGCCGTTGTCCGGGTGCAGCTCGAGCGCGCTCTTCACGTCGCGGAGCTCGATGAACTGGTCGATCTTCCCGTCGGAGTCGCAGGTGAGGTCGGCGATGACGCCGCGGCGCGTGGGCTGCTCGTCGAGCCGGTGGAGCGGCAAGATCGGGAACAGCTGTTTCACCGCCCAATGGTCGGGCGCCGACTGGAACACGGAGAAGTTGCCGTAGTAGGTGTCCGCGAGCGCCTTCTCCAGGCCCTCGAGATCGTCGGGCACGTAATCCAGCTCGCGGATGATCTTCAAGATCGCCTCGCAGCAGCCCCAGAACAGCTGCTCCACGCGCGCGCGCCCGCGCAGGTCGAGGAGCCCGACGTTGAACAGGTTCGTGGCCTCCTCCTTGAGCTGCAGCGCGTCGTGGTAGGCCTCTTGGAAGTTCTTGCGCGAGACGGAGCGCCAGGTCTCCAGCAGCTGGTGGATCACCGGATGCTCGCTCTTGCCCACGTCCGGCGGGGCCTGTCCCGCCAGCACCTGGTTCACGTCGAGGATGTTGAACACGAGCACGGAGTGGTGGGCGACCAGCGCGCGGCCCGACTCGCTCAGGATGTCGGGGTGATCGATCCCCGCCTCCTCGCACGCCTCCTGGACGGTGGCGACGACGTCGTTCGCGTACTCCTGCATGGTGTAGTTCGTGGACGACGCCCAGTTCGTGGACGAGCCGTCGTAGTCCACGCCCAGGCCGCCGCCCACGTCGAGGAACTTCAAGCCCGCCCCGGCCTTCACCAGCTCGACGTAGATGCGGCACACCTCGCGCATCCCGTCCTTGATCGCGCGCACCGCGGAGATCTGCGAACCGAGGTGGAAATGGAGCAGCTCGAGGCAGTCGAGCATCCCGGCCCCGCGCAGCCGATCCACGAGCAGCACGAGCTCGGTGGCGGTGAGGCCGAACTTGGAGCGGTCGCCCGTGGACTCCATCCACTTGCCGGCGCCGCGGGTGGTGAGCTTCGCGCGCACGCCGATGTGCGGGCGGATCCCGAGCCGCCCGGCCACCTCGAGCAGCATGTCCAGCTCGCGATAGCGGTCGATGACCACGATCGGATAGCGCCCCAGCTTCTGGGCGAGCAGCGCCGTCTCCGCGTACTCGGTGTCCTTGTAGCCGTTGAGGACCAGCAGGGCCTCGGGGTTGTCGAGCAGGGCCAGCGCGGCGAGGAGCTCCGGCTTGGAGCCCGCCTCGAGCCCGAGCCCGAACGGGCGGCCGAACTCCACCAGCTCCTCGACCACCTGATGCTGCTGGTTCACCTTGATCGGATACACGCCGCGGTAGCGCCCGTGGTAGCCGTACTCGCGGATCGCCTTGTCGAAGCAGCCGACCAGCGCCTGCACGCGGCTCTTGAGGATGTCGGAGAAGCGCATGAGCAGCGGCATGCCGAGGCCGCGGCGCTGGAGATCCTGGACCAGGTCGTAGAGATCGAGGTGCGGGCCATCCGGGCCCTGGGGCGTCACCTCGACGTGGCCGGCGGCGTTGATCCCGAAGTACCCGCCCGACCAGCCCGCGACGTTGTACAGGGCCGCCGAATCCGCGGAGGTCCAGGCACGAAGGTCCTTCAATCGATCTCCTCTCATCCAGGATGGAACTGCGGTCTGCTCCCACTCGACCCCACACTATCGAGGTGCGAGGAGCCTTCCAAGTGGGAACCTCACCGGCGGCGTGCGGAGGATGACAGGAACGCCGTCCCTCTGTGTTTTCGGCAGCGATGGACCGCGCTCGCGCGGTGAATGGAGTCTAGCGCTCGCGCCCCTTCCCGAGCAGCCACTGCGCCATCCGCTCCCAGCGCTCGCCGGGGCTGCTCGACGCCGGGTGCGCCGCCCCTGGTGCGTGCGTGACGCGCGGGATCCGCGCGGTCGAGGACCGGATGGTGGAATGCGCGCCGTGTGCCGTGGCCAGGGCCCGGAACCTCTCGAACGCAACCTGCTTCTCGGCCCGCAGAGGCCCGAGAAGGGCTTCGAACCCGCCTGGCCGAACGCCGTCCCGGCGACGGCGCTCGATCGCGCCGACGAGCGCGGCGCGATCGAGCGCGGCGTCGAGGATCTCCTCCAGCCGGCGCAGCACCGGGCCCGGATCGGGGTCCGGCGTGCGTGCCCCGTTCATGCACTCGAGGGCGTGACGCCACCTCTCGACGCCCGAGCGCGAGCGGCGGAGCAGCCAGTCGTCCTCGTGCGCGAGCGCCATCTCCACCGCGACCCGCGCCATCGCCCGCCGCCCGAGCAGGTACGCCCGCGCACGATCGAAGGCGCGAACTTCGCCGCCGGGATCCATTGCCAGGCTCGCGCGAGCGGACCCGATCCGCTCCCAGAGCGGCTGCAGCCGCCGCGGCCGAAGGCACCTCGCGGCGCGCGCGGTTCGCTCGCGGAGCCTTCTGCGCATGTCGTCCAGCAGGCCCAGGATGGGCTCGCAGGAGGCCGGGGCGGCCGGGGCGCAGAGCGCCACGAGGAGCAGGGTGTGCGCCTCGAGCCGCCGCCCCCTTCCGAGCCGGCGACGCAGTCGGCGCAGGCCCCGCAGTGCCGCCAGGCGCGGGCGCGGGTCGAGCAAGCCCGACCAGGTCCCGAGCATCGCTTCCAGGGTGAGCGCACTCGAGCGCAGGTCATGGAGGGCTTGGGGGTCCTGAGCACCGCTGACGCGGGCGGCGGCCGACGCGAACTCGGCGGCCTGCCGGGCGAAACGTCGCGCGAGGAGTTCCGTCGGTACCCGCGAGACGCCGCGAGGAACGGTTACGGTTTCGTTCAACGGTTTCTTCTTCCTTGAAGGAGGGTGGCGTTGCCGTAGCGCCTAGTGCCACATCCGCGGTGGCGCGAGCCTGACACTCGAACGCCGCGGCGGCGGGCCGGCGGCCCGCCGGGAGGAGGACGCTTCCCCGACCGCGGCTGCGACCCCCACCGGGGCGTCGAGCAGGCGCGCGAGGTCGGACGCGCGGCGCCGTCCCGCCCAGATCTCGAGCTGCGCCTGCCGCCTCGCGTCGGCGACGAGGAAGATCTTCCCTGCCCGCCGCCGCACCGAGAGCCCGCGCACGAGCTGGTAGTGGCTGCGGTCGAAGCCCTCGGCGACGCGCAGCATCGCCGCGAGCCAGCGCACGGTGCGGCGCCGCTTCCTCGGCAGCCCGGCGAAGGCCTCGTCGCGGTGCTTCCGCGGCCGCGCGCCGCCGTGGTAGCGGGCGACGAGCGCCACGATCTCGATCTCCTCCGCGGTGAGCCCGCGCAGGCCGCCGTTGCGGATGATGTAGGCCGAGTGCTGCGCGTGGCCGTCGTAGGCGATCGACGAGCCCACGTCGTGGAGCAGCGCCGCGAACTGGAGCCACTCGCGCTCCTTCGAGTCGAGCCCATGCCACGGGGCGAGCGCGTCGAAGAGCTGGAGCGACAGCAGCGCCACGTGCCGCGAGTGGCGGCCGTCGCTGTCGAAGCGCCCGAGCAGGCCGAGCACGCTGCGCATGCGCAGGTCACCCGCCGCATCGATCGTCGAGAGCTCGCTCGCATGCCGGCGCAGCCAGTCCACGACCAGGCCCTCGCGCACGCCGTAGTCGGAGAGCCGGATGCTCTTCGCGCCGGTCAGCCGCAGCACCTGCTCCAGCACCAGCGCCCCGGGGACGAGGATCTCGGCGCGCGCCTTCTCGATGCCGGGGAGCCCCGCCCGCTCCGCCTGCGTCATCCGCTCGAGCCGGCGCGTCAGCTCGGCGAGCTCATCCAGCCCGAACGCATGGCGATTGAGCTGCGGCAGCTCGCGACCGTGGCGCTCGAGGTGGGCCAGCTCGGCGAGCGCGTGGATCGAGCCCGACGAGCCGAAGACCACGTCGATCGCGGGGTCGCCCATCTCGTCGAGCGCCCGCCGGAGCTGTTTCCGCGCCAGCCGCCGGAGCTGCTCCAGCTCGTCGTCGGTCGGCGGGTCGTGCTCGATCACCGTCTCCTCGAGCCGGAGCGCGCCCAGCGGCACCGCCGCGACCTTCAAGAGCTGGGAGCCGTTCACGTGCACGAGCTGCACGCTGCCGCCGCCGATGTCCACGATGAGCGCCGGCCGGTCGGGGAGCTGGAGCGCCGCCTGGACGGCGAGGTGGATCAGGCGCCCTTCCTCCTCGCTGGGGATGACGCGGGGCGCCACGCCGGAGGTCCGCCGGGCGAGCTTCAGGAAGTCGCCGCCGTTTCGAGCCTCGCGCACCGCGGCCGTGGCCGTGCACACGATGCGGTCCACCTTCTGGCGCCGCGCGAGCTGGGTGAAGCGCGAGAGGGCCTCGGCCGTGCGCTGCATGGCGTCGCGCCGCAGCCGGCCATCCGCGAACGAGCCGCGGCCCACCTGCACCACCTCGCGCTCACGGTCCAGCACGGTGAACGCGTCGGCGTGCATGGCCTCCGCGATCACCATGTGGATGGAGTTGGTGCCGATGTCGATCGCGGCGATGCGCATGGGGGAACCCTCCTTGGGAGCTACGCGTGCGAATCCATTCTATCGGCGAGTAACGACCGGCTCCAGTATCGGTTCGGTTACATCCGCGGAAGGAACGCGGAGCCGGCGACCGCTACCGATCCTCGCGGGCGTAGAACACGCTCGTCCACGACGCGAGTTGCCGGAATCCAAGCCGCCGGTAGAGCGCGAGCGCTGGCTCATTGAAGTCGTTGACGAACAGGCACACCACGCGCGAGCGCTGGAGCAGCCGCGCGCAGAGCTCGCCCAGGGCCCGCGTGGCGATGCCCTGGCCGCGGAGGCCCGGCGGCACGTAGACGCCCGAGACCTGGGCGGCCTCCGACGTGAGCGCGCTCACGCCGGCGCGGAAGCACAGGCCGTGCGCGTCGCGCAGGATCCACGTCCAGCCGTCGCGGCACTCCTCCTCCACGCGGCGGGCGAACGCGACCGGGTCGATGGTGCGCGGGTCCTCGAGCAGCTCCTCGGTGCGCAGGTCGGCGCCGGCGTGATAGAGGAACGCGTAGTCCTCGCGGCGCGCGGTGCGCAGCTCGGGCGCGAGCGCGCCTGCGTACCCTCCGGGCGTGCCGGGGGCGTGCTCGAGCACCAGGTAGACCTGGGCGCGCTCGAGCCGCGCGGCGGCGCCGGGCCCTGGGAATTGCTCGCGGAGCGCAGCCACGGCGTTGCGCGGGCCGATGATCTGGAGCCGGCTCGGGACCGGGGATCGCTCGTCGCGGGCCGCCCCGCCGAGCGCGCGATGCGCCTCGAGGTCGTCGCCCGCGGGCAGCACGGCGCCGGAGTGTGCGCCCACGTAGAGCAGCGCCGTCAGCCGGCCGTGCCGGCGCGCTCCCCACCACGTGTCGTGCGGCCGCGCCAGCGCGTCGCGGAGCACGAGCGCGATGAGGTAGACGTTCAAGACCGGGTCGTCCTCGAGGAACGAGAGCACCTCGGGGACGTCGCGGGGGCCGAGCCGGTCGAGGACCGGGGTGCCGATTCCGGCGTGGAGCGCCATGGGGCCAGCCACTCTAGCACCCGGAAGCGCCGAGTCCGCACGAGGAATTTTCGGCAACGCGGCAGAGCGCGACGGATGGACGCGCCCGAGCCGGCGGTGATTACATGCGCGCGGGAGGGACCCCTCGTGAGCGAGCTGGTGATGGTGATCGAGGACGAGAAGGAGATCCGCGACCTCGTCCGCTACAACCTCGAGAAGGCCGGCTATCGCGTGGCCGCCGCGGCCGACGGCGAGGAGGGATTGAAGCAGCTCTTCGCCTCCCGACCGGACGTCCTGGTCCTGGACCTGATGCTGCCCGGGATCAACGGCCTGGAGATCGTGCGTGAGGTGCGGGGCGAGCCGCTCACCCACGACCTGCCGGTGCTGATCCTGACCGCGCGCTCGGCCGAGATGGACAAGCTGCTCGGCTTCGAGCAGGGCGCCGACGATTACCTCACCAAGCCGTTCAGCCCGCGCGAGCTCGTGGCTCGAGTGGGGGCCCTGCTGCGGCGCACCAAGCCCGCGGGCGGTGCACGGGCGCTCGAGGCGGGGCCGCTGCGCGTCGACCTCGACGCCCACGTGGCGACGTGCGCCGGCGAGCGCCTCGACCTGACGCCGCGCGAGTTCGACCTGCTCGCCTTCCTCGCCCGCCACCCGGGCCGCGCGCTCACCCGCGACGAGCTGCTGAGAAAGGTGTGGGGCTACGACTACGTGGGCGAGACGCGCACCGTGGACGTGCACGTGCGCCGGCTCCGCGCCAAGCTCGGTGAGCACCACGAGATGATCGAGACCGTACTCGGTGCGGGCTACAAGCTCGTCGCCCCGGATTCGGCCGGAGCCGCATGAGGCTCTCGCTCCGGGCGCGGCTCATCGTCGTCCCGGTGGTGGTGGTGGCGGGGGCGGTGACGCTGACCACGCTGCTCGAGCACACCGCGCAGCGGCGCTGGCTGATCGCTCGCGAGTCGGAGCAGATCCTGAGCCTGGCGCGCGAGGCGGCGCGCACGGCGGCGCCGGCGCCCGACTCGTGGCAGGCGTTCGCCGACTCGCTCGACGTCCGCTTCGGGCTGCGCGCCACGATCATCGACGGGAGCGGCGTGGTGCTCGCCGATTCGCGCGCGCACGCCGCCGGCATGGAGAACCACGCCGGCCGGGTCGAGGTGCGCGCGGCGCTCGCCGGCCGCGTCGGCTTCGGCGTGCGGCGGTCCGCCACCGTGGGCCAGGAGTTCCTCTACTGTGCGGTGCCGCTGGCACCGCCCGTGAACGGCGCCGCGGTCATGAGGCTCGCGGAGCCGCTCGTCGTCGTGGGCCGGCTCAGCGACACGCTGGCGCGCGTGTCCACGGCGGCGGCCGCGCTCGCACTGCTCGCGAGCGTGCTGGTGCTGGCCTCGGTGACGAGGCGGTTCGCGAAACGGCTCGAGAGCTTGCGTGCGATCGCGCGACGGATCGGCGAGGGCGATGCCGACGCGCGCGCCCCCGAGGTGCCGCGCGACGACCTCGGCCAGCTCGGTCGCGCCCTCAACGAGATGCGCGGCCAGCTCGAGAGCCGGCTGGAGACGCTGCGGCGCGAGCGCGACGATCGCGAGCGCATCCTCGCCCACATGAGCGACGGGGTGGCGCTCCTGGACGGCGCCGACCACATCGTGCACGTGAACCATCGCTTCGCCGAGCTGCTGGACGCGGCGTGGCGACCCGAGCCGGGCGTGCCGTTCGCGAGCTACGCGCGCATCCCGGAGCTGATCGAGCTGCTCACCGAGTCGCGCCGCCAGGGCCGCACGCTCGAGCGCGAGCTCAAGCCCTGGGCCACGCGCGCCGGCTCCGCGCGCGCGACGGTGACGCCGCTCGGCGGCGCTCCGCCCGAACCCGTGCTCGTGGTGCTCCACGACCTCTCGGAGAGCGAGGCGGTGCAGCGCATGCGCCAGGACTTCGTCGCCAACGTCTCGCACGAGCTGCGCACGCCGCTGACGACGTTGCGGGGATACGCGGAGACGCTGCTCGAGGGTGGGCTCGACGACACCGAGCACCGCGAGGAGTTCGTGAGGTCGATGCGCGACGGCGCGATGCGGCTGCAGGCGCTGGTCGAGGACCTGCTCGCGCTCGCGGAGCTGGAGCGGCCGGACGCCGCGCTCAGGCGCGAGCCGCTGGACCTGCGCGCGCTCGCGGCCGAGCACGTCGACCACGTGCGGGGCGCGGCGGAGCGCGCGGGTCTCGAGCTGGTGCTCGAGCCGGGACCGCCGGTGAAGCTGAGCGGCGACCGCGTGCGGCTCGGGCAGGTGCTCGCGAACCTGCTCGACAACGCCGTCAAGTACACCGAGCGCGGTTCGGTGCGCGTGGCGGTCGGCGTCGCGAACGGGCGCGCGTGGTGCGAGGTGCGTGACACCGGCCCCGGGATCCCCGCGCGTGATCTGCCGCGCGTGTTCGAGCGCTTCTACCGCGTGGACAAGGCGCGCTCGCGCGAGAAGGGCGGCACCGGCCTCGGACTTTCGATCGTCAAGCACGCACTCGCGCAGCACGGCGGCGAGGTTTCGGTCGTGAGCCGTGTCGGCGTGGGCACGACGTTCCGCTTCGAGGTGCCGGTCGACGCTCGCGATTGACTCAGGACGGTTGTCTGAGCGATTGCCGGAATCAATTCACGTCGCCGAAACCGAACAGATACCCGCCCGAACATCGCCCGCGCGGAACATCCCTCAGGTGAAGACGGGACCGGCGGCGACCGGTCGGGCCTGTACGCGGGGCCCGAGCTTCGCGCCCGGTCGCGAGTGATCCGCGACACCTGCCCTGGCATCTCGCCGGCTCCCGTCCTCGCTCGGTTTCGCGCACACGACCCTTGCCCCTTGCCCGGAGAACCCATGCGCAACGTTGCCAACGCCGGCCACGCCCGACTTCGCGGCCTGGCCATCGCACTCGCCGTCCTCGCGCTCGGCGCCACGCACGCGTCCGCCCAGCTCGTCTTCGACGGCAACCTGCTCTTCAACAACAACGCCTCGGGCACACTCGCCGGCCAGTTCACCGGCGCCCCCATCAGTGCGGCAACGATCGCCGCCTGCCCGTCGGGATACAACGCCGTGATGCTGGGGACGGTCACGTTCCCGCACAACCTCTACGGCGACCCGCTGCTGTCGAAGGCCCCATACCCCACCGGCACGCCGAACTTTCAGCCGGCACTGGGAAGCCCCGCCTACTCGCAGGCCGTGGTGCTGCCGAACGACGGCTTCTTCCAGCAGACCTGCTACATGGGTGCGATCGGCCCCGATCCCGCGGACGACTGGACGAAGGGCTGGACGTACTTCGACTCGACCGGCGCCACGCGCCAGGACCTGCACCTGGTCGGGATGCCGGACCCGCGGCCGCTGGCGATCCACGACAACGTCATCGCGCTCACGCACCAGTTCTGGGGTGCGGACAGCAACCACCTCGTGCGCGGCCAGTTCCGTTGCCAGGGCGGCGCCAACCTCACCATCGCGGCCGGCACGGTGGTGTTCGAGGAGCGCGCCACGCTGGGCACGATCCGCATCGACCGTGACTCGAAGATCTTCGCCGTCGGCAAGCCCGACTCGGTGATCATCGTCACCGTGGACGACCCCCCCGGCACGATGCACACCGGCGGCGGCGGCGGCATCGTGTTGAACGGCCGCGCGAGGGTCAACAACGCGAACTCGTGCGCCGGTGATTCCGCGGCCTCAGAAGGCGGCAATATCGGCTTCTACGGCGGCAACGACGACCACGACAACAAGGGCATCCTGAAATACGTGCGCATCGAGTACGCCGGCAAGGAAGTGACGCCGAACAACGAGCTGAACTCGTTCACGAACAACGGCCTCGGCGACGCCACGCAGGAGGACTACCTGGAGGCCTTCCGCGGCGCCGACGACGGCTGGGAGGCGTTCGGCGGCACGGTGAGCCCGAAGCACCTGGTGCTGATCGACGGGCGTGACGATGGCTTCGACTGGCAGCAGGGCTACCGCGGCAAGGCGCAGTTCGTGATCGTGCGCGGCGTCGCCGACCTGGCGCCGTCGGGGACGCAGTTCGGCGACCACGGCATCGAGGCGGACAACAACGACGTGGCGCCGTTCACGCAGCTCGTGTGCGCGGGCCGCTCGAACCCGACCGTGGCGAACTTCACGATGGTCGGGGACCGGTCGCGCTTCGGCGCCGCGTTCCCCGGCTCGGTGTTCGGCGTCGAGCTGCGCCGCGCCACCGCCGGCCAGGTCCTGAACTCGATCGTCTACAACTTCAAGACCTGGGGTCTCAAGATCACCGACGACGTCACCTGGGACGCGCACTGCGCGGCGATCCCCTCGGCGCCGGCGCTCTACTGCAGCGCGGCCACGACCGGCGTGCCGGTGGGCGAGGGCCGCGTGCTGGTGACGAACAGCGCTCCGAACCCGTTCAAGAACCTCCTGAGCGTGCACTTCACGCTCTCCCAGCCCGGCCGCGTCACGGTGCAGATCTTCGCGGCCGACGGCCGGCTGGTCGACACGGTGGCGGACGGCGACATGCCGGCGGGCGAGCACTCGCTGGCGTGGAAGGCGGGGGCGCAGGTCCCGAGCGGCGTCTACTTCTACAAGGTGTTCGCGAACGGCCTCAAGAGCAGCGGCAAAGTCGTGCGCGTGGATTGACGATGCGGACGCCGCTCCTCGCCATCCTCGGGGTCGTGGCGCTGGTGGGCTTCGTGCCCACCCGCGCCGCGGCCAGCGGCCGCATCCAGGGCAAGGTCATCGCCACCGAGAGCGGCGAGCCGGTCGGCTTCGCCGACGTGCTGCTGGTGCCCGCGGACACGACAATGAAGAAGGTCGGCGCGCTCTCGAACGCCGACGGAACGTTCCTGCTCGTGGCGCCCGCCGGCCGCTACTCGCTTCAGATCCGTGCGCTGTCCTACGCGCGGAAGCTGATCCAGGACATCGTCGTCGAGGACGGCCAGCTCCTGCCGCTCAACATCACGCTCACGCCCGAGGCGATCCAGCAGAAGGAAGTCCTGGTCGAGGCCACGGCGAAGCAGAACACCGACGCGTCGATGATGGCGCAGCGGCGGAAAGCCGCCACCGTGGGCGATGCGGTGAGCGCCGAGCAGATGAGGCGCGCGCCCGACAAGAACGCCAGCGACGTGCTGCGCCGCGTCACCGGGCTCTCCGTGTCCGACAACAAGTACGTCTACGTGCGCGGCATGGGCGAGCGCTACAACTCGACCGAGGTGGACGGGGTGCGCGTGGTGAGCCCGGAGGCGAACAAGCGCGTCGTCCCCATGGACCTGTTCCCGGCGGCGCTGCTCGACAACATCGTGGTGCAGAAAGCGTGGTCCGCGGACCGCTCCGGCGAGTTCTCGGGCGGCGACGTGCAGGTGCACCTGAAGGACTTCCCCGGCAAGCGCGCGTGGTCGGTGTCGCTGGCGCAGGGCAGCACCTCCGGCACCACGTTCGGCCACCTGCTCACCTACACCTCGAGCAGCGCCGACGTGTGGGGCTTCGGCGCCAGCTCGCGCGCCATCCCCGACATCGTCGGCCAGATCGCCGGCAACAAGCCGCTGACGCTCGGCCAGCCGCCGAACGGCTTCCCCGCCTCGACGCTGCAGGCGGTGGAGAAGGAGTTCGCGAACGTGTGGACGCCGCACAGCGGGCACGCGGCGCCGAACGGCAGCTACGCCGTCACCTACGGCGACGAGTGGAAGGCGTTCGGGCGGCCGCTCGGCGCGATCGGCTCGTGGACGTTCAATCGCTCGCTCGAGCAGCACGACGAGGTGCAGCGCTTCACCGACGACGGCGTGGTGACGAGCAGCGCCTACGACATGGTGCGCGCGACGGAGACCGTGCAGATGGGCGCCAACGGCTCGGTCAGCTTCCGCCCCTCGCCGAGCCACCGGCTGAGCGTGCGCGGGCTGTACACGAACAAGGCGGACGACGAGGTGCTGACGTACTCCGGCTGGGACCCGAACGCGCGCCAGTTCGAGCGCCGTTCCACCAAGCTCACGTACGTGCAGCGCGACATCTACTACGCGACCGCCGAGGGCACGAACGACTTCGCCCGGCTGCTCCACTCGACGTTCGACTGGCAGTTCACGCGCTCGGTCGCGCGCCGCCAGCAGCCGGACAAGCGCGAAGCGACCTCCATCCGCGTGCCGATCGACGAGACGAATCCCGGCTACTGGGGCCTCGCCACGGGGCGGCGCGAGTACGGCGACATCCACGAGGACGGCTGGACGACGATGCTGAAACTCGGCACGCCGTACCAGCTCGGCGGCTGGGGCGCCGGCCGCTGGGTGATGGGCTACGACCGCCAGTCGCGCGCGCGCAGTAACGATTACCGCCGGTTCGACTTCATCCCCAACCAGCCGGGGCAGGATGCGCCGCCCGAGTCGGTCTACGACGCCGTCAACGAGGCCACGATCAGCCAGGACAACTACCACGCGCAGCAGCTCGTGGAGGCGTACTTCGTGAGCACCGACGTGCCGCTCGGCAAGCGGCTCCGCGGCAACATCGGCGTGCGCCGCGAGCACGGCGACCAGGACGTCGCGAGCCACGACCTGTTCAATCCCACGATCATCACCTCGCACGGCGCGTTCGCCTCCACCGACTGGCTCGCGGGCGGCAACCTGACCTGGGCTGCGAGCGACCACGTCAACGTGCGTGCCGCCGCGAGCCGCACGCTCAACCGTCCCGACATGGACGACCTCTCGACGCTCCAGGCCCTCGACTTCGCGGGGGACCGCATCCGCATCGGCAACCCGCACCTGGTGCGGGCGCTCATCGAGAACTACGACCTCCGCCTGGAGGCGTTCCCGGGCCTGGGTGACGTGCTCGCCGTGGGCGCGTTCTACAAGCAGCTCCACCATCCGATCGAGCCGGCGCTGTTCGGCACCAACGGCCAGCTCGGCGTGCGGCCCGAGAACTCCGAGGGCGGGCGCAACATCGGCGGCGAGTTCGAGGTGCGCTCCGGGCTCGGCAAGCTGTGGTCGAGGCTCGACCGCCTGTCGCTCAACTCCAACCTGTCGATGATCTCGTCGAAGATCCGCACCGCGCAGACCACGAACCGCGGCAACACCGAGCACCCGCTCGTGGGCCAGGCGCCGTTCCTGTTCAACCTCGGGCTCACCTACACCTCGCGCGGCGGGCACAACGAGGTGAGCGTGCTCACGTCGACGGTGGGAAGGCGGTTGAAGGAGCTGAACATCACGCAGGTGAACAGCGCCGGGGACGGCATCCCCAACCTGTTCACGCAGGGCACCACGACGCTGGACGCCACGGCGTCGTTCTCACCCCTGCGCGGCTCACGGCTGAAGATCAGCGCCGGCAACATCCTCAACCGCCCGGTGCGCGAGACCGTGGGCGACCTGGAGATGCGCACCTACAGGACGGGGCCCACGTACAGCGTGGCGTTCTCGCTCGGCTCGTGAGGGCGCTCGCGGGTCTCGCCACGGCGATGCTCGTCGCCGGCGCGGCGCTGGCCGCGCCCGCGACGCAGCCGGCCACCCCGGCGCCGGAACCGCACCACCTCGTCTCGGTGAAGGACTCGCCCGGCTACGTGCCGCTCGCGGACCCGGACTCGATGGCCGAGAAGCTGGGACGCCGGCCCGACGCCAAGATCGTGAACGTGCCGTTCACGGGCGGCGCGCGCAGCATGGATGCGCTCGCGCGCGCCATCTGCGGCGCGCTCCACGCCGAGAGCGTGGACTCGATGCTGGCGCTGTGCGTGAACAGCGGGGAGTTCCGCGAGATCCTGTGGCCGGAGTTCCCGCAGAGCCGGCCGGCCACGGGCATCCGCTGGGACGACGCGTGGCAGATCCTCTGGGGCCGCCTGAACGGCGGCAGCGTGGCCTCGGTGCGCGAGTACGGGGGCCACGTCTACACGCTCGTGCGCGTGGAGCGGACGGCGGCCACCGTCGAGTACAAGAACTTCAAGCTCCACAACGGGGTCACGCTGGTGCTGAAGGACGACGAGGGCCAGGTGAAGCGCCTGTCGTGGATCCGCTCCGTGGCCGAGCGCAAGGGCCGGTTCAAGATCTACAGCATGAGTGACTGAGCCCACCCGCGGGGGCCGTTGCGGGGTTCTTCCCATCCGTTCACTCCGCCGAAACATCGCTGCAACGAGGAAGGTGGTGTCCTTCGTGTCCGACATGGCCACCCAGAGCGTCCCGATCGAGATGGGCTCCCGCCGCCGGCGGGGCCGGCCGCTGGAGATGTCGCCCAGCGAGCTGCTCGAGCGCATCCGCGATCGCGCCGCCGTGGGCGGGCTCTTCCGCGTGCATATCGCGGAGCCCGCGCTCTACGCGCGTGCAAGACGCCTGTTCGGCTCCTGGGCGCGCGCCCTCGCCGCCGCGGGGCTCGACCACAACGCGGCGGTGCGCGAAGCGCGGCGGCGAGCGCACGAGGCGCGGCGACGCGCGCGTGCCTGAGTCGTCGCCCGGCCCTGGCGGCAGGAACTCCGGCAACTTTGTAACCCGCCCGAAACATCCGGGAGTCGTTGCCGAAACTCGTGCCGGTCGACCATGGTAACTGCGAACACGGGTGCCGCCCTGTCCCGCGCCCGTTCCTTCGCCGTTACCCATGTCTCACGAGGAGGACGTCTTGAACCGGACCCCGCTCGCCGTCCCGGCGGTTCTGCTGAGCCTTGCGCTCGCCGGGAGCGCGTACGCCCAGGTCGTCCAGACCGCTCCCGACTACCCCCGCGGCAAGATCAGCGGCTACATGTTCGGCGACTACTACTGGAACGCCGCCGGCGATCCCAACCACCACTACGACGCCGCCGGCGCCGACTCCGGGTCGAAGGTGAACATCGACGGCCTCGGCAACAAGGCCATCACCAAGGACCTGAACGGCCTGCAGATCCGCCGCGTCTACCTCCAGCTCGACAACGACCTCTCCGCCCGCTACTCGACCCGCGTGCGCCTCGAGGCCGACGGCAAGTCGCTGACCTCCGACGGCAAGATCGGCGTCGCGGTGAAGGCGCTCTACGTCCAGGCCAAGAGCGTGCTCCCGAGGATGGACGTCTACGCCGGCCTCGTCTCCGTGCCGTTCTTCGACGTCACCGAGGAGTTCTGGGCCTACCGCTCGATCGAGAAGGTGCTGCCCGACTTCCGCGGCTACTCGCCCTCCGCCGACCTGGGCCTCGAGGTGAAGGGCTTCTTCGATACGAATCACGTGTTCGGCTACACCGGGCTCGTCGGCAACGGCGTCGGGCAGAAGACCGAGACCAACCGCCAGAAGCGCGTCTCGGGATCGCTCCCGGTGCGCTGGAAGGACCTCCACTTCGAGCCCTACGTCGACTACGAGAACATCCGCACCGGCCCCACGGCGACCAGCCCCCCCGGCGACAGGGATCGCCTGACCTACCAGGTGATGCTGGGCTACGACCTGCCGAAGCACAGCGCCGTGGGCTACGTGGTCACGAACCAGATCCAGCACATGCCTTCGGGCCCCTACCACGAGCTGCTCGGCCACTCGCTCTTCGCCCGCATCCAACCCACGCCGAAACTCGGCGGCTTCGGCCGCGTCGACCTGTTCTTGAACGACAAGCGCGCGACGAACCGCGTCGACCAGCAGCTGTGGATCGCCGGGCTCGACTGGCAGCCATTCGGCGACGTTCACATCATGCCGAACGTCGAGGCCTTGCAGTACGTCGCCAAGGGCAACGCCGTGGTGCCGGCGCACCACGACGTGCAGGCACGCATCACGTTCTACTGGCGCTTCAGCCGGCCGCAGTCCTGATCCCCCTGAACCTGGAGATACGATCATGAACTCGACGATCCGCAATGGCCTCGCGGCGCTCGCGCTCGCGGCCACGGCCGTGGCACCGGCCGGCGCCCAGCAGCTGACGGGCGCCGGCGCCACGTTCCCGTACCCGATCTATTCCAAGTGGTTCGACGTCTACCACGAGAAGACGGGCGTCGCGATCAACTACCAGTCGATCGGCAGCGGCGCCGGCATCCAGCAGGTGAAGGCCGGCACCGTGGACTTCGGCGCCAGCGATGCGGCGCTCTCCGACGCGGCGCTGAAAGACATGCCGCGCCGCGTGGTGCACATCCCGACCGTGGGCGGTGCCGTGGTGCTGGCGTACAACCTCCCCGGTTTCGACGGTAGGATCCAGCTCACGCCCGAGCTGGTGGCCGGCATCTACCTGGGCGACATCACCACGTGGAACGACAAGCGCATCGCCGCGGCGAACCCCGGCGTGACCATGCCCGCGGCGCCGATCCTCGCCGTGCACCGCTCGGACGGCAGCGGCACCACGAACATCTTCACGCTCTACCTGTCATCGGTGAGCAGCCGCTGGAAGGACGTGGCGGGTGCGGCGACGTCGGTGAGCTGGCCCTCGGGCGTGGGCGGCAAGGGCAACGACGGCGTGGCCGGCGTGGTGAAGCAGACGCCGGGCGCGATCGGCTACGTCGAGCTCGCCTATGCGAAGCAGAACCAGCTGCCGATGGCGTTCGTGCGCAACAAGGCCGGGAAGTACGTGGACCCGTCGGCCGCCTCGGTGACCGCGGCGATGACCGGCGTCGCGGCGCAGCTCGCGAAGGACGTGCGCACGCCGATCGTCAACTCGCCGGCGCCCGAGGCGTGGCCCATCTCGGGGCTCACGTTCCTGATCGTCTACCAGGACGCGAAGGACGCCGCGAAAGGCCTGGCGCTCGCGCGCTTCCTCGACTGGGCGATCCACGACGGGCAGCAGTACGCCGGCGCGCTCGGGTACGCGCAGCTCCCGGAGGCGATCGTCAAGGTGAACGAGGGCACGCTCAAGCTCCTCACCGGCGGCGGCAAGAAGCTGATGGCGGCGGCGAACCCGTGAGCCGAGTCGCGGCACGAGAGGGGGCGCCGCGGTGACCGCCGGCGCCCCCACCCGCGACGCCACGATGGTGACCGTGCGCGAGCGCACGCCGGAGAAGCCGCGGCGCTGGAGCGCCGACGACGCGTTCGCGCTCGCGCTGCGCCTGGCGTCGCTCGCCGTGCTCGCCGCCGTGCTGCTGCTGATCTGGCAGACATGGCTCGGCTCGAGGCCCGCGATCCAGGCGTACGGCCTGCGGTTCCTCACCGGCACCGCGTGGGATCCGGTCGCGGAGAAGTTCGGTGCGCTGCCCTACGTGGTGGGCACGCTCGTCACCTCGGGGATCGCGCTCCTGCTCGCGGTGCCGTTCGGGATCGGCGCGGCGGTGTTCCTGTCGGAGATCGCGCCGCCCCGGACCGGCGCCGTGATCTCGTTCCTGATCGAGCTCCTGGCTTCGATCCCGAGCATCGTCTACGGGCTCTGGGGCGTGTTCGTGCTCGCGCCGTTCCTGCGCACGCTCGTGGAGCCGTGGCTCATCAAACACCTCGGCTTCCTGCCGCTCTTCCAGGGCTTCCCGTTCGGGCTCGGGATCCTGCCCGCGGGCCTGGTGCTGGCGATCATGGTCGTGCCCACGGTGACGTCGGTCACCCGCGAGATCCTGCGCGCGCTGCCCGACTCGCTGCGCGGCGCGGCGCTCGCGCTCGGCGCCACGCGCGCCGAGGCGATCGGCGTCACGCTCGATGCGGCGCGGCCCGGCATCTTGGGCGCGGTCATCCTGGCGCTCGGGCGCGCGCTCGGCGAGACCATGGCCGTGACCATGCTGATCGGCAACACGAACCACCTGTCATGGTCGCTGCTCGGACCCGGCGCCACCATGGCCAGCGTCATCGCCAACGAGTTCACCGAGGCGGTCGGCAAGCTCCACCTCGCCGCGCTGTTCGAGGTGGCGCTGGTGCTGTTCCTGGTCTCGCTCGTCGTCAACGCCGTGGCCCGCTTGATCGTGCTCGCCGCGACCGGAGGGCGCCGCGATGTCGCGGGAGCGGCCTGACGTCGTGCTGCCGGCCGGCGTTCACTGGCGGCGGCGGGTCGCGAATCGCGTCGCGATCGGCGGCTGCGTGCTCGCCACGGCGCTGGTCGTGCTGCCGCTCGGGCTGCTCGTTCTGCGCCTGCTCGAATCCGGACTGCACGGGCTCTCGCTCGGCTTCTTCCTCCACATGCCGAAGCCGGTGGGCGAGCCCGGTGGCGGCATGGCGAACGCCATCGTCGGCACGCTGATCGTGGTCGGGATCGGCGCCGCGATCGCGGTGCCGGTGGGCGTGGCCGCCGGCGTTTACCTCGCCGAGTACGGGCGCGAGCAGCTCGCGAACGTCGTCCGCTACACGGCCGACGTGCTCGCCGGCGCGCCGTCGATCGTCGTCGGCGTCGCGGTGTTCGGGCTGCTGGTGGTGCCGATGGGGCGTTTTTCCGCGCTCGCCGGCGGCGTCGCACTCGCCGTGCTCATGCTGCCGACCGTGGTGCGCGCCACCGAGGAGGTGGTGCGGCTGGTGCCGGCCTCCTACCGGCAGGCGGCGCTCGCGCTCGGGGCGCCGAGTTGGGTCGCGACGCTGCGCGTGGTGCTGCCCGCGGCGCGCGCCGGCGTCACCACCGCGGCGCTGCTCGCGGTGGCGCGCGCGAGCGGTGAGACCGCGCCGCTCCTCTTCACTGCGCTCGGCAACCGCTTCTGGTCGGTGCACCTGGACCAGCCGATCGCCACGCTGCCGGTGATGATCTACGACTACGCCCGCGCGCCCTACTCCGACTGGAACTCCCAGGCGTGGACCGGGGCGCTCACGCTGCTCGTGCTCGTGACCGTGCTCTCCGCGCTCATGCGCCTCGCCACCCGGAACATCCGATGACACCCGCCGAGACCCCGCTCATCCGCACCGCGATGCCGGCGCGCCACGGCGCGCCCTCCGCCGACGCCGACAATACGCCGGAGCCCGCGGCGCACCTCGCCGCGCGCGGGTTCGGCCTGCGCTACGGCACGCACCCGGCGCTCACCGACATCTCGTTCGAGATCCCGGAGCATCGCGTCACCGCGATCATCGGTCCCTCCGGCTGCGGCAAGAGCACGCTGCTCCGCGCGTTCAACCGCATGAACGACCTGATCCCGAACGTCACCACCTCGGGCGAGCTGCGCGTGGGCGCGCTCGACGTGAACACGCCGTCCACCGACGTGGTCTCGCTGCGGCGCCGCGTCGGCATGGTGTTCCAGCGCCCGAACCCGTTCCCGCAGTCGGTGTTCGACAACGTGGCGTTCGGCCTGCGCCTGCTCGGCCTGCGCCAGCGCGCCGCGCTCGCCGAGCGCGTGGAGACGAGCCTCCGCCGCGCCGCGCTGTGGGAAGAGGTGAAGGACCGGCTCGACCGCTCGGCGCTCCAGCTCTCGGGCGGGCAGCAGCAGCGGCTGTGCATCGCGCGCTGCCTGGCCGTGGACCCGGAGGTGCTGCTGATGGACGAGCCCGCCTCCGCGCTGGACCCCACGTCCACGGCCCGCGTGGAAGAGCTGGTGCTCGAGCTGAAAGGCCGTTATACGATCGTGGTCGTGACCCACAACATGCAGCAGGCCGCCCGCATCTCCGACCGCACCGCGTTCCTCATGCAGGGGCGGCTGGTCGAGGTGGGCGACACCCGCCGGATGTTCACGAACCCGAAGGAGAAGCTCACCGAGGACTACATCACGGGTCGCTTCGGCTAGAGCATGCTTCATCGCCGGGCGGGATCTCCGCCGGCGTCCGTCCGTTTCCCCGGGGCCGAGCACCATGCTGAGACACTTCGACGAACAAATTGCAGATCTCAAGCACCAGCTGCTGCTCATGAGCGGCCGCGCGGAGGAGATCATCCGCAAGGCCGTGGAGTCGCTCATGAGCCGCGACGTCACGCTCGCGGACGAGGTGATCACCGACGACGCCACGATCGACCGCATGGAGATCGACGTCGAGGAAGCCTGCGTCCAGCTGCTGGCGCTGCAGCAGCCGCTGGCCGGTGACCTGCGGCTCATCACCGCCGCGCTCAAGATCTCGAGCGACCTGGAGCGCATGGGCGATCACGCCGTCAACATCGCCGGCTGCGCCAAGCAGCTCGTGAACAAGGCGCCGGTGAAGCCGCTCCCCGACCTGCAGACGCTGGCGGACAAGTCGATCGCCATGCTGCGAGACGCGCTGGACGCGTTCGTGCGCGGCGATGCCGAGTCGGCGCGTCTGCTGGTGCGACGCGACGACGAGGTGGACCAGCTCAATCGCCAGGTGTTCGCGGAGCTGATGCGGCGCATGATCGCCGACCCGCTGCAGGTGGAACGCTCGATGACGCTCGTGCTCGTGGGCCGGAACCTCGAGCGCGTCGCCGACCTGGCCACGAACGTGGCGGAAGAGGTCGTGTTCATCGCCGAGGCGCGCATCATCAAGCACCACGCCGACGAGGAGGTCGCGGGCGGCTAGCGCGTCCTAGCCTGCCGTCGTCCTCGAGATCACCACGTGCATCGCGTTCTCGGTCGCCGCGTGCTCCTGCACGCGGTACCCCAGCGCGAGCAGGTCGATCCCGGCGAACAATGATTCGCCGCTGCCCAGCAGGATCGGCGAGAAGCCGAGGTGCATCTCGTCGATCAGGCGCGCGCTCAGGTACTGGCGGATCGTGCTCACGCCGCCGCCGAGGCGGATGTCGCGGGAGCCGGCGGCTTCGCGGGCGCGCGCGAGCGCAGCCTCGATCCCGTCGGTGACGAAATGGAAGACGGTGCCACCCTCCATCTCGAGGGACGCCCGCGCGTGATGCGTGAGGACGAAGACCGGCACGTGATACGGCGGGTTCTTCCCCCACCAACCTCGCCAGGCATCGTCCGGCCACGGGCCGCGGATGGGGCCGAACATGTTCCGGCCCATGATCCATGCGCCCAGATTCTCGAAACCGCGAGCGGCGAGCTCGTCGTCGCGCCCGGTGGTGCCGGGCTTCGGCGAGCGCTGCATCTGCTGGAACGTCCGCGTCGCGATGAGCCAGTCGTGGAGCGACTCGCCACCGCGCCCGAGGGGCTCCTCGCGACGCTGGTCCGGACCGGCGCCGTAACCGTCGAGCGAAACGCTGAACCCGTGCACGCGCACCTTCGACAAAGCGCCCTCCTTCGTGGGATGCCTAACCTGAGGAGCTAGCGCCCGGGTCCTGGCTCCAGGTGTACGAGCCGCGGCCGCGTGCGCCGGATGCGCGGCCACGCGGCGAGCGACCAGCCCGCGAGCGCCAGCACCGCGAGCGCCGCGGCCACCGCGTTGTGGAGCGCGGTGCGCCCAGGGTCGAGCGTGGGCCCGAGCGCGCGCAGCAGCGTCGCCGCCGCGAGCGCCGTCACCGCCCACCACGACAGCACGTCGTTCTCTTCGCCCATGGCGTGGCCGCCGTGCGAGACCACGACACGCGTGCCGATGCCGAGCGTCAAGAGCGCGTAGCCGCCCACGAACGCCACGTGCCAGGCCTCGACGCGGTACAGCGGCCAGATCGCAGCCGCGACGAAGCCGATCGTCACCGCCCAGCCCGCGGTCCAGATCGACCACGACAGGCGATCGCGCCGTCCCGGAAGCCGCCACAGCTTCCACGCCAGCTGCGTGCTCGCGAGCGCGGCGAGCGCGCGGCACCACGCCGCGGCGACGACGAGCCCCGCGAAGTCGAGGTTCACGGCGAGCGCGAGCAGCGCCGCCACGGTCACCACGAACCCGCGCCGGCGCGGGCGGTCGCCGGCCTTCGCGATCCCGGCGATGGTGAGCGGGTCGGTCATGCGCGCGAACGTGGGCACCAGCAGGCCGCCCAGCCCGAGCACTAGCGCGGGCATCATGCCGAGCGAGACGCAGCGCACGCCGGCGCGCTCGGCGGCCTCGGGCAGCCGCCCCAGCGACACCAGCACCTCGACCACCGCACCCGCGAGGCCCAGCGCCAGCCCAACGCCCACGAGCAGGAACTCCTCGGGGGGCGCCGCCTCGCCGGGCCGCACGCGGCGCGCGACCACGAAGCCGAGTGCGCCGAGCGCCGCGAGGTACGCCCACGCCGCCGCGGGGATGCCGAACGCGCGCAGCACGACGAACGCACCGACCAGCGCGGTCACCGAGCCCAGCTCCGCCGGCGAGCAGCGCGGGCCATGCGTGAACGCCGGCATCGCCGTGAGCAGGAAGCCGCACACGAACGCCAGCTCGAAGCCCTGCACCATGAGCGCCGCGTGCGCCGCGCCGGGGTACGGGATCGGCGCGCGCGCGGCGACCAGGATCCACGGCGCGAGCCCGGCCAGCGCCGCGGCGACGCCGACCGGGAACAGCACGCGGTAGGGGTCGGGCGCCAGGCGCGCGGCGGCCGGCGGCGCCGGCTGCACTTCATCGCGACGCACGAGCCGCATCATTCCAACGTCTTCGAGAACCGCCAGGTCGAGAACATGAAGAACAGGAACGCGAACACGGCCAGGGACAGCAGCTGCGGCCACAGTTCGGTGAGGCCGTTCCCCTTGAGCACGATACCGCGCACCAGCCGCAGGTAGTGCGTGAGCGGAAGGAAAATGCCCACGTAGCGCGCCGCCGCGGGCATGGCCTCGCGCGGCCACATGAAGCCCGAGAGCAGGATGTTCGGGAGCAGGAACAGGAACGCGGTCTGCATCACCTGCGCCTGGTTGCGGCCGAGCGTGGACACGAACAGCCCCAATCCGAGGCTCGCGACGATGAACAGGAACGAGGCGCCGTAGAGCGCGAGCAGAGGGCCCCGGATCGGCACGTGGAACACGAAGTGGCCGACCACGAGCACGGTCGTGAGCTGCATGTAGCCCACGAGCACGTAGGGCGCGATCTTCCCGAGCATGATCTCCCACTTGGCCAGCGGCGTGACGATCAGCTGCTCGAGCGTGCCGGTCTCGCGCTCGCGCACGATCGTCAAGGCGGTGATGATGATGAGCGTGTTGGAGAGGATCATGCCGATCAGCCCCGGCACGATGAAGATGGCGTTGGCGAGCGCCGGGTTGTAGAGCGGTCGCACGCGCACGTCCACGGGCAGCTGCGTGGCCGGGTTGCCGAGGGTCCCCGCGCGCAGCGAGACCAGCCGCATGTTCGTGCGCTGGCCCACGAGCTGCGCGGCCGCGATGGCGCTCTGCGACGCGGTGGGGTCGCTGGCGTCCACCAGCACCTGGACCGGCGCGGTGTCGCCGCGCTTCAGGCTCCGCGCGTAATCGGGCGGGAACACCACCGCCGCGCGTGCGCGCCCGGCGTCCACCGCCTCGAGAGCCTCCGCGTAGGAGTGCACCTCGCTCTTCACCAGGAAGTTGTCGGTCGCCACCAGCGACTGGACGAACGACCGGCTCTCCTGCGTGCGGCTCTGGTCGAAGATCACCGTGGGCAGGTTGCGCACGTCGGTGCGGACGGCGAAGCCGAAGATCAGGAGCTGCATCACCGGCACGGCGAGCATGAGGCGGAGCGTCGTGGGATCGCGCCGCATCTGCACGAACTCCTTCCGCACCATCGCGCCCAGGCGCTCGAGGTTCA
>Ga0070685_10000484_pt1 | contig 23094 bp, 37 predicted proteins | sample KBSS13LmetaG_FD_65651 | JGI IMG/M metagenome (GOLD analysis project Ga0070685, IMG submission 65651) | Switchgrass rhizosphere microbial communities from Kellogg Biological Station, Michigan, USA - KBS S1-3L metaG | ecosystem: Host-associated > Plants > Roots > Rhizosphere ...
GCTGCAGGAGTGCTGTCCTCATACATCAAATCACCGAGCGTCGTCATCGGATTAGAGAATCCACCCAAAGTTGTTAATTGACTGGTATTGTACAGGCCACCCGTAATTTGCCAGTTTGAGCCATCAGAGTAAATCTGCGCGACACCGTTGTTGATATTGATCACTTTTGTGGACGAGCCATCAATCGTTTGTGCGGGAGATGCCACCGTGATGGTTCCTGAACCAGTCGTGGTTATGTCGATAGCGGTACCGGCCAGAGCATTAGCCTGTGTGGTAGCCAACTTAATGTCATACGGAATTGTGTAATAAATCGTGATCCTAATGTTATCGATATTGGCGACGCCCAACACTGACTTTACTTGGAAGATAAAACCAAAGGTCGAGCCATTAACATCAGTCGGCGACAAAGTCGCGCCCCACAAATCATCAGTTGCACCGTAGGTCTTAGTGGTGTCGGAACCAGTGAAAGCTGTAATGGCCGCCTTGTCATCACCAGTTAGTACACCCGCCTTTAGTAGTTGCGCCTTAATGTCGTAAACTTTGACAGCCTCCGAGGTTGTACTAGTGCTCTTCCCCTCGACCTCAACCTTAATACCCTCGACATTAGCGGCGGACGGTATAGCGAAGCCGAAGTTCGTCACTTTTAGATATTCGCTCTCAACATAATCACCGCTAGCGAAAGCCGACGTTACTCCACTAACGGTAGTACCGGCAGCGGCCGTCAATTCCACTTCCACATCGGAGGTGAAACTCGAAATTGTCGTAATAAGATCAGCGCCAGCCGCTCCTGCACCGGGAATACGGACGTTCTTGCCTGCATCGGCGATTGTAAACACTGAGGAGGAAGCCGTTAATGTTTTATCACTAGCCGTAATTGAGCCAGCGAATGTCTGAGCATCACCCCTCGGATCGCTCGGGTTAATATTGCCGTCAGAAGCCCATGTAGCATACGAGTTATCGCTACCAGCCGCGTTAGATGGATTACTCCAAGCTACATAACCGGCTGTACTATCATTTGCAAGCGTGCCCGCATTAGCAGCAGAGTTGTTTAATACAAGAGTATTGCGCGTCACATAGTAAGTTGTAGAGGCAGTGACGCCACCTGGCATTGTGCCGGGAGCCGTCATACTTATAGCAGTCCCGGTTTCTAGTAGCGTTGAAAGCCGAATAAGATTGTTGGTAACATCCACATCAGCATCAGTAAATGTAGTACCCGAGAACGCGTAGGGAGTGAGGGTGAGATTATAGGTGGCAGCCGATCCAGTTTCGTCTTTGATGATATAGGTGCGGCCGATCCCGCCGGCCGCTGTGGGCAAGTTTACGGTCCGAGCGGCTGTAAGGGACGTGTAAGCGATGATATGGTCCGATTTGACAACAGTAGCCAAAGCGTCAGCTATTGCCCTGCGTTTGAAAAGTATACCGGCGTTATATCCCACCCAGGCTCCAGTGGCGTCAGGTCGGCCCTGAATATACAAAGGCGCAGCCGCCGCCGTGGAAGCGGTAAGAGCGCCGGCCGAGAGAACGTTAAAAGCCAATAATGAGCTTGTGGCTGGATCGGTGCGAGTCGCACTAACGCCACCTACTTTCTTGGTTTCATCACCTGCAGAAAAACGAAGTATAGGTGATGTACCCGTACCAGACGCCGGGGAGTGCACATTTAACCCACCGGTACCCCGAACCTGCATTTCCCCACTGCCTTGCAAGTTGACCTGAAAGTCAATGTTCGTGTCTGGACCATTTACGTTTAATCCTACTGGACTTCCTGCCTCAACAGGAGAACTAAAGTCAATCCGGTTACGAGTCACACGCATACCGTTAGAGTTGTTCTTGCCAAGAGAAATGGTTGAACTTACAACTGGATAAATGTCAACGTTGGTAAAGGGCACCGCCCGAGTATCAATAATATTGTTGCCATCAATCCATACATTTGTTGAGTCGTGATAGCGCAAAATACCGACGTTTGTACTTCGGTCAGAAGATAGAATCGGCGTTGTACCGTTGGCCTTGTACTGAGTTCCGGCATCAATAATTTGGTTACCTACGATAGAGAGTTGGTCAACCCAGCCATAAGAAATACCATTGCGAGACGCATTCTTAATGATATTGCTAGACACTAAAATATTTGTGGCACGATCTGAAAGGCTACCGCCCCGTATCTGGATGCCATCAACATCGCTATCACTAGCTCGGTTATGCTCTTGGTCGAGTACGTTACCTACAACAGCTAAGTTATTGGGCGCGTTAATAATGGCTACACTGGAACGACCGCTACCCTTGACTACGTTGGCATTTATGACCATGTAGCCCGGACCAGCTTGGTTATTGTAGCCACTTGCCCAAATACCCCAAAATGAAGCATTTTCCACAGTGTTGCTAGCACAAACAACCTTCGTATTACCGCGACTGATAGAGAAGCCATTATCTCGGCTGTCAATCGAATGATTGCCCATAAAGATAAGTTCTTCATTAAAACCAAACCCAGCATCGGCATTGTGATTAAAGTCACAGTTCAACACGCTAAGTTTGCCAGACGTTCCAAAGATACGAACGGGTAATGAGGCGCAATCATGAATCTTAACGTTATGCATATAAACGTCAGATAGTACGGGAGCGGTAGGATTGTCTAAGTCATTGCTGCCCGTTAAGTAGACGCCGCAGGTGGTTGAGCTCGTCGTGGTGTCACCAACAATAGTCAGGTCAGCCAGGCCGAAATTGGTAAATTCATTGACACCATCGTCGCGAAAAGCGCTATGGAGCCCAATGCCCGTGTAACCGTTATCGGTACCGTCATGAATAATAGCCGCGAATCCACGCACGATAACGTTAGACTTAGGAACAACTGGAGCTGAGTAACTAAGCAAAACACCGGGCTGCACCTCTACGACCGCAATGCCGGCAACAACCGAAGCAGAAGCGTCATCAACCGCGGCTTGAACTTGAACGTTGTCAGCGACACCGTCGGTGATGTACCCGCTGTCGCCGGTAGGGCCAACAATAATAGACGCTTTAGATGAAGCCGCCAAAGTCAACCGTGCGGACGTAGCCGTAGCATCAGCAATTAAATCACGAGCAAAACTCGAGAGAGCTGTAGTCGCCGCTGTATCAGTGCCCGTAAAGTACGGCACGAGATCAGGACCAGTTGCGACTCCTCCCAACGCCGTCAAGGTAGGGTCTAGCGTTGAAGCAGCCGTGATGGACGCTTCAACCCAGTCTGCATCACTCCCCAACCAGGGCGAAGCTCCGAGCAGCCAGTACTTGTTGTCGTTGGCCGTGTAGGCAATCATGCCTTCGCGGCGACGTTCGTCTGGAATAGCATTCCGCTCAGTGTGATCCGCCACCTCCCGCAAACCGCCCAATCCTAGCAGTGCGTCATGGGTTGGATAGACATCAGTAACATCAGTGGTAGTAAGCGGACCGGTAACTCGTGGCATTATGCAACCTCTATGTTAATTGAACCGCCGAGGATGTATCTCGTTCGATAAACTCGGTAGTCAGTAACTTCACCCAGTGAGTTTGTCACCGAAACAATGGCATAGCTCAACCCGTTCGCGGTATTGGAAAAATCGGCATGGTCAGCAACCGTCGCCATGGTCACGTCGAAGTTGGTCGAAGTGTCAGTAAATGACGAAGCCGCTGTCATGCTCGTAGGGTAACAAAAGTACTTATATCCTCCGGCGGCAAGAGCGTAGGTACCAAAGCCAGTCGAAGCTAGGCTGTTCCCAGCCAGCGCTTCAATTTGAGCTTCAGTTAACGTTGTATTAGTGGATGTGCCAACAAATACTCGCCACAACCATGTCACGGTGAAGTTGCGAGTAAAGCTGTCGGACTGGGTATTCTCGCCGGTAATTGTCCAGACATGAGTTCCCGGAGTGATGCGCGTCACTGTCCCGACATCGGCGACTGTCGTACCAGACGAAGCCAAACCCGTATCGAGAACTGTCACGCCATCGGTAATCTCAACGCTTGCGGCTGTAACGTTGCTGCTGTTGGTAGTGGCCCAGCTAAATGTCTGATCACCAGTAATATCTTCACCAACTTCGACTGTAGTGGCCTGACCAGTAATAAGAAATGACGAGAACGCTGGAACCTGATAGGGATACAATAATTGCTCGAACATATCAATGGCCGACTCAGCGCTAAAGGTCGAACCAGCGGCAATACCACCAACGGTTACAGGGGTGGGCGCGGCGTTGGTAAAGGTAACGGAATCAAACGTCGCCGCACCTCCCGAAGCTCCTAGGGTGGCCTTACCCTTGACCAGCGTCGTAGCATCGGGCACAGTATTCGTCGAGAATTGCGCAAACACAATATCGGTTGTACCCAACGTGAATGGTCCAGGACCACTCACCACCCAGCCACTACTAGCATTGACGGTTCCAGTTGAGACGAGGGTAAACGCTCCCCTAATCTCGCTCGAGCTATCCATATCAGTTGCCCGGGTCAACACAAACGGAGTACTTACCCCGCCGGTGTCGGTTACAACATAAATACCATTGTTCTTAAGAGTGGCCTCATCCTTTACGAGGATACGGTCATCTGTCGATACGGTGATACCATCAACCACTAATGCGCCATTGCCACTAGCTGTCAGCACCCCAGCCAAATATGTGTTAGTCGACAAGGCAGCAGCGGTGGCAGCAACGACGGAGGTTTTTACGCTTAATCCTTGCGCTAAAGCATCGGCGTAGGCTTTATTAACGGCGTCCTGTGAGCTAACCGGGCTAGCTAGATTCGTTATTCGTTGCGACGCCATGTTAACGGAAGCCGACGGAGTCGCCATTTCGTTAAGACGATTCGTCCGTACCGCCGTGTTGAAATTGGCGAATGTTTTATCACCCCTCAGATAGTCAACCGAGGTAGTCGGAGCCAGTAAGGGCTCGACATCTGTGCCGATTTCAACACCTAGGTTAGCTCTGGCGGTCGTGGTATTGGACAGATCGGAGAGGTTGGAGGTTTTGGTCAGTTTGGTATTTAATGCTGTCTGAAGGTCAGTTTGGTTGCCAATGGTGCCAGTAATACCCCCCCACACACCAGTACCATCCCCACCGCCACTGTCGATGCCGTCGGCACCAGGAGGCCCCTGAGGACCAGTTGCTGCTACGGTACCCACAGCTGTAATTTGCTGAGGGCCAGCTATACCATTAACGACAATAGTGCCATCAGCGGCTACTCCAACAACACGGATCGTCGTACTAGGCACTTATTCGTTTCCTACCTGGCGATTAGACGGGTGGCCTTTGACGACAAACTCGCCGTACACGCTCGGTGGCTCGGCTAAACCATCCGCTGTTTCAATGATGAAGTCGTAGTGATACTTGCCCGGATCGATGTAGGTATCGGCGTCATCTAGGGTAAACCCACTAATTCCCCCAGCAGCATCAGTGTGATCGACCGGTAGTACAGTTTTTTTGATTACTGCAGAGGTATCGGTGGCATTGGAGTCATAAACCGGCTGTTTAACCGTGAAGTACAGCGTTTTACCTGTCAAAGCTACAGCTGCACCAGTACTGTCGACGTGATTGTAGACTACTGGGTAAGTGGTGCCTCGGAAGATTTCAATTTTGTTAGCCATTTGTTGATTCCTTTGCGGTGAAGGTTAGTCCACTACGCGCCAGATACTCCTGTTGGTTATGCTGGTATTACGCGCGCGCCTTCTGTAATGCTAATATAGTCAGCTATGTAATGAATTTTACCAGTGTCAATGCTATGAGTAGCAGTGGTAGCGAAGATGGCCTGACCATCGAAGTAAGGTTTTATCGGCGTCTTGGCGAGAGCCGTTCCCCGAGCTACATAACCCGTGCTATCAATCCCGCCACCAGCGGTGAGGGCTGTGCCAGTCAGGATCGTTATCAGATCATTGGTTGAGCCCGTCTTACCATGCACCAGGGTTCCGCCCGTACCGGTGGGAGTAGTTTCGACAATTCCCCGCAAGCTGACTAAGCAAGCCCCTGAGACGGTAAACAGGGGAACCTTACCATCAGATCCACCGGTTAAGGGAGTGGCTGCCATGGCCGTTACAAGATCACTACCATCATTACCCGAGAAGTCAGTAATATCTACCAGGGCTGCCGCCGCGGTATCGGCTTCAATGGCCGTCTTAACATCGCTAGCAATTGACTCAATCGCGCCAGCATCGACACCACGGATCAGCGTACCGCTGCCATTAACCGTAATATGGGTAGCATTCTCGCTAAACAAGATGGCATTACCAGCAGCGCCGGCCGTCTTCGCCTCAAACAACTGCGTAGTGTTGGTATTGGTCGTGGCGTCAACAGTAGCGTTAGCAACAGTACCCGTGCCATAGGCGGTACCAGCTCCAGCGGTCGCGTTAACCGCTGACTTGACGTTATCGAGAGTAGTGGCTGCATCTGCCCCAATCTTCACCTCATTGGCCGCTGGCGTCAGAGTCGACTTAAGTGTGTACGTCGTTGCTCCAACCACAAACGTGCCACCATCCGCCGGATTAGTGGCATCGCTGGTCATCGTCCCCTGAGCCTTGTCGGCCGTTCCGGTCGTGCCTAAATCGACAATAATGGCATTACCGTTGGTATGGACGCCAATCGTCCGTCCAGCTTCCCCAGGATCGCGATACTGTACGGTAATAAGGTTACCAGCCGTCCCCGCTGTATCGGCGGTGAACGTCATGTCGTTGTTGGCCCCACCGAGCGTAGTGGTCATGGCAGCTTTGGTGGACAACTTACCACTGGTGATGCCACCGTCAAAGGTTATGGTCTTCACCACTCCGGCAGGGCGAACACCAGCTTGGATTTCTTCTAGTTCAACGCGGGAAAAGTAGGTCATTAACATTTCCCTTTCATCTTGTGGGCAGTCTTAGAATGAGTTTTACCGGATCCTGGCATTCCAGACTGGGGAAGGTTGGGCATAGGCATACCGGCCATCGGGACCATCTGAGTACGCTTGCTAGCTTGTTTATTCTTCATGTAGGCGGCGAGCCCTGGATTCATCGACATAATTGTTCCTTAATAACGCCTTTTAGCCAGTCCAGGCAACACATCTGGATAGCTGGCTAAAGGCGCTGTTAGTTAAGCGGCCAGAGCGGCGGTGCCACAGATGGCGTCTACGACCCATCCACCAGTCCCTGAGGTAAGCTTCACCCAGCTGCCGGCTGGTTGGTTGGTGAAGACCAACGCCTTGTTAGCGGTGGTAGCCGTTGAACCGTTGCCAATGATGTAATCACTGGCGTTCGGAGCAATGGTGAGAGTGATACCGTACGCACCCACCCGAATGGTGTAGCTACGCAAGGCAGCCGTAGCTGGAAGGGTCACCGTTAGGGTTGCCGTAGCGTTTTGAACCACGCCACAATCACCAGCATCCAGAGTCTTCGCTGTCGTCACCGCCTCATATTCGCGGTGGCCCATACCCTCTAAGTTAATGGTAGCCATTATTCGTTACCCTTTCCGGCGCGAGGCATGCCCAGCGTCTTTTTACCTTGGGCCAAGATCTCCGCCGGGGTGATACCACGGGCCTTCGCAGCTTCGAAGTCTTGACGTTCTTTCTGAGTCTGGAGGTGCTGGATGGCCGCGCGAGCCGCGTCAACCTTTACTTCCTTGAGCCATGAGGTACCCTTCGGCTTCGGAACGCCGTGGACCTCTAATTTTCGTTCTGTATCTGGCGTAGAAACAGCCATAATAGTTCTCCTGTTAATTACGCGACAGCGTGGATGCCGATCGAGTAGATGCGGTTGATGTCAGTGAAGCAGTCGTAGCGGTGGCGGTACTCAAGCAAATCACCAGAGATACCAGGCGGGTTCGAGTGCAAGGTGTAGTCAATCAGCTTCTCAGGGGCAGTCGTCGCCGACGGGTGAGAGATAAGCAGGTCAACCGCACCAGAAGTGGTGGGCATACGACTAGACGGGACAACCACGATCTTGTTGTTGTCGACCGTCCCCAGGTCACCTGAGTGGCGGATGGCTTGACCCATGTCGGATGCTAGCACCATGCCGGATTGCTTAAGGTAGTTGTAATACCCGGCAGTCATGGCAGCAACACGTCCCTCTTCCGGCGCTTCGTTGTCGGTGATGTCAGCGCCAATAGCAGTCAGGTTGGTCCAGGCATTAGACGCGGATGTCGCAGCGTCGGCGACGATGTCGTCACGGTTGTAGACAGCGGCGGTGGTTGCAATGGACTGGAAGATGTAGGTGTCAATTTCCGGCACGAGCACGTTCTTGGTCGCTTGGGCAAGGTAAGAACCCGGCTTACGCAACATCTTGGCGTCTTGCTGGTTCTTTTTGTCCATCGTCTTGGTCCACGAACGGTCACGGGTTAGCGTCCAGGTTTGCTGAGTGTCTTCCACTTCACTGGCGTTGCCATAACGGTTGGCAGCCGCATTAGGATCGTAGTTACCGATGGTCGGGTCAGAGAGGGTACTAACGATAATTGCGTTATTGCCGTCCCACGACCAATCCTGGTTGGTAAATTCTTTACTTTTGCGTTTGGCCTTAACAAGATCAGATGTCTTGCTTTGGAACTCGGTAGCAAGGTTAATAGCCACTTAATTGTTCTTTCCGACTCTAGCGCGCAGCTTCCTCGTCGAATCCCTCCATCATTTGAGCAATGGCGGTCTTCTTGGCTTCTTTCGGAGCACGATTAGGCGGAGTAAGGGTTTTGGATTTCTCCTTCTCCTTACTGGTCGTCTGCTTGCGTGCGCCGATGCTCATAAGCTCGGCAATAGAGTCTGCTTCAGTTTGTAAATGTGAGTACAAATCTCCGCGTACATCCACCGGTTCGCCGTACTTGTCCACTGTGACCGAAGCAGCCTGGAATAAATCAAGGGCTCGGTTGACCTTAGCCTGAATAGCTGGATCGGGATTGTTCAGGATATCGAAATCCTTTAAAGCCCGTTGGTAGGCACTGGTCAAAGTGTTTTGATTAGCGGTGACTTTGTTGGTGTAAGCATCAACTTGTAATTGTCGGACGGCTAGGTCTTTGGGATCGTCTGGATCAGCGGCGGCGATGTAGTCGTCCTGGTCCTTCTTCCGTGAAAGTTCCTTAGCTTGCTTCTCTTGGAGTCGTTTCTCAGCCTGCTCTCTATTGAAGGCTTTGGTCTTCTCCTCATCCGACTTGGCGTCTTTAGCTGCCGGCTTTTCAACTTTGGTCTTTTCGACCCCAGTCTCCTTGTCGTCATCTTCAGACTTAGCCTCTTCGTCGTTCGTTTCTTCCTCAGATGCCTCTTCGGGTTCATCGTCTGACTTATGCTCGAATGATATCTCTGTGTCCTCTAGAGCAGACTCAGCACCATCATCATCAGATTCGGCTTCTAGCTCTTCCGCTTTGGGTAGCTCCTCATAAAAATTCATGTACTTAGAGCCGTGCGGATATGCCATTGTTTCTCCTTAGTTGTCTACCCATTAAGTGGGCGAGTCTCTGCTCGTAAGGTAAGCGACACCGCGATAAAGGGATATCTTAGACGTAGCATAACAACTAAACCATCAAGAGCACAAGCTTTTAATGGAGAAAATGACGATGACTAGGGTGCCCAGCACCCTCGCATGACAGCACGATACCACGCTTGACAAAGTGATGTTTTACCTTGGGTAGATTGTCTAAGTCCAGCGTGAACTCCGCCTCACGCTCTAGCTTGTCGCGTATCTCATCCTTCGTTAAACTGGATTGCTCAGCCTCTATCTCTGCTCGTCGTTCGGCGTGGCCCACGTTTCCTCCGATTTGCTGTGATCCCGCAATATATTGCTCAGCTCAATTTGCACTTCAATGAGACTAGCGACGGCTAGCTTGCGAGCTCTACGCTCTACCCGAAATTGCACGTCGCTCATCTTCTCTTCATCAACATACGGACCATACATCAGCTTAGTCACCTGCTTTTGAATGGTGTCGCGCACAATCTCACCCGCTGGCAATAGTTGCTCACGCTTTTGCTTCTTTTCTTCGGCGACCGCCTTCTTCTTAGCAAAGCTGGCACTTGAAGCGGCCGTGTATAAAAGACTGTCATTGCGGGTCATGCCGCCACCTTCGGTTTCTGCTTAGCTTTTAGTTTCTCCATCTCCATGGGATCGGGGGTATTATGTTCGCGTACGATATCCATGCTTTGCGCATGTTGAGCGGTTGCCTCAGCCTGTGCCTGTTGCTGAGCCTTAATAACAGCATCTTCCTGAACGGGTGACAGCATGATGGATGGGGTATAGCCGGCACGCTGCTCTTTCTGACGTTTGATATCTTCTGGAGCGTCCTTATAGGGCACTTGCTGTTCTTCGGTCAGCTTATCTTTAAGGTCTTGATTTTCTTTCTGCAAATCTTGCATAGCCTGGGCCTGTTCCTGCATTTGTTGGGCTTGAACTTGCGCCTGGTCAATTGGCTGACCGTCAGGACCAAGTTCATCGGGAGTCGCATCAGTGATAATCTTGTCGTTATCAGTGGTGAGGCTAACGATTTCCGCCATGAGCTCACCGGTATCTAGTTGTTTCTTGCCAAGCATGATAGGCTTGCCACTTTGCAAGAGAGGGGCAGTATTGGGGTTAGAAATAAACTCAGCCACCTTGGTTAGACCTTCTAGCTTCTGTTCATCAGCGGTCTTTTGGTCCTTCTCCGGGTCGACTTCAAAATCAAACTTACCACGAACCGTATCCCAAACAATTTCAAGCTCGTTAGTGTCTTCAGGGAACTGCAAGCCGCCCTTAACAAGGAGTTCTTTCTCATCATCAGTTAGTTTGAGTAGGTCAGAACCTTCCATGTTGGCGAAGTGGGTGTTAATCATCGACTTAGCGACGGCCGCGTACGTGATATACAGGTTGTCCTTGAAGTCTTCGTCATCAATCGACAAGTCGGCCGCTTGAAACTTGACCCCCACCGGCGTTTTGGAGTAGTTGGGATCGCCTGATCCAGCCTGAATAGACGTATCACCAGTGGGGATAAGCTGGTTAAGCGATGTCTTATACATGCTCATACGCTCAGGAAGACCCCGGTACGTCTCAGTATTGACCTGAACTGGCTCAACCGTCGCATTACCGGTAAACCACTGGGCACGTTGGGCAAAGACTAATGAATCAAGGTCTACACTATCAGCATTGCCGTTGATGTTGAGTGGCGGCTGGAGTCCTAATTGTGTGGCGAGTACGTCAGCCTGGCGCATGTAGTCAAGAACGTTCTGTGTCCCTCCAGCCAGCTTAACAATGCCGATGCCATAGGGATTAATGAGATTCTGGTAGCAATAGAGGAAATGAATGCAGGAGTCGCCGCTCGGATCGGGGTTAGACCACTCACGCACGGTCTTATCGGTCTTGGAATAGTACATGTAAAAGGGTGATTCAACACCGCGTTGAACGGCGATACAGAATTTATACCCTTGAGGCTTCTGTTTGCCCTGTTGCTGAAGAGGCGTATCCTGACCATCACGCTCCTCGGTCTGTTTAGCGGCGAGGATAGCCTCTAACGCCGGAATATCCCACTTGTTATAACCATCGCCCTCACCGTCACTACTCTTCTCTTCCTTGGCCTGCTCAATCATGTTCTCGAGCTGTAGTTTTGAATAAAATACATCCCAAAACATGACGTCCGAGTCGTAGTCACTAACCTTACCCGGCTCAAGCGTCACGTCTTGGGGTTGAGCCACGATAAAGTCAGCATGCCTTCGGCCATCTTTTTCGACAAAGAGCGTGATAATTGGCACTGATCCATAGATTGCGGCCTTACGCACTGCATCCTTCCATTTACGCGTGAAGGGTGCCTGAGTATTGGCAAAGGGGATGATGTGCTTACGCCACACAATGCTGGCCAAGTCTCCCACCCATGCCTGATCACTATCGGAGGTGACCGTACCACTGAGTTTGCTCGAGACGATACGCTTAGGAAGCTTGAACAGTGCGGCCGCCAGTGATCCATCGTTGACTTCGGGCAGGTTCTCGTCCATACCCTCCATGAGATCATTGTCGGCGAGGCGCTCGAAAGCGGGGTAGTTCTCTCTCCAAACGTGACCCTCGGTCTTTGAATCGGTGTATAGCTGTTTGAGATCGTCTTTACCGATAAAAGCCACGTGATAGTCCTTGTGTTACGTATTACTATAGCTGCTATGCCAAAATAGCGCTATCTCTCCTAGCTGTAGCATATGCGTTGGCCGCCAAGTCAGGAGTATCAAAGTGCCCTAGATGTGTCTTATGACCCTCAATACGGATCTGGGCATACCACTTATTGTTCTTAGGATTAAAGCTTACCCCTAGTAAGCCTGTTGTATTATTGCTAAAGAGACGGCGGTTCTGCACCTGCACATCACGAGTAGCCCACCTGCAATTTGATGATTCATAGTTGCCGTCCGTATCTCTTCTATCTAAAGTGTGGCCGGGAGAGGGCTTATTTCCCATATCCTTAACAAAATTCATAAATCCATCGATACCTCGCCAACGATCACACACAGTAATTCCACGACCGCCGTAATTAGCGTATGCCTTACCTCGCGTGTAGTAGCATCTCTGAAGCATACCAGCGTAAGTTGAATACAACGGATGTTTCGTTTGACCCACAACTTTATACGTTAATTTTTTAGCATCTCCATGTCGTTTTTGACGCATATAATGAACGCCGCATAGACCTTTAGCATTCACAAACCTCAAGCAATCCGGCTCTGTACACACGCTTCTCATTCTTCATCCTCTGGTGGAAAGTTTTCTGGGTCCTTAACTACCACATCCATCGCATTAAGCGGGGTGATAAATAACCGGTCCTTACTTTTGTACGCCGGCATCATCTCAGGGTTTGGATCCTGATCCATGTACTGTTCAGCCGTCATAATGAGCACGTTCGGCAATGGCGACATGATGATACCCTGGGTGTCTTTGACGGCGTTGAAGATAGCTTGCTTGAGCTCTTCGCCACGTTCACGTAGGTCTGATACGTCGAGTTCGTTACGACCACTAAATGATGCGTAGTTAGTTTTAGACATGGAGTTTTAACCTTTCTTGCGTGTTATTACGATGCGTTCGCTTAACTGGCGGGTGCTCTGTTTGATACATCTGCCATACTCCGGCACAAGCCATCACGGCATCGTCATGCGTGTTGGGCGCCGCTTCGGGCTTACCACTCTTGTTAACGATAAATGTCTGATGGTGATCTAGTGTTTCCTTATCGTATATCACCACTTGCTTGGCGTTAAAAGCCGTCAGCCAATCGCCAAGCATTCCCGGACGAGTCGATGCGTTTGTATCCCATCCCAGCCGATCCGTTCGTTCCTCACCATCTAACGTACCACTAGATTTTGCGACATAGAGATTATAATCTCCAGACAGGTTAGAGGTCATTAAGTCATGCATAGCACTAATACCACCGTTTTGTCGCTCAAGTGCGACCATCGGGGGGGCCCCGGTGAGCTTCTTAATCCACCGTAATGCTTGAACTAAATGAGGTGTCATCTCGGCCGCTACGCCATGCATAGACAACACTAAGGGGATATCAAGATTACGAGTGGAGAGGAATTGTACAAAGTTCTTGTCATCACCACCTTGAGCTGTATCACCAAACACGACGAAGAACTCACCTTGTTGTATCTTGCGGTAAAGCCTGAAGCTCATGCCGGCACCTCCAGGGCTGATAAATACACCGCTTCACTCAATGGCTTCCTAATATGGGTATTGTGGTATATCAGAGCGTCAGCATCAAAGAAGGGCCTGCCGCCGTATAAGAATGCCTCGTAATCGTATGTCGGATACTCACGTAGTTCTTCCTTATCCTCAAGCCCCTTGGTCTGCATGTAATGCCAATAGCATTGATCCGCTGTTGCAAGTCCCGCTTGATACAACTGCTGGTAATAGGTTGGTACTTGCCAGTCTTTAGGGGCTTTCTGGTGATATTGTTTAAACGTATACCAGGCCATGAAACGACTCTTAAACAGAGATAAGCCATCTTTACCTGATTGATACTCCTCGGCAAAGTAATCCCCGGCTAGATTGCCAGTAGACTCGCGGAATATCTTCCCGTAGTTTTGAGGCACCTGCTTCTCGGCTCCCACCACAAGCTTCTTAGCGTTCATAATCTCGGTGTTGGGGTAGAAGGCAATCTCTGACCAGTGAATATTCTGTTTCGTACCACCACGGCCTGACACCTTAGCGCTAGCCGTCTGAGCATGATACTGGGCGCCACGCTTACGGCCAATCAGCTCTCCCCCGTTGTCCACTTTGAGGAAGGCCTTACGTAGCTTCAGCACGTCACTCGGGTTATCCTCCATGTCACGGATTGTCCCACCCTGGGACTTGATCAGCCACGAGTCGAGGAATAGGTTAAACCGGGCAATATGGGCATCAGTCTCAGAGTCTTTGTGTGAGTAGATGTCGGAGTCAATAATGGGGATTTCACCTAGCTCCGACATGATGAAGTCAGCGGTAAATAGTCCCTCTATCACACTAGATATGCCGAACTGGCGGCCCTTTAGAATGTTCTCGCGTATACCCTGCATCTCGGGGTAGTCAGTCTCTAGCGTCTTATAATAATCATCCTGAACATCATTGAACTTAAACGGTACGAGCTCGCCATACTTATTTTTAATGGCAAAACAATCTTCAATGAATGGCTTGTAATCAAGAACAATCACTCTTTGCCTTTAACATAATTTTGGGTACCAAAGTTAAAGTTGACAACTGAACCCTTGCCCTCATCATTGTTGGCGGTAGCACCCATAAGGGTGAGTGCCTTCCATGAAGCGTTAAGACGTACCGAGTGATCCGGTAGTGCCTTCATTTCGCCCTTGATCTCTTGCAGCTTCATAGCCTTCATTCCATCGGCTATGGGTTTTGTGATCAAGTCAATCGTCAAGCCATGCTCCTCAAGAGCCTTTTGCACCGCTTCTTTTATTGAAGGTTTTTGTAAGTTCTCTGTGGCTATCGCATGTGCCGTTGCCAAATTGTTAGCATCATAAGCTGCCATAGCCGCATGACTACCATTGCCATCAGTCTTGATGTACTCGTCAACAAACTTCGTTTGCTTAATAGTAAGTGGACGCTTCTTCTTTAACTTAGGGTCTGCAATAGGCATAAGTTATCCCCTATGCAATCTGAGTTCTATCATTCCACTATCTTTGTAGTTTGTCTAGAGATAACCACTCCACTTAGCAGAGCGCGGCCCTTGTCAGTTATTTCATAGTCTCCCCGACAACCACAAGAACAACCCGTAATTAACCCTTGCTTATCCAAGCTACGCATCTTTGATAATCGCAACTTTTTAGGTATATCCGGCATGAAGGCATTGTCCATAGCCGAGGGGCCACCCTCCTCAAACCACATACACCAGTGGCCCCTAGCGCACGCTTCAGGAAAATGAGCCCACAATCCACAGTAACTATACTCGTGCGGCGAATTAAACTCGTTCAAGTGGGCAAGTATTGGCATAGTGGGAACATCGATTGTCTTCATTCACTCACCCCCTCCTTACCCTTAATAGCCTTGTAAACCTGCTTCACGTCAATCACTTCCTTAACGAACTGGAAGTTTCCGTTATCTGCTAGTATCACATATTCCTTAAGCTGTTGAAACTTACGGTTAGCACTGGGGTCTCGTGGGTCGGGTAGTCCATTCATGCGCGTAATACCAGCTACCTCCATATCGTAGAGTTTGCCGTCTATGCTTAGTTTAATGATACTCTGACGAGGTAGGCCATCTAGGACTGCTTTGAGGAGACCGACTGAAGTGTTCATATATGCTCACCCAAGTATTGTATAAGAATAGCTTGGGGAGTCATCGGGTCAGCCATGCCAGGAACCATCCAAGCAATGTTGGACGATAAGTGCTTCTAATAATCTTGATCGTCGCAACTGGCTGATCATAGACGTCATAGATTTTACGCCAGTCATTCATAGTCTCAGCCTCTTTACGTTCGCTTCTAGTTCATCAATAAAATCGTTATATGGGTCAGCATAGTGGCCATTGTAGTGGGTGGTTTCGCCGTCGTCGGGATATTCTTCTTGCCGTTCCGGGGTTGCTTCTTTAATTACATCACGGATGAGCTGTTTAACCTCTGGAATATGGTCCTTAATAGACTTCTTATTTTCCTCCATATAGCTCTCAGGATACTCATGCATGGGGAAATAGTTCTCACCCTGACTCTCTAGTATCTCTTCTATTCGTTTATTGATGTCTATATTCATTGGGGTACTCACTCAGCACTCCTCGACTTAAGCAACCGTCCAGCATTGGGATACGCCAACGGATGATTAGGGTTAATACATGATCCACTCGGGTGATCCGGTAGGTTAGAACCATAGCAGGCCAAACCTTCGGGGTGAGGCACGAGTGAGTGATAGTAAAACTTAACCAGAAGTTTCTTTTTAGCGGGGCGTATGCCGTCTAGTACTTTCACTTACTCTTCCCCTTCGGCAGAGGCTTGCTATTAAACTTCAATTGGCACCTTCTCTCTATTAATAAAATAGCTGTTGCACGTTTTGCAATCACATTCTAAGCTAGCGTTCCTAGCATTGGCTTGGAGGAACGCTAGCTCCTTCTCGCTCAACTCATACCATTCTCCACGCACATGATTATCCTTAAAGGCCCGATGAACAAACTTCTCAAACACGAGAGCATCACGCATAAGATACGTCTCCGCTACTAAATTCCTGTGATTGCCCGTCCTAAGCATACTCAGACGAGACCCAACGTTAGACGTAAACCCAAGCTTGAATATCCACAAGTCATCATCCTGCGCTGTAACTATATAAAAGTGAGTCACTTGCAACCCTTCTTGCATAAGCCTTTTGCAGCACCATGCTCACAAAAAGATACGTTACGCCTCGACATTCTAGTCTCGGTTATACGCTCACTACCGGTTGCATGTTTGAGCAACGCGGTATTCACAAATTCCGACTTGGATTCTAACTCTCTCCAGGTCTCCTCATTCTCTTTACGAATCCAAATATCACTCCTCATGTGTACAGTGTAGGGTATGTATGTGTAGCCGTCAAGAATAAATAATCTTGTTGACAGGCATGTGTAGTGTGTAGTATAGTCCTAGATATTAACAGGGGATAACACCGGTATGAATTTTAAACTGATGCGCACTCGCTATCAGGTAATCCATATGAATTTCTCGGAAGAATTCCCCGATCCTGCCCGTAGCGAAAGCAAAATCATAGCTGTAGATTGGTTATCAGACCCTGGTTATGTTTGGATAACATATATTATAGCTTCCTAACTGACCCTCAAAAGCCGGGTGCAACGCTGAGAAGCAATGCGGTGAACCACCACCATGAGAGCTAGCTAAGAGGTTGTCCACACCGCAAGCAAACGTTCTTGATGTTTCGTATGTGTTTATGCCTAGCCATTAGATGTCATATCCTCTTGATCTGAATACGCGATCTTTCTCATTGGTTAACTCAACAAGGCGCTTCTTCGTTCCCGGTTTGTAATCGTCCAGCTTTTCAGCTAAACGAAGTACTTTAGGCCGCATCCAAACATATAACTTGACGGGTAGGATAAGCTTCTTACCCAACTTGAACTCCGATCAATTTAAGCACCACCGCCAATACATATACTGCGGCAGCCACCAGCCGGATCAACGATCCCACTTCCCCACTGGCTTTCTTCTCGATTAAATACCCAATCAGGTAGGCAGCCAGACAAATGCTTAAGATATTCGATACTAAAATCATCTAATTTCTCCCGATTAAATTACTAAACTTGAACGGCTGTTTCTCTGGCTCCTCATGATAGCCATTCTTAACTAGTAGTCCTTCTAAAAGTCCTGAGATATAGGCAATGTCTATTTGGTCAAAGGTATCTTTCTCCTTAGCCTGTACGCGAATGTACTCGTAAAGCTTTTTAGCTAGGACGTAATTCTCATCGTTCATAGTGCTTATACTCTATCAGTTATTGTCTTTTATCCCCAGCCCCTCACGGATACGCCGGATTTGCGCGTTACCCCCTTCAATCTCGCGCACAAGTCCAAAGTCGTAGCCTCCGCCAATTGGTTGTGGCAGGACATCAGGTATCTTGCGTTCTTCCCCTACTGCCTTGGCTAAGGCTCGGCGGATAGCGAGTTTAGCAATTGGTAAGCCAAAATGGCCACTAAACGCATCTTCTCCCAATTCCCCCTCGTTTATGCGACCGTAGCTTAAAAGTATTTGCTCTAATTCTTTATCAAAACTCATTCTCCCCCTCCGTTTCGGGCTTGGCGGGTGGAAAGCATGACGGAGGTTTGTCCGTAAAATAACTATCGCTATTTTCCAGGAGGAATCCGCAACGTTTACAGTAGGTCCGTTTGAAGAACCAGCCTTTCGTAACGAATTTATGCGGGTACATGCTCACTTCCCCACCTCCCCATCCAGCAGGGCGCGATATGGCCGGAGCGCAGCGTCCAAATCTGTTTCGGGCATCCATCGAACGCTACGGTTAACATCACCATAGGTGCCATGCTGCCGCAGTCCTTCCGCGAAATCCACCACCAAGCGGGCAGCGGCGCGGGAGATAGCAATATAATCATCATTGTTAAGCGGCTGGCTAAGTTTTCCAGCAAGCGCCTGTTTCATTGGGTCGGTTGGCTTCATTTCAATATCCCTTGTTTATAGAGCTCGATGGCGAGCTTGGCTGCCGCGTCCTCGGGGGTACCTTCGGAGTATCGATAAGGAGAACCGACTGTAGCAAAAAACTGGTTGCCCCAAGTATTGAGGCCGATAATCGCTCCCTTTGGTAACTTACGCAGAAGATATCCGAGGTCGTAGGCGGGTCCAGCTTTGCCAGACATATCATGTCTCACTAGCTCCCATTCGGCTAAGTCGGGGGTGTGAATCCTCGTAAAACCAATACTTTTCGGTATCCACCCGCTTAGCTCATACAACTCTGCACACAATTCTCTCGATGCTACATTCACTTCTCCTCACCTCTGGTTGCTGTGGGTGGGGTAAGAGCGGCAGTTACGGCGGCAATATCCGCGTCAGTTAACTTGCGATCAGGAGCACGCACTACCATGTCAAGGCTTACATATCGAGCCTCATAGGGCAGCTTCTTCTCGTCCTGCTTGTCCATCAGCCACGCGAGTCGTTTCCTAAAAGTTTCTTCTCCCCGCCTCTCCGCTTCTACGGTGGCTTGGGCGATATAAGCAGTAAGTGCTAGAGCTACTTTGTACCGGCTTCGTTCATCGTCGATAATCTTGAGCACTGCGTCTGTTACAGGAGTATGCTCCTCGCTCCCACCCGTAGTGCTGGTTGTATGCTTGGTCATTGCGGGTGTGCCTCCGAGAAAGCTTTGATTTCGCGTACCTCATCATTGGTAAAACATTGAACCGTGTACTCGCTAGGGTCAAACGGCTCATCTGAGATATCGTTAAACGCTTTGATAGCCTTGGCCTCACTGTCGTGAAAGCCGGCCAGTATCTCGCTTTCGCCCTTGTATGTTATCGCGTATTTCATTGGTTGGTGTCCTTCCACTTAGTTGCTATCAGATGCTCAACAAATTGTTCGATGTCGAGCGTGTAGAACGTGAGAGCTACGAATCCAAGACATAATCGGGCGCTGTAGTCAGCAACTGCAAAATGTGGTTTGGCCCATTTGCCTACAGCCAGGGTAAGCGATACGCCTTTCATCGAGTGTAGTTTCATCATTCCCCCTTTCCGGCGTCTGGGTTCGCCCATTGCCGCTTATCTTCTGGTACAAGCCAGATTCCGCATCTTACGCAGTTGTATTTATTCCCCCATGCCTCGAAATGCCCCATGCGCCTGCAAAGATACCGTGCGTAGAAACCGGGGAATATCGGCTTAAAAGCTTGCTTCCTAGTCATTGTCTTTGTCTCCGGCGTCTATGGTGGGGAGAGCGGCAAGAGTATTCGCCACAACCTCATCCATATCGGCGTTAACAGCTTCTCGTATTCCATATGGATCACGTTGGTCTAGTGGATATCGTGCCTTCAGCGCTTCTCCTGTCCGCCGTATCGCTTCCCTCACCGCCTCATCCTTCATTGAAGCCAGAAACGGCGCAATCACTCGCTCCATCTCCCGTATTATGCCGACACGGATAATCACGTTGCGGTCTTTGCCTGGTGCTCCGGGATTATCGAGTACAGCTCCACCACGCGCAACCATTTCTATTAGGTCGCGTATTAGCGGGTCTAAGGCCGGACTGTCGGTTTGTATTTCCGGCTGCTTACTTATGGGGTCGGTGGCGCTAGGCTGCTCGACATTCGCCGGGTCGCAGTCGTCACCTTTGAAATGGGTAACACCTAGCTCTATATGTTTGCCCCATTCTTCTGGTTCTGGTTGTAGTGGGTGCAATGCTTGAGGACGGCCGCAGAGATTGCATTTATTGCCAGAGCCTGATTGAAACGGATGCCAGATATTGATATTTGGCTCGCATCCGGGTGTTCCACAGGATAATAGTAGCCCACCGCCAGGTATACTTTTACTAGATGGTGGCTTACCGCAATTCCCACAAACAAATTGAAAGCCGGTGGCGCTCGGCTGAGGAGTGCTATGAAGCTCCTTGCCGCGACCACATACCGCACATTCATTGCCGAAGCCGGAAGCAAACGGGTGCGAGGTAATCTTGCTAGTGTCTGGCTCCTGGTGGGCGTCAGCGTGGTTTTTGCAGGGATTACCTGGATCGTTTATGACGTTCCCGCAGCTTGAACAGGCATCCTTACTTAGCGGCGGCGGGGGCGAATCGACAGTCGACATACCCTTTCGTACAGCCTCCTCATAATCACGAGTGACTTCGGGTGCAGGGTCGGGCAGTTTATGCTTCTTGGGCTCCTGGTGGGGAGTGGGGGCATTATGGCCGGCTGGTTGTTTGCCGCTGCAACAGAAAAGCAGTGTGCACGGCTCTCCCGCCTGGGGAGTGGGGATACCGAAGTCGCCAATTAAGCCAGCGGGCACTTTGCCTGTACCGCCGCAAGTGGGGCAATCCTTGTACCACATCTCTGGCGCGGCATCTGGGTAATCGTGGCCGTCATTCTTGAGCACACGACCTTGGCCGTCACACGTCGGACACGGTATTGTCTCTTCCCCTTGTGCTGGGGTGGTGGGATTATTTGGCATCGGGAGCCTCTGCACTTCGAGCCTTATTACGTTCGAGCATGCCTCTCACCCGCTTGTGCAAAGACCTGTAGTAGAACCACCTGCGGACACCGAACCATTCGTGCACAGCCCATTGCCACAAATACCAACGAATCATTCGGTCCCATGTTTTACGGTCGTAGTGGGCCAACCAGTGATTGGGATAGCCCAGCCAAATTTCAAATGCATCATTATTGAAGGCTATGACGTATTGATCGTCATCCGTTGCTCCTGGAGACATCGGTATCCATAAACTTTCCTGATCTAGGGGCACTTTTCCTTGTCCATACATACCGCGCCATTGACCCCAAACGTGGTTATATAAATAGTTTGAAATCTTGCTCATCTACTTCGTTTCCTCATTAACATTATCTGGTAAAGCATCGGCAGCTTTTGCAAGTTTGGGCCGACGCTTCGTTGTCGACATTACCTCCACTAAATCAGGGAAATATCGAATGTTATCGCCCTCTCCCTCAGTTTGGCAATTATCGTAATCGAGCTTGTATTGCACACCGTTAAAGATGCATCCGCCGTAGTGACGAGCTACTGATAGCTGACTGTTTGCCCAAGTGTGGTATGGTATACGCTTTGGCTCTCTCATACCCCCGTCTCCTTTGATTCGGCTAGAGTGGCAGTCTCGCGGGCAATAAAGCGGTAAATGGTGTCCGCTAGCTCCTTCACGCCCTCAGCGTGTCCAACGGCTCGCCAGTATTCATCGCCGGTCTTGCCGCCTGTTCCGGCTATCATTGATTCGTCTGGGATGTATAAGCTTAGTTTGTTGAGTAGGTTTCGCTCTCTGGTGGTTAATAGGGCCTGGATTAAGGATGCGGCGCTGAGAGTGGTGTTCATCTGAATAATCACAGCAATACGTTCTAATTCCGTTAGCTCTTCGTTGCTTCCTGGCTGAGAGGGAGAGCCTTTTACGGCAGAGCAGCTAGCACAATGAGTCAGATGCTCATAGTTGACGTTCTTGCAGAGGCTGCATGTCCAGGTCTTAGGGGCATCGCTAGCTTCTGCACTCCGAGGCTGAGAGTCGGCGAAATCTCCTCCAATGCTCATGTCTGGTAATTCTGGGTCAAGCATTGGTTTCTCCCAGCTCTGCCAGGATTTGATGGCGAAGGGCATTCTTAGCCAGTGTCTCCGGGTCATCAATCTTGTGTACCTTGCCGCCTTCCCAGATTTTCTGCCAACTAGCGTCCTCCTCCTGCATAGCTGGTAAGCCTTTGATGACGGCTAGGATGGTGCGCTTGGATTCGACAACATCATCCGGATGGGCGTCATATACTGCATCAGAGTTAGTGGTTTCTCTTGGCATACCGAATAACGCCAGGGACCAAATATCGCGTAATGCTTCATCTAGTTGCTCGTGTGGTGTCTGCTTGGGGGTCATAGGTCTTCATACTCCACTCCGCCGATCCGCCGCGTTGCTTTACCGTCAGTCTTGATTTGAACATTTTCTGAAGTAACAATTTTAAATGCGAGCTTAAGCCTATTAAGAAGACTGAAATTGTCATGCTCGAAGTACCATATTTGTTTCCCCTCGTGCTCGAAATCTAGTTTAAATTTTCTACCCATTATTTGCTTATTCTCCCTTTGTTAGTTGATGGGGTGGCATCGAGGGTTTCTTCGTTGTTAGTGCCGGTAATGTGGTCGATTCTCACTCTTGCTCATACCTGGTTCCCCTCCACCACCAACCAGATGATGCCCACTGCAATCATGATAAAAATGGCAACAGTGTAGAAAAGCACCAGACCATGATATATTTTGCTAATCACGACTTCCCCTCTCATCAATGTGGTCGATCGTTATATCTCTTAATTCGGGATGGGCTTTCTCGAGCGCTTTTCTTGTAAGGTAAGAACGATCTCGCTCCATGGGGGCGGCAATACCGTCCAACTTTTTCTTCCAGCCCCTGGGGACTCTTACATGCATGTCTTCGGTTTTAACACGAGGCAGTTTGTTTACCACGACCTCGACCCCGACCCCGACCCCGACCACGACCTCGACCCCGACCCCGACCTCGACCGCGACCGCGACCGCGACCCCGACCCCGACCTCGACCTCGACCTCGACCTCGACCCCGACCTCGACCCCGACCTCGACCTCGACC